>Ga0206107_1000236_pt1 | contig 32162 bp, 24 predicted proteins | sample 2B0metagenome_FD_148652 | JGI IMG/M metagenome (GOLD analysis project Ga0206107, IMG submission 148652) | Enriched microbial communities from leaf-cutter ant dump, University of Wisconsin, Madison, United States - 2B0 | ecosystem: Environmental > Terrestrial > Nest > Insects nest > Nest dump...
TCAAGACATGGGTGCAGATGGCGTGAACGCAGATGACCTCGATCAGGTGTCAGCTGGCGTTGCGCCGGGGCTGACCGCTGACGGTGACTGTGGTTCAGTGTGCGACCACGATCGGCAGGCAGTGAAGTCGACGGCACGCAAAACACGACCTGGGCGTGCCGATATCCCACCGGAGTTGATTCCTAAGGATGGGGCGTGGAAGAACAAAGGAAAATGCCGGTCGCTCTTGTTCACCGATTCAGGTCGTGTGGACCCGTCGGCGATTGAGCAGTTCTTTGTTGCGGCTGGTCACGTGATTTCTCCGGAGATGAAGAGCATGTGCCGGACCTGCCCTGTACGTAGAGAATGCTTGGTGTACAGCTTTACCTGTTACGACGGGGATATGGCAGTTGCCGGCTATTACGCCGGGTTCTCTCACGGACAGCGGCGCAGTACCTCGTTTTCTGACCTGTTGGCTGTTGTTGACCAAGAGTCTGACGTCTACCGCACTGACGCGTAGCGATCGGCTCCGGCCGGTGTTGCCGTCCTACCCGTTCTCGCAGCGTTTGGTCTCATCAGGATTCAGCTGTCAGCTGGGACTGTGATGGCTGTCTTGGCAGCTGCCGATCTGGGTGACATCATCGGCGTGTTTCGGTGCACCCGGCTGGTACGGCCCCCGCCGCCCATGGTGAAGCGTCGCAGCCTGCCGGCTGATGTGTTTAGGGACCCAGGCACGCGAGATGTTGCTGCCCACCCCGACGCTTGCGGTGCCGGGGTGGGCGTTTTTGCCCGTGCAGCGTTCGTGGTGTCAGCAGTGAGGTCGCGTCCGCGTCAGAACCCGCACACGGCAGGTGAAGCCACGTTCAGACAGGTGCAGGTCCCCCACACATGTACCCGCAGGCGGACAGGTGTCGATGACACACCAGCAGCGGGTGCACGGTACGTGCCGGCACACTGGTAACACCGGGGTGCCGGTGGTGGGTTATCAGCCTTGCTGACAGGTGAGGTGAGCACACCCATGCGATTGTGATGCCCACCATCGTCGACTGCCGCGACCAAGGCAACAGCCCCGGTGGGCAGCAGCGGACCAGGACCGTGCCTGTGCCCGATACCTAGCAGACCGCTGGGCGGGCTGTGCGCACGCCGGTGACATGACTCAGCTGTGATGCTCTTCCTCCTGGTCCGCCGGCACCGCTGGTGCTGTCACCGGACACGACCTGGCCTCATGTCCCACGAGATCATGCTGATGACCAGGCCACAACCTGTTCACGGCACTGTCACAGACACATCCGCCTACATGCTGTGCTGCACAGCCTTGACTGTAAACATCCGACAGTCCCGAACCCTGACCCACCGTTGCTGCCAGTTGGGCCCGTACCTCAGATACCGCCAGGTGCACCCGAATACCTCCAACACGATCCGGGTCGTGCCGCACACGACGCCGCAGTCACCGACGCCTCCCCCACCATTTCGCAGGTGCCTACGCCACCGGCCTGGCTACTGGCAGCAAGGCTACCCGCACAAACGGTCAATCACTGCCGGCCCTGCGGGAGGAACGTGCCCGCATCACCACAACCTCGGCATCGGATATGCAGTACATGGCCGGTGGGTGTGATGCTGTCACGGGCGTATAGCCACCGGAACCTGCGAAGAACCCGTGGACCACACCCACCGGCCCTGATGCAATCTGGCAGGCAAGGCGGCAGGGTGTTCGCGATCCTGCTGATGGGTCGGGGCTGCGATTGCGGTGTGGGTCTGCGCTGACTGTACACGCGCATTCCGCGCTGGTAGCGCAGTTCGCCGGGCCCGGTGTCGGACCAGTAGAAGCAGACGTAGGCCACAGCCGCCGGCAACGGTGCGGTGGGATCCCTCGATCGTGGCGTTCGTCTGTGGCCGGTCGAGCCGGGTGCACTGGTGCCAGATCCTGAGCTTTGCGCAGGCGTCTTCTCAGGCGGAGGAACGGTAGCCGGTGCCGTTACCGGACAGGCCACGCTCGACGCAGGACACCTCAGACGTCTGAACGCCGACTGACGTGGTTGAAGACTCCGATCACGGTACGCCCGACCCGCCTGCCGCCGCTGCCTGGGCCGGCGGCGAACGTGATGCCATAAACAGGGGTCAGCGATCCGGGCTGGCCGCGCTCATATCCGCCGGCTGATCCGCCCGCCGCACGGCCACTGCATGGACCCTTGAGTCTGGGATGCCCCGCTCAGCGGCCTCGACGGCACCGATCGGCCCACCGGTGTCCGGCACAGGAGGCGACCAGACCCTGAACATCTTCGCCGAGACAGCCGCGACCCAACGCTGCTCGACGATCAGCATCTGTTCACCGTAACCAAACACGCAGCGAGTACAGCGGTAGCGTGGGACACCAAGGCCTGCTGTTGGGTGAACAGGCCCTAGACCGCCCTACCGCAAGACAGCAGCAGGGGATCGCCAACCATCAAATCATCCGCGATCCACACCACAACCATCCCCGGACATCACAAAGAGTCGACAGTTTAAGCGAGTGCCGCCACCGTGGACCGGTGATGGAGGAACCCTTCGTGTAGCGCGGCGATGAGAAGCATGGCACGATCGTTGACACCGAACTTGGTGTACATCCTGTCCACATGCGTTCGAACAGTGCTTTCAGCGCAACACAACAGTTCGGCAATATCCCGGTTCTTGGTGACACCACCGGCGATCGCTTGCAGGACAGCGTCTTCCCGCTCAGTCAACGACGGATACCTGCCCGGGTTCGTCAGCCGCCCAAGCACATCACTTGCCAACCCCGGATCGATGACCCGCTCCCCTGCCCGCACGCGTTGAGTGAAATCGCAAAACGTCACCGTGTCAACGTTTTTTGACACGTACCCACCGCACCCCAACGAGATCAACTCGGCAGCCTGCCGGGCCGCGGGCTGGGCCGTCACCGCAAGCACTTTCTCCCGCTTGCCACGCGACAGTGACCCAATCAAATCCCGACCCGACCCGTCAGGCAGGCTCAAGTCCACAATCGCAACATCATAGTCCTCACGCGACAACAGTTCCGTCCCCTGCGCCACAGTCGCCGCTGACGCGATCACCTCAGCGCCACACGACTGAAGTTTCACCTTTAACGCAAACCGCATCAACGGATGATCGTCGACGACAACAGCTCGCATCTGGTTCACTAAAGACACTCTCCTAGTCCGACTCCATGGGCAGGCCTACACCCACCAAGGCACGCCACCTCACATGCCGTTCAGCAGGGACCCATCAGGTGGCATGTATCCACCACTGCGGGCACCTATAAACGACGCTCAGGGTGTAACGAAAGGTTCACTGTGCGTATAACATTCACCCGATTTAGGGATCATGACACGCTCCAGTGGTGTCATTGACACTCCCCCTGTATAAGCCCCAGCACGCCACCTGCAGCGATTCCTGTGGCCAGCTGATGACCGGTCGGCTTTGCCCGCCCGAACAGGTGCCTACTCACAGCGGTAGAAAACCCCAGACAGGCTCACGCGCTGCCCGCGCCCCAAGCGGACACGTCCCCGGCGCCCTTGTCCCGCATCCACACTGTCCTTGTCCCGTATCCACAGAGGTGTTCGTCTCACAACAGCTGTTCAGCGGCGGCCACTGCCGCGCTGCCGTGGACCGTCACCAGCCACCATGAAACCCGCTTACCACCGTTTCGTCACCTGTCGGCGATGCCGCACCATCGCCGACAGGTCAGCACACCACAGACGCGTGCGCATCGATGCCCCACCCACCTTGCAGGTGAACCACCCCTTCCACAGGTCAGCCGGCAACTCACACCAACACAGGACCCACCCACCCGCGCGCCACACAGCAGATAGCCAGCAAGACAGCGTCAACCGGCATGGTGGTCGGCACGGTAGCGGCATTAGCAGTGGTAACAGCAGTGGTCACAGCAGTGGTCACAGCGCAGGCACTGCGATGGTCATAGCGGCGGTATGCACGCATGTAGTACCAACGGTGGGAATACATGTGACCAGCAGCCAGCCCAGCACCGTCCGGTGACTGCCGGCCCATAGCCTGCCAATACGGCAAAACCCGCCGATCCGGTCCTCACAGCAACCAGGATCGGCCCGGACCTACTAGTGGTACTAACGGTGGTAGTTAAAGTGGTAGATGCAGCACCGTTAACACGGTGCCACTACCGCCGACAACGAACCCGCAACCACAGATATGGGCGCGGACATGACTGAACACCGACATGCTGATGCACCCGCAGACAGATCTGTAGCTGGCAGCACTGACCGCACCACAGGCATAACAGTGGGCGTAACAACACATAGGGCAGCCGGTGCACTCAATGTGACACGGTGGATAACAACAAGGTGCGGATACGGATACCACTGAAGATGCGGGAGCAGACACCACCGCATACACACCAACCCCCACACACCGGTTCAGTACACCGATCGGCAGCGGATACCACTACCGCGGCATCCGCAGATACCATCACTGACCTGTTCGCTGACCTACCCAGGTCTCGACCACATATTGACCGGCAGATGCACGCAACCACAAACGACCCGCCACCACCATGTCGAACGGTGGTGGGGCCCAGGGTGAACAGTGGAGAAAAACCGCAGTGACACACCGCGTTGTCATACGCGTTCAGCACAGGATTCACGCTAAGTTGACCAGTTGTACTGTCACACGTGGAACATCACCGCGGCAGTGACTGCCCGGCAACCGCTCTGGCACAACCGCAAGGACTAGGGGAGTGAAGCGTTCATGACCGCTGTCGTGTCAGTCGCCAGCGTTAAAGGCGGCATCGGGAAAACATCGTGCATCTGCAACATCGCCGGCATGGCAGCCGCGTCACCAGCGGCATACCGGGTACTGGTCATTGACATGGACCCGCAGGCCAACGCCGGACGAGACCTCGGATACCGAGGAACGGACATCGATGACGACGGGCAAAGCCTGTTCGCCTCACTACACTTCGGGCACCCACTGATCATTCACCCGCATATTCGTTCCTACCCAAGCGGCGGAACCATCGATGTGGTGGTCGGAGGTTCGTTGGTCGAAGACCTGATCGCTATGAGTCACGCATGGGAAAACCGTGGCCGACAGTCTCGAGCAGCATTGAAAGACGCACTGTCTCATAACCTCGATGACTACGACCTCGTCCTCATCGACGTCCCACCAGGCGGACTCTTCCTCCAACAGCTGGCACTGGCAGCAGCCACCCACGTTCTCGTCCCCACCAGATCCGACGAAGCCAGCATCGACGGGATAGACCGGCTGATTAAGCAGCTCATTCACACCCGCGCCACCAGCAACCCCGACTTGATGCTGGCCGGATGCGTCATTTTTGGTGTCACCCCGCAAGCGACCACCATCGAACGAGACGTCCGCCTCACACTGCAAACATCGTTAGGGTCAGCGGCACCGGTATTCGACGCTGTCATCCCCTACACCGAAAAGGTTGCAGTAGAAGTGAGAAAACAAGGTGTGCTCGTCCACGAGTACGTCGAAGCGCTGCTAGCCAAGAAAGCAGAACGAGCAGGAATCAGTGTTGCCGACTATCTCACTGTCCACTACACCAGCAAACCCGGCGGCGGCAACAAACGAGACCCCAATGCCCCCGCAGCCGGCCTAGCCGCCCAATACGCGCAGCTGACAGTTGAAGTACTCACAGCCGTCATGCAACAACCCGACGACAGCATTGACATCACGGAACCGGTGTGGGAGGACAATGCACATGTCCGCAGCTGAGAGCAGGAACTGGAACGAAAAACTCACCCAATTACCCAGGCCGGGCAGGGGACCACGAAAACCACAAGTTGAAGATTCAAGTAAATCTGGTGTGGGTGGGCGCGCTGTAGCCGCCGGTGAAGGTGTCCTTATTCGTGACCAGCAACCGGGATCTGACCCTGCACCTGAACCTGAACTTGAACCTGATCGGCCGGTGGTCGAGGCCAGCAGCCCAGTTGTCGACGTTCGTGGAACACCAAGCAGGCGCGGGCAAGGTGCCGGCAAACGCGTACGCCATCCTGATAGCTCCCGGCGGTTCTCTGTGTGGGTTCCAGTGGAGGTTAAACATCAGCTGCAGCAGGCATGCCGAATGCTGCAGGCGGACCCTGACTGTGAGGACCCGACGGTGACCGGGGTCGTGATCGCGGCATTTAATGGTTACTACGCACGGTTGGGTGAACTGTTCCCGCAGCCGACCGCTGCCGCATTACCGATGCCAGCGAAAGTGCGTCGCCGTCGCCGCTCGGGGGAGGCGACGCTGGTGCAGTTGACGTTGTACATGTCACCGGCTCAGGAAGCGGTGTTGGATGCGGCAGTGGAAACGTCAGCGGCGTCAAGCCGGTCCAATCTGGTCACCAAGTTGTTGGAGGAGTACCTGCACGACGTGGTGGGTTCGCGTCCTTCCCGGCACGGTTAGCCGCTGACGGATGCGGTACCGTCCTCACCAGGTTCCACGCTGATGACACGGTCGACCTCGTTACGGACACCGTCAACATGGCTGATCAGCAGGATTTGGCCGTAGTCGCCGCGTTTGGCCCGTAAGCCGGCAAGGATGCTGTTTTGACGTCCCGGGTCTTGGTTGCCCAGCACCTCGTCGAGGATCAGGAACCCGTGAACACCACCATTTCCGGCAATCATGCGGGCGAGCGCTAACCGGATCGCCAGCCCGATCAATGCGATTGCTCCGCCGGAGAACTCGGTGACCGGCTGCCAGGACCCGTCGCTGTCGCGAACGGTGATGGTGTAGTCGGGGTCAACCTGGGCTGCTGTGAAACGGCCGTCTGAGAGCACGTTGAGTAAGTCGCTGAGGTGTTCTTGCAGTTGAGGTCCAGCTGCTGCTGCCTTGTCTTTGCCGTACGCTGCAAGCAGACCGGCAGCTTTTGACGCGATCTGTGCACGGTGGGAGGCGTCGGTGAGCTGTATGGACAGCTGATTGTTTTTTTCTCGGGCTTCACGCAGGCTGCTCAGGGTGGTTGCAGCGGCCGCCACCTGGGCAGCCACGTGACTGCGTAGTTCGTTTTCTTGTTCGAGCTGACCGGCTAGACGCATGGACCGTGCGGCGGCATCAGCGTTGACTGGGTCCACCTCAGGCAGGGCAGATAGTGCCTGCTGTGCCTGGGTGTGAGCCTCAGCGGCTTCACGTCTGGCAGTGTGCGCTTGGGAAAGTGTGTGCTGGTAGGCGGCGACCGCTAAGGTGTGGGCGTCGCGGCGTGCACGTAACGCTTCAGCGTGAGCTCTGGCGGCGGTCAACGCTTCAATGTCGGCGGTGCTCACAGTGTCCTGCCCGTGCAGTCGAGCTAACGTGTCGCAGTGGGAGGCGATAGCTCGTTCTAGCTGCGCACGGTTCTCATACAGCACCTTCACCGCCGCCAGCCGCTGCTGAGCATGCTGATGGTTCATGGTCGCGTCCACCGTTGCGGTGTGTGCGTCACGGGCATGCTCGGCGGCGCAGCGTGCCGCATCCCGGGCATGCTCATGCATCGCACGTGCACGGTCGACCGCCTCCGACGCCGCAGTCAACAGCTGCTGGTGGGTGCTGTCGCTGATGGTTTGCTGACAGGTGGGGCAGGCGTCGGTGAGTTCGGCGATGGCCGCTTGTGTGCTCGACGCTGCTTGAAGGGTGGTTGCTGCTGCCGCTAAGGCGCCGGCAGCGGCAGCGTTGCCGGCTGCTGCTTGCTCTTCTTGTGCACGTGCAGCGGCCACGGCATCGCATGCCGAGGCGTATACGGCCTGCACGGTTTCGGTGGTGTCGTCACCTAATTCGGACTGCACCTGGTGCAGGTTGGTGCGTGCACGGTTGAGCGCGTCGGTGATGGTGTGGCGTGCCGCCTGCTGTTCTAGACTGGCCTTCGCTACCGCTATTTGGTCGGCCAGCGAGTCGATGAGCTCGTCAACTGTGTCGCCGCCTTCCGGTGGCTGCCCCGGGTCGATTACTGCTGCGTGCGCTTGCTCTGCCCGCTGCCCGGCACGCGCTGCTGCTGCTTGTTTTTCAGCGGCAACACTTTCCGCTGCCTGCCGGGCTGCTAGTTCGCTGCTGTGTGCAGCTGTTGCTGCTGATAAGTCGGCTATCTGCCTGGTCAGGTCAGCGATCCGCTCAGTGGTGTCTGTCAGAGCGGTGCGTGAGGTGTCGTATTCGTGTTCGGCGATGCTGATCCGGTCGGTGAAATGGCTGTCAGGTTCGACCGCTGCGTGCAGCGCGTTCGCTCGTTCTTTCTGCAGACGGTACGTTTCACGGCTGGCTGCGGCAGCATCTCGGATGGTGTCGTGTTTGAGCAGCCGGGAGACAGCTGCCCGACGTTTCGCCGGATCCAGGTCGACCAGTTCGTCACGTTCGGTTTGTTTGGCGACTGCTGACAGTTTGAAGCCGGCGGCATCGACACCTAACAAGGAGGTGACCGCGGCGGTGACATCATCGACTCCCCGCATCAGGGGAGTTGTGCCGGCATACAGCACGGCGGTGGTTTTCCCTTTTTCCCAGCGCCGCATGATGTGGTAGCTGGTGCCGTTGATACGCATGTGAAGGTCAACCTGCGCGCCTTCATGTTCGTTGTTGCGTCGAACCAGCCCAGCCATGCCTTTACGTCCGCGTTTGTGACCGTGACGGGTTTCCCCATACAGCGCCCAGAGGATGGCTTCAAGGATCGTGGTTTTGCCGGCTTCATTCGCCCCATCCAACAGCAGCAACTGGTCGTCCTCGTCAAAGAACAGTTCTGTGTGGGCGTGCTTGCGGATGTTACGCATTTCCAGTTTGGTCAGCATCGGTGCCTCTACCGCGTCCTTTCGATGTGGTTGTCGACCAGCGATGGTGCCCAGGTCCCGTGGTGCCTGCACACCACTGTCAGCCTCGCGAGGTAGTCTGCTGCGGACAGAACCTGCAATAACAGCGAGATCGGGAACCAGTGCCCGCACAGCGGTGCTCGTACGACCCAAGACGGTTGTTCGGGCCGCCGCAGTTCCGACGCTACGTGCGCACCTGAACCCGGCACGGACCACCAGACCGGTCGCCAGCGCCTTCCCGTCGGGAAGGGTTAGGAGGACGCACTGTGGTTGCCGTGACCGCAAGGCACCAGGAAGTGATCGTTTCACAAACCAAAACAAGGCAGCGCGTCCGCGATTTGGCTGAGGTATACACGCACGAACGCGAAGTCAACGCCATGCTCAATCTGGTGCCCGACATGTTCCCTTCCATCGAACGTCCGAAAGATATTGGGCACACGTTTCTCGAACCTGCCTGCGGGGCCGGCAACTTTCTCGTCGCCATTCTTGACCGGAAACTCCAGTATGTGAAGTTCGGGACGACGTACCGGAACGCGGCGGCCTTTGAAGCCGCAACATTGAAGGCACTCGCATCCATTTACGGGATCGACATTGACGCGGAAAATGTCACCCAATCGCGACAGTTCCTCAAAGCAGACATTGCCCACCACATGAATGAGCAGATGAACACGCTGCCGGTGTCGGATGGTTTCTGGTCGGCTGTTGACGTAATCCTGGACACAAACATAATTCGGGCAGACACGCTCAAGGATGCGCACCGCATCCGTTTCGTGGAATACCGGTGGCAGCGAAAAACCGGATTCGTGATCCGCGAATGGTCATACATGCAGGAACCTGAACCGCAATTCGACCTGTTCGACCTCACCGACAACGACTGCGGACAGGACGAGGTAGCGATCCACTACTCAGAGTTTGGTCATCATCTGGCACCTGTGAAACGAAACACGAGCACAGGGGTGGCACGGTGAGCGTTCACGAGCTGGCACGCCAGATTCGTACCGGCCAGCACGTTCCGGATATTTTGGATTGCTTAGCGCAACTGTCCAACGATGAAGTTCCGGCACCACCGAAACTCGCTCGAGCAATGTTGGACATTCTTCCCGCTGACGTTTGGGGAGCAGTGGACTATCGCTGGCTCGACCCAGTGTGTAAGTCCGGCGTCTTTCTCCGCGAAATCGCGGCCCGCCTCCTTGAGGGCCTGTCCGACCAGATACCGAATTTTGATAAGCGACGCGAGCACATCTACCGCAACATGCTGTGGGGAACATCGATCACAGAGATGACGGCCATGATTTCCCGGAGATCGCTGTACTACAGCCGCGACGCAAGCGGCCCAGCGTCCGTGGTCACATTTGCTGACGCCGACGGGAATCTGCCGTTCGTACGGGCTGACCACGTTTTCAAGAAAAAGAAGGACGGAACGGAAACGGGGAACTGCTTACAGTGCCGCGCACCGGTCACCGTCGAACGCGGCACTGACCGCGAAAACTATGCCTATTCGTTCATACACGGCGTCTATCCGACGGAGGAGATGAAGGGCATGAAGTTTGATGTGATTGTCGGAAACCCGCCGTATCAAACTGGCGATAAGAAGAACGATGGTGACCGCGCCGCGCCCGTGTACGACAAGTTCGTGACGCAAGCTATCGATATGGATCCTCGCTATGTGCTCATGGTGACACCGTCACGATGGTTCACAGGCGGATTCGGCCTAGACGACTACCGCAAACGAATGCTTGCCGACCGACACCTGCGAGTCATCGTCGACAACCCGAAACTGTTTGACTGCTTCCCTGGCGTGGAAATCAAAGGAGGAGTCTCCTATTTTCTTTGGGACCGTGAGCACAACGGGGATTGCGAGTTTTCCACCCGCATTGACGCGACGATCACCACAACCGCCACCCGTGACCTAAGGGAAGGCGACGGCGTCCTCGTCCGAGACAACCACGCAGCGTCCATAGTCCACAAGGTGAAGACGGCGCACCGCGGCGCATGGGTTGAACAGGTGTGCGGTCCGCAGATGGCATTCGGTCACATGCGAACGAATTTCTCTGGTGACCACGCCGTAAAACGCAAAGGCGACGTCGCGTTGGTGCTCGGCACACGTGGGGGCTACATCTCCCCGAAAGTAATCGATAAGAATCACGAGTGGGTTGACCGGTGGAAGGTCCTCATCCCAAAGGCTGGCGACGGGCACGGGAGAGAAGAATCTTTCGTGCTTGGTGAGCCCATTGCGCTAGCTCCTGGATCTGCGTGCACGCAGACATACATCGTCGCTGGATTGTTCGACAACGCTGACGAGACGGAGAACTACGCCAACTACTTGGCAACAAAGTTTGTCCGCTTCCTCGTTCTGCAGCGAAAAACTAGCCAAGACATTTACGACGAGAGATTTCGGTTCGTTCCTATGCTGGATATGTCGCGAGCGTGGAGCGACGCGGAGCTATACGACAAGTTCAAACTCACAGATAAAGAACGCGCCTACGTCGAAAAAACGATCAAGCCCCGCTCCGTGAACCTGTCGTTGGACTCACCGATTCCAGCAAGTCATAAGCCGGGCGGAGCCAAATACAAGCCCAAGCCGACGCAGCCATGACCGATATCGCCGACTCGTCGCAAGTCGAAACCGTAGCCTCCCCCGTAGCCGAAAACCGCATCTACGTGTACAGGATCAGCAACGAGAACAATATCGCGTGGGAACGTCACGTCGGCGACGTGAAAACGTCAGGTACCGGACTTCTCAAAGTCGGCGAAACAAGCAAACCGACCGCGCGGGAACGCATCTACCAGCAACTCGGCACCGCATACCCCGGACTCGACGGTGTCGAAATCCTTCTTGACGAGCCAGCGCAGCGGTCCGACGGGACCTGGTTCGGCGACCGCGACGTACACCGCCTACTCAAAGAACAAGGCATCAAAGCGATTCGGGGACCAAAGAAGGACTCCGAGAAGTTCGAAGCAAGCCTAGACGAAGTAAAAGCGGCGATCGTCGCCGTACGCAACGGAACCACGTTCGAATCATCGAGAACGCTCGACTTCCCCATGCGCCCGGAACAGGAAGACGCTGTTGCGCTCACCGCCGGCTACTTTGCAGCACATGCAGACGACAAGCGCGTTCCGAAGTTCTTATGGAACGCCAAGATGCGGTTCGGCAAAACGTTCACCACCTACCAGCTTGCACGCGAAATGGGATGGAAACGCCTGCTCATTCTCACCTACAAACCAGCAGTCCAGATAGCATGGAAAGACGACCTGTTGTCGCACGTAGATTTTGAAGGATGGCAGTTCGTCGACAAAGACACCCCAGTCAACAAGGCGGCAGAACTAGCCGACGATGAAGACGCGCCGCTCGTATGGTTCGCGTCGTTCCAAGACCTATCCGGCACAGACGCCGCCGGCGCAATCAAAGAGCGCAACGAAACAATCCACCTGACCGAATGGGACGCCATCGTCATCGACGAGTACCACTTCGGTGCGTGGCGAGACGGCGCACGAGAACTCTACGACCCAACAGAGAAGCATCTCGCCGATACCGAAGAACCGCAAGACTGGGTGACGGCCGACAACGACCTAGGACTAAGCACAAAACATGTCCTCTACCTGTCAGGTACGCCGTTTCGGGCAATCACAGGCGGTGAGTTCACCGAAGATCAAATCTTCAACTGGACCTACGTCGACGAACAACGAGAAAAGCAGAACTGGCACGGTGCCAGCAACCCTTACGTTGATCTTCCGCAAATGCGAATGTATGCCTACGAGATGAGTGCGAACGCAACCAAATGGGCTAACGACGGCGAATTCAATGGGTTCACGCTCACCGAATACTTCCGGGCGCAGAAAGCAGACCCTGAATCCACTTCCCGCAAGGTCGAAACTGGCACCTACGTGTTCACAGAGCCAACCCGCGTGCACGAGTTTCTGGAAATGCTGCGCGGGAAATTGTCCGACCAGATGAAGAGCCAAGTGTTGGGCGGGTCCAACAAGAAGGCTCCGTTCCCATACGAGTCGCCAGATTTCACCGACGCGATCAAGCATTCCGTCTGGTACATGGCTGACGTTGCGTCGTGCTTCGCGATGCGGGACATGCTGGAAGTACATCCGTACTTCAGAGGGTTCGAAATCGTTGTGGCGGCTGGGGCAAAGGCCGGGATGGGTGCGGCAGCCAAGCCGCCAGTCGAACGAGCCATCGACCGGGCAGTGAAGGAGCACGCGTCTGGGACTATCACGTTGTCCTGCGGGAAACTCATGACAGGCGTGACCGTCCGGGAATGGGGCGCCATCCTCATGCTGCGTTCCCTCAAGTCACCAGAGTCGTACTTCCAGGCCGCCTTCCGTGTCCAGTCCCCGTGGTCTTACCGGGAAGCCGACGGACACGTCGTCGTGCTGAAAGATCCGGTGCTCGTGTTCGAATTTGACCCGAACCGGGCGCTCGGGCTGGTTGCGGAGTACGGGCTGAAGCTGGCCGCGCACGCCGAAACGACACCGCAAAACGTCATCGGTGATCTCATCAACTATCTGCCGATCTTTCAGTTCTCCGGCGGGGCGATGCTCCAACTTGACGCCGCCGACGTGCTCAACGTCGCGACCACCGGAGTCGGCGCGTCCGCGCTCGCACGCAGGTGGAACGACCCACTACTGGTCGAAGTCAACGAAAACACGCTCAGCGCGCTGCTGGACCAGCCGGACCTGCTCGAGGCGCTGGAACAGATTGAAGACTTCCGCAACCTCGCAAACATGGCCGAACAGGTCGTCACCTCAACCAAGAAGCTCAAAAAAGTGGAGCGCGAGAAAGGGAAGAACAACCTCGACGACAACGAAAAGAAGGAGAAAACGGAGTCAAACAGCGTCAAGAAACAGATCCGAGAAAAACTGCAGAAATTTCTCGCCAAGATTCCCGTCTTCATGTACGTCACAGACTTCCGCGAAGAAGCACTCAAAGACATCATCGAATCCATCGACTCCGACTTGTTCACGCGCGTCACAGGCCTCACAGTCGAAGACTTCCGACTACTCAACAAGATCGGTGTATTCAACGCTAGCCAAATGGACGCAGCGATCTGGCAGTTCCGCTCCTTCGAGACCGCGTCCCTGCACTACGCCGACGCCGACGGCGTACCGCAGATCCACGGCACAGTTGGCCTATGGGACACATCCGTCGAAGTCGACGAAACGTTTACCGGGTCCGCGTGAGCATGTACCGAAACGACAAACGGCGCCCACCCTCGACGTCCCGCTCGCTGTCAGGCCCAGGACAGATAGCTGGGGAACCCGCGGGCCTTAATACTGAGGTGCGAAACGTTGCCGGTTAGGGCAGGCAAGAAATGAGAGGGGAGCGCCGAATCCGGGTCGAACAGGAGATCGGATCCCGTCTCGAAGACATGAACTGGGACAGCATCCAAAAACTTGTTAAAAACGGCATTGCAGAGGCTGTCGACATCGACTTCAAAAGAGACCCCTACGGAGGCGCCGACAGCGATAAGAAGGAACTCGCCAAAGACATCGCCGCGTTCGCTAACACGAACGGTGGACTCTTACTGATCGGAATCGACGAGACCGGTGGGGCGGCAACAGGCATTGAAAGTTTTACCAATACGGACGAGACCGTCAACAAGGTCCGACAAGTCGTCGCAAGCCTTGTCGCTCCACTTCCACAATTCGAGACCAAAACGATTCCCGACCCGGACGACGAATCGAGTGGCGTCGTAGCAATTATCGTCCAGAAGAGCGCCTACGCGCCACACGCAGTTTGCTACAACGACACCCTCAGGTACCCGCAACGGCACGGAGCAACGACTTTCTACCTGTCTGAAGCCCAAGTAGCTGCCCGTTACAAAGAACGGTTATCACTCGCCGAAGACAGGCAACTTCTTGCATCCAATCGAATGGAGGACCTGCTAGAAACACTTGACGGCTCGGAGCCCTGGCTCGTGATGACACTCGTTCCAGACGTGCCTGGTACGTTGACGATCAACCGTAAGAACTTCGAAGCGTTTCAGTCCAGGTACATGAACAAGTTCGCGGATACCCCATGGCGAGGCTCCGTCTCGTACAACCAATTTCGGACCGGACATCGACGGTTTCGAGCTACAGGGCAGGGTAACGATTCATCGGTGATCAGCGGTGGGCTCGCGAAGTGGTGTGCATTGGAGCTGCACTCAGATGGTTCAGCAGCGTTCGCGACCCGGGTGGCTGACCTGAACCGCCGCAGTGTTCCCGGGAGCCGACCAGACCACGTCATCAGTGACGAGTGGGTGGCATCAGGCGCATTGGTCGGCCTGTTCCAGATGGGAACACATTGCTGGGAAACCGGCTCGGCAGGGTATGCGACGCTTCGGGCAACGCTGTGGCCAGTTGACGACGACCACCCCACGTCGCTGGGGTACTCCCGCGGTCCATTTGGGTCCGACTCGATTGGACACCAAATCGCAAAGGTTCCGATTGCCTCCGTGTCAACACCCGTCGGTGACCTAGCTGAGTACTCACCAGATCTCGTTGCTACGGCAGCTGCATTGGTCGCGGACCTCGCGCAGTCCTTCGGGCTTGCCGAGGTAGGGCAGTTCTCGGCCGATGGTCAGATCCGCATCAATTACTGGCGCCGACAGGTGCACACGATGATCCAAAACTGGGCAACGGAGCACGGAATCGACGTCACAGAAGATACCTTCTCGGGCGTATGAGAATTCCTGCAAAACAGACCACAGGCTGGGCTGGGCCGGGAGTTGGTGAAACTTCCAGAACTCCGCATTGCGCCGGTCTTGCAGCAGACGCCTAGCGCCGTCAGCCAGTAAAGGAACGTCCACGTGCGGGTGGGGGAACAAGCCACACGACCGGGTTTCGTGCCGGCGGCGGTACCGCCAGGACCGTGCCCGTCGCCGCAGCAAAGACGGCCCGGTCGTCGTTGTCGGGTTCGCCAACAGTGGCACCGGACCACGGGTCGACGAGTATCTCATTGCGAATGAGGTGAGCCGCAGCGTTGTATGCGCGTCCGTCCCACGTACCCCAGCCGTCCGGGTCGACCGCGAACACTGCCACGCACCGTCCGAGCCGGTATCCCAGAACGTGGCGTGTGTGCGGCAAATGTTTCGGGTTAATGCGCCAGAACCCGAGCGTGCTGCCGGCAGCTTCGGCGTCGGTCATGTGCTCATCCCGCCAGCCAAAACCGCACCTGTGTAGCGGATTCGGTTCCTGGGTTGGCTGGCCCGTTGTCCACGAGCCGAGACGCACGGCCAGCACTCGCGACGTGAGCCCGGCCCGGGTGAGCATGAGAGCAAGCTGGTGTGGTGTCACTCGGATGGCCGGGTCCCTCAAGCGTGCCAAAGTGGCGGCAGCGTGGCTGTCCCCGAGTCCGGCCGCCGCTGCCAAGTCCAGCACGCACGACAGAGTGTTCCCCGTGCCTTTTGCCACGGCAGCGGCGCGCGCCACGACCTGCTCGTCTAGGCGTACCGCGATCCCTGCTTGCGTCACGGGAGGACCACCGGCTGGCCAGGCGCACAGTAGTACGGGTAGATCGTGGCCCAGGCGATGTCGCAGCGTGCTTTGCCGCGGCGGGTGCTGTGCGCCACCACCTCGGCTCGCGGCACCAGGTACACGCCCACTGGGACGGCGTCGATAACCCATCCTCCGGCTGGGGTCGTCGTTGCCGACACGTGGTGGTGTTCGAGTGGCACCAGGGCCGCGTAGTCGCAGTCGTGGTGCGGCAGGCGAGAAAACCCGGCTGTCCCGTCTCCGTTGTCCCACAGCCGCATCGTGTTGATCCACAGTTGCCGGCCATCCGGGGTGGTCGTTTCGTGGTCGCGATACCGGGTGTGCCCGCCGAGCCACTCCCAGTCGTAATCCGATAAGTCAAGATGTCTTTGGGTGATCGCCTCACAAAGCGTGGGCAGCGTTCCTGCGACTAATCCGGTCAAGCGCACGAGGTCCCCAATCAGGTGCGAATGTTCAAGTTGCAAGAATGATACACCGATCCAAGAACCGTTAACAACAGAAACTTGCGCACGGGCGGGGGCGTAAGGACATAAGTGGCAGCGATTGCGCCGCTGCAAACCGGCGCAAAGTTCCTGCAACTCAACAGTTATCCCGGTGCAATGTGTGCATCACCGTGGTGTGCAGGCACTGTGATGCACACCGGTGCGGCACAGTCACATGACTGTGCGCGAGCGCGGGGGAGTACGCGGTGGTACCTACCGTGGGAAAGGACAGGGTTGCTGACGTTGTAGACGATTCGTGATCACCAACGCCGGGACGGGTCTGTAGGACAACTATGCCCATAGACACGCCCCAACCGTCAGCACCAGCCTCCGGTGCTGGCTGATGTACAGAAGGTGATCACATGTACGAAACCGGTCCACATGTCAATCCGCAGCAGGTGCGCACCGCCCGGTGGGTGTTGTTTCGACGCACCCATAAAGCCGCGGCAGGAACAGTGTGTTCCTGCGGTAGATGCACCGCAGTCGCTGCCCAGATCGCTGCCCGCTTCGGTGTGCCTCTCAGCGTGCTGCTGCCCCCGCAGGAGAAGAAACCGGACCGCCCGGTCTCTGGCCGCCGCCTGTGCGGACAAATCGGTTCTGTGGCTACTGTCACCACCAACGGGCACCAGTTGCCTGCCGTGCAAGGGTTGCTGCAGTTGGCGCGGCTAGCCGGTGACCCTCACGCGAGTAGCCGCGCACACGCAGTGGTTGACGATTCGCAACCACAGTAACCGGCCGGACCGGCTGCGGCGAAGACGTGCGTGGGAACGGTGCGCAGGCACCGTCGGTGTCTATGAGACACCCGAGATTGTTTCGCTGGGCCGGTGACGGCGTACACAGACGCAACTAGCTGACCGAGTGGAAGGAAACGTTCTGCATGTCCAAAACTGATAAAACCCGACCATTTGCTGTCCGTCTTGGTGACGACCTGCACGCTACCGCTGCCCATGATCACCGATTCGGTGACTGCACACTGCCGGTAACACCGCGCGATGACGACACAGGGTCAGCATGCCGCTGGGTTTTTCACTACACAGGGGTCCGTCCATGCAGCTGCAGCTGGTGCCGGGGCAGTGTCTGGTATCGCAGCACGCTGCGTGCCCAACGGCATACAGTGGCAGCTGCCCTAGCGCAGACTGCAGGCTGCTACAACGCTGGGTCGACCGTCGACGTGGTGGACAGTGTTCTCGACCATAGACTCCGAAGCATCCGCTGACGTGTCAGGGTCTCACCGGTCAGTGCCCGCAGCATTGGTCACGAGTCGGCTACGCACACATCCCACACCGGCCCCCAGCCATCCCGCAGTGACCAGGACCACGATGTTGACTGGGCTGAGTTCTGCTGCGACCACAGCTGCGGTGACACTTAGCGCAGCGCACACCACCAGCAGCCTGCCTCGCATGACTGGTAGCAGTGCTGTCACAGCCGCGGCCACGGCAGCAGTCAGAACGGTCACCGTCATCGCGGCGCCTGGGGCCCCTGTCACCGCGGCCCCCACCCAGGCGCATCCTGCTGCCGATAAGACGGCCACTGCGCATGCCACCAGTGTCCAGCGCTGTGCAGGCTGGAGGGCAAGCCACATCAGAGCACACACCAGCAGGACACTGACAATGACCCTATGAGTTGTTGTCGCCGCCGCGAGGTCCACCGCGTACCCGGTGACGGTGTCCTCACTGTCCACCAGTGACCGTATCTGGTCTTGGGTTGCCGGTGAAGCAGGCCCGGTTGCGGTGATGAGGAGAACGTCAACAGTGCCAGCGCTCAATCCTGCTTGGGTGGCCACACTTGCCGTGTTGGGGTTGGTGGTCAACGTCTGCAGCAGTGCTGCCGTGTTGCTTGTGGCGGTGGTGATGGTGATGGGTGTGGCTGCCCCTGCCGGAAAGCCAGCAGCGTGAACCGGTGCAGTCGCCGGCGGGTCGCTGACGTCACCGTCCGGGCCGTCCAGGGGCAGGCCGGCGCATACGGCGGCGGCGGAAAGCAGCACTGCCGCTGCGCACGTGCCGGTGACGCCACGCCAGCCGCGCTGGCAGTGAAACATCCACGCATCCTTGAGCACATCACGTACCCGATGCGGTGTTGTGGACGCGGCGACCGGTTTCTGCCCGCGCACGGTGACCACGGCTGCGGCAATGCACACAGCGGTCAGCGCTGCAACTGTCACAGTGGACCCCAGCGAACTGCCGCCGCCGCGCCCGCCAGCAGCAGCTGCGGCTGCGATCGCTGCGGCCGCGATCGTGATGCCAAGGCAAATGTTGCGTGAACTCACCTGTACCAGAGTGGGTCCCGCACGGGATCTGGCATTAACTGTCCACATGTATTCGCGGCTTACCAGCCCGCAGATCGCTACGACGCTGACCGCGGCCACACCGGTGACGCTGCTTGCGGGGATCAGTAGTGTGGCCGCGGCTGCGGCTGCGCTAACCAGTACGTATCCGCTGCGCGCATATACCCATACGACGACAGCGACAAGACACGAGATCCCTGCAAGAACACCGAGCAGTCCCACCGGGTTGGTGGGGCTGCTGAGCGCTGTGACGGTCAATCCGATCGTGGTCAACGCCGCAGTGTTATCTGACCCGGATAAGACCGTGCGGCTATCCGCAGACAGCACGGTGGCTGGCAGTGCCGCGACTTGGGATTGTTGCGTGCTGGTCAGCACGTGACCGCTGCTGTTGCTGGCGAGAACAGCGGCTGAATCTGGGGTGGTAGTCCTCGGGCCGGTGACGATGGCGGTCAGCGTCGCCATGATGATGACGGCGAAAGCGCAGAACAGGGTTGTGACCGGCGAACGTGGACACGGCACTTGAGTCGGGGGCATTACGGGCAGTCCTCCCGTGAACTCTATGGGGTGGGCGTTGATGGCACGTACTGATCGTGTTCGTCACGGTGAGCGGACACGTCGATGGTGGCGCTGCCAGTGTCGTCACGTGCCTGCGTGGCGGGGTCTACGACAGCTGCTGCTGTTTCAAGCATCCGCACCGCCATATCGATCACTGCCTGCCGGTCGGGATCGTTGTCGTAGAGCGCTGCGGCCAGTTCGCACAGGTGTTCGCGCGGGCTTTTGGCACCTGATGCGCTGCCGGCGCTGCTGTCACCGATGCCGGCGCTGCTGTCACCGCCGTCGGGGGTGCTGTAGACAGGTTCGACGGTGTACACCAGTGCGTGTTGGGCGAGCTTGTTCAGTTTTCCGGTGTTGATCAGCCGCCATTCGTCGCTGCTGATATTGATGATGCGTTGCCTGATGACGGCCCCGGTGATGTCTGCTGATGCGATGTGTTCGGCTGCCAGCAGCTCGATGTCACTGATCGTTTTCCCGGCGGCGTCTATCGGCGGCAATGTCGACATCGCCCGCACGGGCAGGTCGATACCGGTGACTGTGGGCGGGTCAGGGTCGTGGACGCGTGAGGTGTTGATGTGGACTTGCAGGTAGCCCCGGCCGGTGGTGCAGTCGTTGTCGGCGACATCGGAGAAGCCGTTGTTTTCTGACGATCCGGCATAGTAGGCCGGGGTTGTGGTTGTGGTTTTCCCGCCGCCGGCGACGGGGCAGCGTTTGTGCCAATGCCCGAGTGCGACGTAATGCCAGCCGCGTCCGATGATGTCGCTGCTGATCGCGAATTCTCGGCCTTTGGTTGTTTTGTAGAGGTCGGAGCCTCCGACCACGCCGTGGGCAACGAGGACGTTGACTTTGCCGTCCAGTGGCCGTAGAACATCTTGGTTGAGGGTGCGCAGCTGGTCGTGGGGTACGGCTGTGACAACGACGTTGTCTAACGCTGGATCGAGCTCTCCAGCGGCTACGGCGGCGGAGAAGTCGATCACTTTCACGGCGCTGGTGGCCACGTACAGCCCGGGGATGGGGTCGTTGAGTTCCAGTGCGGAAGGTTCGCGCGGGTCGGCAGGCTGATCGTGGTTTCCGGAGATGATGACCACGGCGCGGGTGGTGCCGTCAGGGCGTCGGGTGAGTTCCTGTAGGCCGTGTTGTCCAATCTTTTGCATACGTAAAGAGATGTAGGCCTTGTCGTAGAAGTCGCCGGAGTGAATGACCAGCGGCGGATCGTAAATGTTGATGTGGTCGATGACGTTCTTGAACGCTCGAACGAAGTCTTGTTCCCTCGCCGGGCGCCCAGACAGGGTGCGGGCGGAGTATTGAGTGAACCCGAGGTGGGTGTCAGACAGATGTGCAAGACGCAAAATGTTAGGCATGGCTGTCACGGTGCATTCTGGGATCCTGTGCTGCACACGAACGCGGGTGCGTAGCTGTGAGCTGTGCGGGTGTGTCGGTGGGGTGGAACCATTCGTTTCCCCAGATCAGGGCAGGATGCAGCCCGAGTCCGGTGATGGCGATGCTGTCAGCAGCCCAAATGGTGAGCCGTCCATGCTGGCGGGCCCGGTTGACGGCTCGAGCGATGCTGGGTTTGTCACCAAAATCGTGGCCGGTGGCCTGCAGGTACGTCAGAAGCGGTTCGGCGGGAAGGGTCAGTGTTCGCTGTTCGGGGATCGGGTCCCGGTGGGTGGTTAGCACGTGTGCCACCGTGCTCGTTGCCGCTGACCAGAACACACTGCTGGTGTGAGGGGTTTGCTTAGTTGGAGCGGTTCATGAGGTGGAGGCGGTGACGGTGACTCCGGTGATGTCGGTGAGGATACCGGCCAGTGCTGCTGCCAGTACCGGGTCTGTGCCGGCGGGGCAGTGGACTGTGGATGTTCCACCGTGGTGTGTGACACGGCAGCGGCGGCCCAGTGCCGCTGCGCGGGAGTTGATTGCCGCAATTTTGTTGAGTGTGTCCGCCAAAATTGGTACCCGCTGCCGGCGGGAATCATGCGCGGCAGCCTCCGGTGTCGGGGCCCTCCGGGAGGGCTGAGCGTCACCAGGTTGCGCCCGAACAGTAAAAGACTGAGACGGTTGCGGTGGAGTTGGTGCACCGCCGGGTTTTTTGGCCTCGGCCGTAAACTGCTGCCCCCGCGGATGCTCACCTGCCGGTGCTGGGTTGTCTGCGTGTGCACGGTCGTGGAGGAGTTCACTTGTTGCGCAGTACAGTCCTGCGACGGTTCGGGGGTAACGTTCCAGTGTTGTCCAGATGGTCAGCCAGGTGGACACAGCTGCGGTGTCCGCGTCGGCAGCGGCGGCTGCTAACTGTGTTCGGGTGGATGCAATGATTTGGGTGAACGCCACCGGTGCAGCTGCCCGGGCGGTGATGGTGTCCAAGACGGTGACCGCTGCGCTGGCGTCGGGGCGGGTCACACTGTTCAGATAGGTGCGGATGTGGGTGGGGTCTGCTGCCGCCAACGCTTCTGCGATGACATCGTTGGTGGCGCCGGTGGCCACTAGCGGCAGGATTGTTTCCAGTCTGGTGACCGTGCCACGGACACCGAGGGTGGTGTCGGCGGAGTCGACGACCAGTTCCAGGACACCAGCATCGATGGTGTAGCCGTGTGCCGCAGCTATGCGCCCGAGATTGGCGAGTTTGTCGGCACGTCCAGGTGCCAGGATTGGTAAGGACAGGCATCGTCCTTGAATAGCGGCGGGAAGTTTGTCTTTGTCTGTTGTTGCCAGGATCCACACGGTGTGTGCCGGTGGCTCCTCGAGGAGTTTGAGGAACGCTTGGGCCCCTGAGGTGGACAGTCCGTGAGCTTCATCAACGATATAGATTTTGCGGTCCGCGCGGAATGGTGCGAAATGGGCTTTGTCGGCTAGGTCCCGGATTTGGTCGATGCCGCCGTGGCTGGCGGCGTCAACTTCGATGACATCAGGATGCGTTCCTGCTGCAACATCGTGGCATTCGTCGCATTCGTCGCAGCCGTCTCCATCAATGGGGTTGGTGCAGAACACCGCAGCACAGAACGCTCGCGCGAGGGTTGTTTTCCCGACCCCGGATCCGCCAGCGAGTAGCAGCTGGGAGGGGACGCGGCCAGTGCTGACGCATGCTTTGAGGATGGTGACTGCTGACTGTTGCCCGACTATGTTTCGCAGTGTCCTAGGCCGTGCGGCGGCGGCAAGGTTGGTGACTGCAATACCGGTATTCATCAGGGTGGGCGGTGTCCTCGGTTGACGGTGCTGGGTTGTGGCTGGCACGTTGGGTTAGGTGATCGTGTGGTTGTGCACTGTGCGCGCTTGCGGTGTCTGCGCCGCACACACCACCGGTTGTGTCCGGTTGTGTCCGGCGGTTAGGCAGCTGGCGGGCCGACGCTACGACTTACTGATATCCGGTTCTGGTTGACCCGGTGTTGACAGGAGACGTGCATGGTTGTTGTGAGATCCCAGCCCGCTGCGGTTCCCGCCGCATGGCTGCCGGTGGGTGAGCTGCCAGTGTTGGCGGCTGGACCCGGTGAAACTGTTCAACCAGTTCCACAGTTTCCGTACCATGTGCAAGTCGTCATCGGTGATGATCCCGTGACACGGTTAGCTCCTCGACAGATTCGTCTGGAGGTGGCTGAACTGACAGCTGACGGTGTTGGGCAAGCTGTTGCAGCTGCGGATGTGTCGTCGGCGGACATGCGGTCATCGGTCGTGGTGTCGTTCGCTGGTGATCGTGTATCGGTGGAGTCTGTGGTTGTGACGTATGCGTACCTGCTGGGGTTCGCTCGCCGCCGTTTGGATGTGCATATCGCAGACCGGGTGTGTGTTGCTTCCCGGGTCGGTCAGTGGGTTCACGGGCTGGCTTGCGCTGTGCGTCCACCGGTCGTGCAGCCGCTGGTGACAGTCGGGAACGCAGCAGAATTTGGTGAAATCACTGCGGTTCACGTTGATGCGGTCGCTGACGAGAACCAGGCGGTAGTAGACGCTGACGCGGCAACGGTGGTGGCGTGGGCACGCCGGCTGCTGTGGGCTGCAGATCGTGACGTTGCGGTGGCGTTAGTGCAGTTGTGTGTTCTGGCGGCGCTGCGGGCTCGTGGCGCCAGCGAACGTCTTCCTGCACTTTTGGGTGCGGATGGTCGTGTCGTGGATTTGGCGGCGGTACGACGCAGTGGGGAGTTGTCACGTTCGGCTAGCCGCTCGGACACACGGTTCGCGTTGGCGCCGGTACCGTCGTTGTCGGCGCGCCAGCAGAGGTTATGCGCGGCAGCGGCAGTTGACATTGAACAGGTGTTGGCGGCGTTGGGTGCCCGTAGTGCTGTTGTTGCTGACCCGGCTAGCGGTGAGCAGATGCGGGTGTGGCATTGCCTGCATCCGCAGAATCACACGAACGGTGATGCGACTCCGTCTGCGCGTGTAGGAGCGATCGCTTCCGGCGGGGTCGGTTTCCGGTGTTTGCGGTGTCTATCGGAGCGGTTGGATCCGTTGCGTCTGGTGATGTGGTCAGAGGGTGTCACAGTTGATGTTGCCGCGGATCTTATTCATCAATGGAATCTGGCGTCTGCTAGCTAGCGTGGCAGCTGGTTGCCGCCTGTCATGAACAGGTGCAGTCACTGGCAGGCACCTGTTCATGACATCGGGTGGGATGTCAGCCGCTGGTAGTGGTGGTTGTTATGCGCCCCTCTTGATTGTGGCTGGTGTGCCGTTGTCGTCCCAGACGTTGCCTTGCGGGTTGAGATCGGAGACTGCGGCGTTATGGATGATTGCGCATCCGGCCACTCGCTGGTTGCGGCCGAAGCGGTTGTTGTTGGCCTGCATTCCGGTCTTGTAGGAACCCTTGCTGCCGTAGTTGAGGCTGCAACCGCCGCCGTCGATCCAGTTGTTGTTGATCGACAGGTTCTGCGTCACACCGGAATCCTGCGTGATCATCACTGCCGCGTTGTACGCACCTTGCAGGGTGTTGTTCACGATGGTGATGTTGTGGCCTGCCTGCACCTGGATGTTGTCATCGTGTGATGGTCCGCCGCCCTGGTTCGGATCGACCTCGAAGTGAGCCTCGTCGTGGATGAAGGAGTTCTGCACTGTGACTCCGTCGCCGTAGATCACCATGCCGTCAACCGTTCCCGAGCTGTTGATCCGGTCGAAGGTGCCGGGTTGGTTGACCTTGATCGCATCGATGTTCGGCGTGGAGATCTGCGGTAGCAGTGTCACGTCCTGGATGAGGTAGCCGCTCGCTCCCGCCGCCACGATCGACAGCAGACCCTTCGAAGCGGTCGGAGCTGTTGTGCCACCACGGATGATCGAACGCTTGATCGTGACGTTGGCCGCCTTGACGACCACGAAGCCGCGGATGTCCATGCTGTCGATCACCGTGTTCGGTGTGGTGATGGTGAGATCACCGTTGTAGACAGTCAGCTTGGTGCCGGCGGGTACGCCGGTGTTGGAAGCGGATGGCCGTACCGGTGCCGGCTTCGTTGCGGTGACAGTGCGGGTAACCGTTGCGGTAGCACCCCGGTTGTCGGTCACCGTCAGCGTCACCGTGTAGGTGCCGGCACCCGAGTAGGTCTTGGACGTTGTTGCCCCACTGCCGGTTGTGCCGTCACCGAAGTTCCAGGCGTAGCCGGCGATCGTGCCGTCGGGATCTTTGGAGGCGGTGGCATCCAGTGCCGTTGTCAGATCCTGCTGGGTCGCGGTGAACGATGCCGTCGGTGCGACGTTCGGCGCGATGACGGTGATCTGCTTGGTGGCCGTCGCAGTGCCACCACGGTTGTCGGTCACCGTCAGCGTCACCGTGTAGGTACCGCCGGCGCTGTACTGCTTGGTGGCCGCCTTGCCGGTGGCCGTGGTGCCGTCGCCGAAGTTCCAGGCGTATGCCGTCACGGTTCCGTCGGGATCGAACGAACCCGAAGCATCGAAGCTGGCGCCCAGATCGGTTGCACTTGAGGCGAACGATGCGGTGGGTGCAATGTTCGGCGCAATCGCGGTGACCTTGGTGGACTTTGTCGCGGTGCCGTTGCGGTTGTCGGTCACCTTCAAGGTCACCGTGTAGTTGCCAGCTGCAGCGTAGTGCTTCGAGACGGTCTTACCGGTGCCGGTTGTGCCGTCACCGAAGTCCCAGGCGTAGGCCACGATCGTGCCGTCCGGATCAACCGATTGTGAGCCGTCGAAGGCAACGTCGAGGTCGTTGACCGTAGAAGTGAAACCAGCGACTGGCGGGATATTCGGAGCAATTGCGGTCAGGCTACGGGCAGTGGTGTTCTGGCCGCCACGGTTGTCGGTGACCGTCAGCTTCACCGTGTAGTCACCCGGCTTGGTGTACACCTTCGAGGCGTTGACACCGGTTGCGGTTGTGCCGTCCCCGAAGTCCCAGGCGTAGGTGGCGATCGTGCCGTCCGGATCCGAAGACGCCGAGCCGTCCAGCGTTGCCGTCAGGTCCGTGATGTCGGCCCGCAACGATGCCGTCGGCAGGATGTTCGGAGCGATCACGGTCACCGGGTGTGTGCTGGTCGCGCTACCGCCACGGTTGTCGGTCACCGTCAGTTTGACGTTGTAGCTACCGGCAGTGTTGTAGTGCTTCGACACAGTCCGGCCAGCCGCAGTAGTGCCATCGCCGAAGTCCCAGGCGTAGGTGGCGATCGTGCCGTCCGGGTCCGACGACGCTGAGGCATCGAAAGCGACGTCTAAGTCTGTGGTTTGTGACCTGAACACGGCAGTCGGTGCCAGGTTCGGTGCGGCTACTGTGACCAGTTGACTACGCGAACTGGTGGCGGCGCGGTTGTCGGTAACGGTCAGGGTGACCGGGTATGTTCCTGCGACACCGTACGTGTGCGTGACCGTTGCACCCTCAGCGGTGGCACCGTCACCGAACGTCCAGGCGTAGGAGCTCACTGAACCGTCGACGTCGCTTGAAGATCGGGCGTCGAAAACCGCTGTCAGGTCGCTGGCTGCCGCGTTGAACTGTGCAGTGGGGGCACTGTTGGCAGGATCCAGCGATGTCACGGCTACATCGTCAACGTTGACAGTGATGGGGTTGGTTCCAGACCCCAGGTATGCCCAGACCCCGAATCCTGCGGCGGTGGGTTGTATCGGAGAGGTTCCGGTCACCATCCATGCGGATGGTTCGGGTGTGCCTTCAACCCAGACACGCATCGCTACGCTGCGGCCTTGGATCCGAGAACGCATCAGCAGCCGTGTCGACGCTGACGTCATGCGGGCACCCACGATGACATCTGATCCGATACTTGTTGTTGCACCATCGGCTGCGCTGTAGCGGATACCGGCAACAATTGTTTTATCGGCCAGGATCCGGATTCGTGGGCCGATAAATGCACCATCGGAACTGGTGCGCAGCATCTGCGCCAGATACACGCTACCTGTGGTCGGCAGCGTGTTGATCCCGAAACTGGTCACAGCATCAGTGTCTTGTACTGGTGTCGCGTAAAGAACAGCCGATCGTGCTGTGGACGCGGTCAGTGCCATCAGTGCGCGGGAACCGTTCACACTCATCCGTGACGGGTCACCTATCCAGGGTGAGCCTTGTGGGCTGGTTCCGAATCCTGCACCCACCGTCCGGGTGAACGAGTCCAAAACCACAGGTGTGGCCACAGGTGGGGCCGTGGGTGTGCTCGCGTATGCCGGTGCTATTACGCCGGCAGCGGCGGCTAAAGCAGCGGTGATCGTGGTCACGGCCAGCGCACGCGTGAGGTGACGTCTAGATGCCATATGGGTCCTTCCCCTGATGGTGGTGATCAACTGGTGATAGGGGAACAGTGCCGGCCATTGAACGGATCACACGCGATACCCCGATCCGTACCTGTGTGTTTACTCACACCGGTGCCGTGTGTGCATGTCAGCGGCAGCCCTCACATGCGGTGGGGGCTGCCGCCGTTTCGTGGGTGCCAACGACTATCGGCTATACACCCGCCGGGGATGGGTCCTGGATGAGGACAGCTTTCGCTGTGGACACGTGCAGTCCATGACGAAGCGCATCGGGTGCATGTTTGAGCCGTTCCAGTTGACCGTCGCTGATGTCTCCAAGAACGATGTCGCAGACAAGGTCATCGATTTCGTCGACACCGAACGCGGTGACGATGTGCTCATGCACTGCTAGGTCGAATGCTGAACGGTACGGCTCAAATTCGGTGGCGATGCTCTCACCTGGGGCAGTGTGCAGCATGAGCCGGTTCGTTGTGGGGGACGCTTGATCGAGATCAACTTCCACAGTGACAACACCTTCCAGAGGTGTTTGGGCTGTACCATCCGGCCACAGATACACTGGAACGTCAACAACCACCCGGTCCTTAGCTGACCTTCGGGGGGTGGCGACGGTGAACTTGCCGACTGGTGCCGGGACTTTCACGGTCATGATGCCGGTCAAAATTTGGAAGTAGTTCAACCCGCACATGTGGTTAAGTGTCAATGCGACAGCACGGGTCAATGTTTCTTTGGTGTCTGGCCGGTTGAGGTAACCCGACCATGCCACGGAAACAACACGATCCTTGACACCGGGGATGAATAATGTGATCTGTAAGGGCGTGCGGGGAAGGTCGAAGACGAACATGTCCGGGTCAAGCTCACCGTCTTCGTCAACAACACCGGTGACAGTGGCGATGCCGGAGGAGTCGGTATGAAGGTCGAACACGGCATCGTAGGTGTTTTTGTCAGCGACGATGCTCGCCAGGATCCGGGTTGGGTTGGCGCCGGTGTCCACTGCGTCGAGTTTGCGTTCCAGTTTCGCCAAGGGACCGCTGGGGACAGCGAGTGGATAGGTCAGGAACGTTGTCTTCGTCCGTTTCGACAGTTTCAGCATGGAGAAGAAGACAGCGTCGCTGGTCACTCGTACAGCACACGTGGCTAGGGGGTTAGCGAACGCGACGGGTTTACCGAGGGCGCTGGTGACGTCAACGAACGTGGGGGTTTTGTCTACTTCCACGACTTGCACGAACAGTCGCTCTTTCAACGGTTTACGTGTCGTGTTGGCCATGTACTTCCTCGCTCCTTGTGCGTGTGGACTTCACGTGCTCACGTCACAGGGTCGGAACCATCACGCATCTCAGAGCTGTCGGGGTAGCGCGGCAGTCACACCGCTGCCGCACCACCCCCGGATGCGTGCACCGCAATCGTGGTATTGCTGTGTGCGTACGGTTATGGGGTGTCTTCTCGCACCGTGTCGCATGACCAGCGATGCCATTTGCTGTCGACATACACGTCGACATGCTGAACCACACCGTGCGCGACGTTGATGTCCACCCAGTCCGGAGACCGGTCACCGGTGAACAACCGGATGAACATGTGGTCGACTTCCAACACAATCGACAGTTCCGGAAACGACACCATCACCGGGCCGGTGGCGGTGGCGGCCTCTACTGTTGCCGAGCCGACAAGCAGCACATATCCGCGGTGCTGTGCCGTGACACCGAGCGCTGGACAGTTGTACATGACGCGGGCATCCGGTGAGCAGTTGAGGATAGCTGTGGCCGTATCGGTGTCCTGGACGCTGTTGACCGGCGACTGGCTGGCAGCGCTGTGCTTATGAACCTGCCGACGAAACCCGAACATATCCGACATTGTCCCGTGTGTAGCCTGACCCCGCTAGCTGCACCACCACACCGTGGTCACGGACAGTTACCTGCCGTGTGAATGTTGCCCCGGACCCGGCCCCTGCGCATGACACATGGCGGGAATATGGGATGTGTATGGCAACAAAGAAACTGACACGTCCAGGCGATATTGTCGCCGCCACGGTTTTCGCTGTGCTTGCCCCGGCATCTGTGGGGGTTATTTTAGCGTCCTCCGCTGGCGGTGCGACACCGTGGGGTGCGCCTACTGTCGCCTGGCTCGTCGCGGTCTTGCTGATGTTTAGTCCCACCCCGCTGTCGGTGCCGTGGTCGTGGTTCGACAAGCATCAAGGATCGCCGTGGGTCCCACGATTGGTGGCTGCCGCAGGATGGTGCGCTGCTTTATCTTTGGCATGGCCGTCTTTGGGTGTGTTCCCGCAGACCTGGTGATGCAACGCAGACCCCGCGGGTGGAATGTGCCCGCCAGTGACGGCTACTGGCCGTGGAGCCGCCGGTGAGTACGGTGGGACACATGGCGTCGCATTCCAGTGTGTCCACGTGGTTAGACACCACCGGCTACACCCGCGACCGGGTCCAAGGTGAACCACACACCACCCACCGGGTCGACGTGAACGCGGTGATGCCGCAGGGTCGCGCCATATCCGTGTGTTTCGATGGGGCAGCTGACCGCGAGCTGGGAAATCAGTGGGGCTCTCACGCAGTGGTAGCGCTTGCGAACGCTGTAGCTGCCGGGACTGCGGCCCAGCCGGTGGTCAGGCAAGGTGAGGGTCACATTCGTGACAACGTGGCGGTGGTGGTGTCGTTCTCACATGCTGGCGGTTCGGTCACAGCTGTTGCTGTGTTCACCTCCGATACTGTCGCTGCCTACCGGTTTTCGCACTGGCTGCCTACATGGCCGCAACGTGGGAGTGGTCAGGATGCAGCACCGGGAATCTGACGGCGCCCTTACGTGTGTGTGCGGAATACATGCCCGTGAGACCGGTGTCACGCATTGGATGGTGCCGGCGTTGCTGTGCTGACGGCATCCAGCCAACCTGGGGTGGGAGCGGGGCGACCGAATGTGTCAACCACGGTGTTCTGAAAAGCTGGCAGTGATTGACAGCGGGTGCTCATCAACACCTCCACAATTTCTTGCCGGTCCAGTGATTCTTTCTCCAGAAGCGCTTCTGCTAACGCGTCCAGCACCGGCCGATATTCGGTCAGTAGCTGTGCGGCGCGTCTACCGGCACGCGCCAGGATACGTTCTACGTCGGCTCGTACGCCCGGATCTGCGGCATCGGCCCCAACCGACAGGGTGTGTTCCATTCCGTACTGTGTGAGCATCGCGGTCGCTGTCGACGTGGCCGACGCCAAATCACTAGATGCCCCGGATGTGAAATCACCGTCCATGTGCAGCCGTTCAGCTTCACGCCCGCCTAGATGTACCGTCAGCCGAGCCCACGCGGACTGTCTGGCCAGGAACGCTTCATCAGTGTCGGCGAACCAGGTCACACCCCCAGCCGGTCCGCGGGGAATGATCGATACCGATAGCGGTGTCATGGCGTCTTTTTCAGCCAGCGCAGCCAAGGTGTGACCTGCTTCGTGCCACGCCGTGATTCGGCGTTCACGGTCGGAGACCAGCGCCGAGGTACGAGGAACACCCATCGCCACAGTCGCCACCGCAGATGACAAGGCGGCAGCTGTGATGGCGTCCTGGTTGGTGCGGGCCGCGCTTGTTGCTGCCTCGTTGACGACCGCTTCCAAATCGGCGCCGGAGAATCCGGGGGTGGCTGCAGCGATGTCATCAAGTCGAAGATCTCCACTCACAGGTTTACCGCGAAGGTGGACGTCCAGGATTTTTCTACGTCCACGCAGATCCGGCAGGGGAACGTGGATGTGCTTGGACAGCCGGCCGGGTCGAGTGAGTGCTTTGTCCAGGATGTCGGGACGGTTCGTGGCGGAGATGGTGATGACGTTCGACTGTTCGAATCCGTCGATTTCGGTCAGCAGCGCCAGCAGCGTGGTGTCGCGTTCGGAGTCTGCGGGTTCACCATGAGCGGAGCGTTGTTTACCGATCGCATCGATTTCATCGATGAAGATCAACGCCTTGTCGTGACGGCGGGCCTTCCGATACAGCTCTCGGACACGGGCAGCGCCTTTACCGACGAACACTTCGATGAAGTCCGATGCGTTGGCGTGATAAAACGGCACATTCGCTTCACCAGCCACGGCCCTGGCGAGAAGTGTTTTGCCGGTGCCTGGCGGTCCGACCAGCAGCGCGCCGGAGGGGTGTTTGGCCCCGAGCGCGTCATACCTGTCTGGGTGCTGCAGGAAAGACACCAGCTCTTGGAGTTGTTCGGTTGCTTCTGCCGCTCCGGCAACATCGGTGAATCGGGTGGTGGGAATGTCCACTGCATCTGCGGCACCTCCGGTGCGGGTGGTGGTGTCGACGGTGTCGTGATGCAGCAGCGGCGAACGGGTCATCACTCGCCATACAGCAGCGACCGCTGCTGCCAGCATGACGATACCGCCGCATGCCAGTAGCCAGGAGGACACCGCGGAGGAGGGTGTGCCTGTAGCGGTGGCCGATGTTCGAGTGTCCGGTGATGACGTGTCCGTGGTGGCGGTGCCCTCAGGGTTGACGGCAACATTTGCATTGATCAGTGCGGTGACGGTGGTGTCAAGATACGCGGTGGGAACAGTGGCGGTGATGGTGGTTCCGCTGCTGGTGGTGGCGGTGACGGTGTCTCCGTTGACGGTGGCCGAGGTCAAGGTCCGGTTGTTCGCATCATCCAGCAGTTCGTTCACACTGACATGGTGACTGTCGATGGTGTCCGCCCGGTTCGATGACAGCAGCCCGCCGGTGATGAACGCAATAAACCCGGCGGTTGCGGTGGCGATGGTTACGATCGCGAACAGGTGTCGGCGCCAGACTACGCTCGTGTGTTCTTCTTGGACTGGTTCGTTGTTGTGCACGTTGTGCGACAGTGCCCAATTGTGAAGCACGGTCACTGGTCCCACGCACTGGCCGGGCCGGCCAGTGTGGTGACTGCCAGTAGCGGCGATCTGGTTGCGCGGGCCGCGGCGGGCACTGTGGCCAGTATGGAACAG
>Ga0206107_1000238_pt1 | contig 31947 bp, 23 predicted proteins | sample 2B0metagenome_FD_148652 | JGI IMG/M metagenome (GOLD analysis project Ga0206107, IMG submission 148652) | Enriched microbial communities from leaf-cutter ant dump, University of Wisconsin, Madison, United States - 2B0 | ecosystem: Environmental > Terrestrial > Nest > Insects nest > Nest dump...
ACATGATCGACTTCTGGGCCGTCTGGTGCGGTCCCTGCCGCGCGGAGCTTCCCGGACTGCACGCCGCCTACGACAAGTACAAGTCGAGGGGACTGAGCATTCTCAGCCTCTCCTTCGACCAGAAGCCTGCCGACGTCACGAAGTTCCGGCAACGCCCCGAAACACCCATGCCCTGGATGCACAGCTTCATCGAGGGGAACTTCAGCAGCCCCCTCGCCAAGGCGTTCGAGGTGGAGGGAATTCCCAAGCCGATTCTCGTTGGACCTGACGGCACCATCATTGCCGAAGGCAGCTTCCTGCGCGACACCGAGCTGCCGAAGACCCTGGAGCGCCATCTCCCCGAAGACCACGCAGGCGCACGGTAACCCGCTCGTATTCTCCCCTCATCCTATCACCCAAGCTTCATGAAGCGTATCCATTTTCTTCCCTTCACGGCCGCTCTTCTGTTCCTGTCGCTCTGCGGAAGCGGTGTGGCGGGCACGATCAGGGGACATGTGCTCGGTGCCGACGGACGCCCCGCACCTGCTGCCGATGTGCATCTCTACTCCTATCAGGCAGCTCTCGGTACGGCTCCAGCCCTTGCAACCGTCCATGCCGGAAGCGACGGCTCCTTCACGCTCGACGTGCCGGAGGGTCTGGCATTCACACTCGTTGCCACCGGCGTCGACCACAACTACGCATCGATCACCCTCCCGGCTCCCGAGGGAGCGGAGACGGTTGGGGTGGAGATCAAACTGTCGCGCCTCCCCTACACCTCGACGATTGACACGGTGATGATTATCGGCGACTGGAACGGCTTCAGCTTCGAGCGCGCCGCAACCATGAAGCGCCAGGCAAACGGCACGTACGTGTATGAGGTCAAGGCACCGGGCAAGAAGGAGGTCTCCTATCAACTCATGGGAATCGTGGGCGAGGGTGAGCAGCGGCTGGGCCGCAGCGTGAACGGCCCGGCGGGTCTGCGCTACGATTACGACGGCGCAGGTGACTACCGAACCGTGGCCGCCGTGAAGAACGGCAAGGCGCGCATCGTTTTCGACCCTGCCACTCTCCCCCGCACCGGTTCCGGCCAGCCCGCGAACTTCACCTTCGGTGGCGCACACGACTGGATGAATCGTGTTGCCGCGATCAGCACGACGAAGGAGCGGATCAAGAGTATCAGTGCGGAGCAGCAGGCAGTCCTTCTGCCAATCGTGCTGAAGGCACAGCAGAACGGAGTCCCTCCTGACACAAACGAGCTGCGCGCAGCCGTGGCGCCGTTCCAGGGCAAGCTCGCCGAGGCGATGCGCTCGCTTCGCACCTCCCTCTCCGATCCCCACCCGACCGTTCGTGCCTTTGCGGCGATGACGGCAGCGGAACAGGCGCGGTCGCTCGATACGGCGTTTGCGCTCGACATCATCCGTGCGCTCCCCCCGGACAATCCTCTGTGGCGACTCACCCCCAACGGACTTATGGGCGTGGGCTTCCGGCTGCCGAGCACCGAGTGGAACAACTACCAGGCGACGGTGGAGCGCAACCCCTGGCGCGGCGCAGGGCTTCGCGTGCTCGTGGGCAAGATGATGGAGGCGGGCTACGCCCACCGCGAGGAGGAGGCGGAGAGGCTCTACGAGAAGATTATCCGCGACTATGCGGCCGAGCTTCAGGAGCCGGAGAGCCAGGAGTTCGCCGACATGCTCACCACCTTCAACCCCAATCGGGCGATCAAGGTTGGGAAGCAGATTCCCGACTTCCAGGTGACACTCATGGACGGCGGCACCGCCAGCCGCGCATCGTTGATCGGAAAAACCTACATGATCGACTTCTGGGCCGTCTGGTGCGGTCCCTGCCGCGCGGAGCTTCCCGGACTGCACGCCGCCTACGACAAGTACAAGTCGAGGGGACTGAGCATTCTCAGCCTCTCCTTCGACCAGAAGCCCGCCGACGTCACGAAGTTCCGCAAGGGAGCGAAGACGCCGATGCCGTGGATGCACAGTTTCATCGAGGAGGGGTTCAACAACCCGCTGGCCAAGGCGTTCGAGGTGGGCGGGATTCCGAAGCCGATTCTCGTTGGACCCGACGGCACCATCATCGCTGTTGAGGGAGAATTGCGCGGCGGTGAATTGGAGAAGACGCTGGAGCGCTATCTCCCCGAAGATCACGCGGCACGATAAGAAATGATCCCCGGAGCATTTCCGGGAACAGACTCCAGGAAACCACGCGCGAACCGGTCCCCTCCGGTTCGCGCGTTCGCTTTGTCGCATCTCCAAAGGTCGGGGAACCGAGCGCGAGTGCTACCTTACGGGCTGTTATAGACCTCCGCCCCCACAAGACCACGATGCTCGACAAACTTCGGGAGATCGAACGCCGCTACGAGGAGCTTGAGATGCGCCTCGGCGATCCGGCACTTGCAGGCAACCCCACCGCACTCCGCGACGCAATGCGGGAGCAGAAACGTCTGCGCCCGATTGTGGAGGCGTACCGCTCCTACAGCCGCCTCGTCTCCAACCTGGAGGGGGCGCGCGAGCTGATGGAGACGGCCGACGACCCGGAGCTTCACGCGCTTGCCGAGACGGAGTACCACGAGCTTCGCGACAGACGGGAAGCCGAGGAGGAGGAGCTGCGCTATCTGCTGATTCCGCGCGACCCTGACGACGAGCGCAACTGCATCATCGAGATACGGGCGGGAACCGGCGGAGATGAAGCAGCGCTCTTTGCCGGCGATCTCTACCGGATGTACACGCGCTATGCCGAGCAGAAGGGGTGGCGGCTCGAACCGCTCGACGTGAACGAGAGCGATCTGGGCGGCTTCAAGGAGGTGAGCTTCCAGTTGAGCGGCGAGGAGCTGTACGGCACGATGAAGTGGGAGTCGGGAGTGCACCGCGTGCAGCGTGTGCCGGCAACCGAGGCGCAGGGACGCATCCACACCTCGGCGGCGAGCGTGGCGGTGCTGCCGGAGGTGGAGGAGGTGGAGATTTCGATCAACCCCGCCGACATCCGGCTCGACACCTTCCGCTCCGGGGGAAAGGGCGGGCAGAACGTGAACAAGGTGGAGACGGCGGTGCGGCTCACACACGTCCCAAGCGGTATCGTTGTTGCGTGCCAGCAGGAACGTTCGCAGCTTCAGAACCGCGAACGCGCCATGAAGATGCTGCGTGCACGCCTGTACGAGGTTGAGCGGGAGCGGAGGCAGAGCGCCGAGGCGGAACACCGCAAGGGAATGGTGGGGTCGGGCGACCGCTCGGAGAAGATTCGCACCTACAACTGGCCGCAGAACCGCGTTACCGACCACCGCCTTGAAGGCGAAGCAAAAAACCACCCGCTCGTGGAGGTGATCGAGGGGGATCTCGACCCGATCATCAACGCGCTGAAAATCGCCGAACGCACCGAACAGCTCAAAGTGGGGACCGGAAACTAGAGGAGGCTGGAGGAACGGAATGAGGAGCAGGAGGCAGAAGCGGTGGACCCACGGATATTCTTCTCGACCCATAGACCCTACGCACCTATAGACCTCTCGATCTACACGATGCGCATCTCTCTTCTCTCTCCCCTGCTTCTTCTCGTTGCAGTTCTGACCGTCGGCTGTGGTCGTTCCGGGGACACGCCGGGCAGCAACCGGACCGACAGCACCACAGCCACCACCGGACCGAAGCTGAGTCCGGCGGACAGCGCCCGCCGCGCCGACTCGGTGAAGGTGGCCTCGGCTCCGGCCACGACGTTCCCGGAGATCCGGTATCGCAAGGTGCACATCGGCACCCGGACGCTGCTCGACTCGATCCTGAAGGCCTTCCCGCGCAACGCGGCGAAGGACACCAGCGATCCCTCCGCTGCACGCATCCTTGCCACGATCAACCGGAAGGAGTACGGCTCGATCCGCGTTGGTGACTCGGTTGTGCTCCCCGACTCGCTCGTGCGCGACACGCGCGCCTACTCGGTGTTCCCCGCAACCTATCCGGGTGCGGCCTCGCTGCCGAAGATCATCATGCTCTCCAACGCGTTGCAGAGCTACGCCTGCTACGAGTACGGCAAGCTGATTCGCTTCGTGGGAGTGAACACCGGACGGGAGTCGAAGGCAACCTATCCCGGACGCTACGCCTGCAACTGGAAGGATCGCCTGCGCAAGTCGTCGCTGAACGAGTTCTGGATTCTCCCCTACACGGTGAACTTCCACTACCATGCGGGGAACGCCTTCCACCAGTTCTACATGCCGGGCCGCCCGGTGAGCCACAGCTGCGTTCGACAGATGATGACCGACGCGAAGTGGCTGTTCGACTGGGTGGAAGTGGGACAGAAGGACGCAAACGGCAAGGTGATCGAGTTCACAGGCACGCCGGTGATCATCCTCGACATGTTCGATTTCGCCCGTCCCCGTTTCGGCCCGTGGCTCGACCTGAAGAGCAACCACGACGGCATCCTGCAGCTTCCACCGAAGCCGATGGAGGTTGAGGAGGCGCTGATTCCCTCGTCGCAGGTGCCGGGCGGAGCACACCAGGGCCTGCCACATCGCGAACGCTACGTCTATGCCGAGGACACGCTCCGCGCGCGCGGCATTATCCGCCCGCAGATCCGGCTCTCCCCCTCGATCAACTACAACAAACTCCGCAAGGCGAAGCAGGCAGCAGCCGCTCGCAAGGCCAAGAAGCCAACAGCCGCACCGCCAGCAGGACAGTAAGGCCCGGAGCGGGACACGCACCGCACAACGCGCTCTGGCGCACAGTTGTGTCGGCAGGTTCAAACGCCCGGCATGGACAGATCCCCTGTCTCCATGTCGGGCGTTCCTGTGTACAACCCCCTGCGATCATCGAACCACGGCGCGTTCGCGTTTCGGGTGCAACCTTTCCTCCACTTCGTCGATAGGGATCGCTGTCCCCCTCCCCTTCCACATCCTCTATCCCGAACCATGAACATTCTGATCATTGGCGGCACGGTCTTCCTCGGCAGGCACATTACCGCCGAGGCGATCAAGCGCGGCCACAACGTTACCCTCTTCAACCGCGGCATGCACTTCCCCGATCTCTTCCCGGAGGCGGAGAAGATCAGGGGAGATCGTGCGAAAGACCTTGCGCTCCTCGACGGCCGGACGTGGGATGTGGTGATCGACACGCCGGGACAGATCCCCTCGGAGATCCGCGCAACCGCACGGACGCTCGCCGACCGCGTCGAACACTACACCTTCATCTCCAGCATCTCGGTCTATCCCGACCTCCAGGAGCAGGATCTCGACGAGGACTCTCCGGTGATGACCAACGCCACCGAGGCCGACACCGAGATGACCCACGAGAACTACGGGGCGCTGAAGGCGTTGTGCGAGAAGGCTGCCGAGGAGGAGATGCCGGGACGCACCTGCTCGATCCGCCCGGGACTGATCGTCGGCCCCTATGACTTCAGTGACCGCTTCCCCTACTGGCCGCGCCGCGTTGCGCGTGGCGGGCGGATGCTGGTACCGGGCGCGCCGGACTATCCGGTGCAGGTGATCGACACGCGCGACCTTGCGTCGTGGACCGTGGATTGTGCCGAGCGGAGGCTGACAGGAGTATACAACGCGACTGGCCCCGACTATCCGCTGACGATGGGCGATGTGATCGATAGCTGCCTCCGTGTTTCTGGAAGCGACGCCGAGCCGGTCTGGATGGACGACACGTTCCTCCTCGAACGGGAGGTTGGCCCATGGATGGAGCTTCCGCTGTGGATTCCACAGAACGAGCAGGGACACTCGATGGGCCGTGTGAACTGCTCGCGCGCTATCGCCGAGGGCCTGCGCTTCCGTCCGCTCGACGAGACCGTCCAGGCAACTCTGGAATGGGACAGGACACGCCCGACAGATCGTCCGATGCGCGCTGGAATGGCCTCCGAACGCGAGCAGGAGCTGCTGGAGATGTGGGACCGACGCGAGGTGGGGGTGTAGCCGGGCGTTTCCCTGTCGTGGAATGGAAAGAGAAAGCCCTCGCCCCCAGGTATCTCTACCATGTGGGCGAGGGCGCATTCTTTTCCCGTGCACAAAACGCTGGATCAACCAGTGCAGAAGATCACAACGCACCCGCTACTCTCGGAGGAAGGAGAAGGTGTCGATCCACTCCGCCGTTGACAGCCGCGCAAAGTACCGACCCGCAGGAATACCCCGCAGGTCGATGCGGTAGCTCCGCTCCCCCCCACCCATCTCGCCTTCGGCCACAACTACCACCTCCCGCCCCTGCACGTCCACCACACTCAATCGACCGCGACAGCGCTTCGGCAACCGCAGCGCCAGCGAGCACTCGCTCCCGCGTGCCGGACTCGGCGACACCCGCAGGCTTCGCCCACTCTCTTCCTGACGACCGACAGCCCCAAACTGCTCGTCCTCGGTGTAGAGAAGTGTCCCCAGCATCGCGTTGTAGATCCACCCCTTTCCGCGCGTCGGATAGTCCAGATGATCCACCCCATAGGCGAACTCGGCAACATCCAGATGCCAGTCGCTGCTCTTCAGCCCCCAGATATTGAACAGGTTGATCCAGGTGGCACCACCATCGTAGGTACGGTAGAGCGCATTGTACCCCCCGGCAAGGCCGTTGAGCCGGTCGGCGAAGGCAATATCGAATAAGAGTTGCACCGCAAGGGAGCTGTCGACGAATGTGGTTTCCCAGGTGCGCCCGCTGTCGGTGGTGCGACCGATGTAGAGGATGTCGTTCTTGCCTGGAGGAGAGCCGAACCGGCGATAGTCGGCGCCAATCCCCCACCCGTACTGCGGGTCGAGGAAGGTCAGCTTCTGCATGAAGGGAGCCGGAGTGTGGTGCCAGTGCGCCCCGCCATCCAGGCTCGTCGAGAGCATCGTGCCGCTGAACGTTGCGGGTGTGGTAAAGCGGAGGCAGCTGATGTGCTGGAGCGTCGTGGTGACGTATCGGCGACCGTGTGGAGAGAGCGAGTCGGGCAGACCGGGCAGGGAATCCTCCTGCCAGCTCGCTCCCCCATCGGATGTACGCAGAATGAGTTGGCCATTGCTGACAATCCCATGCAGGGAGTCGGCCATGGAAACCGTGCCGAAGGCGGCGCTCGTTCCGCTGGGAACGCGCTTCCAGTGTACTCCACCATCCGTGGTGCGGTAGATCGTGCCGGCATCGCCCACCATGATTGCGAGACTCGGAGTTGGATAGGCAATCGCGCGCAGATACGAGGACTGCGGAAAGGGCATCGTGTCATACCAAGTGTGCCAGCTGGCCCCGCCATCGTGAGTGTACCGTGCAGCGAACGGCACGCCACTCCCACTACTCTCCTTCTCGTTGTTTCCTCCGATGACAATGCAGTGCAGACTGTCGGCACAGGCAAGATCCTGTGCTGCAATGTTCGAGCGGAAGCCATCGGTACGGTAGTCCTGGCGGATGAGGGTGCCGTACTGTGCTACGGCGTCAGGTGCCGCGGCAAAGAAGCAGAGCACCAGGAGGAGAGAGAGGAGCCACCCCTGATGAGGCAGAAAATGCGAGGACGAGTGCATGGAAGGAATAGCGAGAGGAGATGAGAGGAGAAAAGGTGGCCGCTACCCCAGGCAAGGGCCAACGGAGACTATCGCGACATCTGGACGGCAACCCAGCGTTAGCGTGCCGAGCCAAGGCCCGGTAATTCCAGCGCACAGGTGGGCCAGCATCCTGTCTCCTCACATGTCCCGGTGCTGACCTCCCCTGTCATCTTCACAGTGTTCGGACCGGCAGGCCTTGTGCAGACTTCAAAGGTCTGTGTGCAGCAGCCCTCGCTCTCCGAGCAGGGAACAATGATGTGCTGCGCGGGATTCGGACCTATCAGCCCCATCCAGCACATCTTCGACGTTCCATGGACACTCGGGTAGCAGTGCGGAGTTATCGGGAACATGCCATGCCGATCCGCTTTCAGGATCTCCCGATACGCAATGTTCAGCAGCCCGCCAATCGTACCGAAGGAGCAGACGGTGCTGTTCCACTCAACCTTGCTGATCGTGATTTCGATGTTGCCGTTGCAGTCCCGATGGAGAGTATTAGGTCACGTCAATCGTGCACGATCCCCCTAGAACGGAGTAGGTCTGCGTGCCGCTATACAACAACGTTGACATCCCAGGCGGGCAGCCGCTGATCGAGCATGGTGAGAGATCCGATGGTGGTTGATCCAGCTGTGCGCGGATGGCCTGCGGGGCAATCAGCAGCAATCCGAGCAACAGTGTGGCGAAGGCTCCGAATCGTTGGAGCATCGAGAACCGCGATGCGTCATGGAGAACACTCATGACCGTTTCCTGGAAAAATGGAGGGTTGGACAGGATCACCCCTGAAGGTTAGGGGGAGGGGAATTGATGGGTGTTCGAGCAGGACGGTGGATCGAGGATTGAGAAAATCCCGGAGAATGCTGGGGTAGAACAGTGTGAGGAAGAGACAAGACAAGTGGGACGATAAGCAATAATGAGGACGCTGGAGAGACCCAAACCGAACGAAAAAGTCGCAGGTGTACCAGACGCGGCGAACACCCCTGCTGTGCGTTGTCGTGGTGGGAATCGCAGATGTCCTGCACGCGGCGCGTAACCTTTTAGGCTCTCCGGGAGTTCCTCGTGGAAGCTGTACGAATCGCATTATTCCCCTCGCTCTTCCCCGGTCGCTAATTGCTGGCGGCCCCGTATTTTTGTTCTCTTCAAACGGCTGGCATCGGGTGGATCGCTCGTTCCCATCGAGTGGTGTCTGTGATCCATCCGCCGGTCATCGTGTCATCGTATCAGAGCATCCTGTTGGCTTCAAACCCATCAAAACAGCAATAAACCGCGTACATACTCGACAAAGGAACAAGCACCATGGCCCTATCCAACGCCGTACTCCGACTTGCGGCGCTCGGCACCGCCGGTTTTCTGTCGATCACAGGCAGTGTGATTGCGCAGACCTCCACCCCCCGGCCGACGCACATCCCCTCCCCTACCGCTGCCACCACTCTCTCTGCACAGGCGCCCACACATGGCACCTCCAGCAACCGCGTCCTGCAGAGTTCCTCTGTCCCGACGATACGCTACGATCACGGTGACCCCACCAACGACGAGCAGTTGATGCTGGAGATGATCAACCGTGCCCGCGCAAATCCCACTGCCGAGGGGGAGATGCTCGCATCGACAACCGACCCCGGTGTCAGCAGCGCCTACACCTACTTCAATATCGACCGGAACAAGCTCCGCACGGATTTCGCAACCTATCCGGTACGTCCGCCGCTTGCGTTCAACAAGTCGCTGATCCAAGCCGCACGCCTCCACAGCCACGACATGGACCAGAACAACTTCCAGGGTCATGTCGGCAGCAACGGCTCACAGTTCACCGAGCGCATGAGCGATGCCGGCTACGGTATGGGATCGCACTCGGGCGAGAACGTTGCGGCCTACTCGAATAACGTGTTCTACGGCCATGCAGGCCTGAATGTGGACTGGGGTGCACAGAACCAGATCGATCTGGGGCACCGCACCAACATCATGAACTTCCGGGAGTACGAGTACACCGAGATCGGCATCGGCATCGTTCAGAACGGCAAGGGCCTCCCGAACACCGGACCCTACATCATCACGCAGGATTTCGGGCGCGCAAACGCGCCGTTCATCGTCGGCGTGGTGTACAACGACATGAACGGCAACAGCTTCTACGATCCGGGCGAGGGTCTCGGTGGCGTTACGATCATGCCCTCCTCGGGCCAGTACTATGCCGTCACCTCCAGCTCGGGCGGCTACGCCATTCCCTGCCCCACGAGCGGCAGCTGGAGCATTACCGCCTCCGGTGGCGTGCTCCCCGCCGGAGTGACCCAGAGCGTGACGTTCAAGGGAGGAAATGTCAAGGTCGATTTCCGCCCGAACATTCCCAGCGTCCCGGCAGCGGTGACGCTGAACCTGCCGGCCAACTTCTCCACGATCAACACCGACAGTGTCAGGTTCGTCTGGCAGCGTGCAACCGGCACCGGCGTCACCTACCACGTGCAGGTGAGCACCAACACGAACTTCGCGGACAATATCCTCGTGAACGACTCGACCCTTACCGACACCAGCCTGGTGTTCAAGGGCTTGAACAACCAGGAGCAGTACTACTACTGGCGGGTACGGGCCAAGAACGACATCGGCTGGGGCGTCTACAGCGAGAAGCGACTGCTGGAGGCCGCGATACCGCCATCAGCGATTACGCTCACCAGCCCGGCAAACGGCGCAGAGGTGCTGCCGGGGACCGTGGAGTTCAGCTGGGAGGCTCCCCCCGCATCGCAGGGTTCGATCAGGCGCTACTGGTTCGAGCTGGGCACCGACCCGGAGATGAACGACGTGGAGGTGCTCGACAGCATCGTTATCGATCCGATGAAGAGCATCCCGAACCTCGACAGGAGCCGCACCTACTACTGGCGTGTGAAGGCGCTGAACCTCGTTGACTGGGGTGCCTACTCACCAACCTGGAGCATTCAGACAGCCGCATCGGGCGTTGCGCGCGAGCGTGCCAATGCCCTCTTCAGTCTCTCGGCCAGCACCCCGAACCCCTTCTCAGGCTCTACGACCATCGCCTTCGAGCTGGCGCGCCCGGAGTATGTGACGCTGACCGTACTCGACAATCGTGGCCATCAGGTTGCGGTGCTCGCAGCCGAACAGCGTGGAGCGGGTCGTCATGAGGTACGCTGGAACGCCGAAGGCGCAGCCAACGGGGTCTACTACTATCAGCTCCGCGCCGGGGAGTTCACCGAGACCCAGACTGTGGTTCTCACACGATAAGAGAGCGCTCCGTTCCTACCGAACGAGCTGGACAATACCGACAGAGCCGGACCAGGAGATTGGTCCGGCTCTGTCTCTTTCGGGAGGAGCCGGCGGGGTTGTCACACCAGCGCTCCCTAGCCCGCGTGGAGCGCCTGTCAACGCGCCGGGAAAACGAGAGCGTTCAGTGCGGTCTCGTTCTGCCGACAGCAGTGTCTGCCGAACACTCGGCGCGGCAACCGTTGAGCACGTCCCGATCCCTCCATCCGCCATTTTCATGCGCTTCGATTCCTCTTCCAACCAATAGCCTACCCACGCCACACAACTGGTGCCTGCCTCAACTGTTCCACCGTTCTGCTCCCGGTGAGGAACATGATTCCTCGAAGTTGCCGTCGCCAGCGCTCCAGCAGCGCGATCAATCCCTCTTCACCGTTTGAGCGAAGCGATTGCAATAACGGCCTTGCACAACCGGCGAGGCCGGCACCGAGCGCGAGTGCGAGAGCAATATCCATCGGACCGGCAATTCCGCCCGAGGCGATCAGCGTTGCGCCGGCCCGCTCGCAGCTGGCGCGCGCAGCGCGAACACACTCCGCCGTTGGAATGCCCCAGTCCCAGAAGATCGCGTCGTCGTCGCCGTCGGCACGGCGGAGAATCTCCACACCCGACCAACTGGTCCCCCCTGCCCCCGCCACATCGATGGAGCGCACGCCGACGTCGAGCAGCCGCTGCACAACGCTGCCCGACAGCCCGGCCCCCACCTCCTTGACCATCACCGGAACCCCAAGTACCGCAACCAGTCGTTCAATCGCGCCGAGCACTCCGCGAAACGCTGGAGTTCCCTCGGGCTGCATCAACTCCTGAAGAGGGTTCAGGTGCACCGCCATCACGTTCGCATCAACGATGTCGCGCAGGCGCCGCACGTCCTCCACCGTGGTTCCGCGCACAAGCTCCGCCGCCCCGATATTCCCAATGATGGGAATCGACGGGGCAGCACGCCGCGCAGCGCGGTAGCTGCCATGGAAGCGCTCGTCTTCAAGGGCCTGACGCTGCGACCCCACCCCCATCGGTATGCGCAGTGCCTCGCACACCCGGCCAAGGCCGGCATTTATCGCCTCCGCCTCGGCGTAACCGCCGGTCATCGAGGTGACCAGCAGCGGCATGCCGCACCGCACCCCCGCAAACTCGATGCAGGAATCCACCTCCTCGAAATCGATTTCCGGCAGCGCGTTGTGGAGGAGTTCGTAGCGTTCAAATCCCGTGCTCTTCGCGCGGAAGCGCACGTCACCATCGGCACAGAGTTCCACATGATCGCGCTTACGGCTGGGTGTCTGCTGCGGATCGACCATGAGAAGAGGTGATGCGATGGAACAATGTGCCGGCAGATGGAGTTGTGCGTTCGGCCGGCATGATACCGCTTCGCCAGCACTCCACAGTGTGCAGAGCAGAGAAGCGGCCTTGGAGGATTGCTCCACAAACAAAAACACTAATATACTTGATGGACGAGGTTATCTGTGTAATGGTCGTATTGATCTCGTTTTGTCGATACTGCTTGATTGCGAGATACCCCTGCAACTCAATGAACAGTTTGTGTGCAGTAAAACGAACATTCCTACGGTGCTTCCCTACTGTTGGTCCCCATTGCGCTTCTGCTTCCACCGTCAAAGCATCGAGTTCAGAGAGTGCAGACGCCACGTTCTTCCAACGATTGGAGTACGCTGTCTTCGTGGCGTCATCAAGATTTTCAGGAAAAGGATCACTCAACTCCTCTGCTAGTTCCCACATTGGGAGGAATGGACGGCGAGGATTCAGAGGACAACAAGACGAAGAAGCAAAAGACAAGGACGCGAAGTACACAGCTCTTCGACCTCTATCGATGAGGTAATCCGCGTGCTTGCTTTTCCCAGTGAAGCACTCTATGTTGGTTTCAGTCTATTCTTTGGTTCGTTGTTCCTTGTCTTGTTGATTCTTTCCTTCTATTTCCCGTGCCTTCCTCTGCGTTCCAGTGTGCTGTTTTTCTGGCTGGTGTCCTTTGTACTGCCACCTCCTGCCTGACCGCACAAGTCAAGTACACTCCCGATTCCCGATATCGTGGACAAACTGTCTGGGATTTGCCGAAAGCTCCGGAGAAGTCCATCGACATCGGGCTCTGGGCATTTATCATCGCGAAGGAGTATGATCCCTCCGTGGATGTGAAGGCAGGGCTGGCAACCCTCGACAGCATGGCTGCGGAGGTGCGGAGAATGCTCGCTGGTCGCCAGCGGGACATGGATAAGTTCCTTGCCGTCCGGATGTTCCTGTTCGAGCCGGGACGCTGGAACAACAACCACCCCTTCAGCTACGACCTCGACGATCCGTTCGGTTCCAACACCCTGAACAAACTCCTCCCCACCTTCCTGATGACCCGGAAAGGGAACTGTGTCAGCATGCCGACGCTGATGTTGGCGTTGATGGAGCGAGTTGATCCCGGGGTGAGGTTCTGTGGTGTACTGGCTCCTCAACACCTTCTCTGTCGATATCGCGACCGTCAGACAATGGATGCCTTCAACGTGGAACCGACCAATGGAGGTCACCCGGCACGGAACGAGTGGGTGATACAGGAACTGAACATCTCCCAGACCGCTGTGGACAAGGGAGCCTACCTCCGCGACCTCACGAAGAAGGAAGTGCTGGCAGTGCTGTTGGAGGTGTTGGCGACAAAGTATCGACAGCAGGGAGAGTACCGGACAGAGCTTCGATACGGTGAATTAATGACGAGGATTGCCCCAAATCTGATCTTGGGGTTAATGAGAAGAACCACCGCCCAGCTTGCGATCTACGATGTCTACGAGGAACGACGGGTGGCAACAGAAACTGGGGCGACAGCACCGTTGACATCACGGGAGCGCAGGGAGCAGCAGTCCCTGTATGCAGCGATCATGAAAACCGCGAAGAGAATCAAGGCGATGGGGTGGGTACCGGAAACCGACGAGCAGCGAGCGAGGTATTTGCAGCGGATCGAGGATGAACGCCAGCGCCGGGAACAGTAATCCAGACCTGATTTTTCTTGCGATGATGAAGTCAATCTCAACAATCCTTCTTGTATTCGCGGTGATGATGGGAGCTTACGCTCACATATCCGCCCAGACCATTCCCTCGGAATGGTCCTCGTGGAAACCCTATGCAGATGAGAAAGATGCGACACAGGGCAAGGGCGGTTCAGCTTCTCAACGAGCGACTCACCGCAATTCTCTACTCACTGTTGTCGCCGATACGATTCTGGCACGATTCACCTCTGTTGATCCCCATTGGGAAAGCTATCGGGCATGGAACCCGTACCAGTACGGAGCGAACAGTCCGCTGCTCAACACGGACCCGGATGGAATGGATATCATTGTTCTCTACAACAAGAACTCTGTTGGTGGCTTGGGGCACATGGCGGTGCTGATCGGAGATGATAAAAACGGCTGGACCTACTACTCCAAAAATGGTGGAGCATCAGGATCATCTGGCACGAGCGATAAAACCCAGCAGCAATTCACCTCGCTCGAACAGTTCACAACCTCTGATATGGCACAGGGATACACTTCCGCTTTCCAGATTCCTGCCAGTCCGATGCAGGATGCGGCGATGAGGAATGCTGCGAAGCAACAGATCAACGAGGACTACGATGTCCTCTCCAACAGTTGTGGGCACACGGCAGTGGTAGCTCTACAGGCGGGGGGCTTCCCGAGACATGGACAATCACTGGGTCCCGGTGGACGCCTCGATGGTCCTCTTCCCAGCGATCCTCTCCACATGTTCATCAATATCAAGGTCGGCAACGCTCCACTTGGAGGACACTCGATCTCGCTGGCTCCCCCGAACCATCCTATGCCCCGTTATTGACGCCATGGACCCGAGAACCCGAACGCCCCTTCTTACCGTGGCACTCATCGGAATTATTATCTACGGGGGCTACCGTGGCTATCGCTACCTCATGTCTGCGTTCAGTAGTCTGAAGGGAACAGTTGGTGTGAGTCTAACTCCCGATGAGTCGGAGAATCGGGAAGTCTTTGTGCGCGAGTGCTCGTATAGTGTTTCGGAAATCACGGACACACTTGCAGCAAAGATTCAGATCACCAATTGCTGGATCGAGCGCACATGGAAATACGGAGACAATTCTGACGATGCCGTCGTTGGCTCCGGCTACCAGTTGGTCTTCCAACTTCGGGAGGATGTGCTCGATTTTGGCGACAGAGTTGATGTCCGGCAGCAAGGGGAGAAACAGTCCCTGATGCTCCGTGGTCGAGGCAGAGAGAATGTCCTCGCAGACCTCGGCGTCAGTCCCGAGGCAAAGGGCGATTGGATCATCTACATCCGGGATCCTAAAGCCAGCTATCCTCGATCATGGATCGTCGCCGGACGGATTCGGGTGTCATAAAACATGTACGTCAAAACAAAGAACGCGAAGCCAGATCGAGCTAGCTTCTCGTTGCTATCTTGGTGCATCAAGTATATAAGTGCCCAAACGAAAGCATCCCCACCTTCTGGTGGGGATGCCATGGAAACGATGATCTCCTGCGAAGAGTGCAGCGATCAGAGTTCGAGAAGGCCGTTGGAGGCCGCGACGGCAGTGGTGGGGGGAAGTGCAGGGAGGCTCTGGAGTGAGAACTCCGGGTTGGCGCTGTTGTCCTGGAGGTTCCGGCGCAGCTCCTCCATCTTCTGCTGAAGGCCCTGTCCACCCTCCTGAAGCGCATCCTCCATCCCGTTCACCTCGATCTCGATCTGCTCGGGCATTGCGAGGCGAAGGTTGTTGCCGTTGCCGAAGATGTGGATCTCCTTGCCGTTACGGTTCAGGTGGAACTCGCGCTGCTCGACCTTCTCCAGCTTGCTGAGCGTTGCGCTGACGGTCCGCTCCTCGCAGTCACGCTTGATGCGGATCGAGACCGGGCCTTCCTCACGAGCCTTCAGTGCGCGCTGGAGGTCACCAGTGTTGTGGATCGGTGTGCCGGCAACATCGAGCAGCACGTCGCCCGGCTGCAAGCCGGCTTCTGCCGCCGCCGACTTCTCGATGACGCCCGTTACCATCACACGGCCATCGGTGGTGCCGGTGGCAGGAGCGATGTCGGCGGTGTTCACGCCAAGACGCGGACGCATCGGCATGCAGGTACTCCACACGGCAGCCATCCCCGAATCACCCGACAGCATCACGAAGTTGGTATCGCACTTGAAGGAGAAGCTGCGCAGGTTCGGCATCTCCGGCATGGTGGGAAGGTTCGGAACAGCAGGGAACGTGAACGTCCTGTCGAAGTTGACCATTGGGCGCTCGGCGAGCTTGACCGTTGCGGTCTGCGGTGCGCCGTTGCGCGTGTAGCCGACAGTGACGGTCCGACCCGCAGGGGTCTCGACAATAAGGCGGCGCAGTTGCATGGCCCCTTCCACCGTCTGGCCGTTGAAGCTAGTGATGACGTCGCCGTCCTGTAGACCAATCGAGGCAGCAGGGCTGTTCTCGGACACCGAGACGACCTTTGCCCCCTTCGCCTCGGCGTCCATATCATCGATACCGACGCCGAGGTACGAACCGCCGATACGAACCCGTACCTCGCGGCGAACCTCCGTCCTCTTCCCATCGGGACTGTCCAGTTTCGCCTCCTGGGCGAGTAGTGCCCCGTCGAGCGCGACGGCGGCGAGTGCGGCAATCGCCGCAGTACGTAGTGCAGACATCGTGGAATACCTCCGCGTAGAAATGAAAATTTTGCCCCGAACAGTCATTTCCGGACAGGATCATGGGAGAACAAGAAGCCGAACGACAGGAACGCCATCGGCCAGAACCGACCAGAATCCAGGGGAGAGATCGCCTGGAACGATGAATGTGGGTTGATCGAGCTGAACCCGATGGGTTCTGCCCAGCAGATCGACCAGCGCGGTAGACGAAACGTGCCGCGGGATGTTCCCGCCGATGATTGAACAATGTTGACCCGGTCGCACAATCAGGGTCGGTAGAAGCATCCCGGCGGTCACGTCGGGCCTTGTGACGCCCGAACTCACACGAGGTTCCCACCAGAGCAACCCTCCTGCCCGTTCCCCCAGAATCAGCCGAATTTTCCCCTGAATCCGCAAAACTGCGGGAACTGGATCAACATCCGTGCGCAGCCGGGGCCACTCCTCCACCTCCCGCCATTCCGCTCCCCGCCGCAACAGGAAGCGAACTTCACCAGCGAGAGCGGTGGACGAGGGACGCGCCGCACAGACGGCATCGAGCGCGCCATCGTTGTCGAGATCGGCAAACCGGATCACGCTGTGCGCACCAAGATCGAGCGTGTCGAACGGCGAAGGTGGCGTGGCGCGCACGAAGAGCGGCGCCGCTGGCGTACCGATGTTGCGGAAATACAGGAACCGCCCGTTCAATCCCCCGACCAGCAGGTCCAGATCGGCGTCCCCGTCCAGGTCAACGAGTTCCGGCGCGGCGTAGCTCGGAATCAACGCGGTGTCGAGTCCCCACGGTGTAAGCTGATAGCGATCACCCACACGACGCAGCAGCCGGAGTCGGTCGCCATCGAAGGTGCCGAGCACGATCTCGGCGCTCCCGTCCGCATCGAGGTCTCCCGCCGCCGGCACAACGTTCGAAAGCCCGGAGACCGGAACCTCACCGGCCGAGAGCTGCCACGGAGTTGTGGTGGAGAGTGTGTCGACGGTGAGGGTGCGGAGCGTTCCTGCGGCATCGGCCACGAGCAGACGGGTTCCAGCGACGTCGGTCACCGCCACAGGCGCAGCGAAGAGTCCGAAGTCGATCTCGTCGGTCAACAAACGGGTACGCCGCTCCATCACAGGGTTCTGCTCATCTCCAGTGTTCTCGTAGAGTGCCAGAAGCGGCTCGGCGATGTTTGGATAGAGCGACGAGACCACTGCGTCGGGATCGCCGTCGAGGTCGAGATCGGCCATCACCGCCTGGTTGAACCCGGCACTCTTCACGCGCTCGCCCGGCGGAACGAAGAGCGTATCCATCGCGCTCATCGAGAAGGAGGCGGTGGCGCTGTTGCCGGAATTTCTGAAGAGCAGAAGACCAGGCAGGAAGAAGTCGCCGAAGAGGATATCGAGATCACCGTCGGCATCGATGTCGAAGAAGTCGAGCACGCTGGCACCGTGGCGGCCTGCAAGCATCGGTGGCGCTGACCCTTTGTCATCACGCTCCACCTTGCCGCCGGAGATGATCTGCACCCCGGCGTAGCGTCCGGTCACGAACACATAGCGTGGAACGGTTGCGGTTCCATCGTTTCGATAGAAGCTTATCGAACCATCCACGTTGCCGGCAAAGAGGTCGAGATCGCCGTCCGCGTCGATGTCAACGAACGAGGGGACGGTTTCGAGTTCGGTTCGGATCGTGTCGGGGGCGGGAGTTGCAGGCTCATCATAGGTCAGCGCAGCCGCGGACGGATAGCGCGGCGCGGCGGTGCTCCCCTCGTTGTGGTACACCATGATCTCCGAGAGCACTCCCCCGGTGATATACTCCAGTGCACCGTCGCCGTCGAGATCCGCGAAGCGGAACCACTTGTTGGCCGAGAGGGTGTCGAACGGGGCGTCGGGAACGCGGCGGAACCGGAAGCCGCCCTCGTTTCGGTAGAGACGGAGCCGGAAATCCGGGTTGAGCAGGAGCAGATCGGGGCGCGCGTCGCCGTCCATATCGCACAGCGCAAACCGCGCCGCAAGGATGCCGCCGCTGAAGGGGTTCAGGAAGGAATGGCCGTCGGCGTCGAGCACCTCCACCGGGTCGATGCGCTGCACCAGCGGCCCCTGTGCGGCGGCAGCGGCACAAAGGAGCAGCGCAGCGAGGAGACCACTACCGGCGAATCGATACCTGGACGGAGGGTTCACGCGTTGAGTTCTGAAGGAGGAAAGGGGTGCGCGAGGGGATAGCCTCGCTGATGGTGGAGGAGATCATCAGTGGCAGAAACGGCTTGTCGAGCGCGATGCCGACCGGATCGAGCGAGACGATCACAAGCGTCCTGCCGTCGTTCAGCGAGCGTGCACCGGCTCCCGTCACAAAGTCCTCGCCCGGATAGGGGTAGGGCGTGCCGGCACCCGCTCCCGGACCTGCACCTGTATTATCGCTCCCGCCCTGCCCGAAGAATCGTCCAAGCGGCGTGTAGATGGTCGTGACGGAGTTCGCCTGCCGGGCAATCCACCCCTGATAGCTCCACCCTTCCGTTTCGTCGTTCACCGGGAGAATGGGAAGCGTGAGGCCGGGGCCAACGCCGGTGATCGTTCCCGATCCATCAACGTTGTACGCAACGAACCAGATCCCCCTGGCGGAGTCCGCAGGGAACGTGCCGGTAGGGGCGTCGAGCGCGGCCTCGCCCGAAATCGTGGAGAACGCGCTGCCGAACGCATCCCTGCCGTCGAGCGCGAGCGTGGCGCGAGCAGTGATATTGTCGCCGGTGAAGTCGCCGGCGAGGAAGCGGATTCCGGGATCGCTCGGGGGAGCTGTGTTCACGTCGATTGTGATGATCGCATCCTGAAGGATGTTCGTCTCGACACTGTCGGGAATGACGAAGTGAACCGGACCGTTCCCCTCGATGTTGAGCGGAATCGTGTCGGTTGCGCTCGGGACGGTAAAGGTACCGATGGCCACATAGGCTGCCTCGCTATGCTGTGCACCGCTGGACGACGCCAGTTTGCCACTGACCGGGGTGCTGACACGGAGGGTATAGTGGGTGCCAGCCGGGCTGGGGGGCATTCCGTGCACTACGACGTTCGCCTCGCGGGGAAGCGGGCCGGGATCGGTGGTGCAGCCGGCAAGGACGGACGCACAGAGCAGGGAAACGGAGCAGAGACGGAGGAGAAGGCCCATAGAGGTGTACGAGAAGGCTGGGATGATAACGGCATGGATCGTGATAATCACGATGCGCTCAATTATAACCACTCCACAGGAACATCCCCGAAATAATCGGGCAGCGTGGTGTACCTTCATCGGAGAATTCGATGCAGTCGGCAGTTGCTCCGGGATACATGTGAGACACCACGAGAGCAGCGGTGACGCGCATTCCAGGAATACAGCACCGCCCGCACCAACTATCCGACACGGACGGCACCATCGAGTCTGCGATGGCCAGCGCTATCGTACCACCGTGACCGCAACTGCCCGTCGGCCTTTTGCCGACTCCATCACGAGTGTATAGAGACCGGGAACCAGCGTTGAGATGTCAAGCGGAATCTCCACCCGGCGTCCGGGATAGCGTCCCTCCCTCCCCACCACAATCGTTCCGCGCGTGTCGACCAGGTGCAGTTTGTAGCGAAGTCCGATCTCCTCCGCATTCAGCGCAACTGTCACGAGCAGTCGGTCGTGTGCAGGGTTCGGCACAACTGCCAGCCCGCGATTGCCCACCTCCTCCCCCTCGACACCGGAGGCCGGAACCTCTACGTAGGCGATCAGGCGCACCGTGTCGTGCCCGAAGATGGTGCCGTCGTTCGGGTCGACGTTGTCGAGCAGGAGCATCGCCTCCCTCACACCCGTCTCGTGGGTGAAGAGCGTGACCTGGAGTTCCGCCCCCTCGCCCGGAGCCAGCCGGAAGGCTGCGGTGTTTACCGCGTAGTCGCTCGCATCCTCCCCGCTGATCGTGGCGAAGAGCGTCAGCGTGTCGGTGCCGGCATTGAAGACGTCGGTGAACGTCGTGTCGTAGCTGACCGCCGTGTCGCGCTCGCGGAAATCGAGGAACCTCGTGTTGTTGGAGAGCCGGAGCAACGGACCTGAGCGCGCCTCGCCGGTCAGCATCACACTGTCCTGCGTTCCCACGATTCCCTGCGAGTTGCTCGTGACGACGAGCCAGGCGGTATCGCGCCCCATGTTCTGCGGACGGTAGCGGAACCTTGCCCCGGCATGCACCGCCCCGACGTCGATATCGAGCGGCGCGCTTCCCTCGACGATCTGGAACTCAAGCGCCGAAGGGCCAGCGATCTCGGTTGCGGTGATGTGGAGCGTTGCCGCACCGATTGCGCCGACATTCCGGTAGAACCTCTCGCTGTCAGCGGGTTCGGGCACGCTCCACTCCTTCGTCTGCCCCAGACGAATCGACCCAAAGTCGATCATTTTCGGCTCGCCGGTGGCGAAGCCGATGATCGGCCTCGTGTCGGTGGAGTAGCCCTGGAGACCAACCTGCTGTGGACTGACGTTGTTCGCATCGTGCGCTACGGCGAGCGTACACTGCGCCGCAACGCTCGTGTCCGACCGGTAGTGGAGCACGAGCTGGCGGTGCTCGCCCGGCTCCAGCGTGAAGGGCAGGCTGTCTGTCGGCGGCGATACCACGGTGAAGTCACCCGCCCTGTCGCCCGTAACCGTCAGCCCCTGAACGACAACGGAGCTAAGGCTGCGGTTCGAGAAGAAGTCGGCAATGGTGGTGTCTTCGAGAGTGCCGGCCGGCACCTCGGGGAACATGATGAGTCCCGGACTCACCGTCAGCTTCTTCGAGACCTCCACGCAGCCAAAGGTGTTGGCCGCAAGAAGGCCGCGCAGGTAGGCCGAGACCTTCGGACCAAAGGTCAGCTCGAACTGACCGCAGTAGCTCATCACCGTGCCAACCGACTCGTGAATCGAGGTTGGCCCGAAGCACTCCCCTCCCTCAACGCTCGTGCAACTGTCGATGGCGGGGTTCCAGAAGCAGTCGTGTGTGTGCTTGCTGCCGAAGCTATGGCCGATCTCGTGCGCCACCACCTGCACATCCTGGTTGGCGCTGGTCCGATTGATGCCACTGTAGCTGTAGGAGATGGAGTTCTCGCAGAGAGTGTTCAGGTAGGCGATGCCCACCACCACCTTCCACCCCTTTCCGCTCATGCAGTGTGCGAACCCGCGCACCAGCGCCGACCGATTCTGGGACCAATACCCCCGCATCTCGTCCAGCGCCTGCTCCATCGAAGCCTTGGCCGGCCGCTTTGTGTAGGGCTGCACCTCGGCGCTGGTGTAGATGTTCTGGTAGCCAATCTGAATCTGACAGTGCAGATCGCGCTCATAGATCGCGCTCACCATGCCAACCAGCGCAACCATGTGGTCCTGCGCTTCCTGCAGACTGTCGAAGAGCTGATAGTACTCGTAGTCCCCCTCGAACGCACCCCGCACCGAATAGAGGAGGGTATCGCTGGCCGGAAGCGATGCAAGCGCACGAGGGTTCAGGTTCGGATGGTCCGTTCCTTCCAGCCCTTCGCCCGTGCGGTCAGGCACACCGCAGCGCATCGGCGTTCCCACGTAATCGGCGAGCGGAGCGGCGTAGCAGTGCAGGGTGATTCCGTCGGGCTTCGCGCCGGGATCGGTGCCGAAGTCATACGTGGCTCCCGCGACATCCACCCACCCACGCAGTTCGCTGTTGCTGATTGCCAGCACCACTTCGCTCGCTGGATCGCCCACCACACTGCCGCGATAGACGTGCGCCGACACCGGCGGCAGCGGCACGATGCCGCCGGCGGTGGTGGCAGTGCGAACCGCGCCAGGGGCGATCACCCGCATCTCGTTCAGTTCCATATCCACCGTTCTACCACGCGCCAACGGGACGTCGAGAAAGCGCAGGCTCGACGCTCCGGCGGCGCGCTGAAAGGTGCGGAGATCGAACGTGAAGGAGACCGGACGCGCGGTGGAGGCAAGCGTTGCGGGATGTCGTTTCAGCGCACCCGTGCTCGCCGTGAACAGCCGCAGCGATGGCGTCTGCGCCAGCCCTGCGGCGGAGGCAAGAACCGTGAGCAACGCCACGATCAGGCTGGCACGCAGCAGCGGACCGGGAGACAAAAGGGTCATGGAAGGAAGTGCCGAAGATGAGGCTGAAGACCAGCGAAAATCGACGCAAAAATGCGCCCCGTACGCCGCACGCGCAACACCCCTCCGCGTATCTTTGCCGCGCACACTGCCAGCTTCGGAGAGTTCAGCCAGTCAGCGCTGCCAACCGGGACTCTCGCAGGCATCCGAGGACGAACGCAGTCCGACCCGACACGCAACCGGAGGCTCTGCCTGGTGCCGTTCGTCCACCCGCCCAATCCCGAACCACCAGGCGGTCGCCGTTCGGGTTGCGGTGTGCCGTTGGAAGAATGCTCATGACCAACACGCCCGATCCCTCCCAGCTTCACTTCGATCAAACCGCTCCGGCAGAGCAGATCCGGCGTGCGGCAGAACTCCGTGCGGAGATCGGCAGACACGACCACCGCTACTACGTCCTGAACGATCCCGAAATCAGCGACCACGAGTACGACGACCTCCTTGCCGAGCTGACGGCCATCGAGACCGCCTACCCGGACCTCATCACCCCGGACAGCCCTACCCAGCGCGTCGGGAGCGACCTGAACGAAGGCTTCACAACGGTCCGCCACACCCGTCCGATGCTCTCGCTGGGCAACACCTACAGTCACGACGAAGTGCGGGAGTTCGACCGCCGCGTCCGCGAACGGATGGATGGCGAGGCGCACCGCTACGTTGCCGAGCTGAAGATTGACGGCGTAGCGCTCAGCCTCCACTACCGGAATGGCGCGCTCGCGCTCGCCGTCACGCGCGGCAACGGCGAGGAGGGGGACGACATTACCGCAAACGTGCGGACGATCCGCTCCCTCCCGCTCCGGGTTTACCCCGTCCAGGTCGATGGCAAGCCCCTCGCGGACTTCGAGGTACGGGGAGAGGTGTACATGCGGAACGATGACTTCGCCGCGATGAACGCCGAGCGTGAACTTGCGGGGGAGAAAACTTTTGCCAACCCGCGCAACAGTACCGCCGGCACCCTGAAGCTGCTCGATCCGCGCGCTGTTGCCGCACGGCCGCTCGCAGTGTGGCTCTACAGCCTTGCAGCCGACGATCCGCAGATCAGACTCGTCTCGCACAGCAGCAATCTCGAACTGCTGGAGCGGATGGGGTTTCCTGTCAACCCGCATCGCCAGATCTGCGACAGCGTTGAGGAGGTGCTCGCGTTCTGCGACGCCATCGAGGCGAAACGGAGCGAACTCTCCTACCAGATCGACGGCGTTGTTGTCAAGGTGGACAGCCTCGCCCAGCAGGAGGAGCTGGGAACGATTGCACGCTCCCCACGCTGGGCCATCGCCTACAAGTTCGAGGCGGAGCACGCACGCACCCGCCTTGTGGGAATCACGCTCCAGGTTGGCAGGCTCGGAACCGTTACCCCCGTGGCGGAACTGACCCCTGTCCCACTGGCCGGCAGCACGATCAGCCGCGCCACGCTCCACAACGCCGACTTCATCGCGGAACGTGACATCCGTGTGGGGGATACGGTGGAGATCGTCAAGGGAGGCGACGTGATTCCCAAGGTGATGCGGTTCGTGCCCGAACTGCGTCCCGGCGATGTACAGCCGTATACCTTCCCGCAGTTCTGTCCCTGTCCGCTCCACACCCCGCTCCACCGGCCTCCCGAGGAGGCGAACACCTATTGCGAGCACGCGGAGTGCCCGTGGCAGGTTCGGGGCCGCCTTGAACACTTCGCCTCGCGCGGCGCAATGGATATCGTCGGGCTTGGCGAGAAGGTCGTGGACCAGTTCGTCAACCTTGGCTGGCTCCGCACCGTTGCCGACATCTACGAGCTGGAGAAGCGGCGCGAGGAGATCGCCGCGCTCGAACGCTGGGGCGAGCGCTCCGCCGACAACCTCCTCGATGGCATTCGCAGAAGCACCGGGCAGCCCTTCGAGCGCGTGCTCTTCGCGCTCGGCGTGCGGCACGTCGGCGCAACGGTGGCGCGGCGGCTCGCCACGGGCTTGCGTTCAATCGACAGGATTATGGAGGCGAGCGAGGAGGAACTGACAGCGGTGAGCGACGTAGGGCCAAGGATTGCGGAGAGCGTGGCGCGGTTCTTCAGCGACTCCGGCAACCGCAATCTCGTCGAGCAACTGCGCGCCGCGGGACTGAAGATGGAGTCCGAGGTGCCCCTCGCAGCACCTGTCGAGTCGCCCATCGCCGGCATGACCTTCGTTATCACCGGAACGCTCCCCGGCATGACCCGTCCCGAAGCCGCGGCGCTTATCGAGGCACACGGTGGAGTTGTCACGTCGAGCGTGAGCAGGAAGACGAGCTATCTTCTGGCCGGGGATGAGGCCGGGAGCAAACTGGCAAAGGCCGAGCAACTCGGCGTTACCATCATCTCGCTGGAGGAGCTGCGGCAGATACTCAGGGCAGAGGATGGGGAACGGGACAGCGAGCAGGGAACGGGGTGATCGATGGCTGCACAGTTCTGCGTCCCTCCAGACTTCATCTGCCAGAGCCACGAAAGCGGCTCTCCATCGTGCAAAGCGCTGCTGTAATCCTCCCGCATCTCCCCCCTCTCTCCCCCACTTCCTCCATCCTCGCTCTCCACCTCATGCCCCGTTCACGATATACCCTCGAAAAGCCCGGCATCACCTGGGGGTTCATGACCCCGTGGCTCATCACACTGTTCCTCTTCTGGCTCTACCCGCTCGCCCACTCGCTCTATCTCAGCTTCACCTCCTACAACGTCATCAACAACAAGGCGACGTGGATCGGGCTTGCGAACTACAGCAGACTGTTCAGCGACCCGATCTTCTGGAAGGCGATGACGAACACCAGCATCTTCGTCGTCGGCACGATTCCGGCAACCACGATCTGCGCCCTTCTGCTCGCGGTGATGCTCAACGGGAAGATCAGGTGGAAAAGCGTCTACCGCGCTGGCTACTTCATCCCCTCCGTCACCTCCATCGTGGTGCTCTCGCTGGTGTTCACAAACCTCTACGCGCACGACGGCTATATCAACGCTATACTCTCGACTCTTGGCGTGCCGTTCCCGAAGAGCGGATGGCTTCAGGATACCGGAACGGCGCTGGCAGCGATCATGGCGATGGATGTGTGGATCGCCATCGGCTACTACGTCATCCTCTTCCTCGCTGCGCTCCAGACGATTCCGAACGATCTCTACGAGGCGGCGGCGCTCGACGGCGCGTCGCGCATCAGACAGTTCTTTGCGATCACGCTGCCGGGGATCAGGCCGATGCTCCTGTTCGTGATCGTCATCAACACGATCCGCAGCTTCCAGGTCTTCACCGAGGTCTACGTGATGACGAAGGGGGGGCCGCTCGACAGCACGACGACGCTCGTCTACCAGATATGGGACAACGCGCTGAACAAGAGCACCGGCATGGGCTACGCCTCCGCGCTCGCCTACGTCGTCTTCCTGCTGATCCTCGCCGTTTCGCTGGTGCAGTTCCGGCTGCTGCGAGCCAGGGACTAGGAGCGATGCGTGGCCTGTGGTGAAGCAGGGGAGCGCGGGCACATCACAACTGTCCGGTTCCTCCACGCGGTGGCGCCTCGTCCCTCTCTCTCCTTGACTTGCGGGCCTATCGATTTACGCACTTATCGACCTCCCATGACATCCTCTCCCCTGATTATCGACGGCAAGGTCGTCTCCGCCGCACTCCTCGAACGCGTGCAGCGCGAGGCCGAGGCGCTTCGCGCTGCACACGGCATCAATCCCGGACTTGCGGTCGTGCTCGTCGGCGACGATCCGGCCAGCGCCAGCTACGTCCGCTCGAAGGGAAAGATGTGCGAGAGGCTCGGCTTCCTGAGCCGCACCGAGCGGCGCGAGGCAACGATTTCGCAGGAAGAACTCCTGGACCTGGTGCGGGAGTTGAACGAGGACCCGGCAATCCACGGCATCCTCGTACAATCCCCGCTCCCGCGCCACATCGACGCGCACGCCGTGGTGGAGGCGATCGATTACCGGAAGGACGTTGACGGGTTCCACCCGAACAACGTTGGACGGCTCACGATTGGCATGAGCGCGCTGGAGCCGTGTACGCCTGCCGGGGTTCTGGAGATGCTCGTCCACTACGGCATCGAAACCAGCGGAAGGCGAACCGTGATCGTGGGGCGCAGCAACATCGTCGGCAAGCCTCTGGCGGTGATGATGATGCAGCGCCGCCCCGGCGGTGACGCCATCGTGACGGTGGCGCACAGCGCGGCGCGCGACCTGGGCGCAATTACCCGCGAGGCGGAGATCCTCGTGGCGGCAATCGGTCGTCCACGCTTCATCACCGCCGAGATGGTGCGCGAGGGCGCGGTGGTGATCGACGTTGGAATCAACCGTATCGACGACCCGAACTCCCCGAAGGGTTCGCGCGTTGTGGGCGACGTGGACTACGAGGATGTGTTCTCCAAGGTCTCGGCGATCACCCCTGTTCCCGGCGGCGTTGGCCTGATGACCATCGCCATGCTGATGCAGAACACCGTGAAAGCGGCGAGGTCAGCAGCGAACGGTGGAGAATGAGTGGAGCCGTCGCTCCACCGCATCCTTCGTCCACCGCATTTTCACGCACCCAGCACTACGCACTGCAATGACGAACAACGACAACGACTGGGAGCTTTGGCTCGAAGAGGAGGAGTCGGATGAACGCACACGTCGCCCGCAGCGGGAGCGCCCGAAGTACGGCGTGCTGTACGAGGATGAGCGGCTGATTGCCTTCGACAAGAGCGCCGGCATCTCCGCCATTCGTGAGCGTTTCGACGTGGGAACGTCGCTGAAGGAGATTGCCGAGGAACGGTTCGGCAGACTGTGGACCGTGCACCGCATCGACAAGGGGACCAGCGGCGTGATCGTGTTCGCGCGCGATGCCGCGGCACACAAGTCGCTGAACGATCAGTTCGAGGCGGGAACGGTGGACAAGCGCTATCTGGCTGTGGTGGAGGGAACGATCGAGGATGAGGTGGTGGAGATCGACCTGCCGTTGATGCCCGACCCGAAGAAGCCGGGCAGGATGAAGGCGAGCGCTGCGGGGAAGAAGAGCTACACGACCCTGCGCGTGCTCGAACGTTTCCGTGGCTATACACTTGTAGAAGCACAGCCACACACCGGGCGCCAGCACCAGATTCGTGTTCACTGCGCAGGCATCGGCCACCCCCTTCTCGTCGATCCCGTCTACGGCAAGCGAGAGCAGTTCATGCTGAGCGAGTTGAAGCGGAAGTACAAGGACTACGGTCGTGAGGAGAAGCCGCTGATTGCCCGCCTCACCCTTCACGCGCAACGCCTGACCGTCACCCATCCCGGCACCGAAGAGCGCATCGTGTTCGAGGCCCCGGTGCCGCGCGACCTCCACGCACTCGTCGCACAGTTGCGGAAGCTGCGCCCCGCCATCTGACGCAACGGTTCAGGTTCGATCGGGAACCGGCAGCCATCGGCCCTCGGAATGAGGGCCGATGGCTGCCGGCTATCCAATCCCCCCTACCACCGACATCGCGACTTCCCTGCTACGCGCGCCGCAGGTCGCTCCGAAAACGGTAGAAGTTCAGCAGCAAGCCCACCATCATCATGTTGAGCAGCAGCGACGAGCCTCCCTTCGAGAGGAATGGGAGCGGAATCCCCATCACCGGGACCACGCCGATTGCCATGCCGATGTTGATGGTGGTGTGGTAGAACAGAATCGTGGCGATGCCGAAGCAGATCGTTGACTCGAACTTGCTGCGAAGTGAGCGTGCCGTGTCGAGCGCGAACCAGATCAGCGTCATCATCAGAAGCAGCACGAGCACCCCACCCACGAAGCCGAACTCCTCGGTTGGCACACTGTAGATGAAGTCCGTCCACTGCTCCGGGATGTAGCCGAGGTGCGTGAGCGTCCCGTTCAGAAATCCCTTGCCCGTCCACCCTCCCGAGCCGACCGCCATCAGCGACTGCATCACGTGATAGCCCGTGCCGCGCGGATCGATCGAGGGGTTGAGAAAGACGTTGATTCGTTGCTGCATATGCGTGGGCAGATGGCCCACGACGAACTGTGTTCCGAGCGCGGCAACGATGGAGGGTATGAGACCAAATGCCGTGGTGAGCACGCGGCGGCGAAAGAGGAACATCACCCCCAGCACCACAACGAGCGCGATCCCCACCGGGAGATAGCCGTAGAGCGGAATGAAAAGCGCCGCGCCGCCAACGAGGACAGGCGCAACGAACGCAAAGACGAGGAAGAGATCCGCGCCGGCCCAGAAGGCGATGCCGAGGAGCATCGCGCTGTAGACCAGCATCGATCCTGTATCCTTCTCCAGCGTGATGAGCGCAATCGGCAGCAGAACGATGCCACACAGCGTGAAGAGATCGCGCAGCGTTCGCAGGTCGCGCCCCTCCCGGCTGACGAACTGCGCCGCCATCAGGAGCGTACCGATCTTTGCGATCTCCGAGGGCTGGATCGAGAGTGGACCGAGGTTGATCCAGTTCTTCTGTCCGTTGATCGTCGAGCCAATCACCAGCACGAGCACCAGGCCCAGCAGACCGACGAGATAGGTTGGCAACGCGGCAACCTGGATCATCTGGCGCGGCAGGAAGGCAATCACGGCCATCGCTACCAGGCCAGCCGCAGCAAAGACAAGCTGCGAGTTGAAGAACCCGGCAGCGGGGCTGTCGTAGGTGGCGCTGTAGATCGAGATGAGGCCGATTCCCACCAGCGCGACGGTGACCATCGCGGTGCGTATATCGAAGGGGAGCGTGGATCGCTCGGCGGTGCGGTTGCCGAGTCCGTCGCTGTAAAGAGTCGTTGAGGGCATGATCGTGTCCGAGTCTGCGGCAGAACGTGTGTCTGCGAAACTACACGATCTGTGCCCATACTTCCTCTCCCCGCCCCATTCTCTCCACCATCCCTTACATCCTTATCACCGGCAGCGTTGCAGTTTGCGCCGTTCAGCGCAGTCTCCAGTCGGCGCAGCGAACGGTCGGACGATTCGATTACCTCCCTCGATTTCTCATTCCCGCAATGGCAGATAACAGAATCATTTTCTCGATGGTTGGTGTGGGCAAGGTCCACAAGCCCAATCGTCAGGTCCTGAAAGACATCTACCTCAGCTTCTTCTACGGCGCGAAGATCGGCGTGCTCGGCCTGAACGGTGCCGGCAAGTCGAGCCTTCTCCGCATCATTGCCGGACACGACACCGATTATCTCGGCACCATCCAGTCGCAGAAGGGAATCACCTTCGGCTATCTGGAGCAGGAACCGGAGCTGGACCCGACAAAAACCGTTCGTCAGATCGTTGAGGAGGGAGCGCAGGAGACTGTTGACCTGCTGAAGGAGTACGAGACGATCAGCGCACAGTTCGCCGAGCCTGATGCCGACTTCGACGCGCTGATCGAGCGCCAGGGGAAGGTGCAGGAGAAGATCGACGCGCTGGACGCCTGGGACCTCGACAGCAAGCTGGAGCAGGCGATGGACGCGCTCCGCTGTCCCGACGGCGACACGTCGGTGGCCGTTCTCTCCGGCGGTGAGCGCCGCCGCGTAGCGCTCTGCCGCCTCCTCCTCCAGCAGCCCGACGTGCTGCTGCTCGACGAACCAACCAACCACCTCGACGCCGAGAGCGTTGCGTGGCTGGAGCAGCACCTGCACAAGTATCCCGGCACCGTGATCGCCGTCACCCACGACCGCTACTTCCTGGACAACGTGGCGGGCTGGATTCTGGAACTGGACCGCGGGCAGGGCATTCCCTTCGAGGGGAACTACACGAGCTGGCTGGAGCAGAAGGGCGCGCGACTCGCGCTGGAGGAGAAGCAGGAATCGAAGCGGCAGAAGGCGCTCGCCGAGGAGCTGGAGTGGGTGCGGCAGAACCCGAAGGGCCGCCACGCCAAGAGCAAGGCGCGTATTGCCGCCTACGAGAAGATGCTCAGCCAGGAGCACGAGAAGCGGAACGAGGAGATGGAGATCTTCATCCCGAACGGCCCCCGGCTCGGCGATGTGGTGATCGACGCAAACGCCGTTGCGAAAGCCTACGGCGATCGCGTGCTCTACGATGATCTCACCTTCTCCCTCCCCCCCGGCGGCATCATCGGCGTGGTGGGACCGAACGGCGCGGGAAAGACGACGCTCTTCAGGATGATCGTTGGACAGGAGGCGCCGGACAGCGGAGACTTCCGCACCGGCGAGACGGTCAAGCTCGGCTACATCGACCAGAACCGCCCGCTCGACCCGGAACGCTCGATCTGGGAGGAGATCTCCGGTGGCGAGGACCTCATCAGCGTGGGCACGCAGACGATGAGCAGCCGCGCCTACGTCGGACGGTTCAACTTCACCGGAAGCGACCAGCAGAAGAAGGTCGGTTCGCTCTCGGGTGGAGAACGCAACCGCGTCCACCTTGCCAAGATGCTCCGCGAGGGAGCAAACGTTCTCCTGCTCGACGAGCCGACGAACGACCTTGACGTGAACACGCTGCGCGCGCTGGAGGAGGCGTTGCAGGAGTTTGCTGGCTGCGCCGTGGTGATCTCGCACGACCGCTGGTTCCTCGACCGCATCTGCACACATATCCTCGCCTTCGAGGGAGATGAAGGGGTGCACTGGTTCGACGGCAACTGGTCGCAGTACGAGGAGTACCGCCGCTCGGTGCTCGGCGTCGACCGCCCGCACCGTGTGAAGTACAAGAAGCTCGTGCGGGAGTAGGGCCGCCGCGTTGCACCCATCGCCTCGCGGAAACAGCACAACCACAGGGGGACCGCGGTTTGCGCCCATCCCCCCTCTTCACAGCCTCTCTCCTCAGAGAAGAGCATATTCTGTCCCACTCAACTGGATTCCCTCATGCTTCTGAAGCACACACTCGGTATCACACTCGCAGCGCTGCTCGTTGTCGGCTGCGGAAAGAAGAGCGATGCAGACACGTATCTCGACCAGCTCGATGACGCCGCCAGCAAGGGCACGGCGTTGATCAAGGAGAAGCAGCCGAAGTCGATGGAAGAACTTGTCGCGCTGCCGGGCTGGAAGGAGATCGATGAGAAGGGACGCGCGGCCTCCGACTCGCTGTCCAAGCTGAAGGACAACCTGACGCCGGACCAGAAGAAGCGCTTCGACGATATCAACAAGCGCGTCAACGATATGGAGACGTTGATGGCGCCGGCCATGGCACCCTCGACGCCACCCGCCAGCGACACCGGGGCAACGCAGCCACCGGCAACCACCACTCCGGCCGATACAACTCACAAGTAAAAGCAATCGTTCAAGACGTTGCTCCAACGCCCCAACCGTCATCGCACGGTTGGGGCGCTTCGCATAGCACCCGTTACACTGACACGCTGAAGAATCCAGCGGAGCATGAAGTAGTAGTATGGCGCGTTACTCCCTCTACAGTGGCGGCGCATCCCATCATGTGATGGGATGCGCCGCCTTCACCTCCGACAACTCAATCGCCTAGCGCTGGACCGTCAGTGTCTGGGTCACACTCTTCCAGTCACCCGAGACCAACTGGTAGTAGTACCGACCCGACGGCAAACGGCTCGCGTCCACCGTCAACTCGTACACCCCAGGCTGCTGATGCTCCTGCACCAGCGTCTGGATCGGATTCCCGTTCCCGTCGAACAACACCAGCTGCGTCGCCCCGTCCAACCCCAACGAGTACCGGATCACCG
>Ga0206107_1000240_pt1 | contig 31808 bp, 35 predicted proteins | sample 2B0metagenome_FD_148652 | JGI IMG/M metagenome (GOLD analysis project Ga0206107, IMG submission 148652) | Enriched microbial communities from leaf-cutter ant dump, University of Wisconsin, Madison, United States - 2B0 | ecosystem: Environmental > Terrestrial > Nest > Insects nest > Nest dump...
ATGGTCGGCTACGCCTTCATGGGCGCCGCCCACTCGCAGGCCTGGCGCACCGCCCCGCACGTCTTCGACCTGCCCGCCGACGTCGACATGACCGTCGTCGCCGGCCGTGACGCCGCGAAGGTGAGCGTGGCCGCCGCGCACCTGGGCTGGCGCGAGTCGACGACCGACTGGCGCACGCTCGTCGGACGCGACGACGTCGACCTCGTCGACATCTGCACGCCCGGCGACACGCACACCGAGATCGCGCTCGCGGCGCTCGCGGCGGGCAAGCACGTGCTGTGCGAGAAGCCGCTCGCCAACTCGGTCGCTGACGCGCGCGCCATGACCGAGGCCGCGACCGCGCACCCGGGGCTCGTCGCGATGGTCGGCTTCACCTACCGCCGCGTCCCCGCGATCCAGCTCGCGCGCCAGCTCGTCGCCGAGGGGCGGATCGGGCAGGTGCGGCACGTGCGCGCGCAGTACCTGCAGGACTGGATCGCGGACCCGCAGGCGCCCCTGTCGTGGCGGCTCGACAAGCAGAAGGCCGGGTCCGGTGCGCTCGGCGACATCGGTGCGCACGTCGTCGACCTCGCGCAGTTCATCACCGGCGAGACCGTGACGGGCGTGAGCGCCGTGCTCGAGACGTTCGTGCACGAGCGGCCCGTCGCGGACGAGCACACCGGGCTCGCAGGCTCGTCGTCCGCGTCCGGGCGGACGGGTCCCGTGACCGTCGACGACGCCGCCGTGTTCCTCGGCCGGATGTCCGGCGGCGGGCTCGCGAGCTTCGAGGCCACCCGGTTCGCGTACGGCCGCAAGAACGCGATCCGGCTCGAGCTCAACGGCTCCGCCGGGTCCCTCGCGTTCGACTTCGAGGACATGAACGTCCTGCACTGGTTCGACGCGCGCGACCCCGCCGCGACCGCCGGGTTCCGGCGCATCGTCGTGACCGAGCCCGAGCACGCCTACGTGGCCGCGTGGTGGCCCGCCGGGCACGGGCTCGGGTACGAGCACGCGTTCACCCACCAGGCCGTCGACCTCGTCCGCGGCATCGTCGCGGGCGAGCACCCCCGACCGACCTTCGCCGACGGCCTGCAGGTCCAGCTCGTGCTCGACGCGGTCGAGCGCTCCGCCGCCGACGAGTCCCGCTGGACCACCGTCCCCACGCTCGAGGAGGCACTGCGATGACCCGCCCCGTCACCCTGTTCACCGGCCAGTGGGCCGACCTGCCGTTCGAGGAGGTCGCGCGCCTCGCCTCCGGCTGGGGCTACGACGGCCTCGAGATCGCGTGCTGGGGCGACCACCTCGACCCCTGGCGCTGGGACGACGACGAGTACGTCGCGGACCGGCTCGCCGTGCTCGAGCGCTACGGCCTGAAGGTCTGGGCGATCTCCAACCACCTCAAGGGTCAGGCCGTGTGCGACGACCCCATCGACCAGCGGCACCGCGACATCCTGCCCGACGTCGTGTGGGGCGACGGTGACCCCGAGGGCGTCCGGCAGCGTGCCGCGCTCGAGATGCAGCACACGGCCCGCCTCGCCGCCAAGCTCGGCGTGACGACCGTCGTCGGGTTCACGGGCTCGTCGATCTGGAAGTACGTCGCGATGTTCCCGCCCGTGTCGCAGGAGGCGATCGACGCCGGCTACCAGGACTTCGCCGACCGCTGGAACCCGATCCTCGACGTGTTCGACCAGGTCGGCGTCCGGTTCGCGCACGAGGTGCACCCGTCCGAGATCGCGTACGACTTCTGGACCACGCAGCGCACCCTCGAGGCCATCGGCCACCGCGAGGCCTTCGGGCTCAACTGGGACCCCAGCCACTTCATGTGGCAGGACCTCGACCCCGTCGACTTCATCCTCCAGCACGCCGAGCGGATCTACCACGTCGACTGCAAGGACGTGAAGCTCCGGCTCGGCAACGGCCGCAACGGTCGGCTCGGGTCGCACCTCGCGTGGGCCGACCTGCGCCGCGGGTGGGACTTCGTCTCCACCGGTCGTGGTGACGTGCCGTGGGAGGCGTCGTTCCGCGCGCTCAACCAGATCGGCTACGACGGCCCCATCTCCGTCGAGTGGGAGGACGCCGGGATGGACCGCCTGCTCGGTGCGCCCGAGGCGCTCGAGTTCGTGCGGCACAACGCGTTCGACGCACCCGCCGCAGCCTTCGACGCCGCGTTCAGCGTCCGCCCCTGACCTCCCGACGACGGAGCCGGTCCTCCGCCCGGCTCCGTCGTCCGTGCGGGTCGCGCGCGAGTCAGGAGCAGAAGTCGCAGATCCCGGTCGCGGGGAGAGTCGTCGAGCACGTCGGGCACAGGGCGGGGGTGGGTTCGGGTGCCGAGCGGCGGGCGGGCGTGCGGGCCGCAGTGGTCCGCGGCGTGCGTGCGGTCGACCGGGCGCCCGACGAGCTGCGCGTGCTCGTCGTGCGCGCTGTCGACGCCGGCTCGGTGACCTCGAAGCCCCGCTTGCGCAGGATCGTCGTCGCCGCCGCGATGCTGCCCGTGACCTCGTCGGACGGGGCGACGCGACCCGTCGCGAAGCGGTGCGCGACGCCGAGCACGGCGGGCAGGTCGTACGACGACCCCTCGTGCACCAGCGCGTAGCCGGGCGTGGCGGAGTAGCCGTAGACGCCGAGGAAGTCGTCGCGGCCGCGGGTGTCGTACTCCGCGATCGCCTGGAGGATGTGCTGGCGGGTCACGCCGGAGAAGGTCGCCACCCCCCGACCCTACGTCCGCCGCCGCCCACATCCCGCCCCCCTCCCACGGTCGCCACCCACGTCCCGACCCGAGCGCGGCCTTCGGTGAACCCGTGGTTGAACGACACGCCGACGGTGACTCGGCGTGTCGTTCAACCACGGCTTCGCTGAAGATCCCGTCGGGGAGGTGAGAGGAGCGCAGGAGCCGGGCGAGGAGTGGAGGAGCCGACCGGCCGTCCGAGATGCGAGCGTCGGAGGGTCACGTCGTGGACGTGGTCGGGACCGAGGTCCCAGGCGTCCGGGGCGTCGGTTCGGCAGGATCGCGGACGTGGACGTGCGTCCAGGAGCAGCGGAGGTCGGGGTGTACCTCGTGGGGGGCGCGGCAGACGACGAGCTGCCCGCGGTCGCCGCCGTGCTCGGCGAGGCGTTCCAGGACGACCCGGTGGTCGTCGGGATGGTCGGCCGCGGCGCGGGACGGCGAGAGCGCGCGACGCACCTGTACGCCGCGCTGCTGCGTGCGGAGGGTGCGGACGCGGTCGTCGTGGACGTCGCCCGGGACGACGAGGGTGCGGTCGTCGGTGCCGCGGTGTGGGAACGCCCCGGCACGTGCGGACCGTCGCTGCCGACGCTGCTGCGCGAGATGCCCACGTTCCTGCGTGCGCTGGGGGTCGCCGGGGTCCCGCGTGCGCTGCGCGGGCTGTCGGCGTTCTCCCACAGCCGCCCGGCCGGACCGCACTGGTACCTCGGCGAGATCGGCGTCGCCACGGCGGCGCGGGGTGCGGGGGTCGGGTCGCGGCTGCTCGCGCACCGGCTGCGGCACGTGGACGCGACGGGCGTCGGCGCCTACCTCGAGTCGTCGACCACGCGCAACCGTGCGCTGTACGCGCGGCACGGGTTCGTGGAGCGGGGTGAGATCCGCGGCGTGCCCGGCGCGCACCCGGTCGCGATGTGGCGCGAGCCGCGGTCGGCGCTGTCGCGCTGACCTGCGGCGCGGTCTCGTCGGACCGGATTACGCAACGCAGGCGTTGCCAAAAAGTGCCGCTGACCTGCGGTTCTGGTCCCCGTGACGGTGCTGGCGCGAACCGCGCGGCGGGTCTACCGTCGACGGGAAGAGCTGTCCCGCAGCGTCCGTCGCGCACGGACCACCACCCCGGAGGCGCACCATGACCGATCTCATGGACCTGCCCGCCATCGCCGAGTGCTCGGTGGCCGGCTGCTCCTACAACGACCACTCGTCGTGCCACGCGGCGGCGATCACGATCGGCGGCGCGTCCGGTGACGCGGCGTGCGCGACGTTCATCCCGCTCACCGTCAAGGGCGGCATCGACAAGGTCCTCAGCCACGTCGGCGCATGCCAGCGCGCGGAGTGCACGCACAACTCGCACCTCGAGTGCACGGCGTCGTCGATCCGGGTGGGCGCGGGCCACGACCTCGCCGACTGCCTGACCTTCCAGCCCGCCTGACTCTTCGGCCGCGGGCTACGACGAGACGCGCACCAGCTCGCGCACGAGCTCGGTGGCCGCGCCCACGAGCTCCTTCTCGCCGCTCACGAGCGCCGGGTCGCTGCGGCGCACCTGCGCGGCGGTGTCGAGCGCCGCGGTGACGGGGACGTCGTCGCGCACGACGAACGCGGCGAGCAGCGCGCGGGCGGCCTGCGAGTAGACGCCGCCCGCGTCGACCGCGACCTCCGCGAGGATCAGCGCGGACAGCGCGGCGTCGAGCTCGGGCGTCCCCGCACGCGCGTTGGCCCAGTCGACGAGCGCCGGGCCGCGGGTCTCGGTGAGCACGACGTTGCCGGGATGCAGGTCGAGGTGGACGACGACGGGCCCGGACGCGATGTGCGGCCACTGCGCCTCGTCCTGCGGGGCGTCGGGCGCGGCGGGGACGGCATGCAGGCGCGCGTGCAGGTCGACGAGCACCTGGGCGGCGTCGGGGATCGCGATCTCGCCCGCGGCGAGCGCCTGCAGGAGCGTGGGGCCGTGCAGGCGCTCCATGACGAGGTTCGGGCCGTGGGCGAGGAACACCGCCGGCGCGGGGAAGCCGTGCGCCGCGACGTGCTGGAGGATCACGGCCTCGCGCGTCGCGTCGTCGCCGTCGCGGTACCGGCGCAGGACGTAGTCCTCGTCGAGCGCGAACACGTCGGCGCGGCCACCGGTCGCGAGCAGCGGACCCGGGTCGTCGAGCGTGAGGACCGACGCGTCCGGGACGGGTCCTGCCGTGTGCACGGGGTGCTGGCGGCGGTAGGTGGTGTGCAGCGGGTGCCCCGCGGGCTGGTGCGGGACGTCGTGCGCGTGGGGGGTGCCGGGCTCGTCGGCCGACGAGCCCTCGGACCGGCCACCGTGCTCGTCGCCCCGGGGCGGGAGAGCCGAGTCGTGCGGAGCGAGGCCGGAGGGAGTCATACGTCGAACGTAACCCCGCGAGCGCCTCGATGGCCTGCCGTCGTGCCCTCGATCTCGCGACACGCCGACGACGGTGCGTGACAGATCGATTCGAGCAAGTCTCGGCCTGTGAGACGACGTGGTGTCGTCCTGCCGGGCCCCGCACGGCCCGGCAGGACGAGGCGGCGCGCGTCGAGGCAGGGGCGCCGACGCGCGCCGCGGTCAGGGACGCGCGAGCTGCACCAGGCGGCGCACCGCGCAGTCGTGCGTCGGCGGGAGCGGCTCGACCCAGCACCGCAGCGGTCGGCGCGTCGACGCCTCGACCCCGAGCGTGACGACCCGCTCGTCGACCCGATGGCGGACCTCCGCGATCTCGTCGGCCACGTCCTCGTCGTCGCCCACGAGCACGACGAACGCCCCGCCCCCGATGCTCGCCATCGCCCGCGCGCCGCCGAAGACCTCGCGCAGCGCGGCGCCGACCGCGGCCGAGCGCGCCATGCGGCTGAACGCGTCGGGCACCCCGGCGGCCACGTCGACGACGAGCAGGCGGCCCGTCGGGACGTCGTCGGGATAGCACTCCGCGAGGCGAAGGCGCAGGTAGTCGGCCGACGGCAGGCCCGAGTCGGGGTCCAGCCCGAGCGCGAGCGCGACGCCTCCGGCCTGTGCGTCCGCCCATCCGGTGCACAGCGCACGCAGCACCTCGAGCGGCGGTTCCGCGCCCGTCGTGGTGCGGTACAGGCAAGCGAGGTCGTCGATCGTCTCCGCGACGCCGACGCCCACGTCGCCGCGCGCGCTGCCGAGGCGTGCGGCGGCGGGCACGGGGTCGTCGCGCAGCAGCAGCGCCATCGCGAGCTCGTCCACCGCGGGGTGGTACCAGTCGGACGGGCGCCGCCACACGGAGGCGACGCTCTCGTCCCGCCAGCGCTCGAGCAGGCGCGACGGCTGGGCGGGCAGGAGGGGTCCGGTCTCGGTCGTCACGCCGGATGAGAGGTGCGACCCCGCAGGTCGTGACGCCGCTGTGCGCGCTTTTCACCCGGTCGGAGCAATCTCACGGGGATACGTGTGTTTCCACCGTGTCGGTGCGGTATGTCACCCTGGTACCGATTTCGTGCGGAAGTGCCGCACGACGAGCCCGGGGGCGAGTGCGGTGGACACGGCGGTCGAGCGCAGCGACGCGGAGCTCATCGCTGCCGTGCGCGCCGGCGACGAGTCCGCGTTCGGTGCGCTGTACGAACGGCACGCGGGCGCCGCGACCGCGGTGGCCCGCCGATGTACCGACGACCTGGCAGACGCCGACGACGTCGTCGCCGACGCGTTCACCGCCGTGTACGCCGCGCTGCGGCGCGGCAACGGGCCCGACGAGGCGTTCCGGGCCTACCTGTTCACCGTCGTCCGGCGCGTCGCGGGCGTCCGGCGCGACGGAGCGCGGCGCATGCAGCCGACCGACGACCTCGCGACCCTCGAGGCCGGGACGGCGCTCGCGGGGACCGCCGAGGAGCCCGCGCTCGAGGGCTTCGAGCGCGGCGTCGTCGCGCGCGCGTTCCACTCCCTGCCCGAACGGTGGCAGGCCGTGCTGTGGCACACCGAGGTCGAGGGCCTGCCGCCCGCCGAGATCGCGCCGCTGCTGGGGCTGACCGCCAACGGTGTCGCCGCGCTCGCCTATCGCGCGCGTGAGGGCCTGCGGCAGGCGTACCTGCAGCAGCACCTGCGGGACCCGCTCGACGAGGGGTGCCGGTCCGTCGCCGGGTCGCTCGGGTCGTACGTGCGCGGTGGGCTCGGGGCGCGGGAGAACGCCAAGGTCGCCGCGCACCTCGACGAGTGCGGCGAGTGCCGTGCGCTCGTGCTCGAGCTCGGGGACGTCAACCACGGCATGCGTGCGATCATCGCGCCGCTCGTGCTCGGGCTCGCCGGGCTCGGGGCGTTCGCGCACCTGCTGCCGGCGGCCGCGGCCGGAGCGGCTGGTGCGGCTGCTGCCGGTGCGGCTGGTGCGGCCGGTGCTGGCGCGGCGGCTGGTGCTGAGGCGCCGGGCGGCTCCGGGTCCGCCGGTGGTGGCGCGGGCTCGGCCGGGTCCGGTGGGGCTGCGACGGGCGGTGCCGCGGGCGGCGGCGCGGTGGCCGGTGGCGCGGGAGCCGGCGGAGTCGGGACCGGCGGTGCGGCCTCGGGAGCGACCTCGGGTGCGGCTGGAGGGGTCGGCGGTGTGGCCGCCGGGTCCGGGGCGGGTGCGGCCGGAGCCGTCGCCGTGACCGGGAGCCTGACGGCGGTCGGTGCGGGTGGCGGCGCGGGCGTCGCCGCTGCAGGTGGTGTGGCCGCGTTCCTCGCGAGCGTGCCCGCGGTGGCGGTCGCGGCTGTCGCCGGGGTCGTCGTCGTCGCAGCGGTGGCTGCGGCGGTCGTCATGGGTCGCGGCGGCGGCGACGTGCTCGATGCGGGACCGGTCACCGCTGTGCCGACCGCGAGCGCGAGCCCGACCGGTGGCGCTCCCGCGGTGCTGGGCATCGACCCGTCGGACCCGACCGCGGACCCGACGCCGGACGCCACCGCGAGCAGCACCCCGTCGAGCAGCACGCCGCCTGGTGGCGCGTACGTCCCGGGCGCTCCGGGGTCGGCGCCGACGAACGGGCCGACGAACGAGCCCAGCGGCGCCCCGAGTAGCCCGGCGACCGCGGAGCCGACGTCCGCGCCGTCGTCCGAGCCCACCGGGACGCCCACCGGGACGCCCACCGTGACTCCCACCATGACCCCCAGCTCGACGCCCACGACCGGACCCACGGAACCCACGACTGGGCCGACGAGCGGACCCACGACCAGCCCCACCTCCGGGCCGACGGACGAGCCCAGCGCGCCGCCGCGCCCCGCCGAGGTCGTCGTCGACCTCCCGAGCGACGGGCTGGTGCTCGCCGGCGGCGCCGCCGCGCAGGACCTCGTCCTGACGCTGCGCAACGACGGCGACGAACCCGCTGAGGGGCTCGTCGCCGAGCTCACGCTTCCCGAGGGCGTCACGCTCGACGGGCTCACGACGACGCTCGCGCCGACGACCCCCGCCAGCGCGGTGAGCCGGGCCGGGTCCACCGTCGGCGCGCGGCTCGGTACCGCGCCCGCGGTGCTCCGGACGAGCCTCGGCGCCACGAGCGCCACCGGTGCAGCCGCCCGCGGGACAGCGGTGACCTTCGCGTCGAACGCGCTGATGACGAGCGGCTCCGCGCCTGAGGTCGCCACGGGCGCCGAGCCGCAGACGCTGGACTGGGACTGCCAGGGTGTCGAGACGCGGCACGCGCGCTGCGCGCTCGGCGAGCTGCCCGGGGGGCAGGCCGCGCAGCTCGTCGTGCGGGTCGACGTCGCGGAGTCGTACGACGCGGACGATGCGCAGATCGCCCTCGTCGTGACCGGGCCGGGCGTGACCTACACGCTCCCGCCGATCACGGTGCGCGTGACGCCGAGCCCGGCGCGGCTCACGCTCGCGACGACGCAGGAGTCACCCGCGCTCGTCGTCGGCCGGACCGGGACGGCGACGTTCGACGTCCGCAACGCGGGGCGGTCGTCGGCCGACGCCGTACAGGCCGAGCTCACGCTGCCGCCGCGGGTCGCGTGGACCGGGACGGTGTCGGAGCCGTGGAGCTGTGCCGCGCGCGAGCGGTCGTCGACCGTGACGTGCACGGCCGACCGCGTCGACGGGCGCGGTGCGCTCCCGCTCGTGCTCGGCCTCACCGCGGGCGTCGGCGCGAGCGACGGAGTCGTGCGTGTCGCACTCTCGCCCGCGACCGGCACCACGAACGTCCCCGTGACGGTCCGGCGGCCCGCAACGCTCGCGGTCGACGGGTCGCCCGTGACCGTCGCCGGGGGTCGCACGAGCGACGTGACCCTCACGGTGAACAACCTCGGTGACCTCGACGGGGCGGCGAGCACGCTCGACGTGGACCTGCCGGACGGTCTGACGTGGACGGGCGGGGACTCGGCGGTCTGGACGTGCGCGACGCTCGAGCGTCCCGCGGTGCGCGCCGGGACGTCCGTGCGGTGCTCCGGCCCGGCGCTCGCGGCCGGTACCGCCTCGCGGCTCGTGCTGCCGGTGAGCGCACCTGCGGGTGCTGTCGGTGCGCTGGGCACGCTCGTCGCGAACGCGTCGGCCGACGGTGCGGACAGCGCACCCGCGCTCGCGCTCGCGGTCGTCGGACGTGCACCCGTGCTGGCCGTGCAGGACGCGAGCGTCGAGCTGCACGCCGACGACACCGGCGAGCTGGCGTTCGCCGTGGCGGTCGCGAGCGAGGTCGACGGCGCCCCGGGTGCTGATGCGGCGGACGTCGTCGCGACGCTGACGCTGCCGGGGAACCTCATCGTCGACCGGTCCTCGAAGGACGTGCGGGTGCCGGGCGCGTGCACGGTCGGTCAGGCGGACCGTGCGGTGCAGTGCCGGTGGTCGCGGCTCGCGGCGGGCGACCTCGCCGAGGTGCTCCTGCCCGTCCGGTCGACGTACTCGGCGTCGGCCGCGGTGCGCATCGCCGTGACCGCAGCCGGCCTGACGGAGCCCGTCACCGGCTCCGCGTCAGTCGGCGGCCGCTCCGGCGGGCTCGCGGAGCGGTTCACGACGACGACCGGCGGATGGGACGTCACCGAGGCCGGTGCGGCGGTGCTGACGTGCGCGAGCTCGTCGTCGTGCACGCGTGCGCAGGGTGGCGAGGTCGACAACAACGCGCTCGCGATGGTCCCGCTCGACGCGGCGCCGCCGTCGGGCCGGGAGCGACCGAAGGTCGCAGTCTCGTCGAGCACGCAGCTCACGATCCCCGCGGGCCGCGAGATCGCCTTCGCGGGGCTGTACTGGTCAGCGGTGCGCGGACCGCACGACTCGTGGAGCGCCGACCCGTCCCGCACGCTCGTACGGGGTCCCGGCGGGGCCTACGAACCGGTCACCGGGACGCCAGAGCTGCGCAGCGACAGCAGCGGGCGGCAGTACTACTCGACGTTCGCGGACGTCACCCGGCTCGTGCGCGAGCGCGGGGCGGGCACCTGGTCGCTCGCCGACATGGCGGTGTCCGTGACCCGCACGGACCCGACGCCCACGTACTACGGGGGCTGGTCGCTCGTGGTCGTGTACGCGGCGCCCGGGGCCGCGCGCGTCACCGTCTACGACGGTGGGCTGTGGGTCGGTTCGGCGGCCCCGCCGCCCGCCTTCCGGTTCGCGGCGCCCGTGGGCTCCAGCGCCCGGGTCGGGGTCGTCGGCTGGGAGGGCGACGCCGCGCAGAGTGGCGACCGCATGCGCCTCGGTGGCCTGTGCACGTCCACGACGACGGACCTCGTCCCGCTGCGCGCCGACGGGTCGCGCGGCACGGCGAGCAACGCGTTCGACTCGTCGGCCGTCGGGTGGGGCCACGCGTCGTCGCTCGGGATCGACGCGAAGGGCTTCGTCCCGACGACGCTGCCGTGCTCGGTCGCATCCCTGACCCCGGTCACGACCGGGGACCAGTACCTCGTCGGTGCGATCACGCTGCGCACGCAGCCCCTCGCCATCTCCTGACGCGGGTCCCAGCGGTCGCCGCGAGGCGGCAACGTGCCTATTTTGGCGGCATGCGCGTCGCGGTCGCCGGAGGGCACGGGAAGGTGGCCCGCCATCTGTCCCGGGCGCTGTCGGCGCGCGGCGACGTGCCCGTCGCGCTGATCCGGTCGCTCGACCAGGTCGACGACGTCGTCTCCGACGGCGCCGAGGCGGTGGTGCTCGATCTCGAGCGGTGCAACGTCGAGGACGTCGCGAACGCGATCCGGGGCGCCGACGCCGTGGTGTTCGCGGCGGGCGCCGGTCCCGGCAGCGGCGTGCCGCGCAAGGACTCCGTGGACCGGGCCGCGGCGGCGCTGCTCGCCGACGCGGCGCAGAGCGCGGGCGTGCGCCGGTACGTCCTCGTGTCCTCGATGAACGTGGACCGCGAGCCTCCGCCCGGTACCGACGACGTGTTCGCGGCTTACCTGCGCGCGAAGGCCGCGAGCGAGCGGGACCTGCGGGCCCGCGACCTGGACTGGACGATCCTGCGCCCGGGACGGCTCACCGACGACGCCCCGACGGGTCGCGTCCGACTCGACGAGGTGCTCGACGACGACGCACCGCGAGCTGGTGACGCGCTTCGCGTCGGCGCCGGACCGCGTGCCGGTGCCGGACCGCGTGCGGGTGCCGAGCCCGGCGACGCCTCGTCGGGCGAGGTGCCGCGGGCGGACGTCGCGGCGGTCGTCGTCGCGCTCCTCACGACCCCGACGACCGCCGGCCGCACCCTCGAGCTCGTCGCGGGCCCGCTGCCGATCGCCGCGACGATCGCAGCACCCACGCACCCCACCACCTGACCCAGCCCCCACCGCGAGCGCCACACATGCGTCGCGAGCGCACCCCTCAGAACCGGTGCGCTCGTCGCGCTTGTGTGGCGCTCGTGGTCTGGTGGGAGGGGGCAGGGGAGGGGGAGGGTCAGACGATGCCGTAGAGGCGGTCGCCCGCGTCGCCCAGGCCCGGGACGATGTACGCGCGCTCGTCGAGCCGCTCGTCGACCGAGGCGACGACGACCTGCACGTCCGCCCGGTCCCCGACGAAGTCCTCGACGACCTTGATGCCCTCGGGCGCCGCGATGAGGCACACGGCCGTCACGTCGCGCGCCCCGCGCTGCAGCAGGTAGTCGATCGCCGCGACGAGCGTGCCACCGGTCGCGAGCATGGGGTCGAGCAGGAAGCACTGCCGCCCGGACAGGTCCTCCGGGAGCCGGTTGGCGTACGTGATCGCCTCGAGCGTCTCCTCGTCGCGCTGCATCCCGAGGAACCCGACCTCCGCGGACGGCAGGAGCCGCGTCATGCCGTCGAGCATCCCGAGCCCGGCGCGCAGGATCGGCACGACGAGCGGGCGCGGCGACGCGAGCTTCGTGCCGATGGTCGTCGCGACGGGCGTCGTGATCTCGACCTGCTCGGTGCGGACCTCACGCGTGGCCTCGTAGGCCAGCAGGGTCACGAGCTCGTCGACGAGGAGCCGGAACGTCGGCGACTCGGTGCTGACGTCGCGCAGGACGGCGAGCTTGTGGGCGACGAGGGGGTGGTCGGCGACGTGCAGGCGCATGGCGTCAGGCTACCGGTCGGTACACCCCCGGCGGCAGGGACTCCTCGGCCCGCTCGTCGTACGTCATCATGGGCCGATGGACAGTGCCGGACGTCCGGTGGACGTCGCCGACGAGTGGGCCATGGGTCTCGCGCTCGACGAGGCACGGCGTGCGATCACCACCGGCGACGTCCCCGTCGGCGCGGTCGTCGTCGATGCGCACGGCGCGGTCGTCGGACGCGGTCGCAACGTGCGCGAGGCGGACGACGACCCCACGGGGCACGCCGAGATCCGCGCGCTGCGCGCGGCGTCGCAGACCCTCGGTCGCTGGCGGCTGGACGACTGCACGCTCGTCGTGACGCTCGAGCCGTGCGTGATGTGCGCGGGGGCGACCGTGCTGGCGCGCGTGCCGCGGCTCGTGCTCGGCGCGTGGGACCCGAAGGCCGGTGCGTGCGGGTCGCAGTGGGACGTGGTCCGCGACCGCCGGCTCAACCACCGCGTCGAGGTGATCGGCGGGGTCCGCGAGGACGAGTGCGGGTCGTTGCTGCGGCACTTCTTCGAGCTGCAGCGCGAGCCGTAGCCGTCAGCCGACCGCCGGGAGCCGCTCGGCGAGCGTCACGAGCGTCGGCGACGTGCCGGCGTCGAGCGTGACGGCCGCGTACCGGTCGCCGCGCGTCGCACCGCGGTTCACGACGACCACGGGCGTGCCCGCCTGCGCGGCGTGCCGCACGAACCGCAGCCCCGACTGCACCGTCAACGACGAGCCCGCGACGAGCAGCGCGTCCGCGGCGTCGACCATCGCGTACGCGCGGTCGACCCGCTCGCGCGGGACGGTCTCCCCGAAGTACACGATGTCGGGCTTGAGCATGCCCCCGCACCGCGCGCAGCCCGCGACGACGAAGTGGCTCGTCCGCTCGATCACTGCGTCCGCGTCCGGTGCGATCTCCACGTCGTCGACCACGCCCACCGACTCGACGAACCCGGGGTTGAGATCCTCGAGCCGCTCCGCGAGCGCCGCGCGCGACACCACGTGCCCGCAGGCCAGGCACACGACCCGGTCGTACCGGCCGTGCAGGTCGACGACGTTGCGCGACCCCGCCTGCTCGTGCAGCAGGTCCACGTTCTGCGTGATCACCCCGACGACGATCCCGCGTGCCTCGAGTTCCGCGAGCGCCCGGTGCCCCGCGTTCGGGACGGTCCGGTGCACGTGCCGCCAGCCGACGTGGTTGCGCGCCCAGTAGTGCCGTCGGAACGCCTCGTCGCCGACGAACTGCTGGAACGTCATCGGCGTCCGGGGCGGCGAGTCCGGGCCCCGGTAGTCCGGGATCCCCGAGTCCGTCGACACCCCTGCGCCCGTCAGGGCCACGATCCGACGACCGCGCAGCACCTCGAGCACGTCCTCGACCGACCCCGCTGACGGCCGTGCCTCGGGCAGGGCGGTCGTCGGCGGGGTCGCGGGGAGACTCATCGCTCCACGGTACGTCGCCTCTCGCCGGGACCCAGGCGTGGACCCGATTCGGAGCATGGCTCCCGACCGGGTACCCTTCTGCACCGAGGTAGCGTGTCCGAGCGGCCTAAGGAGCACGCCTCGAAAGCGTGTGTGGGTGAAAGTCCACCGTGGGTTCAAATCCCACCGCTACCGCGCTGTACGACCAGATGAGCCCCTGACCTGCGGAAACGCGAGTCGGGGGCTCATCTGCTCACATCGAAGTCACATCGAAGTCGTCGGGTCGAGCACGTGACGCACGTCGGGTGCTTCGTGCGCTTGCACGACGTAGTGCCGTCGCACCGTGCTTGTCCCGACCTGCCCGAGCAGCGCAGCTGCAGCCTCCAGCCCCACCTCCCGGGCGACCTTCGTCGCGGCAGTCCGCCGGAAGACGTGGCTGCCGACGGGGTCGAGACCTGCAGCGACGAACACCGACTTGAGGGCGGTGCGGACGTTTCCGGGTTGGCGCAGCTGGCCGCGCAGGCCTGGGAACACCAGGCCGAGCTCGTCGCGCGGCAGCGGCTGCGTGAGCGCTTCGCGCAGCGCACCGACAGCGGTCGCACCGAGCGGGATGGTGCGGTGCCCGGCCGCCGTCTTCGGCTCCGCCTGCCAGACGAGGCCGCGCTCGGTACCCGGGACGACCGTCCCGGCGACGGTCAGCGTGGGGGTGGCGGCGTCGAGGTCCAGGTCGACCGCACGCAGGGCGAGTGCTTCACCGATGCGGAGCCCGGTCGCGAGCAGCACGAGTGCGAGCAGCGCTACCTGCCGGTCGAGCACGATGTCGGTGGGGACGGCCGCGAGGTGGGCGCGCAGGGCAGTCTCCTGGTCGGCGGCGAGCGCGACGACGGGCTTGGCGCCCTTCGGGACGGGGGCGGTGCCGTCGGCGGCGTTCCGCTCGACCGCGCCGTGCCGCACAGCGAGGTCGAGGGCCATGCGCAGCACGGACCTCATGGTGCGGGCCGCGCCGGGGGCCTGCGCGGCGCGCGCCTTGATCGCATGGTCCAGGCGAGGCGTGGTCGCCTGTGTGATGGTGAGCGCGCGGACCTCGGCTGGTACCCCTTCGATCGCGTGCCGGTACGTCACGACGGACTGTGATCGAAGCCCCTTGGTGGCGGTGTGCTCGGCGAGCCACAGTGGGAGGAGCTCACCGAGGGTCGACGCGGGCGACAGCGCGGTCGACGCGGCAGCGGGGGTGCCCAGCTGCGGCGAGATGGCCGCGGCGGCAGCGAGGACGGCGTTGCGCGCCGCCGCCCGCGACGACCGCCTGCGCTGCACCTGCCGCAGCTTCCCGGCCGGGTCGCGCACGGTCGTGCGCGCGACCCAGCCGTCCCCGACACGTCGCTCGGTCACCGCCCCCGGAACCTGAGCGTCACGCCGGGGCCGTCCGGTTCTCGCCACCTACGCGGCTTCCTCGAGGCGCGACTCGAGCCACGCGTCGAGGTCGACGACACGGTAGGCGAGGGCGCGGCGACCGAGACGGACGGCGGGCGGGTGCGGATCACCGGCGGAGCGCCAGTGGGCGAGCGTCGATGGTGCGACGCCGATGTACGCGGCGGCCTCGGCGGTCGTGAGCAGGGACGGTGTAGGCATCGTGGTTCCTTCCTCTCACCATCTCCTATGCGCGTTGCCGCAAGTTGGGTGTCGTCAGGCCCGTGACCTGCACCGATGCACCTATGTGCGGCGGGATGCACTTCGTCGCCGCACTCAACCGCACGACGCGTGCCCGTAGTCGAGGCCGAGCGCCCACAGCGCGGCCGCGTCGACGGCTTCGGCAAGGTGGCGGGGGTCGAGCTGGATCGCCTGCAGCAGCGGGTCGCCAGCCTCCGCGCGGGAGCGCCAGAGCGTCGCGTCCGACGCCCGCCAGAAGGCCGTGCGACGCCCCGTGGACTCGGCGCGGACATGCACGAGCGACCCGAGGGGGAGGGTGGCGACCGTCCGCGCGACCAAGTCGAGATCGACGAGGGCCTGCCAGTCGAGTTCACCGTGGGCCGTCCACTCGGCGCCGACGGGCCCACCGATGAGGGCGGGCTCATCCCCGAAGCTGTCGCTGGTCGCGACGTGCGCGGCGAGCCGTGCGGCGACGGCGACGGGCAGCAGCGTGGACAACGGCTGGCTGAGCCCGAGCACGTGGCGGGCAGGCTCGCGGGCATCGACGTAGAGGACCGCAGCGCAGTGGCACCCGCAGGCGGTCGGGGTGACGAGCAGGTCGTCGCGGGGGCCGTGGGCAGCCACCTGCCGGTGCTGCTGCACGAGCGCGAACCGCGCGGCGGCCGCGACGATGCTGACCGGTGGCAGGTCAGTGTCGGGGTCGTCCCGCTGGACCACGAACGGCAGCTGGCTGGTCATCAGGACACCTCCACCAGCTCGAACCCGTCGGCGACGACCCCGCGCCGGCACCACGCCCAGGCGACGGAGGCTGCGGTGGCGGCGGGGAACGCACCCGCGTAGCCCGCGCAGACCCGGACGCGGCGGCCGTCCGCGCGCAGGAAGGAGAGCTCGATGATCGGCTCGAGATAGCGCGGTTCGCCTGACGTCGCGGCGCGCACGACCTGCCGCGGTTCGCCACCGCCCGTGGCGAGCTCGAGCGCGAACGACCGGGCCGACAGGCGTGCGACCTGCGCGAAGCGGCGAGCCCGGTAGTCCTCGAGGATCGCCCACCCATCGGCCGAGACGGAGAGCAGGGTGGAGCGCAGCTCGCTGACGGCGACACAGGGCCGCTCGAGGCGGTCGACGTCGCGGCGCACCCACAACACGTCGGCTTCCTCTGGCCCGGGCTCGGCCTGGGCGAGCTCGCCGAGGACGTCGTCGACGACCGCAGCGGGGATCGTGTCCGGCACGGTGAGGCCCGGCCCCAGCAGCGGGCTCACGGTGCCACCGCCCCGACGATCGCGGCCCGCTCCGCGGCACGCCGCACGGTCGCGCGGCCGACACCGAACAGCCTGGCGACCTCCGCGACCGGCCGACCGACGGCGAGCATCGCGGCGACCTCCGTGGCCTGTGCGTCGTCGAGGGCACGGGGCCGACCGAGGACCTGACCCCGGCGCCGAGCGGACTCCAGCCCGTCGCGGGTGCGCTCCACCAGCACCTCCCGCTCGACCTGCGCGAGGGCGGAGAACACCGCAAGCAGGAGGGTCGAGACGGCCGAACCGCCGGAGGTATCAACGCCCTGGGTGATCGACCGCACGCCGACGCCGCGCTCCCCGAGGCCGTCGACGAGGGCGACCAGGCCGCGGACCGTCCGGCCGAGCCGGGACAGCTCCGATACGACCACGACGTCGCCGGGCCGCGCGTAGGCGAGCAACGCGTCGAGCGCCGGGCGCGAGGTACGGGTGCCGGAGACTCCCTCGTCCACCCACACGCGCGAGCAGCCGGCTGCGGCCAGGGCCTCGACCTGCCGGTCCGTGCGCTGGGCCGTCGTGCTGACGCGCGCGTAGCCCAGAAGGTGCGGCTCCCCGGCCGAAAACGTCAGAGGGAGTTCTGGCCGCTCACGGCTTTCGGCCGTGGGTTCTGGCCGGGCGTCCACGCGGGGCTCGGCGGGCCGCTGGGCAGTGGCCGAAGACGACCGTTTCTGGCCGGTGGGGAGGCTCCTGGGGTTCACGCATGGGTGATGTGCGGCGGTGGCCGAAACACCTGTCTAGACATGTCTTGACAGGTGTTCTGTGTCGACATACTCTAGACGTGTCTAGCAAGAGCAGGAGAGGAGGCACCCGCGATGAGCGCCACCGCAGCAGGCACCTGGGAACCCTGGACCCCGACCCCCTGGGCCCCACGGGTCGCCGAGCCGTGCGCCGCCACGCCGACCCTCCGCCCGCTGCCGACGGCGCCGAGCCGCGCACGGGTCGCCCTGCACACCACGGGCGCCGCCCTCGTCGACCTCGCCCGCGGGATCGTCCGCGCAGTGCGCTTCACCCTCGCGGTCACGGCGACCGTCGCGCTCCTCGCCGGCGCCGTCATCGGCCTGGGCGAGCTCGTCCGGCCGCTCGGCGATGCGATCGCCCCCGCGACCGAAGCCGTCGACGCGCTGCTCGACGACGGCTTCTGCGCCACGAAGAGCACGCTCGAGGGCGTGTTCACCGGCGCGCCGGTCGCGCACGCGAACGCCGCGATCGCAGCGAACCTGCCGGCCGGAGAGAACCCCGACGAGTGGGCGGTCGGGACCGCGGAAGTTCTGCCGACCGGCTGCAACAGCTGAGCATCACCAACCCCTAGAAGAAGGAGAAGACGATGACCCCCACCAAGCTGGACGCCTGGTACAACGAGCACGCTGACGCGGTCCGCCTCACGGCGTGGGGCGTGGCGGGGCTGATCGTGGCCGCCGACGTCGCCGTCGTTCTGTTCTCGATGGTTCCGCTGGCCTGAGCCCAGGACGCACGAAAGCGCCCCACCCCAGGACCCCCGGGGTGGGGCGCATCTTCGACTACTCCGTAGTCGCGACGATCGCGACGTTGTCAGCCGCCACCGGCTGCCCCTGCGGGCGACAGGTGACGATGATGACGGCCGCCGGGTCGGCCCACGTGGCGGCCCCGACCACCGCGTAGGCCGCACCCTTGGGCGCGACGACGACCCGCGTCACGACCGCCTGCCGACCGTCGACCTCGACGCGGTCTCCGACGTGGACGGTCGGCTCACCACCGCGGCTGAGAGCCGTCCCCGGCGCACCCGGCGGGCCCGCATGCATCGCGACGACCGTGGCCGCACCGACGCCCTCGACCCGGGCGGCTGCGGTCGACGTCGTGGGCGTCACGACCCCGTCAGGTCCCGGCCGCACCGTCTCGACGAGCGGTACGTCGACGAGGTCACCGACGACCACCCGGCCGACGGATGCCGGAGCTGCCGCCGCGGTCGGCGAGGTCGCGGGCGACGACGAGACGGCGCTGGCAGGCGCCACAGGCACGGGGGCAGGAGCGGAGACCACCGCGGCGACCGGAGCCACCGCAGCCACGGGCTCGGGACCGGCCGGCCAGGCCACGAGCGCGGCACCCCCCGCGAGGAGCACCGCGCCCGTGGTGACGGCCAGCCGCCTACCCGTCCGCACGTCCACGACGCGCGACCGCGACGGCACCGACACCGAGACCAGCGACCATCAGGCCCAGCCCGACACCGCGCAGCGGGCTGGTGCCCGTGACCGGGAGGCCAGTCGCGAACACCGGGACGACCGGCTCCTGCGGGTCATCGGGCTGCTCCGGCTCGTCGACAACCGGCGGCAGGACGACCTCCGGCTCCGTGGGCGGCTCCTCGGGCACGACCGGCACGACCGGCTCCTGCGGGCCGTCGACGACGGGGGTCTCGGGCTCCGGCACGACCGGCTCGGGCACGACGGCCTCCGGCTCGGTGACGACGATCGTCAGCGTGCCAGCGCCGACGGCCCAGGTGACCGGGTCGAAGGCCTGGACCTCGACCTCCCACGCCCCGGCGCGGACCGGGGCCAGGGACACGGCGCGGCCGTTACGGCTCCAGCCGGTCGCATCCACGAGGTCCGTGGCGGCCGACCACGCGGACACCTCGAGCGTGTTGACGTCGCCGTCGAACGTGACGCCGTCCAGCAGGTCGACGTCGAGCTCGTCGCCGACCCGCAGCTCGACCGTCCGGTCGGGAACGGTCAGCGCCGGGAGCTCGACCGCGTCCTCGGTCGCGACGATCGTCACGGTCGAGGTGGCCGTCATCGGCTCGGGGCGCGAGGCGACCGAGGCCCCGTACGCGAGGCGGTACGTCCCGGCGACGGTCGGGGTGGTCGTCAGCGTCGCCCCATCGACGCCCAGGCCGAGGACACCGTCGACATCCTGGGCGAGGTCGATCGTCGCGGCCGGCTTCTGCCATGCGTTCTCCTCCCCGGAGAAGTGCGACCCGCCGAGAAGGTCGACGCTCGCGGTCTCGCCGACCGGCACCGTCACGACGTGCGGCTCCAGACCGAACTTGCACGCCCCCGCCGAGATCGGCTCGACCGGGCTCGACGCTTCCTCGAGGGTGCCGTCGGTGCGCTCGAAGCGCAGGACCGCTCGCTCCGTGCCGTCCGGCAGCGCGGGCGCCCACCGGACGTACCAGATCGACTGGCCGAGGTCCGCGGGGTCGGGGTAGCCGACGTCGGGGCTGCTTGCCCAGGGCGAGGACGGATCTGCCTGGACCCAGGCGTGAGCGGTGTCGGCGGGCAGCGTCCATGTGGCCGTCCCCGTGTGCCCCGGGAAGATGGCCCGCACCTGCTGCTCGAACACGCCGACGGTCGGCGACCAGGCCACGTCGTCCCGCACGTCGCCGTCGGCCGGGTAGGGCGAGCCGGCGATGTCTGGCGGGAGCACCAGCGAAGGGGCCGCCGGGAGGCTCGCCAGGTAGGGCTGGAAGTCTGCGAGGGTCTCGATGCGACCAGCGTCGGGCAGCGTCCACGAGCCGACGGTCGTCTCGGCCCCGTCGCCATCGACCGCGACGACCGTCGCAGTCCCGCCGGTGCGGGGGGCGTCGATGACGTACCCGCCGGCAACGTAGGGCGTGTCCACCCAGGTGAAGGCACTGAGCGAGATGTCGGCGACGAGGCCTTCGGTGCAGGAGGACCGCGAACCGATCGAGCCGCTCATGGCTTCGCCGGAGAACACCTGCCGCTCGCGGCCGCCCTCGTCGATGACGGTGTACTCGCTGTCGTCGTAGGGCAGTGGCCCTGCGAACGCTGGGGACGCGGCGAAGACGCCACCCCCAACGAAGACGGTTGCCACCACTCCGGCAGCAAGCTTGTGCGTGGACATGGTGAACCTCGTTTCTGCCCGCAGGCGCGGGCGGTAGGGGTGGGTCAGGCGTCAGTCGGGTCGCCGAAGCCGGCGGCCCGGAGGTGGTCGAGCGTGTCCGCGAGGGACAGGCGGACGACCGTGCGGTAGGTGTCGGGGGCGGCCGGGTAGCCGTGCAGGTCGGCGAGCCACCCGAACCGCCAGTACGCGTGCCACCTGCCCGCGTTCGGGGCGCCGACGCCGCGGCGTTGCACGACGAGGAAGGCGACAGCCGCGCGGGCGTGCTCGCGCTCGCGCTCGGTCTCGGCGAGCCAGCGCTCGACGTCGCCGTCCGAGGCGCTCCGCGCCTGCTCGCCGCCCTTGACCTCGACGACGACGCCCGGGCAGAGGGCGATGTCACCGCGGTCGTGCGAGCCGGTGAGCGTGAGCCGGTCGGCGGCGGGGAATCCGTGAGCGCGGGCGACCCGGACGACAGCCGTCTCGGCCGCCGTGCCGACCGCCTTTGGCCGGTTGACCATCGGGAACCTCTTTTCAGCCCGCAGCAGCGGGCAACAGGGGAACGGAGACGACCACGCCCCGCGCCGGGGAGAGGACGCGGGGCGTGGTCGAGTAGGTGGGCGGACAGGGCTAGATGGGCAGGTGCAGCAGGTGGAACGCTGCGAGGACGGCGACCGTGATGCCGCCGCCGGTCGCCATGACCGCGACGACCTGACCGATACCGGTCCACGAGGGCGCGGGCTTGGAGGGGGCGGCGGGAACGAGGCGGACCTCGACCTCCTCGGGGGCGGGGGTTCGGATGTGGGACACGTGGAGCTCCTTCCGACGGCCAGCAGCCCCGGCGCCTCTCGGTGTCCGGGGCTGCTGGGGTGGGGTTACGCCGCGTCGTGCGGCTGTGGGCCGAGGCCCAGGGTCTCGAGGTCGTCCCACGAGAGCTCGCTCTCGCCCAGGTCGACGTCCTCACCGCGGACCACGACCGGCTCCGGGGCCGCGTCGGCGGCCGGGGCGAGCCACGGCAGCTCGACGCGCAGGTGCGCGGTGCGCTGCGCGACCCCGGCGACCTCCTCGTCCGGCACCCAGAACGTGCGGGCACGCTTCGGCTCCCGCGAGGCCTCCGAGACCACATAACAGACGCCGCGCTGGGTGGCCGAGATCTCGTGCGCCAGGCCGCCGTTCTGGGCCATGCCCGCCCCGAGGATGGTGTCCGTCATGGCCGCGTTCGTGGTCGCGTACGCGACGCGCAACTGGATCAAGTCGCGGAGCGCGGTCGGGACGACGTCGCTCTGCGGCTTCTGAGTGGCCGCGATCACCACGAGGCCAGCAGCGCGGCCCTTCGCGATCAGCCGCCGGATCATGGTGGAGCGCTGCGCGTCGGCCTCCTTGTCCTCCTTCGTCACGCCGACCGAGACGAGGTCGGCGAGCTCGTCGATGACGAGGACGAGCAGCGGCAGCTCGTCGGACAGCAGCGCGGGCGTGATCTTCTTCAGCCCGCGCCCCTCGAGCCAGCCATACCTGCGCTCCATCTCCTCTACGAGGAGCCCGAGCACCTCGGACGCGTCGGCTTCCGCCTTCGCGACCCGGGAGAACCGCGGCGCCCACAGCGACAGCTCCACCCGCTTCGGATCGAGACCGACGAGCGCGGTGTGCTCGAGGCGAGAGATGCCGGCGAGCAGGGCCGTCAACCCCCCGGACTTCCCGCCACCAGGGGTGCCGCCCAACAGCTCGTTGACCTCGATCAGCCCCAGCGTGACGAGCTCGCCGCGCTCGTCGACCGCGAACGGCACCGCGCCGTACGACGGGCCGACGTCCCACGGGTAGGGCTGTACCTCGCGCAGCGGGTCCGCCTGCCGGTGGGCAGCGACCCGACCGTGCTCGACCTCGACCACCCACCGTTCACCGACGGGGAGCGGCAGGACGTCATCGAGCGCCGCGGTCCAAGTCGCAACCCGGGTCTCGGGCGGCAGGACGGGTCCGCGGTGCACGACGAGCGTGTCCGGCGTGACTGTGACCTCGAGCTCCAGGGGGCGCACACGCAGCAGCCCCGCCAGCCGGTCACGGACCTCGACGGTGCGCCGCTCGACCGCGGCAGCCACCGCGACCCCACGGTCGAGGTCGACCTCCACGAGGGTGCGACCATCGCGTGCAGCGAGGTCCTCCAGGCCGGCGACCTGCCCGGCACGCCAGCCGCCGGCGGGGCCGACCAGGCGGACCGCGTCCGGGCGGTGCTCGCCCGCGTCGGGCAGCGGTTCGACCGCCGCGACCAGCCCACCGGAGGAGGCGAGCACGGCACGACGCTCCGCAGCGTCGGCACCTTCACGGACCAGGATCGCCTCCGTCGGGGTGACCGAGGCGACAGCCCAGCCGGGCCAGATCGCCTGCACGCGCTCCTCGAGGTCGCCGCGGACCCGGCTGGCCGGTGGCACGGGCCGCAAGATCACGCGGCCATCACGGGTGCGGGTCATCCGCACCCGTGACGCCTCGTACTCGGCGCGCGAGACGCCGAGTGCGGCGTGCGCCTCCGCCTCACGTGGCCCGTGGCTGCGGCGACCGCCGAGACCGACGAGGGCACCGCAGGCCGCGGCGAGCAGAACCGATCCCGCAGCCACCAGCGGCAGGCGGTCCACGACCGCGGCGACGTCCGCGAGCTCACGATCGTCGGCCGTCACGACGAGCGGGACGACCGCAGCAGAGGCCAGCCCCACCCACATCGCGGCGTCGTCGATCCGGGGCCGACGGTCGAGCGCACCGGCCACGAGCACCAGCACGACCAGGGCACCGGCCCCCACCCAGGCGCCCGGCCACGTGTGCGCGGCGAGCGCGACCACGCCGGTCACGGTGACCGCGGCACGGCGGCGGGTGGCGGTGGCCGACCGGGCGAGACGGCCCGTGGTGCGGGCCATGCCGCGCACACCGGAACGCACCCCGCGTGGGGCGAAGTGCAGGAGCACCCCGCCCAGCAGGGCGAGCACGACGACGACGGAGACGACCTGACCCACGACAGTCACCCCTTTCGGGTGGTGAGGAAGCCCGCGGCAGCGGGCCAGATGAGAACGGACGAGGACGCGACGAGCGCGAGCACCCCCGCCGGGTGCGCCACCCACACGCCGATCACGGCGACGACGAGCGCGGCGAGCACCCGGACCGAGCGGGCACCCGTGCGCCACATCGCGACGGAGAGGACAGCCGCGACCACCGCCCACGCCCACGCGCCCGGGTGGTGGGCGAGCAGCAAGGCGACAGCCGGGACGAGCGCGACACCGGCTGTCGCACCCCGCACCCGCCACGACAGACGGGAAGGGGGCGCAGGACGGACGGGCGCGGGTGCGGGCTCAGGCCCGGTCGGGCGTTCCGGCTCCGGGGCGGGCGGGGGCGCCCACGCTGGCTCGGGGCCTGGCTCGGGCGCCGCCCAGGTTTCGGGGTCAGGCCCCGAGCCCCCCTCCGCGGCGAGCCGCAACTCCCGGTCGTACTCCAGACGCTCGTATGGGTCCTTGAGGCGGTCGTAGGCCTCGGTCACGGCGGCGAACGCCGGACCGGACTCCGGTCCGGCGACGTCCGGGTGGAGCTGGCGGGCCTTGCGCCGGAACGCCCGCTTGAGCTCGAGGTCGTCGACATCCTGGGCGACGCCGAGCACCTCGTACAGCGTGGGCGCCGCCACCGGGCTCACCGCTCGATGCGGCGGTCCGGGTCGACCGCCTCGTCCACCGGGGCTGGCGCGGGCGCGCGACGGCCGCCCGCCAGGAACGCCTGCACGGTGAAGACCATGAGCATCGCGATCGCCACGGGCGCCTCAGCGAACGCCGCACCGCCACCGGCAGCCACCCCCAGCGCAACCGACAGTGCCACCCCTACGCCACCAAGGATCAGCGCCGCACGACGGTGCGCCACGACGACGCGGGCCCCCTGAGCGAGGTCGCCAGCCCAGGTGACGACCGTCGCGTGCGGGTCACGGCGGCGGGCCCGCCAGAACGAGACGACCGCGGCGACACCCGCCCACGCGAGCGGATGCATGACCGCGACGGTCAGGGCCGCGGACAGCAGCGCCGGAGCGACGATCAGCGCCACGACTGCGAGGGCAGCGAGCGCGAGCCACTTGGCGACCCGCGCCAGGAAGCGGCCGCGGGCGATGACGACCTGCTCGGCGGCCGCCTCGGCGACGGCACGGCGGAAGACGCTCACGTTGACCTCCTCGGGTCGTTCGGATTGCAGATGTGCGGGCAGTAGTAGTGGTCGGGGTCAGCCGTCCAGCTCGGCGAAGAAGGCCTCGGTGGCTGCGGCGAGCCGTTCCCGCCACGAGCGGGGCCGCTCGGCCTGCTCGACGACGAGGCGCGCCGCCGAGCGGGCAAGCTCCACCGCCTGCACGGGCGGGTAGCCGCAACCGGTGTCGGCGACCAGGTGAAGCTCGCCGGTGTCCACCGTGAAGACGTACACGCGGCCGTAGAGATCCGCGAGGGCGCGGAAGGCGTAGGGGCCGCCCGAGAGCTCGTCGTCGACGGCGGCGGCCAACAGGTCAGCGTTCATCGGGCGGCCCCTCGTCGGCGTCGAGGAGCGCGGCGATCGCGCGCTCCAGGCGCAGCGGGAGAGGAACCCGGCGGCGACCGAGCTCGACGATCGCACGCAGCCGCAACCGCAGCAGCGATGCCGCCTCACCCGGCGGGGTCGACGCCCGGCACACCGGCCACAGGTCGAGGCGGTGGACGAGGAACAGGTCGCCGGCCGTGTCGGCCACGACCGCGAAGTCATGCGGTTCGGGCCCGGCGACGCCGTCGAGGACGCGCGCGGCAAGGGTGAGCGAAGCCACGGTCGCTCCTTCCTGGTGGGGGCATGACGAAGGCCCCGACCCGGGGAGTGGGGTCGAGGCCTTCGAGAGTGGGGCGGGGCGGCGGAGGAAGTAGTCACTCCGCCGCCCCGGGGCCGGTCCGGCGTCGCGCGTCCCCGCGACGTTGGCGAGCGGGATCCCGGCCCACGATGCGGCGGCGGAGACCAGGCCACCACACCAGGTTCTGGGCACGACAAGAACACCTGTCGTGTTGCACGGCAGACTATCACCGCACATGTCGTGACTGTCAACGCGACACGCTGACAGCCATCACGCACCTGCCCGCAGCGTCCACGGCCAGGCCTCCGGCTCCTTCGGGTCAGCGACGCCGAGCAGGCCCAACAGCTGCGCGACCTGCCCCTTGGCGCGGAAGAACACGCCCGCGACCTCGCCAGCGCCGTCCAGTGCGAGCACCCACCGCCGCTTGCCCACGATCTGCCCGTGCAGGACGCCCCAATGGCCGGCGGCCTGGCTCGGCAGCGCGAACCGCGCGACCGGGGTACCCGCCGGTGCTCGCCGCTCCGGCGGTGCAGTGTGGTGCAGGGGGCCCGAGTCGGTCCACCACCCGCAATCCCACCTGGCGGTGTGCGGGCGGGCGGCCGCCCACGCCGGAAGCGGGTCGTCGCCTACCCACAGCACCTGCGGGGCGACGGGCTCAAACTTCGTCAGGTCGAAGACGGCGAACCCGTCCGGGACCTCGTCGTCGACCTCCTCGTGGGCGAACACGCGGACGGGGCCGGTCGCGACCGGCTCGGGGTGCCGTTCGGGCTCCTCCCAGCCCTCTTCGTCACTGAGCAGCCAGTCGATGAGGTCGAAGTCGTCGTCGTCGGGGGTGGAGTTGCTGGCCATGGTCAGTATTCCTCCCTGGGTGCGGGGTCGTCGTTCTCGATGGTCGCCGCGTCGACGCGAGCCCAGACCTCGTAGGGGACGAGGATCGCCTGGGGGATCTCGTCGCCGACGCGCACGTTGTGGTGCGTCGCCGAAGCGACGTCTGCGAGTCTTGCCCGGACGTCCGAGGCGGTGACCCCGCCGCCGAGTGCCTTGGCGACCTGGCCCGGCAAGAGAGCGACGTGGCCACCGGGAAGGTTGCGGGGGCGCACCAGCTTCCGGCCGATGACGACTGCGGTGACGTTGTCGCTCCTGTCGTCGTAGAACTGGGCGCTGCCGCCTGCAACCAGCTCCCGCAACCGAGCCAGGATCACCGCCGAAGGCGACGTGTCAACGCTGAGCTCGACGACCTGCCGCTCGGCCAGCTTCGCGATCGCCTCGTACCCGCGCCGGGCGAGCTCCTTCACTTGCTCGTCGCTTCCGATCGCGCCGCACGCACGAGCGAACTTCAGCCAGAGGGCCCATCCCGCGATCGCGCCCGCGGGGACCATGCGCGCCCGACTGTGTACACCTTCAGCACCCAGCGTCTCCGGGAACTCCCGTGCAAGCTTCTCCGCGAAGGACACGCGCAGCCGCTCGACGATCGCGACATACGCCTCGTGCCCGCCCATGCGCTCGACCTCCGTCGCGACCCACCGGATGAAGCCGCCTGTCGCGCGGTTCATGGCACCGCTGCTCGCGGCGCCCTCGAACGCGGCCACAGCCTCCTTACCCTTGAACGAGCCCCCGTACGTCAGCTCGACCGCGAGCAGGCGCTGCACGAGGGATTCCATCGTCGCGGGGGGCAGGAACTCGCCCGACAGGACGACCAGGGGCGATGCCTCGTCAGGCGCCTCGTGAGCGTAGGAGCCGCGGCCGATGCCGGTCTCGTTGCGCGCGAGGCGCTGGCGCCCCACCGAGCCGCCGCCGTAGGAGCGCCGCGCGAGCGCGTCGATCGCCGCCACCCGCGCCTCCAGTTCCTTGGGGGTCATCGAGCCCGTCGTGACGTCGTCGACGACGACCGCCGCGTGGTGCAGGCCCGCGCCCACCGCCCCCAGCGCGCCAACCGTGCTGTTGGGCGAGTACATGGCCCGGTCGTGCAGCTCGACGCCGAAGCGCGCCTGCCACGCCCACACGAGGGTTGTCTTGCCAGAGCCCGGCTGCCCGTGGCAATACACGCCCATCTCGGGCGGGGCGCCCGTCAGCGTGTAGGTGCCGGCGCCCTCGAGGACAGCGACCGGGCCGACGTCGTTGACCTGGTCGAGCAGGGCGACGACGGTGGCGACGTCGTCACGCAGCTGCTGCGAGCCCACCGGCTCCGCGGCCGTGAACCACACCTTTCCGGCGCTGCCCGGCAGCGAGGAGCGGCATGCGTCGGACTGCCCGTTCGCCGTGACGAATCCGCCGTTGTGCAGGTATCCCCAGACGCCGTCGCGCTGGTGCCAGCCCGTGCGCAGCGCGGTCACCGACGTCGGCGCATCAGCGCTCGCTCCGCGCGCGGCCGCAATGATCTGGTCCGCCGCGGACGTCTTCCACCAGAGCCGTGTTCCCTCGCCGCCGGGGACGCGCGCGAGGATCGCGGTGATTGCCGCCTTGGAGTTGACGTTCCGACCGCCCGCGAGCTCGACGTCGGAGACGTTCGGGATCACCCATTCCTGGCGTGTCTCGCCGGTGCCCACTGCGATCTCCAGCGTGTGATCGACGCCCGCGAACGACCCGACACGTGCGTCGAGGTTCAGGTCGTCGATGACTTCCGAGCTCGAGCGGATACGCAACGCGAAATCAGCGACCACAGAACCGGGGACCGTCACCCCGTCGCGCTCGGTCGCCGGCTCGCGGACTTGACCCATGACCCAGTCGACGACGAGGCGGTCGCGCTGCCCGGTCGTCGTCGCGCGGACCTTAGCCTTCGGCTTGCGCCCGAGGCGATCCGTGGCCTGCTCGATCAAGGAGGCGACCACGCCCGGGCGGGTCGCGGCGTCCCGCCCGGCGAGGTAGTCGTCAGCGCCGGCCTTGGCGCCCGCAGGCATCCGGACGTAGCGGACGTTGCTCGCGCCCACGGTCCGCAGGTGCGCGCCCAGCCGCTCGGCCGCGGACCAGACCTCCAGCTTGGCGGTCCAGTCCGCGTCAAACCATATGGTGACCTCGCGCGGCTCGCCGGCGGCGGTCACGGCGAGCCGGTCGAGCTCGGTCATCGGCACGCCGTCGCGCGACCAGGCCTGCGCGCCCTGGATGCCGATGACGAGCAGGTCGGCGGGCGCGTTCGCGACCACGGCCAGCTGCTGCTTGGTGCCCTCGACGACGAGCACCCGGGTCGCGGTGCCCACCCGGTCCGCCATGCGCGGGTGCACCGAGAGCACTGACCCCACGCCGACCGGGAACAGGTACTTGTGGTCGGGGTCGGCAGGGACGTCCGGGCAGTACTGGTGGACGACCCTGCCGGCCATGGTCCGGTGGGCGAACAGGATCCCCGGCACCTGCGCCGCGCAGTGCGCCAGCTCGTCTGGAAGATCGTCCGCGGTCGAGACGGTGCGGACTCCGGCCTCGAGGGCGACCTCGACGGGGACTGCATACTTCGCGAGCTTGCTCTGGTGAGCGGCGGAGAGGACGAGGTGGGTTGGGACGACCGACGGGGTAGCGGTCATGGCGGGCCTCCAGCGGGGGTGTCCGGCGGGGAACGAACAGAACAACGGTAACACCGCACATTGGACGGCGCCATGAGGCGCGCCGTCCAATGTGCGGTGAGGGATGGTCAGGCGACGGCGGCCAGGCCCGCGCGCACGCACCGGCGCAGCGTCGCCGCACGGGTGCCGAGCTCGACGACGACCGCGTGCACCGCGTCGACGACGCCCCACTCCTGGGCGCGGGTCAGGTGCCCGTGGCGGGCGTAGGCCTCCGCCATGGCGGGGGCGACGCGCAGCTCGTGGACGACCGTCCACTCGTCGGCTGCGGTCGCGTACGGGTCGTGCGCGTACAGCGCCGCGATCGCGGCGTGCGGGTCGGTGGTCTCGGGGCGGGGTGCGGGGAAGGTGCTCACACTCTTCCTATGCACCTGGCGCGGAGTTGGGTGTCGTCGCGCAGCCCTCCGCGGGCCCTCAGCTACTACACCTACTACTCGGCTTCTACTTGAAAACAGGCTCTGACCTGCGCAAACGCCTGAAGTAGTAGATGTAGAGGATGTAGAAGCGGTGTGTGCCCAGTAGCCGAGACACACTCTCTGCGGAGACCCGCCCCACAGAGAGAGCGAAACGCCTACTACTACTACTTCTACATCTTCTACATCTACTACTTCAGGTAAAAGCCCAGGTCAGAGGGGGTTTCTGGAGTAGTAGGGAAGTAGAAGGTGTAGAAGAGAAGCAGTGGGAGCCCGTCAGGACCGCTTCGGCTCCCGAGGGCGCCCGAAGGCGTACCGTGCGCCGGAGTCCGTCCGTCCCGCCAGGTTGCCCACGATCCGGAACGTGGCACCGACCGTGCCGCCCACGCGCAATGCCTGGTCACAGGCCTCGTCCGTGAGCTGGCGCCCCAGCGCATCGAAGCGCTCGAGCAAATAGTCCCGCGCGACCAGCGCGACCGCGCTCGCACCGATCGTGGCGGAACCCACCTCGCCGGCCGCCTCCAGCGCGACGCCCGCCGCGCGGATCTTGGCCTCAAGGGCGATCAGCAGCTCGGTCGCGATCGCGTCGGATGCGGCGGCGACCGCCTCGTTCGCCTCGCGGCTGGGCCGCGGCCCGGACTGCGCCATGGGGTGCCTCCTCCTTGGTCATGGTGTCGTCGCCCACCCTATGTGCGGTGCGCGCCCACGGCCGCGACACGCGCACGAACACGTGCATCGCGACACGCACGGGAGCCGCCCATCCTGGCCGCGCGCCATGTGCGGTGTTACCCTTGACATGTTCGATCCCCGCCGGACACCCGCTGGAGGCCCACCGTGGCACCCTCGCCCACCCGCACCCTGGCCGCCGCCCTGGCGCGCCTGCTCCCCGAGCTGCGCCAGCCGCGCACCGGCCGCCGTACCGCCGAGACCCGGCCCACCGGCACCCTGCCCGCCCCGACCGGCTGGGCAGGCGTCGCCCTCCTCGACGACGTCCAGCGCACCCTCGTGCGGCACCTCGACGCGCTCCGCCAGGCGCGCACCACCGCAGGTGTCGCAGGGCCCCTGCCGCAGCGCCGCCACGACGACGCGACCCTCGCGGGGCTCGCCGCGCTCGCCGACGCCGCAGACCTCCTGCACGACGTGTGCAGCGGTGCGGTCGCCTCCGCCCGCCGCGACCTGCAGCGCCTGGTCAACCTCGCCGAGCGGCAGCTCGACCCGCCGCCCGGACCGCAGTCACCCGCCTCGTCCGGCTCGGCCACCTGCCCCTGCGGTGGCACCTTCACACTCCCGGCCGGGTGGGCCGCCGCCGCCGCAGACCCGCACCTCACCTGCAACACCTGCCGCACCCGCATCCCCGTCGGCGCGTGGCTCCTCGCCGAGCTCGCCACCCAAGGCTCCGGCGACGACGCGCTGCTCACGACGGCGGCCCTCGCGGTCCACGTCGGCGTCCCCGCGGGGACCGTCCGCTCGTGGGCTTCTCGCGGGCGGCTGACTGCCGCCGGCCGCACCCGCAGCGGCCAGCCCCTCTACCGCGCGGGCGACGCCGCCGCCCTCGCTGCACGACCCGCCGCGACCCGCGCGGCGTGATCAAGGAATGGAGGATCACCATGGATACCCGCACCTCGACCGTCGAGCCCCGGCCCGTCGTCCACATCGCCGGTCAGCCGGCCACGTCGAAGGGCCCGATCCCGGCGGCCTTCACCACCGCCCTGCCCGCCGCACACATGCATGTCGCCACGGCCGCCAAGGCGCGCGAGCTCGCCGCCCGCGGGTTCCTCGCCCCCGACGCCGGGGCCCGGATCGCACGCTCCGCCGTCCACCTCGCCGCGCTCGCGATCACGGACGGCCTCGAACCGCCGGTGCGGTGCGCGGTCGACGAGACGGGCACCGAGCTCCGGCTCACGGCCATGTACTCGTGGTCCGCCGCGGCCGCCGCGTGCGGCCCGGTCGACGCGGCCGACGAGCGCACGCTGTTCGGCCAGCTGGCCGCGGTCCTCCGCGACCTGCGCACCGCGATGGCCGACGGGCCGGACGACCTTCCCCCTGCGGCGTAGCCGCCCCGGACCTCCGCACCACCCCGCACCACCAACCCGAAGGAGCCCGCAGATGGACGCCACCACAACCCCACGCCCGATCATCCACGCCCTCTACCGGCTCGGCCGCTGGCTCGGCCGCTCGCAGGTGTTCTGCGCCAGCGACGGGCTCCTCGACGAGCTTGAGCTGCGCCTGGTCGCGGCCGGCGGCCGGGTCCACGAGCGAGTGCCCCGTGCGCTCGAGGGCTCACCGTCCGTGCTCGTGCACGACCTCGTCGCGGAGCTCGCCCCCATCCTCTACGGGACCGAGGAGCACCCCGACGACTTCGACGACCGTGACGTCGCGCTGGCCCGCGGCGGAGCGTCCGGTGCGTGGCTGCCGTGGTGCCCCGCTGACGAGCGCGAGCGTCTCCTGCTCGTCGACGCCGATGAGAAGGAGGCGCGATGACCGCCATCACCGTCTACTCGCGCCCCGCATGCCAGGCCTGCGTCGCGACGTACCGCGCCCTCGACAAGCTCGGCGCGCAGTACACCGTCGTGGACATCTCCGAGGACGCGGACGCCCGTGACTACGTGATGTCGCTCGGTCACCTGCAGGCCCCGGTCGTCGTGGTCGACGGCGACCACTGGTCGGGCTACCGCCCCGACCGAATCGCGGCGGTCGCGGACCGCCGCGCCGCGTAGCGGGACCCCGAGAGGCCCCACCCGACGCATC
>Ga0206107_1000241_pt1 | contig 31758 bp, 28 predicted proteins | sample 2B0metagenome_FD_148652 | JGI IMG/M metagenome (GOLD analysis project Ga0206107, IMG submission 148652) | Enriched microbial communities from leaf-cutter ant dump, University of Wisconsin, Madison, United States - 2B0 | ecosystem: Environmental > Terrestrial > Nest > Insects nest > Nest dump...
ATGTACCTGATCACCGCCGGATTATGTTTTACCGCTTTGTTGATTTACTGGCTTAATTCAAGGCGTGTTTTTGAGAGACACCGGGTGAGGTAACGCTTCGACTACATTTTAGCTATACTGAATAGCCAAAATCTTAAATCATTTATAATTTCTACCTGTAGCGCATTATGACTCTAAATCTAAATATGATTAAATAATTGGAAATTACCGAATTGAAAATAAAAACTCCTCCGGAGTTGAACCCTCCTGACGGCGGACATGTTTTTATAGCCTGGGATTTTAATCCCGGGTAAAAATAATGCACCAGATAAGATTTTGGCGGGATTTTTCATAAAAAATCATGACAAAATCGGGTTTGGATAATACACTATGGGTTAATTTCTTATAATGAACTTAATCTCTAATTTTAGAAATAAATAATTATTGCTCTTCAAGCTAATATTTACTTGCTTCATTCAGCCTTTTCACAGCCGAAATGCTTAAATTCAGCATAGGCGCCTGTATGATCGCTTCCAGCTGGCTCAGCGTGGTCGCGCTGACAATCGGTGCGGTGACAGACGGGCGTTGCAGCAGCCATGCCAATGCCACTACGGCAGATGTTGTTTTGTATTCGGTTGAAATTTCATCCAGGGCTTTAAGGATTTTCATCCCTCTTTCATCCATGAATTTCTGCACGTCCTTACCGCGCTGGCTTTGGGAAAGGTCATCAATACTCTTATATTTCCCGGTAAGGAAGCCGCTTGCGAGCGAATAATAATTTATTACACCCAGATTATACTGTAACGCGATCGGTTCATAAAGGGTTTCGTATTTTTCCCTTTTGTAAAGATTGTATTCCGGCTGAAGCGTTTCGTATTTCGGTAAATTGTATTTTTTCGCCGCCTCCAGAGATTCCGTTAATCTTTCAGGCGAAAAATTCGACGCGCCGATCCAGCGAATTTTTCCTTCTTTGATCAAATCCTGGTAAGCCGACAGGGTTTCTTCAACCGGCGTAATGCCGTCATCGTAATGAGTCTGGTACAAATCAATATAATCCGTTTGCAGCCTTTCGAGCGATTTGTCCACTTCCTGCATGATATATTTCCGCGAAGTGTCGGGTTTGTCGGTCGTTTTTCCCCTGCCTCCCACTTTGGTTGTAATGATCACTTTGTCACGGATCCTTCTTTTTTTCAGCCAGTTGCCAATAATTCTTTCCGACTCCCCGCCATCGTTTCCTTTTACCCAGTAGGAATAGTTATTGGACGTATCGATGAAGTTAAATCCCGCTCCCACAAAAGCATCTATAATCTCAAATGACTTTTCCTGGTCAATTGTCCAGCCAAATACATTCCCGCCAAACGTAATGGGCGCAACCTCTAATTCCGTATTGCCTAATTTTCTTTTTTCCATTTCATGATGAATTATCCCTTAAAGTTAAGAAAGGGAAATAAAGATTTTACTTTTTTCCAGTTAAATTTTTTTGGGATGGAAAAAAATGATGAAAAAAACGAATTTGAAAAGAAAAAAAGAATAAACATCAATCCATTGACAAATAATGACATAGAAGAAATCAAACGACTACAATCGACTTTAAATGTTTTTCTACCGGCTAAATTCCCGTCACCGTGAAAACTTTGCAGCAGAGATTTGAGCAGACAAGACAGCCTCATTTCTGAATGTTTAATTAAAAATTGTAAAGTTATGTCACTAAGAAACAAAGTTACCCTCATCGGCAGGACAGGAAAAGAAGTTGAAACCGTAAATTTTGAAAACGGGATGCTGGCCAAAGTGAGCCTGGCCACCTCAGACCACTACACCAACGCGAAAGGCGAAAAGGTAGAAGAAACCCAATGGCACAATCTGGTAGCTTACGGGAAAACAGCTGAGATCATGCAGAAATTTGTTGAAAAAGGAAAGGAAATAGCGGTAGAAGGAAAAATAACCTACCGCAATTATGACGGAACGGACGGACAGAAACGCTATATTACCGAAATCCGCGTGGAGGAACTCGTCCTGGTAGGCAACAAGTAGCCTGGTAAAAGAGCTCCTGTTTAATTCAGGAACAGGAGCTCTTTTCTATTTCTTGTCAACCCGCGGCCTGTTTTCGGCATTCGCGAGTTCCCACGCTGTGGCAAAAATCAACTGCGCTCTTTTGGAAAGTAATTTATAATCAATTTTATCAGGCGTATCGGTGGGACGGTGATAATCGTCGTGGACACCATTGAAATAAAATATGATCGGAATACCGTTTTTGGCAAAATTATAATGGTCGGAACGATAATAAAAACGGTTCGGGTCATTTTCATCGTTGAAAGTATAATCCAGCTTGAAATTGAAATATTTTTTATTGACGGCTTCCGAAAGGTTATGCAAATCGGTACTGAGCTTGTCCGATCCGATCAAATAAACATAATCCGGGTTGTCCTTATGTTCATCGTCAATCCGGCCGATCATATCAATATTCAAATCGGCAATGGTATTTTCCAGCGGGAACACCGGCTGGGTATCGGTATAATACCGGGAACCCAATAAGCCTCGCTCTTCGCCGGTAACGTGTAAGAATAAAATAGAACGTTTGGGCCTGAAACCGTCATTTTCCGCTTTTTTAAAAGCTTCGGCAATTTCGAGAACGGCCATACTTCCTGAACCGTCATCGTCCGCGCCATTATAAATTTCACCATTCTCCATGCCCACATGGTCATAATGCGCCGAAATGATCAGGATTTCATCGGGTTTTTCACTTCCTTTTATAAAACCTAAAACATTTTCCGTTTCATTTTTAATCCGTGGGAAAGTTCCGGCGGGAATGGCCTGGAAATGGTCTTTCACAAACGGGCTTTCGGGGGAATCAATCCCAATTTTTTTATAAAAATCCCGGATGTACGCCGCCGCCCTTTTCTGCCCCGGCTCACCGGTATCGCGGCCTTCAAATTCATCCGAAGCAAAAATATAAAGATGGTCGCTCAAATCTTTGGCGGTAATGGTGGCATAATAACGGGGAAGGGCTTTTTCATAATCTTCCGCCGTCGGCATTTTCTGAGAAGTGCAATTAATGTATAAAATTCCAAAAGCAATGCATAAAATAAGGTTCCTCATAATTATATAAAAGTTAAATGAATCTGATGAAGTATTGTACCGTATATAAATCAACAAAAATCCCGCTACACAAGCGGGATTAATCATTTTATTAATTCGTAATTATTGCCCCTGGCTCTGAACTTTTTCAGCCATTTTCTTGTTCCAGTTCTCCCAATTCTGCCTTTCTTCCTGGGTCATTTTCTGTATATAGCCAACCGCTTTCTGCGACCATTCAACGCTATGTGTCTGCAATTCCGCTGCTTTTTCCTCATCTTTATTGGCCGTTGCTTTTAAAACTTCGTTGATATAAGCCGCATAATCATTGGCAAATTGCTGGACTTCAGGATTGCTAAACGGTGGCATGTCTGAAGCGGAAACTTCAGAACTTTCCGTTACCGGCATTGCTGCTTCCGATGCATCTGTAGCTTCTTCCGTAGTGGGTTCAGCCGTGTTTTCCGCGTTGTCTTTGTTGTTGCATGAAGCCATAAAAACCAATCCCGTCACACTAAGCGCTAATAATACTTTTTTCATTTTTGAATTTTTATAAAGTTAATCAAGCTCAAAGGTATAAAAAATATAAATGCAACTTCCGCCGGCCTCTTATATTTCATTTGACTGAAACTGGACTTCATACAATTTCTGGTAATAGCCGCCTTTTCGGAGCAACTCATAATGGGTTCCGCGCTCCACGATTTGCCCGTTGTCCATCACCAGAATCTGGTCGGCATTCTGGATGGTCGCCAGCCTGTGCGCAATCACAATGGAAGTCCTGCCCTGTGTAAGCTTTTCGGTTGCATTCTGGATTAAATTTTCAGATTCCATATCAATGGACGACGTCGCTTCATCCAGCACCAGAATCTGCGGATTGTAAACATAGGCTCTCAGAAACGAAATCAGCTGGCGTTGTCCGACCGACAGGCTTGCGCCGCGTTCGCTTACTTCCGAATGATAACCATTCGGCAAAGACGTGATAAAATTGTGTATCCCGATTTCTTTCGCCGCCTGCTGTACTTCTTCCAGAGAAATATGCGATTTACCCAGAATGATGTTCTCATAAATAGTGGTGTTGAACAAGAACACATCCTGCAATACAACGGCGATATGGCTTCTCAGATTGGTCAAATCCACCGAATAAATGCTTTTTCCGTCAATCAGTATATCGCCGGAATCTATGTCGTAAAATCGGCTCAGCAAATTAACAATGGTCGATTTCCCCGCTCCGGTGGCTCCCACGATTGCGATGGTCTGCCCGGGTTCGGAATGAAAGGAAATTCCTTTCAAAACAGGGTTATCGGGAATGTATGAAAAATAAACATCCTTAAAATCAATCCCGCCTTTTACTTCTGCCAGTATTTCTTTTCCGTGATCCGGCAAAGCCTGGTCATCATCCAGGATTTTAAAAACCCTGTCGGCGCCGATCAGCCCTCTCTGGATGGAATTAAAACGGTCTGCGATCTGGCGCATCGGCTGGGTAAGCATGGTGATATAAGAAATAAACGCGATGACCTCGCCCACGGAAACATCGCCGTGTACCGCGGTGCGCAATCCGCCGAACCAAAGCAGAAGCCCGGTAGCAATGGCAGAAACCACATCTACCACAGGAAAAAGCAATGCGAAATAAACATTGGTTTTCAGGAAAGCGGTACGCAGTTCTTTGTTGATGGATTTGAAATTTTCGAATTCCTTTTTCTGGCGGTTGAACAACTGAACGATCGTCATTCCTGTAAGCCGTTCCTGCACAAAAGTATTGAGCTTTGCCGTCACCGTACGCTCTGCCTGATAAACCGTTTTCAGCGCTTTCTGAAAGAGGTTCGTGATGATGACCATCAACGGTAAAATGACGATTATGATCGAAGCAACCATCCAGTTCATATAATACATGATGCTGATGATGAAAATCATCCGTAAAACATCGACCATCAGGGTCAGGATGCCGTTGTTGAAAATTTCGGCGATGGTTTCTATGTCCGAAACAGAGCGGGTCACCAAAACGCCGTTAGGCGTTCTGTCAAAATAAGCCAGCCTGAACCTGATAATGTGGTCAAATAATTTTACACGCAGGAAACGGATGACTTTCTGGGCAATTTTGTTCGCAAGATAAATGACAAAGAAATTTAATGCTACTTCGAGTAACAAAACCCCGGCGATAATAAATAAAAAATCAATTAATCCTTCCAGATTTGTGTTCAGGATATATTTATCGATGGCGTCCTTCATCAGATAAGGGCGATAAGTAGATACCATCGCGCTCAAAACAGCAACGACAACCACCGTTACAAATAACAGCCGGTAGCTCATTCCAATTTTCACGACGCGCTTAAGCCCCGAAAAATCAAATCCTGAATCTGACTTACTCATCTAAATAAATACTTTTCGGATAAACCACCCGGGCAAGATACAATCCATGTGCCGGCGCGGAACCGCTTGCAAAGCTACGGTCTTTTTGGGCAATGATGCTGTTAAATTCTTCCAAATTGATCTTGCCTTTCCCTACATCAACCAAAGTCCCGGTAACCGCGCGTACCATGTTCCGCAAGAAACGGTCGGCGGTGATGGTGAATCTCAGTTCGTTTCCGCTTCGTTCCCACCGGGCGGATTTCACATCACAGATATGCGTTTTTACATCGGTATGCAATTTGGCAAAACTGCTGAAATCTTTTTTCCCGATTAACAATCCGGTAGCTTCATTCATTTTTTCCATGTCCAGTTCATGGTGGATTTGCCAGGCATAATCAAAATCGAACGGGTCTTTCCCGATCCGGACAAAATAATGATACGTCCTTTCCAGTGCATCAAACCGCGCATGAGCGTTTTCGTTTACCCGACGGACTTTATAAACGGCAATGTCCTTAGGCAAAAATGAATTTAAACGGTGAACCAAATCATCCGGCAATTTTTCTTCGAAGTCAAAATGGGCGAACATCTGCCGGGCATGGACACCGGTATCGGTACGCCCGGCGCCGGTTATGTCAACCGTTTGGCGGAGCAGCGTAGAAAGCGCTTTTTCCAAGACTTCCTGTACGCTGATTTGTTCCGGTTGTTTCTGCCATCCGAAATAATTTTTGCCGTTGTAGGAAAGTTCAATGAAATAACGCAATCCGCCGAATTTTTCGAAACCACAAATTTACAAATTAATCAGGATTTGGTTTTGTGGGAAGTGGGAATCTTCCGAAAATAATATATCTTTTGCCGTCATTGTTTTAAAGCGAATCCAATAAATTAATTGAAAATCCCTACATTTGTATCAAAGCAATTCAAGATGACCACATTAATATTAAAAGTCAATGAAAAAACCAAAGCAGGAAAAACTTTTCTGTCTATGGTAGATTTCTTTCTTACTGAAAAAGAAGGTATTGAGGTTGTCGAAAATCCTAATAAAGTTACACAGAAAGCAATGCACGAAGCCGAAAATAAAATCGGGCTTACAAAGACAAAAAACACAAAAGACTTGTTTGAGAAATTAGGCATATAATGTATCAAATCTCTTACACTTCACAAGTCAATAAAGACATAAAACGTTGCATAAAAAGAAATTACGACTTCACAAAATTCAAAACCGTTCTTAAAATTTTAGAAAATTCAGGCACACTTCCGCCTGAATATAAACCGCATAAATTAAGCGGGAATTATGCCAAACATTGGGAATGCCACATTAAACCAGATTGGCTGTTGATCTGGCTCCCGGATGAAGCTGAAAAAGAAATTACACTCGTCAGGACAGGTACACATTCGGATTTGTTCTAACCAATACCAGAAATCGTTCACCCGTTTTCCCTAAGCATTCGAGCAACACCAATTGATAATGGTCATAAAACCAATCCCGAAAATGGTGAGGCCGGTAATGCAGATAACAATGTAGCTGACCTTGGAAATCGTGTCTTTCAGCGAATCGTCTTCCGGCACAGGCTCGGTTGGATTGTCAAATTCGATATACGGAAACAGGTAATCGGTATCGCGGGAAATCCAATCGGCATCTATTCTGAGCCTTTCTGTGTGCGTATTTCCGCCTGCTTCCATGCTGGCTTTCAGCAATTCCAACGCATAACGTTCAAGCCCGGAACGGTTGGCTTTTATACAATTTTCATAAAACGCGAGGTAGGCATCTTCTCCCGGATTTTTTTCCTGTAATATACCTATCATTTCCCGGATTCTTTCTTCGTTCATTTGCTTTGAGATTTTGATTAGCGTTTTAAGTTCCCAATACCCTGAACTTTTTTTTGTACCGGTATTCTATTTCCATTTTCACAACCCTGTTGTCTTTAAAATAAAGCGCTAGGACATAATTCCTTCTTCTGTTCCAGATGCTTTTGTAAACAAAATAACTCCAGCGATTGTTTTCCATCAGGTTATTTTCTGTCCCGAACAAATCTCTAATTTCTTCCTTTGTTTTGTCAATGGGAAGATTGTCTTTTATCAGCTGTTTTATGAAACGTTTTCTTTCCGAGGGTTTTCCCTTCCATGTTTTACTGTCAAATCTCTTATTAAAAAAAAGTAGCATTCCGAATGATTTTTTTGATTTACATTTTAAACAATACTTATTTTTAGGTTGGTGAAAATGGTTTCTGCGTTGGCCGCAGCATCGGCAGGGTTCCGTTATGGAACCCCTGAGAAATACGGCAAGCCATATTTCAATACCGTTTCTGCTGCATGCGGAGATAAATCCGCACAGGTGGGAAATCCCTCTTTTGTGCCTGTGTGGCCTACACTCCTGTTTAGGATGGTAGAAGAAAAGTCAAAACGATTTTGCGCTAATCTAATGGGTGGGTGGTTGCGGCGCAGTTCCACATTTTTGTTTTCCCGCGCCAGGTTAGCTTCGTTTTCGGATACAAAATCGCCGGTTCTTCCATTATTGTCCATTGCCTTATTTTCCGGAGGCAATGTATATTGGTTCGAAGTAAGGGTTCCTCCGGTAACAGCGTTACCGAGATTTTTTTGACTTACTGAAAACTTCGCGTTAACAGAGGAACCCGTGAAAGTAAAAAACATTAAAATAAGGCTCACAAATGAGGTTGGTGTTTTTAGATGATGTGTCGCCCGGTAAAATTTCATAAAGCAGATTTTGATTGCGGAACAAACTTCATGATTATGTTTGTAATTACCTGAAAATAACCGGGTAGTTATGGGGTAGTTCTGGCTACCCGTTCGGGTAGTCGTAAATTTAATTAGCTCATTATTAATTATTTATTCGTTCCGTAGATTTAATTAAAAAGCATTAATTTCGTGCCAACAACATAAAAAAATGAATCATTTTTACAAAGTATTTCTCTTATTGTGTATGATGATTATGGGCAATCAACTGCTGTCCCAGTTGGTAAAAGTAGAAGAGCTCCAGAGAGAAAGCAATATACTGAACAGGGATTTTAAGTATGAAGAATCCATAAAACTGATTTCAGGATTTATCGATGATAAGCATTCTTCGCATTACGATAAAGCTTATGCTTACATATTAAAATCCTATGTTTATAAACGCCTTTTTGATTATGACGAAACGCTCAAATGTTTAGACGAAGCGCTGGCGGAAGGTGAAAAATCAAATAAAAAGGAAGAAGTCCGAATGCAGGTAACAGCCGAAAAAAGCTTTGTTTATTTTGACACGCAGCATTATGACGAGGCAAAAAAATACATGAAGGAAATCAAAAACGCGGATTATGCCTATCTGAAAAGCGCGGATGTGGCATTTGTCATCATGCAGGAAGGCCAGCTGTATATGTTTGACAAGGATTATACAGATGCCGAGAAATCTTTTGACCGTGCGATTGCCCTGTTGCAAGAATTTGACCCGTCCAACCTTCCCGTCGTGTACGGGAAAAAGGTGGAGCTGTACAATAAAATGCAGCTTCTGGAAAAAAGAGAGGAGGCTTTCCGTTTAGGAATCGAATCCGCTGAACAAAATAACATCCTGAAATACCGTATCTATATGTACGAAGTGCTGGCCGGACAGCACGAATACAACAAAGATTATCGGAACGCATATCTGCTAAAGAAAATTGTCGATTCACTGTCCGATATTTACAATGCCGACCAGCACAACATGAAACTCAAACTCTATGAAAAGCAAATGGAAACGCAGAAAAAGGAATACGCGCTGCAAACCAGCCGGAAAACCCGGTTTTTCCTCATCGTGCTTTCTGCCACTTTGCTGGTTTTGTTTGTTATCTCATTGAAACTGAACAGGTCCAACAAACAAAAAAGGGTTTTATTGGAAAATGAATACGAAAGGATGTACAATGAACTGCAATTCCTGACAAGTAAGCTGAATGAAGATGAATCCATCGAAACAAAACTTTCGCAATACAACCTTTCCGAAAGGCACCTGGAAATTATAAGACTCATCCGGGAAAGAAAAACCAACAAGGAAATCGCCAATGAGCTATTTATTTCGGAAAACACGGTGAAATACCACCTGAAAACGATTTATGAAACCCTGAACATAGACAACCGTAACAAGCTGTTCCAGTTGCTGAACCATTAAGATTTCATCGCCATATTCCTGTATTTCTTTACGAAATAAATACCCAGGATAATCCCTGCAAAGACGAGCAATATCGCCCAGTTATCCAACGGCGTAGGATCCACGTAAGGCGGGTCTTCTCCGCCCGGCGGGTCCACAGGCCCGGCCAACGCGGGAAGTGTAAATACAATCCAGATTATTGCTGAGATTCCGTATTTTAAAATTTTATTTTTCATTGTGTTTCGCGTTATGTGTTATGAGTTTTGGGTTAAGCATTTTGCGTCATACGCAAAACGCCTAACTCTTAACCCAAAACCCTATTTATTAACTACTTTTTTCGTTACAATTTCACCGGTTTCCGTCTGGGCTTTTACTACGATGATGCCTTTTGCTACAGATTTGACTTTGTAAATATTTGCGTTGACCGTATGATCTCTTTGGATATTTCTTCCGTTCAGGTCATATAATTCAACCGATAGTATCTTCTCTGTTTTTGAATCCACCACGATGTAATCCATGTCCGTGTAAATCCGGATTTGGTTGGCATTCTGGTCGTCTGTTCCCATCGTGCCTTCCTCCCCATAAACAATCTCAAACCTCTCGTTGAATTCGCCTTGTCCCGATTCAAATTCATAATCGGATTCCATCAAATTGTGGATGATGTGCATTTGTTTATCTTTCAGGTAAATAGTTACATTTCCTTCCGTGAATAATCCATCGAAATGGTCAAGCGATATTTTGAATTTCCCACTTTCTGAAGCGCGGAATCCTAATGGTACAATATCGGAATCTTCAAACGGCAAACCCCTACCCTGAATCGTGAGCTTGGTTGCTGAGCCTGTCGAAGCATCGTCAATCAATGAATAAATCGCCGATCCTTCATAGCCAAAGAGTTTCCCGTCAATCTGGTTGTCTATTCCGTTTGTCGCTCCGTCCATATAGCTTACCAGCATCTGGTTGTATCTTTCTTCGTTTTCACCGTTGAGGTTCAGCCAGAAACGATGTCTTTCGGTATCATACGTTTTGATGAACGTCGCATTATTTTCAGTCCTCATCGAATTATCGAAATTCACCGAAGTTCCCGTCGTGGCCACAATGAATCCTTGCCCTGTGGAAATAAACCCGTTGGGCGTATTGCCGCCGCCTGCCGCCGCTACACAATTTCCGTAGGTGCAGGTCGCATAGCTGTTGCCTGCGCTGTGGTTATTGTTCCAGAAATACAATGTCGAAACTTCCGGGTTGGAACTGATGAAATCATCGGCGTCTATGTTTGACGGATACGGATTCCCGATGGAGGTGTAATCATTGGCAACAGTTGTAACATTTAAACCACTGTTGAATGGTACGCCTGTGAAGGTTCCGTTGTAAACCGTGGGAACGGTTGTGTCAAAATTATTTGGTGAACGGAAAAGGTAACCCACACCGGAATTCATCACGGAATTTTCGTTGAAAGGTGAAGGATTGACGTAACCGTTTGTTCCATCATAAACATAAATCCTTCCTGCTGAACCCGGATAATTCGTCACGCCGTTCACCGTTTCGGGTGAGAATCCGAATAAATTCTGACCGATGACCGGCGATGACCACATCGTATAGTCTAAACGAATCATCGGCTGGCTGTCACGGATGACGGTGATTGCTCCAAGGTTCTCTACATCTTCAACCTGGATCAGGTTGCCATCGCTGGCCACTACAAAGTTTCCGGCAGGAGCATTATTGGTAATCAACCCGTTTACGGTGAATGTAAATCCTGACGGGATTTGAAGGTTTCCGTTTTCGGTTACTTCGAGTTCACAGGCGTTCAGGTCGGAAGACAAGGTCAATTCGCCGTCAATAATCGCTTTTTTATCGAAATCCGGCTCACCGTTGCTCCAGCTAACTCCGTCCCAGGTAGTGAAATCAGGACAGTTTGAAGGGGTAGCTTGAGATTCGTAAGCGCCCAGATCAATGATTCCTCCGAACAACCTTGGGTTCCCTGCCAGATCTTTGGTGTTTTCGTCCAAACCTGTAAACAAAGCATTGTTCCCGGTATTTATAGCTACGGCAGTATCTTTCAAAGAATAATCGCCGTTGGCAGGATTATAGAAAACGTCATCTGATATAATGTCCGTCATATCAATATTGCCGTTATCGGTAGCAGACGAATCCTCTATCATCGAATATTGAGCCGCATAACTTCCGGAAATTGTTCCAAAAACAATTGAGTTGTCAATAGTTGTTGTTCCGTCGGTGGCATACACAGCATTTGAACCGCCATTGCCCGCAATCGTTACGTTGGTCAATACCGGTGATGAGGTTGATTCGTTTCGGATGGCTCCGCCATTTGTGGTTGCCGTGTTGTTGGCAATTAAGGTATTTACCAATATTGGTGACGAGTTGGTACGGTTATACATACCTGCACCGTTTTTGGCAGCATTTCCGGTAATGGCAACATTGGTCATCACAGGCGAAGCGGAAGCATCGTTATACATTCCGCCGCCGTCTTCGGCAGTGGTGTTGCTTTTAATGATAACATTGCTCATCACAGGCGATGAACTGTTTCGGTTGAACATACCTCCTCCGTATCTTGCCGAGTTGCCCGACAGGGTTATATTGGTCATTACAGGTGAAGACGAATTGTTGTTGTATATACCGCCTCCGTCATCGGTTGCGGTGTTTCCTTTTATCCACAAATTGCTCAGTATAGGCGAAGCTCCGTTGTTATAGATGCCGGCTCCTGTGGAAGACTTTCCGTTGGTTAAAGTAAATCCGTTTAAGATGGCGGTGTTGTCCAGTCCGTTATCGTTGTTTGAGATGACGCTTCCTGCATTTCCTCCGTTGATAACGGAACCTTCCGTATTGGTATCGTAGTCAGGCAGAATACGGCTATCCGACAAGTCATCAATATCGTTATCGGGGTCAAAACCGCCATAGATTGCCACACCGTTTCTCATCTTGGCATTATAAGCCGGATAAGTACCCGTAGCTACCCACACCTGCTGCACATCTGTGACGCGCATTGCCCTTTTCAGATTGGCGGTAGCATTATTCCAACTGCTGCCGTTTTCGTCGCCCACGGCCGTTTCTCTTACATAGATAATACCGTTGACATCGGGTGTTAATGCAATGTAAGGAAAAGCGTTGTAACTACTTTCGTAAACTCCTAAATCTATGTATCCACCACCATTAAAATCGTAAATTCTGGGATTGCCTGCCAAATCTTTGGTATTTTCGTCTAATTCGCCATATAAATCTTCATCACCTGCATCTATTGCCGGGGAATTCTCTTTTAGCGTATAATCTCCGTTGTCAGGGTCGGTAAAGACATCTTCTGCCGCAAATCCCGTGGCATCTATGTTTCCGTTAGTGGTATCGGTTTTGTCTTTTATCAAGGAATTACTGGCCTTGTAGTTACCACTAACCACTTCCCAAATAATGCTGTTTTGCAGGAAGGTTCCATCGCCCGTATTAAAATAGCCATAAGTACCATTGTTACCGGCTATGGTGGAGTTGATGAATGCTACCGTGAGGGTTGAATTGGTATTGTAAACGCCTCCTGCGCCAGAGTGGTAGGTGGCTGTGTTTCCCGTAATCAAACAGTTAATAAATTTGGCAGCAGTTACACTATTGTACACTCCGCCCCCTGAAAATCCGATATTTCCCGAAATGATGCAGTTGGTAAATACAGGCGTATTCAAATTATCGGAAGATGAGCCATTCTCCACACCACAACCGGTATTGGAGATAATGGTACAATTGGTTACTATTGGGCTGCTGTAAAGATTGCTTAACACCGTTCCCTGATTGTTTTTGAGAACGAGGTTTCGCAATGTTGGCGAAACCATATAATTATAAATCGCACTGCCGTGGTTGTAGTCGTATCCGTTCTTCAAGGTAAATCCATCCAGAACGGCAGAAGTGGTGACCCCATTGTCACTGTTCCAGATAAGAGGCCTTGCGTTTTGTCCGTTTAAAACAGAACCTTCTGAACTTGCCGAGCCGCCGGCAGGTAGTCCTGTTGGTAAAATACGGTCATCATCTAAGGTGCTGATGCTGTTATCCGGATCAAAACCGCCGTAAATTTCTACATCGTTTTTCATAATAAAGCTGTTTGCCTCCACATTGTAATTCCCTACCGCCACAAATACTTTTGAAACGCCGTCTGTGTGAATGGCATTGTGCAAATCAGAAGCGGCATTTGCCCAACTGTTTCCGCTTCTATCTCCGCTTCCGGTTTCTTTTACATAGATAATGCCGTTGGTATCAGGGGTAAGCAGAGAATTGTATGAACTTTCGTAAGCTCCCAAATCTATCACACCGTTGTTATAAACCCTTGCGTTCCCTACCAAATCGGTTTCTGTGGTGTTTAAAGCATTGTTTCCTGCATTAACCGCTACCCAAAACTCTCTCAGCGTATAATCTGCATTGTCGTAATCGGTAAAAATATCGGTTGCTGTAATTCCCGTCATGTCAATATTTCCGTTGCTAAAGTCGGTATTGCCTTCAATTAAGGAATATTGAGCGGTGTAACTTGCCGACACCGTGCCGAAAACAATGGAATTGTTAAAGGCTGTACTTCCGGGACCGGTGGAATAGATAGTACTTACACCTGTGTTATCGGCAATGGTTACGTTGGTTAGTATTGGTGAAGAAGAAGATTCGTTTCTGATTGCCCCACCGTTGGTTACTGCCGTATTATCTGCAATTAAAACATTGGTAACAACAGGCGAAGCATTGCGGTTATACATTCCCGCTCCGCTTGCAGCGGTGTTTTCCGTGATGGACACGTTGGTTATTACAGGCGAAGCGGAAGCATCGTTATACATTCCGCCGCCGTCGTTGTTCGCGGTATTGGTTTGGATGACAATATTTGTTATTACCGGCGATGAACTGTTGCGGTTGAAAATACCGCCGGCGTAATTTGCCATATTTCCCGAAAGGATTACATCGGTAATTACAGGCGAAGACGAATTGACGTTATACACGCCGCCACCGTCTGATGTTGCGGTATTTCCTTTTATCCAAAGGTTGCGCAATGCAGGCGAAGCATAATTGTTACAGATACCGCCGCCTGTGGAACCTTTTCCATTGGTAATGGTAAATCCGTCCAAAACGGCAGTATTGTCCATTGCTGTTTCCGAAGTGAATACGTTCCAGATAACGGGACGTTCATTCTTTCCGTTCAGTACCGAACCATCACCCATTCCTTTATTGGGCAGGGTACGTGTTTCCCAATCCGTGACATTTCCGGCAGGGTTAAAACCGCCGTAGATTTCCACACCGTTTTTCATGATGAAACTATTGTTGCCCACATTATAATTACCGGTAGCCACATATACTTTTTGGACAGCTGTTGAACTGATGGCATCTTGCAGAAAATTAGTCGCATTGGCCCAACTGCTGCCATCACCGGTTCCGGAAACTGTCGGTTTCACATAGACAATTCCGTCAGTTGGTGTAATATTCAACTGATATTCATAAACACCTATGTCTATTATATCACCTGAAAGACGCGGATTTCCTGCCAGGTCTTTGGCGCTGGCATCCAAACCCGAATAATAGGTGTTATTGCCCATGCCTATTGCCGGTGAAGAAAGCTGTAATTTGTAGTTTCCGCTGCTTATATCCTGAAAATTCGGATTGATGTTTACAAGATTGTTATCAGCATTATCGCCTGTTGTGTAGCTCTGTGTAATGCTGTTTTTTAAGGTAACGGTTCCGCCCGAACTTTCTATATCGCTACCCGGTGCTCCTCCGCCTGTATGCTGTTTGGTGTTGTTCCACAGAATACTATTGTAAATTTTCGGATTTGAATTGTTGTTATAAATTCCGGCTCCTTTCTCGGTTCCTGATGATGAAACCACATTGGCAATGATATTTACATTGGTCAGAACCGGTGCCGATACGTTATCGTTATAAATCGCACCGCCTGAAACCGTACCGCCTGAAGTGCTGACTACCGCATTGTTTTTGAAAACGGTATTGATAATATTTGGGCTGGAACCAAAGTTATACATACCTCCGCCGGTTACCGTAGCGTTATTTCCACGAATGACCAGGTTGCGATAAGTAGGCGAAGAACCTGCATTCACGATACCGCCCCCATTTGTATAACTCCCATTCGCAATATTAAATCCGTCAAGTACAGCCGTTGCATCAAGTCCGTTGTTGAAATTCCAGATGACAGGCCTTGTACTTTGCCCGTTCAGCACAGAACCCAACGCATTATTGGAAGCATCGGGCATAATACGATTATCACTTAATGTTTTGATGTTGTTTGCAGGGTCGAAACCACCATAGATTTCTACACCGTTTTTCATGATGAAACTGTTGTCGCCGACATTGTAATTTCCTATGGCTACAAATACTTTTGTAACTCCGTTTGTGTGAATAGCGTTGTGCAAATCAGAAGTGGCATTGTCCCAGTCACTACCGCTGCCATCTCCCGCAACCGTTTGTTTTACATATACGGTACCATTGGCATCCGGTACAATACTGTACGGATATTCATAGGCACCCAAATCTATGTTAGTACCTACCAAACGGGCATTTCCTGCCAAATCTTTGGTATTGACATCTAAAACAGTCGGATATAAAGCGTTGTTCCCTTTATTGATAACAGACGGAGATTTTAAGGTATAATCGCCTGCTGAAGGATTAGTAAAGATATTGGCAATTCCAAGTCCTGTGGTGTTGATATTGCCGTTGTTAGTATCGGTATTGCCTTGTATAAAGGAATATTGAGTGGTGTTTGACCCCGAAATCCCACCGAAAATAATAGAGTTATTGATAGTTGCCGTACCGCCACTACCAATAGACAAAGTAGTACCTGTATTATTAGCAATACTTACGTTGTTTAATGTTATACTTCCTCCTGCCTGTGCTATAAGGTACAGTACTGCATTATGTCCTGTAATAAGTACATTGGTCAACGTAGCCGATGAATTAACGGCATTATAAATAACCGTACCGGCAGCTGATGGTGCTTGATTTCCTTTAAATATCGCATTGGTAATTGTTACTGTTGAAGATGTATTAAAAATAGCACCGCCTACACCGAGATATGCTGTATTGTTTTGAAAAATAACATTGGTCATTACAGGCGAACAAGCGTAATTATTCATTCCGGCTCCACCATCAGCATTAGCGTCTTTATAATTATCACGAATAACCAGATTATTAAATACAGGCGATGCTATATTATTATATATGCCACCGCCTTTTCCTCTCATAAGGGTAAAGCCGTCTATGACAGCGGTATTGTTTAGTCCATTATTGTCATTCCAAATTACGGGTCTTACATTTTCTCCGTCTAATACAGAGCCGTCGCTCATTCCTTTGTTGGGCAAAATACGGTTGTGTGCCAAAGTGGTAATGCCATTTCCAGGGTCAAAACCGCCGTAGATTTGTACACCGTTTTTCATCACAAAACTATTGTCGCCAACGGGATAGGTTCCCACAGCAACAAAAACTTTTTGAACCCCGGTTGCATGAATGGCGTTGTGCAGATCATCAGTAGCATCGTTCCAGCTACTACCGCCTCCATTGCCTGAAGCCGCGGGTTTCACATAAATTATTCCGTTGCTGTCCGGGGTAATCTGAGCCTGGGTGAAAATGCTTAGTAAAAGTATAATTGATACAAATACACTTTTTCCGGAGGAAGTAAGTTTGATCATTGTGTGTTTTATTTTGCCTGAATTAATTTTTCGCAAAAGAAAATATAAGTACACACATTATATATATGAAATGCGTCACAAAAACGTCACAATCCCGCATGGGCATTGAAAATGAACGGAATACAATTACGATTTTTAATCTAAATCATATACCTGAAAATCGAAAACTCTTTAAATATCTGCCACTAATTTTTCAACGGACAACGATTCCGGCAGATCAAACTTTTTACGGATCCTGTACCAGTTGGTCCGGATGCTTTGGGTAGAAACACCCTGCGCCGCCGCCATTTCTTTCGTGGAAAAACGAAGTTTGGCGAGTGTCAGGAACCTTATTTCGGCAGGCGATACCTGGGGATATTTTTCTTTTAATCTATTCAGGAACCCGGAATGAACCTGCTCAAAAAGTGTCCTGAACCGTTTCCAGTCATCTTCGGTCAATATGGTGGATTGCTGTAATTGGATAATGAGGTTGTTATCGGTTTCGGGATATAACGCCGTCTGTTTCCGCATTTCCTCTACCAGTTTTGTTTTTTCCTGGATGCTTCTTGTGAAATCTTTGAGCTTCATTTCAGACAATTGCAGGTTGCGCTCGGCTATTTCGAGCTGTGAACTTAGTAACATTTGCTTTTGCCGATTCAACTTCTGCCTGTTCCTGAAAATAAATGCCGCCAGTGCAATTCCCATAAAAAATATCACGATGAGTGAGAAAATAACGACATTTTTTACCCGCCGCTCTTTCTCGTGTACCAGTTCCTTTTTCTGGAATTCCATTTTTGACTGCAGCAATGCCAGCTGCCCCGACGCCATTTCCACCTGTAAATTATTATACTTCCGGTCGCGGATTTTTTCACTCCGGTACAAGCTGTCCTTATAAAGCAAAGCGGTTTTGTAATCGTCCAGTTTCAGGTAATACTGCTGGCCAACGTCATAATAATTCAGTTTTGCCTGTTCCAATAACTGCTGGTTTCCGAAAGTATGGGTTTTCGGTTTCGGAAAAAATTTTTGGGTAAGCAGCAAATAATGGCGGGCTTTATCCATCTCGCCTAATTTCAGGTAATTTTTCGCAAGGTTCACGGAAGCATTTTGCTGTATATCAGGAAAATCGCTGTCAATGTTGATTGTATAATCTTCCAGATAATAATCAAGCGCTTTCCGGTACTCGCCCTTTAAGTATAAAACATTCCCGATGTTGCCCGCGCTCAAGCCCATCCACAGGCTGTCTTTGTATCCGCGGGCTTTTTGATAAGCAATATTGAGGTAAAGATAAGCGCTGTCTAATTGATTGATCTTCATGTAAGAAACGCCCAGTGTATTGTACCGCTGAATATCAAGGTTGTCGTTATATTTGGGAAGTTTGATGGATTCCTTCATATACCCGATTACTTTTTCATAATCCTGAAAAAAGAAATAATCCAAAGCAAAATCGTGCAGGTATTTTCCTATGGTGGGGATGTTTCCGTATCCTGATTTTTTAAAAATTTTATCGGCCGCCAGCAGATTCTCAAAAGCAAGCGCGTATTGTTCGTTGGCAAATTGAATCTGCCCGATGGCGACAAAGCAGTCGCCGACATGGAACGGGTCGTTTTTCTTTAAGTAATCTTTCTGAAACTGCTTTATCAGCTCAATTTTCACATGAGCGTTCTGTTCTTCAAAAATAGGTTTTCCCTTTGTTAAATACTCAATATGCCCCAGCAATAAAGCATCATCATGTTGCTTTGCAAATACCTTAAACTGATAAAGAAGCGAATCAAACGCGGGCGTATTGACCAGGTTGTTCATTTCTATATATCCGCTCAAATACCGAACGCGCTCAATTGGGGAAAGCGGTGAAAGCCTGGCATTTATATCCTGCGCCAGGCAATTCATCGATGAAGCCAGGCAAAAAAGTACGGTAAAAAAGTTTCTTCTGAGCACCATTCTGATCATCTGCGAATATACATATTTTCCGTGCTGTTAATACATACGAAGGAAGGAAGGAAGGAAGGAAGGAAGGATTGAATGAAGGAAGGAATGGGTGAATGAGAGATTGATAATTAAACAAATAAACGATTAAACAGTTAACCAACGAATAAACAAATGAATGCGTAATATTGCAAAATAATTCAACGAAATGAAATACTGCGAAAATATACTCGGAACCATCGGTAATACGCCTTTGGTAAAAATCAATAAAATCACTAAAGAAATTCCCGCTCTGGTACTGGCAAAAATCGAAACTTTTAATCCCGGGAATTCCGTCAAAGACCGTATGGCAGTGAAAATGATTGAAGACGCGGAAGCCGACGGAAGATTAAAGCCCGGTGGAACCATCATCGAAGGAACTTCGGGAAATACCGGGATGGGACTGGCCTTGGGCGCCATCATCAAAGGTTATAAACTGATTTGTGTGATTTCCGATAAACAATCCAAAGAAAAGATGGACATTTTGCGAGCGGTCGGTGCAGAAGTTGTCGTTTGTCCGACCAATGTGGAACCCGACGACCCACGCTCCTACTATTCCGTTTCCAGACGCCTGGCGGAAGAAACACCGAATGCCTGGTACGTGAACCAATACGACAATCCGTCCAATTCCATCGCGCATTATGAACAAACCGGCCCTGAAATCTGGGAACAAACCGATGGGAAAATCACCCACTTCGTTGTAGGAGTCGGAACCGGAGGGACAATTTCGGGCGTTGCGAAATACCTGAAAGAAAAAAATCCCAACATCAAAATCTGGGGAATTGACACTTACGGCTCGGTTTTCAAAAAATACCATGAAACAGGCATTTTTGACGAGAATGAAATTTATCCGTACATCACCGAAGGAATCGGTGAAGATATTTTACCGAAAAACGTAGATTTTTCTTTGATTGACGGATTTACCAAAGTAACCGACAAAGACGCGGCGGTTTATACCAGAAGACTGGCCAAAGAGGAAGGGATTTTTGTCGGGAATTCAGCGGGTTCGGCTATCAAAGGCGTTTTGCAATTGAAAGAACATTTCAAACCGGATGATGTTGTGGTCGTTCTTTTTCATGATCACGGAAGCCGGTATGTCGGCAAAATGTTCAATGATGACTGGATGCGCGAACGCGGATTCCTGGAAGAAGAAATCAAAACCGCCGCCGATCTGATCAAAGGCCATATCGAATTGCCGTTGGTAACCGTAAAAACCGAAGAACTGGTTGCACACGCCATTGAACGGATGAAAAAGTTTGAGATTTCCCAGCTTCCCGTGACAGATATTCACGGTTTTGCCGGCTCTCTGGATGAATCCAAATTGTTCAGATTATTTTTTGAAGACAAGGACCTGGCCAATCGCCCGGTGAAATCGGTGATGGAAAAACCGTTTCCGGTGGTAAAGGAAAATTCGAAAATCGAAGAAATTTCAAAATTAATCGACAAAGATAATTCAGCTGTTTTGGTGGAACTGGAAAACGGGAAATACCAGATCATTACTAAACACGACATCATCAAAGCGATTCAGTAATCTAAAACAAATTCTTATTTCTCTGTTTTTCTAAAAGACATGGAAACAATATCACCCGTCAGAAGAATTAGTTTTTCCCCGTTTTCAGTAATGGAATAACGGTTGACTGTTTTCAAAACATTTGTAAAAGCGGTTTCATCCACACCTTCGCAAAACATTCTGGTAGAACGGAATTTGTCTGTATCGAAGTGGATTTCATTCCCTTTGGATGAATATTCGCCCGCGATATTATTGCAGCCGTTGTTCCCGGCAACTTTGGCTTCGTCAACAAAATTCAGGTAAGGTTTCTGGATTTTGAAAAGTTGTTTTACCTCTTTTCCGTTCACGGGCGACATATATTCCAGTGTCCATTTGCCAATTAATTCATTGTTATCTTGTGCAATCGATTTAATTTCCGATTTGGGTCCAGGCGCAGAAGTAATTTTTTGGGAATTGCAGGAAAAAGCTAAAAGTGAAAACAAAGCAAAAGCAATAAATGACTTCATAATATTGGATTTTCCCAATTCCGGCCAACAAAATCAATACCATAAGTAAATTTTGTTAATATATTTTCGACTTAATTATTCCATTTCATTTTAAAAGAATTATTTTTGTCAATTAGTATTTAGAAAAGTTATAAAACTTATGAAATTCATCGTATCCAGCAGCAATTTATTAAAGAATGTAAACCTGATCAGCGGCGTAATTAATTCCAATAATACATTACCCATATTAGATAATTTTTTGTTTGAATTGGACGGAAATCGTTTGAAAATTACCGGTTCCGATTTGGAAACCACCATTACGACCACCGTTGACGTAGAGTCTTCCGATTCGGCACAGATTGCGGTTCCTTCCAGGATCCTTTCAGATACACTGAAAACCTTTCCCGATCAGCCGTTGACCTTTATCCAGAAAGAAGATAATTTAATGGAAATCGTTTCTGAACAGGGAAATTACCAGATTGCATTGGAAGCTGCCGATGAATATCCGCAGGCACCGGAAGTCCAGGACGCAAGCAATTCCACTTTGCAGGCCGGGATTTTGTCGGAGGCCATTTCGAAAACGCTTTTCGCTACCGGGAACGACGAACTTCGACCCGTGATGACCGGTGTTTTCTTCCAGGCAGGAAAAGACAATTTCCGATTTGTGGCAACCGATGCACACCGTTTGGTAAAATATACCAGAAAAGATTTGAAATCGGAAGAAGCGGCCGAATACATCATGCCGAAAAAACCTTTGAATCTTTTGAAAAACATCTTGGCGGGAAGCAACGAAGACGTAACCGTTGAATACAACCAGACCAATACCCGTTTTTCTTTTCAGAACATCGTTTTGACCTGTCGCTTGATCGATGGGAAATACCCGAATTATGAAGCCGTAATTCCCAAAGAAAACCCGAATGTCCTTACCATCAACCGGAATTTATTCCTTACTTCGCTCAGAAGGGTTGCGATTTTCTCAAACAAAACCACCAATCAGGTACGGTTGAAATTATCGGGAAGTTCACTGACGATCAATGCGGAAGACCTGGATTTTTCAAGCAAAGCCGAAGAGCGTTTACCTTGTGATTATAACGGGAATGATATGCAGATCGGATTTAATTCCAAATTTTTAATCGAAGTGCTGAACAATTTACAGTCAGACGATATCACCCTGGAAATGTCAGAGCCAAGCCGTGCCGGAATCATCAAACCTGCCGACGGACTGGAAGAAGGCGAAGAAATCCTGATGCTGGTAATGCCCGTCATGTTAAATGCGTAATTTTAGTAAATAGTAATTGGTAATTAGTGATTAGAAAATGGTGATTAGAAATTAGACTATTCACTAATTACCATTTTCTAATCACTAATCCACTAACCACATTCACTAATCACTCAAAAATGAAAATATCATACAATTGGCTTTCGTCGTATATAAAAACCGATCTGGAAATCCAGAAAATAGCTGAAATCCTTACCAACATCGGTTTGGAAGTTGAAGGAATTGAAAAAACAGGTACAGAAAATCCGAATTTAAAAGGAGTGGTAGTCGGGAAAGTGGTTTCGCTTGAAAAGCATCCCAATGCCGACAAGCTCCGCGTAGCCACGGTGGACATAGGTGAAAAAGAAAACCTGCAGATTGTCTGCGGCGCACCTAATATTGCCGAAGAACAAAAAGTCCCGGTTGCTACTGTCGGAACCGAATTACCTGGAAAGGACGGCTCAACTTTCAAAATCAAAGAAGCCAAATTGAGAGGTGTCGAATCTTTTGGAATGATTTGTTCCGAAGCCGAACTAGGCGTCAGTGAAAACCATGACGGAATCTGGGTACTGGAACCGTCAACCAAAATCGGGACAGCTGTTTCCGGTTTAATTAAAAAATCCGATTCAGACTGGGTGATCGAAATCGGATTGACTCCCAACCGCGCCGACGCCATGAGCCATTATGGTGTAGCACGAGATCTACACGCCGCGCTGGAAGTTTTAAAAATCAAATCAGAATTTAATCCTGTATCGACGGAAGAATTTGAAAAAATCCGGTCGAATGGAAAAACCCCGGTTCAGGTTGATATCAAAAACCCGGAACTGGCACCGCGTTATGCCGGTTTGTATCTTGAAAATGTCCATGTAAAACCGTCACCGGAATGGTTACAGGAAAAACTGAAAACGATTGGTTTAAATCCCATCAACAATGTGGTTGACATCACCAATTATATTTTGCACGATTTGGGACAACCGTTGCACGCTTTTGATGCCGACAAAATTGCCGGTAAGAAAATCATTGTCCAAACGCTTCCAAAAGGAACCGGATTCAAAACGCTGGACGGAACCGACAGGGAACTGAACGGAACAGAGCTGATGATTTGCGATAAAAATGGTGGATTGTGCATGGCCGGGATTTATGGCGGGATTGATTCGGGCGTTACCGAAACCACCAGAAATATATTTCTGGAAAGCGCTTATTTTGACCCGGTTTCCATCAGGAAATCATCGAAATTCCATGGACTGAATACGGATTCTTCTTTCCGTTTCGAACGTGGGATTGACCCGAACATGGCCATAAATGCTTTGAAAAAAGCCGCGATACTTTTGTCGGAATATGCCGACGCAAAGGTTTCCGGCGAGTTGCTGGATATTTATCCGGAGCCGGTTGAAGATTTCAAAGTCGTTTTGCGTTACCATAAACTTGACCAGCTTTTGGGGGAAAGGATTCACCGGGAAAGAATCAAAGGAATTCTGGAATCACTGGAAATTAAAATCAATTCGGAATCAAATGAAGCTTTGGAAGTTTCGGTGCCGCCTTATCGCGTTGACGTACAGCGGGAAGTCGATCTGGTTGAAGAAATTTTAAGGATTTACGGATATAATCAAATCAAAACGCCGGAAAAAGTTTCATTTTCGGTGGTAAAAAATCCGGAAAAGGATCATCAGAAAATTGAGAATGCAATTGCCAATGTTTTGGTTTCCCTTGGATTTCATGAAGCGATGAACAATTCATTGACCAAAACCGGACATCAGCATACATTCGGGTTGAACGAAAATTCCGCCGTCAAAATGCTGAATCCTTTGAGTGGCGATTTGGCCGTGATGCGCCAGTCGATGTTGCCCGGATTGCTGGAAAATGCCGCCTATAACCTGAACCGGAAAAATTCGGATATTAAATTGTTTGAATTCGGAAAGGTTTATGAAAAATCAGGTAAAAATTATGTCGAAAAATACCGTTTGGCGATATTGATTTTGGGAAACAAAACAGCGGAAAACTGGGCAAATCCAATTCAAAAAAGCAATTTTTATACTTTAAAAGGTGTTTTGAGCCAGATTTTTAACCGTTTGGGCATTCAGTATATTCTGGAAAAACCGGTAAATTCGATTGTTTATTCCGACGCCGTTTCACTGGAATCAAACGGAAAATCATTGGGAACAATCGGGATAATTGACAAAAAAATCCTGAAAAAATCAGATGTTTCACAGGAAGTATTTTTTGCGGAGCTGGACTGGGAATATATGGCTGAACTGGCATCTGAATTTAGTTTAAAATTCAGGGAAATTTCAAAATTCCCTGCCGTGAAAAGAGATTTGGCTTTACTGATTGACAAAAGCGTTTTGTATGCCGACCTCTATGAATCAACCCGGAAAATGAAACTTGATTTATTGAAATCCGTTCAGCTTTTTGATGTTTATGAAGGGGATAAATTGCCGGAAGGAAAGAAATCTTATGCGATGAGCTTTGTGTTGCAGAATGAGGGAAAAACTTTGGACGATGCCGAAATTGAAAAGGCGATGAATGAATTAATTCGTAACTTTCAGAAAAATTTCAAGGCGGAATTGAGAAATTAAAATCGTATCAAAATGAAAAAATCAGGCATTTATATCATATTCGCGGCTTTATTGACGGTATCCTGTAAAACCTCCCCGGTTGTGGATTTCAATAAAGTAAAACAAATCATCAAATCGAACACCTGGGTGCTGCAGGACGAAAACGGTAGCGCTGTCGGCTTTAACGGCAAAGACGTGACGATGAAATTCACGGAAGAAAATGGTTTACAAGCCGCTGGCTTTGCGGGTTGTAATAATTATTTCGCAAGCGTTGACCTGATGCCCGACAGAATCAGCTTTGGCCAGGCCGGCTCCACCATGATGGCCTGCCCCGAAATGGACGGCGAACAGGCTTTCCTGGATTTGCTGACACAAATCAACGGTTATGAAGTTTCAGGTAGCGAATTAAGATTTTACCAAAATAAAATTTTGCTGCTGAGGTTTAAGGCCAAATGATCATTGCCGAACTGCAATAATTCTTTTTTGGTAGTAAAATTTGATTAGGGTGTGCAGTGGCAGTTTTTCCTACTACAAAAACGTGATTGTTTTATTGACTACTGATTTTCTTTCGTCGGTCAGCAAATTCTGTTGGTGTCTGCCCAAATTGTTTTTTGAAAGTGTACGAGAAATGCGACAAATCTTCAAAACCCAATTCCAAATAAATTTCTGATGGCTTTTTGTTCTTTTTCTCAATAAGAAAATGTGCTTCTTGTAAGCGTTTCTGAACTAACCAACGATTTGGCGTTTCATTAAAAATTTCTTTGAAGTCCCGTTTGAAAGCCGACAAACTTCGCCCTGTCATATACGCAAAACGTTGTATGCTTACATTGAACTTAAAGTTTTTGTTCATAAACGCCTCCAAATTTATTTTTTCAGGTATGCCGTAATCAAAAAATACTCCTGCAAGTTCGGGTTGATTTTTCAGTAAGATGATAAGCAATTCCTCTCGTTTTATGTCTGCAAATGCTTTATCAATTTTGCCTGAATAATTATAATAGGGTACAAGCGATTGAATAAAATTCGGTATCAATTCGCTTTTGTTTAATTTCAAAAATGCTTTTTCAGGTTTGAATTTTGCAACTGTCGGTTTATGTTTTTCCTGAATTTTTTTGAGAAATACTTCATCAAAAATGATGATTACTTTTTCAAATTCGTTTTCCGCTTTTTCCTTGTTGTATCTCGCCAAACGATTTTTAATAACCAAACAATATTCACCTGCGTTGAGTGTTTGATTTTTGCTTCCGTCATAACCGTTCATCTTCCCTTTTGCCAAATACAAAAAGAAATGCTCGGGAATGAACTGTTCAGGCGAAATTTCAGGACCGATATAACACGATTTTATTTCTGTTGCTCTCATTTTATATTACCGAATTTAACCAAACTTTCTGCTGCTGCCAAAATCGCTTCTTCATTTGTTCTTGGTTGCCAACCTAAAATTCTTTTTGCCTTTTCGTTGCTTGCATTGCGATTTACGCCCAACATTGGGGCAATGGCTTTTGCTTTTTCGCTAAACAACGCAGCAATGCGAACTAACCAATCGGGTAATGTTTTGGTAGAAACATTTTGTGAAATTTCGGGCATTTCCTTTTTCAATAATTGTGCGATTTGAGGCAATGACATTGTTCCGCCTGACAAAGCTAAAAATCGTTGTCCTTTGGCTTCGGGATTTGTCATAGCCCGAATATGTAAATCGGCTACGTCCCGAACGTCCACAATTCCCAAAGTCAAATTAGGTATGGCTTTCATTGAGCCGTCCAAAATATTTTTCAGCAACTCAAAACCGCTTGATAAAACAGGACTTAACGACTGCCCGAAAATGCCCATTGGATTGATAACCGCAAGTTCTAAATTTCCACCTTCGGTTTTCATAAAGTCCCACGCTGCTTTTTCAGCCAATACTTTTGATTTGTTGTAAGCTGTCAAACCTTTTTCGTTTGGGTCTGTCCATTCCTTTTCGGTAATTATTGTGTTCGGGTCTTTGTGGCTGTAACCAACCGCACCAAAATTTGAAGTCATTACAACACGTTTCACACCTGCGTTTCTCGCTGCTTTCAAAACTCGTAATGCACCGTCCACCGCAGGACGTATCATTTCGTTTTCATCTTTTGGTATGGAAAGAAAAATTGGCGAAGCAACATGTAAAATGTAAGTACAATTTTTTACAGCTTCGTCCCAATTATCGTTTTTGGTTAAATCAGCTTCAATAAATTCAAGATTGCCAAACGAAGTGATACCGCCATTTTTCAGCATTTCAAAAACTTCGTCTTTTCTTTTCAAATTGCGGACTGTCGTTTTTACGTTGTAACCTTTTTGTAAGAGCTGCAAAATACAATGCACACCAACAAAACCTGTCCCGCCTGTTACTAATACTGTTTCTTTATTTTCCATTGTCTAAAAATTTTACGCTGCAAAGTTGAGCATAAAATTTTCAAATAGCTTTGTTGAAAAGTCCAAAGTTATTTTGTTGAGAAGTCCAAATCGTTAGTGGTTTGTCTGAATGATTGTCTATTGTGGTAATTATCTCTAAAAATCCAATCCATCTTCATCCTGGTCATCGTATTCATCCAATGAACCGAAAGAATCTTCAGGATTAACAGCCGGCAAATTGATCGAGCTTCCGTATTCTTCCGTATTTGCATCATCTTTGTTCATGGAGCTCTGGAATTCATAACCGCCAAACGCAAAATTATCTTCCATATCCGTGAATTTTGCCTGCTCACTGATGAATCTCAAACGGATGTTTTCCAAAGCGCCGTTCCGGTGTTTTGCAATAATGAATTCTGCCTGGCCTTCGCAAGGGCTGCCATCGTCCCAGACATCCAGCTTATAATAGTCTGGGCGGTAAATAAATGAAACGATGTCCGCATCCTGTTCAATCGCTCCGGACTCACGCAAATCCGAAAGTAACGGCCGTTTGCTTCCGCCGCGCGTTTCCACCGAACGGGAAAGCTGCGAAAGCGCGATCACGGGAATATTCAGTTCTTTGGCGATGGATTTCAGGCTTCGGGAAATGGCGGAAATTTCCTGTTCGCGGTTCCCGGTAGATTTTCCTCCACCCAGGGTCATCAGCTGTAAATAATCAATGATAATCAGTTTCACATCGTGCTGCGACACCAACCGCCTTGCTTTTGCGCGTAAATCAAAAATGGAAAGCGCGGGCGTATCGTCAATGTACAACGGCGCATCTTCGAGCGATTTCACCTTGCTGTAAAGTTGTTTCCATTCGTGGTCGTTCAATGCGGCTTTCCTGAGCTTTTCAGAGGAAATACCCGTTTCGCTTGAAATCATACGGGTGATCAGCTGGACATTGGACATTTCAAGAGAAAAAACCGCTGTCGGGATTTTTTGTTCTACCGACATATTCCTAGCCATGGAAAGCACAAAAGCTGTTTTTCCCATACCTGGCCGGGCGGCGAGTATCACAAGGTCGGATTCTTGCCAGCCGGAAGTAATTTTATCGATATGCTCAAAGCCGGACGGAATCCCGCTCATTCCCTCCTTTTCAGACATGGCTTTGATCTTATCAATGGCCTGTCTTACAAGTGTATTGGAATCAGAAAAGCTTCTTTTGATACCGCCTTCGGTAATTTCAAATAATTTACTTTCGGAAAAATCAAGCAGGTCGAAGACATCAGTCGTTTCATCGTAAGATTTATCGATGATGTTCGATGAAATTTCAATCAGCTGCCGCAGGATATATTTTTCTATCAGCACACGCGAATGGTATTCAATATGAGCGGCAGAAGAAACTTTTTGCGTAAGCTGGATCAAATAATAATCACCGCCAATCAGATCCAGTTTTCCTTCATTTCTCAGTTCATTGGAAACCGTAAGCAAATCGATCGGCTGGGTATTGTTGAACAATTTTTGAATCGCGGCAAAAATGGTTTGGTGCTGAATTCTGTAAAAAACCTGGGGCATTAACACATCAATTACTTCGTCGATACCCTTCTTGTCAATCATCATGGCGCCCAGCACGGCTTCCTCCAGGTCAATCGCCTGCGGGGGGAGTTTCCCCCGTTCTAAACTAATGATTTTCTGTGGTTTAGATTGTCGTTCTCGTGTGATATCCAGATTTTCCATAGGACTTGCGAAGTTATGAATTTGAAATTCAATTTGCCTCCTTCCTGTCCAAATAAAGTTTTTAACAATTCCGCGAAATGTTAAAGTTTTAAGGGTTCATTAACATAGGCACAGATTTTGAAAACCATGACAAATGTCATGATAAAAAATCTGATGGATTGCAATTTTATCTGAATCTACGAACCTTCGGTACCGGTTTTACTGAGTATTAATTTAAAATTTTCTGAATTATGAACACACAGAAACACCCTCGCTGGGACGATGTCCTTTTCGAAAACCGGAACAAAGCTTACGGCGCCTACGATTTAAGGAAAAATGAAGCTTTTAATCTGATGAAATCCCTTTTGACCGGAATTCTCTTTATAGGAATCGCGGCGGCCATTCTTTCTTTTACAACAAAAAATGAAACCGCGACAAAAACAACTCCTCCTGATCCTGTTATTGTAGATTTAACCCCCATCAAGGATAAACCTTCCAAACCAGACGAACCCGTTAAGGTTACAAAAGCGGTATCTGCGCCCGTCAGTCCGGATGATGACAGAACGCCGGAACCGACAGACAAGCCGGAAATTGAAAAAACTATGAAAGATAACGTGGATCTGGGAAAAATGGTTGTCCTTGACAGAAACGAAGGAGGTGATAACAGCAATATAAAATCCACCGGAACTACCGGAAGCGGAAGTGATGAGCCGGATGATGATGAAAAAACGCCTCCGGCAGAATCCAATATTATTTTTTATGCAAGGGATGTTGCTTACATGGCGGTTTTTCCGGGTTGCGAAAAATTCAGTAACGACAAAGACAAATCCCAGGATTGCATGGCCAAAAAATTACAGGACGAACTGGGAGCCCAATTAGATGATTTCGGCGAAATTGCAAATGCCAACAACATCCGGCAGGCGACAGCCAAATTGCAGTTTGTGGTAGATAAATCAGGAAAGATCGTCCAGGTTAAAACCATGAACGGCGGAAACGCCGAACTCAGCAAAGAAGCCCAAAAGGCGATGGAACGCATCTCAAAAAAATTCATTCAAAAAGGAAAACTCATCCGTCCGGCAAAACTGGACGACGGAACACCGGTCAACATGGTTTTCACCATTCCGGTAAAATTTATCCCTAATTAAATTGCCTCATTAAACATTGTCAAAGTGAACACCGCTTTGGCAATGTTTTTTTAAGGTTGTACATTTGTGCAGATGATCAGACAGGTAATCAATATCATTATGGGAATCCTCTACATCGGCATAGGGGTTTTCGTATTTTGGACAGAATGGTTTATTTCGGAACTGAACCCTGTGGCGGCCAAAGCCCTGGGGATTTTATTTATCGTTTATGGAATTTTTAGGATTTACAGAGGCTTACAGGCAATCCGCACCAAAGATTTTTAAATTTATTTTCCTTTCGGGCATCTGCTCCGTTCTTTTATTCTGTAAAAGCAATGAAAAGGAAATCACCCACCGTGAAGGGGAATTGACCATTTACGCCGATCCGGCCAACGAAAACCTTTTGCACGCGCTGACGGAAATTTATGTGATGAAATTTCCAAAGGTGAAATTCAACATGGTTTACAAATCTGAAACCGCCATCCTTCAGGATTTGCTGGACACGATTGCCAGTGCCGCTTTCATCAATAAACCGCTGACGGAACAGCAAACCCGGTATTTAAAACAACAGACCGGCATTACGCCGCGCTCTACCCTGCTGGCATACGATGCCGTGGTTTTTATTGCTTCCGCCGACAGTAAAATTGACTCCGTTGGTTTTGATGAACTGCGGAACGGGATTCTCAATGAAAGCAACAAGATTGTTTTTGACAATGGGAATTCCGGGAATTTTAATACGGTAAAGGAAATCCTGAAACTCGAAATCCCGAAAGAAAAGAAAATAGCAGCCATGGACAATGCGGAAATGGTGATCGATTTCGTACAAAAATCACCGGGTTCCATCGGTGTCATCGGGATGAATGAAATAAGCGAAAAAACCAGCCCGAAGGTCAAGGAATTATTGAAAAAAATCAAAGTGCTTCCGGTAGTGGATTCACTGAATGTCATCCAGGAACCGACCGTTCCCAATATCTTAGGGTTTAAATATCCGTTTTTTAAAGGTGTCTATTTCATTTCCCGCGAACCTGGATTTGGGATTGGAAGCGGTTTTTCCCGGTTTGCAGGTTCCGAGCAGGGACAGCTGATCGTAAAACGCGAAGGGCTTCAGCCCAATTATCTTTATGAACGGAATGTCAAGGTCAACCTGGAATCGGTAGAATGATTTTTTATTTGAATTAAAATATCTCCCGGAAAAATAATTTAGAAATAACCTTTGCCAAAGTTCTATTTTAATCATTCCATTGGTAACGGCTCCTGTTCAGGATAATACTCATCACAATCGGAGCGCCGATTAAAGAAGTAATGATGTTGATCGGCAAACTCCCGTTCGGAAAAACCTGTGCCAGCCATGAAAAAGTCAGCATCAGAAAAATTCCTGTCAGTATCACCAGAACATAAAGTTTTATAATTTGTGTTTCCCTGAAAACCATCCGGCAAATATGCGGAACCGCCAGCCCGATGAATGCTACCGGCCCGACAAAAGCAGTCGCGGAAGCTGTTAAAACAGCTGACGAAATCAGAATCAGCCAGCGTGTTTTTTTGATACTGACGCCCATCGTATGCGCGTAATTTTCTCCGAGCCGCATCCCGGAAATCCCTTTTAAAGTAAAAACCGAAAGAAAGATTCCCGATAAAACCGTCATTGCGAAAATCCCGATCT
>Ga0206107_1000243_pt1 | contig 31351 bp, 29 predicted proteins | sample 2B0metagenome_FD_148652 | JGI IMG/M metagenome (GOLD analysis project Ga0206107, IMG submission 148652) | Enriched microbial communities from leaf-cutter ant dump, University of Wisconsin, Madison, United States - 2B0 | ecosystem: Environmental > Terrestrial > Nest > Insects nest > Nest dump...
TGATCGGCGCCGGTGACGCCCCCATCTTCCTCAGCGCCGCACGGCTCATTGCGCACTGGTTCCCCGCCCGGCGCGTGCCCGTGCTCATGCAGGTGACGGGGCTCATTGGCCAGGCGGGCCAACTCGCCACCGCCATTCCGGTTGCCTGGCTGCTGCACCAGCACGGGTGGTCCGTCACCTTCGCCACGCTCGCGGGCGTTGGTCTGCTGGGCGCCGCGATCGCGGCCGCCAAGGTGCGCATGCCGCTCGCCGTGCCCGGCTCCGTCGAGGCCGAGCGTGAGCGCTTCTGGGGATCCATCCGCGCCGCCACGAGCCACGTGGGCACCAGGCTGGGGTTCTGGACGCACTTCCTTCCGCCGTTCAGCGCCAACGTGATCGCGCTGCTGTGGGGAGTGCCGTTCTTCGTGACCGCGCAAGGCATGACGCCGGCCCAAGCCAGCGCCCTGCTGATCGTGCTCACCGTGTCGGCCATGGCGTCGGGCCCCATTGCCGGCGTGCTCACCGCACGGCACCCCCTGCGACGCACCTGGATTGTGCTGGCGTCTGCCGTGGGGACGGCGGTGGCGTGGGCGGCGCTACTGGCGTTCGATACGCCGCGGCCGTGGTGGCAGCTGGCGCTGTTCTGCATCGTCATCGGCACGGGCGGGCCCATCTCGCTCGTGGGAATGGACTTTGCGCGTTCCTATGCGCCGGCCGCGAGGCTGGGCACCGCCTCGGGGTTCGTCAACATGGGCGGGTTCTCCTCGACCATCGCCGGAGTGCTGCTGGTGGGGATGGTGCTGCAGATCGTGTCGCCGCCGGGAGCCACCACCTACACGCTGGGCGAGTACCGGCTGGCATTCGCCTCGCTCGCCGTGGTGTGGATTGTTGGGCTGCTGGGTGTGCTGCGCAATCGGCGCCGCACCAGGGAGGTCATCGCGTTGGAGGGCGTCATTGTGCCTCCGCTGCGAGATGTTATGCGCCGCCGGCGCGGCGGTCGTTGACGCGGCGCCCGTCAGTGACGAGAATCGGATCAGCGGTGCGTGTCAGCTGACTAAGTTGGCGCGCACTGTTTCTTTGTGCCGCCGCCCGGCGGAGCCGCCGCCCGGTGGTGCGGCTCCATGGCGGCGTGGTGACCGTGCGGTAGGCACCGGTCCGGATACCGTAGGGGAGTGGTGGACTACATCGGTCGCGCGCTCGTAGCGGAGGCGCTGCAGGAGTGGCGCGATCAACTGCGCGCCAACGCCACCGTCTCCCCCTTGCGGGACCTCGCCTACTCTCAGGCGCAGCTCATCGACCTCGCGGGCGCACACCCCGGTGGCCTCGCGCCGTTCTTCGCCAACCGCCCCACGCTGCTGAGCTCGCTCATCCGCGAGGACGCTGCCCGTGTTGCCGCCGAGCACCGTGCGGCCGTGATTCGCGAGGCGGTGGAGCAGGTGCGCGCCGCTACCGGAGTGTGGACCGCCGCCCTGGTGGTGGGCACGGTCGCGTTCAGCGAGAACGGCCATGTGCGGGAGCTTCCGCTCGTCATGCGCCCCGTCATGTGGGACGACGCCCGCGGCGCGGACGCCTTTGTCACGATGCGCGACCAGGTCTACCTCAATCCCGTCTTTGTGAGCGAGCTGCGCGAGCGCGCCCCCCAGCGCGCGGAGTCCATCGTTGCCCTGGTCCCCGAGCACGCCGGGGGATCCGCGTTTGATCCGCGGCCCGTGTGGAACGCGGTGAAGGCGGTGGGCGACGCGTTTGGCCCGGGCTTTGAGGTGCGCGAGCGGCTGTTGCTCGGTGCGTTCGACGATCCCGAGCAGCGGCTTGTTGACGACCTCGACGACCTTGGTGCGGAGCTGCGCAAGTCCGACATCGTGGCCGCCGTTGCCGGTGACCACGACGCCATGGCTCGGCTCGCGGTGCCCATTCCCGCGTTCGCCACGGGCGACCGGGATCCATTCGCGGAGCGCGGCATCGGCGACCTCGACGACGCCCAATTTGCGGCGCTCGACGCCGTGGCCACGGGCCGCTCCCTGTTCCTGCAGGCGGCCCCTGGGTTCGATGCGCCGGGGATGGTGACGGCGATCGCGGCCGACGGCGCGGCCTCTGGCCGGTGTGTGGTGGTGGTGGCCGGCAAGCCTTCGCTGCTGGCGTCTGTGAATCGCCGCCTCGAGTTTGTGGGCGCCGCGGACCTCGCGGTGGACGGCGCACAGGACGCGGCCGCCCGTGCGCGCCTGCTGAGTTCCATCACCATGGGCGGCGCGGAGGTTGATGACGCACGCATCCGCTTTGCCGGTGAGCGGCTCTTGCAGGCCCGACGCGTGGCGCAGTCCCGCTTTGACGCTTTGCACCGCACGCATCGCCCATGGGACGCGAGCGCCTTTGACGCCGTGCAGGCCATCGTGCGGCTCACCTCGAGCGAACCGGCACCCGTCACGAGCGTGCGGCTTGACGCGCAAGCGGCCACGGTGGTGGCGGAGCACGGCTTCGCTTCCGTGGCAGAGGCGATCGTCAAGCGGCTTGGCGAGCGGGAGGAGGTGACCACAGAGACGGCCCCCATCACCACCTCGACCATTGAGCTGGTGCCGTGGTGGTCTCCCGTGACCGACGATCCCGAGCAGGGTGCGGTGCTCGATGAGGCGCTCGCCACGCTGCTGGTGCGCCACATCCCCAAGATGCGCACGGAGGCCGCACTTGCCGCGCATGAGACGGGGGTGGATGAGGCGACGTCGCTCGCGCATTGGTCGGATCAGGTGCAACTGTTCACGGACCTCAGGGCAACGCTCGAGATCTTCTCGCCTGCGGTGTTCCACCGTTCGCTTCACGACATCGTGGAGGCCACCGCCCCGGCGGGCGAGCGCGAGAGCGCTATTGCACGCCGCGACCGCCGCGCGCTGGTGCGCCGCGCGGTGGAGCTGCTGCGCCCCGGGCGGTCCAAGGCGACCCTGCACCACGACCTCCTCGCCGCGAACGATCAAGCGCTGCGATGGCGTGGCATGGCTTCCGCGGGCGGCTGGCCCGTGGTGCCCGACGACTTTGACATCTTCTCCGACCGCGTGGATCAGGTCTTGCGGCTGTGGGCGCGCATCGGCGAACCGGTGCGGCAGGTGACGGGCCGCGATGACCTCGCCGAGTTGTCGTGGGATGACATGACGCGCATCCTCACCGAGCTCGCCGAGGGTATCCCAGGCACACTCGAGGCGGCGCGTGCGCGGCCCCTGGATCGCGACATCGAGGATGTGGGACTTGGCGGGTTGCTCGCGGACCTCCGCGAGCGCGGCGCCGGCCCCGAACAGGTGCGTCGCGACCTCGAGTTCGCCTGGTGGGCGTCCGCCTATGAGGCGATCATCACCGCGGATCCGCGCCTGACCACGCAAGGCGCCCTCAGCAGGGCCGTTGCCGAGTTCATCGACGCCGACGAAGAGTTTGGTCAGTTGCGTGTGGGCCCGCTCATGCGGGCCGTTGCCGAGCGTAGGCGCGGCGCCATTGCGCGCCACCCCGATGCCGCTCGCGACCTGTTTGCCGCGCTCATGGAAGGCTCGGCGGCGTCCTATCGCGAGCTGTGGGCCGCCTATGGGCCGGTGGTAGGTGCCTTGCGGCCCGTGGTGTGTGCCACGGCGGAGCAGGTGGCGCGCATTGTGCCCGCGCAGCGCGTCATCGACACCGTGGTGATTGCGGGGGCGGAGTCCCTGGCACTCGCGGAGGTCATCCCGGCCATCGCCCGCGCCCGCCAGGTGGTGGTCATCGGCGATGCGGAGGCCGCCACGCGCTCCGCGGTCTCGGTGCTCGCCGCCTTGCTGCCACGCGTCACGATGCCCGTGGTTCCGCAGCCCCGCGATCCCCGCGTCACGATGGTGCTGGGAGCGATGTCCTATGGCCGGGTGTTGCAGCCGCTCCCCACGGCCGGCTCCGGCTCACGCCTTGAGGTGCAGGTGCTCGACGCTGTTGGCGCCCCCGCGGCGGGCCACCACAGCGTGGAGTCCACCAAGGCGGAGGTCTCCGCGGTGCTGGCTCGCGTGGACGTCAACGCCCGCACGGTTCCGCGCCGGTCGCTCGCCATCGTGGCCGGCAACGACGTGCACGCGTCGCGGATCCGCACCGCCATCAAGGAACGCGACAGCTCCACCGCCGAGCGCGTGGCCGTGGTGTCGATGGGTGAGGCCGGCGGCATCGACGTGGACGAGGTGATCATCTCGCTTGGTTACGCACGGGATCAGCGCGGCGGGTTGCCGCAAGGGTTGGGGGTGCTGGGCGAGGACTGGGGCCGCCAGGCGCTGACCCAGGCTCTCGTGGCCTCGCACGCGCGCGTGACCATCGTCACCTCCCTTGAGGCGGATCACCTCAGCGAAATCGCCGACGCCGTGGACAGCCCGGAGGCCATCGACGCCTTGCGCGATCTCATCGTTCGCGGCGACGCCGACTCCGTGGTGCCCGAGCGTCCGGAGCCTGGCCCCAGCGACTGGCTGCTGAGCGATATCGGCACCCGGCTGCGCTCCGAGGGCTACGGTGTGCGCCTGCGCTATGGCGCGGGAGCGGACACCATTCCCATGGTGGTGGGCGGGCCGCATGATCGCGGCTATCGCGTGGCGGTGGTCACGGACGAGACCCAGGCGGGCTCTGCCGTGAGCCTGCGGGATCGCCTGCGGTGGCAGGTGACGCGGCTGGAACGCCTTGGCTGGATTGTGGTGCCGCTGTGGACTCTTGACGTCTTCACGGATCCCGACTCTGCGCTTGACGCGATTCGCGGTGCGCTCGATGCCGAGATTGCCGCGCTCACCGCGGCCCTTCCCACGATTTCGATTCCGCTCGTGCACGCGCAGGCGAAGGCCGACGCCGGTGAGACAGAGCACGACGCGCCAGAGATCTTTGACATCGAGGACCCGGCCGAGGAGCCCATGATTCCGGAGCCGGAGCCGGAACCGGAACCGGAGCCGGAACCGAAACCCATCCGCCCCAAGGTGCCCACCATGGGGTTTGGCGTGCCCAAGCTGGCGCAACCGCAGCCCCGGCCACAGCGTGGGGCAGTGACGGCACCGTCAAAGGGAGTGGACCGCCCGCTTATCCCCACGCGGGCGTGGGAAGACGAGGACGCGGGATGGGGCGGGCGCGAGCCCGGGAATCGGGACGACGAGATCAGGCGCGACAAGCCGCCGCACTGGAGCTGATGAGAACCAGGGTTCGGCGTCAGTCGCCAGCGCTCGCGGACGTGCTCGAGGGCGCCGCGGCGGGCTTGTCCCGCGAGTCGGTGCGATAGAACCCGGAGCCCTTGAAGGTCACGCCAACGCTGCCAAAGACCTTGCGCACTTCGCCGCCGCACTGGGGGCAGGCGGGGGTGGCGGAGTCGTGAATCGACATCACCGCATCGAAGCGGTGTCCGCAGCTGGTGCAGGCAAAAGCATAGGTGGGCACCGCAGAATTCTACCCGGGCAGCGGCGTGAAGCCCTCAGGGGTGATGACGCCGCTGATACGGACGTCGTGATCCTCGCAGGGGAGGGGGTCAACCTCGGCGTCCCTGACCTCCCCGGCAAAGGTGAGCGCCACGATGGGAACGCCGTCCCGAGCGTCGGCCAGGGCCCGGTCATACCAGCCGCCGCCTTGGCCAAGTCGCGTCCCTGAGGTGTCCACGGCGAGCGCGGGGACGATGACCACATCGGCCTGATCCAGGGCGTCGGAGGACAGAAACTCGGTGGACGGCTCCGGGGGCCGGCCCGGCGCGCGCTCCACGAGGTCCGCTGCCCCCGCGTAGACGCCCCAGCCGCGCTGCAAACCGTCGCCCAACAGGGGGATGAGCACGCGCACTCCGCGCTGGTGGAGCGCCTCAATGAGGGGAAGCGTGCCTGGCTCGTGCGGGCGCGAGGCGTACACGGACACACACCGCGCCTGCTTCACCGGCTCCAACTCCAGCACACGGTCGCGAAGGGCCTGTGCGTGTTCCGCGAGCCGACGCTCCGCACGCTGTTGGCGCTGCCTGCGAATCGTGGTGCGCAATTCCACCTTGGCCTCGTCGGGCTCCATGGGGGCAGTCACGGGCTCCATGCCACCATTGTGCCAAAGAATGGTAAATCCACCGTCTCCCCTGTGGGGAGTCGCTAGGCTCGCAGGCATGACGACGGTCGCCAACCACAGGGCCGCGCTCACGCAGATGCTCGGCTCCGTTGAGGCCATCGACCTCGCGCTCGGCGATGCCCTGGGAGCGGTTGCCGCGGCGGACATCACCTCGCCGTCCGCGTATCCCGCGGTGCCGCTTGCCGCCACCGACGGCTACGCCATCGCCTCCAACGACGCGCTCGCTGCCGTGAGCCTGCCCGTGGCCTTCGACGTCGACTCCCGCGAACGCACGCCCCGCGTGCTGGTGCGCGGCACGGCGGTGCGCATCGCCTCCGGTGCGCCCCTTCCCCGTGGGGCCGACGCTGTGGCCGCCCTCGCGGATACCGACGCCGGGGTGGGCACGGTCCGGTTGTCGCGGTCGATCCTGCGTGGCGAGAACGTGCGCGGCGCGGGCTTCGATGCGGACCAGGGTGAGGTCATCGTTCCGGCTGGGCGGCGCATTGGGCCGCGCGAGTTGGGGCTTGTGGCGGCTACCGGGCGCTCGCGGGTGACGGTGCGGCCCGTGCCGCGCGTGGTGGTGGTGGCCATCGGCTCGGAGCTTGTGGACGCCCGCTCCGGCGAGCCCGGGGTTCCCGAGGCGAACACGCACATGCTGTCCGCGCTCGTAGAGGACGCCGGGGCAAAGGCCTACCGCGTGAGCGCCATTCCCGACGATCCTGCGGCCATCGCCGCGGCCCTCGAGGATCAAGTGGTGCGCGCGGACGTCATCATCACTACGGGTGGGCTGTCCGGTGGCACCACGGATCCGCTCGTGGAGGTGCTTGGCGCCATCGGCACCTCAGAGCGCGTTGACCTCAACCTGCTGCCGCGCGCCCGCCACGCCGTGGGCCGCATCGCCGAGGGCAACACTCCCGTCATCGCGCTGCCGGGCCACCCGGTGAGTGCGCTGCTCGCGTTCGAGGCCTACGTGCGCCCCGCGCTGCGCGCCATGAGCGGATTCGCCGAGGTGCGCCGGGTCACCATTCGCGCGCAATGGGCCCGCGATTGGCCCTCTACCAGCGGTTTCATGGAGGCGGTGCCCGTTTCGCTGGACCTTGACGACGACGGCGTGGTGCGCGCCGCCCCCCTCAGCGACGGCCGCGGCGGGGTGTCGCTTGGTGCGCTCGCGAGGTCCGACGGCATTGCCTGGGTTGGTGCCGACGTCACTACCGCGCGGGCCGGCGACGAGGTGCGCTGCACCGTGTGGGACCGGTGATGCATACCCTGCCCGTGTTGCGCGACGGCGACGTGCAGGTGCGCGCCCTGCGCCGCTCGGATGAGCCGGCATGGCTCGCGATTCGCGCGGCGAATCGCGACTGGCTGCGCCCGTGGGAGGCGACCGTGCCCGCCGGGGTGCCGCAAGATTCGGTGACGTTTGCCGCGTTTGTGCGGCAGGAGCGCAGGGCCTGGCGGCGAGGCGAAGCGTTTGCGGGGGCCATCTTTGAGGGCGGCGAGCTGGTGGGACGCGTGAGCCTTGGCGGCATCCGCTGGGGGGCGGAGCGAGGCGGGTCCATTGGCTATTGGATCGCTGAGGAGCGCGCGGGGCGCGGCATCACCACGCGCGCGGTGCGGCTGCTCGTGGACTACGGCTTTGCGCAGGGCCTGCACCGCATCGAGATCGCCATTCAGCCGCACAACGAGGCGAGCCTTGGCGTGGTCAAGAAGCTGGGATTCCGTGACGAGGGGCTGCGGTTGTCGTACCTCTATATCGACGGGGCATGGCGCGATCACCGGGTGTTTGCCCGCACCGCTGACTGACACGCCGCGAATATCCGCGGCTTGCGCGCCCCGCGCCCGTACCGTCGTGTCATGGTCCCAGCAGCGCTCCTCGCGATTGTCGGACTCGGCCTGGTTCTCGCCTACGTCATCCCGCAGCGAATCCAGGAGAGGTCCGACTACGCGCTGGTCCGCACCGAGGACCGCTACAGCGCGCAGATGCGCGTGGTGAAGGCCAGCGCTCGCCGGGTTGAGGCCGCGCACTCGCGGCCGTCCTCGGACTCGGGCGAGGTGCCGCTGCTCGTGACCGGAACCGCCCGCGCGCAGATTGCCGCGCTGGGTGACGCGCGCATGTCCCGCCCCGCCGGCCCGCTGGAGCGTGCCGCCGTGTCTGCACAGCGCGAGGCCATTGCGCTGCGTGGCGACAGGGCGGTGGTGCTTGCCGCAAGGCGTGCCACGGCCCGACGCCGTGCCCGGGTGGCGCTGTCCTCTGGACTTATTGCGGTGCTGGGCTGGGTGGCCGCCGCGGCCACGCCGTTCCCCTCCGTGCTTGCCGCGGTGCTGACGGCGCTGTTTGGCGGAGTGGTGGTGGCCGGTGCGCGCGCCGCCTCTGCGCAGCGCAAGGCCGACGCCCACCTGAATCTGGTGGCGCGCGAGGTGGAGGCAGCCGCCACCGCCACGCAGGCGCTCAAGCGCGTCACGGCAGAGCGTGCCCAGGGCGTTGTTGACGCTGAGCCCAATGACCTCGAGACGCAGGCCATCAAGGTGGTCACGGCCGCTGACCTTGCCCCGCTTGCCGCTCCCGCACCCATTCCCAGCCCCGCGCTTCCCGAGGCGCCTGCTCACACGTCCGCGACTCCCGCCGTGCACCCCGCGTGGGAAGACGAGGCCGACTGGTCGCCGCGCGCCATGCCCGCGCCCACCTACACGCTCAAGGCCTCGGTGCGGCCGCAGTACGCCCGGCCGCTCGATGACGGCGATCTTGCCGGCTCCTCGTATGCGCCCGCGGCCAGCGCCGCCGGTGTCTCAGGTGGTGCCGGGGACTCGCAGGAGGCCGCCGCGCCCGTGCAGCCACTGGAGGCGATCCTCCAGCGCCGCCGCCAGGCCTCCGCCTGAGTCAGTCGATCGGATACGCCACGTAGGCGAGCCGCGTGCCCGTGGGATCCCACGAGTTGACGTTGAGCGTTCCCTGCCCGCCAAACAGGTGCGCGAGGTCACGGATTCCGGCGCCGTCCGGGTCTGCGATGCGCACGATGACGTCTAGGTCAGCGGGGTGGCCCAGCGTGCCGGGCGGGTAAGAGATGTACGCCATCGCGTCGCCCGCAGGGTTCAGGTGGGGGAACCAGTTCACGCGCTCGTCAAAGGTGAGCTGGGTGATGTCCTCGCCGTCGGGGCTCATGCGAAACAGCTGCGCGTGCCCTGGGGTGGTGGAGCCGCGCTCGGAGTTGAAGTAGATCCAGGCGCCGTCGGGAGAGAACTCGCTGCCGTCGTGCGGAGCGTCTTCGTCGGTGAGCTGCATGTCCGGACCCCCTGCCGAGGGGATGGTGAAGACGTTGGTGCGCACGGCGTCGGGCAGAATTTCCAGCCCGATGTACGCCAGCTGGCTGCCATCTGGGCTGATGCCGTGCAGGTAGTAGCGGAAGGTGGGCCCGCGATCGTTGCTGACTCGCCGTGGGGGCTCGGAGCCGTCGAGGGTGATGGCGTAGAGGTGGCCGTCGTCGCTGCTGACGTACGCGAGGGTGCCGTCGGGCGAGAGCACGTGGTCGTTGTTGAGCTCGGTCACGCCGCCTAGGTCGATTTCCTGGAACTCGCCCGTGTCCACAGCCACTTGGAAGAGGCGGCCGTCCCCGTTGACGATGAGCCACTCGCCGTCCGGAGTCCAGTTGGGTGCCTCGAAGAGCAGGCTGCTGGACTCGGCCACGAGGGTGCTGTGGCCGGTGTCCGCGTTGGCGATGAACAGTTGTGCGCGCTGGTGGGGGCGCAGGGTGCGTGCCATAGGCCCGACGCTACAGCGGCTTGGGCACGTGGCGCACCGCGGCGGTACTATTGTTATAGTTGTTGTAGAACAAAGGAGCATCCCATGAACGACGTCACCCGCCGCTTCACCCTCGTTGGTGCGGTCATTCCCGGCGCCCTCACGGTGCTTGCCGTGGTGGTGCAGGTGGCGCTGTTGCCGCAGCTGCCCAACCCCAGCGCCGTGCACTGGGGGCTTGACGGCGTGGACGGATCGGGGCCCGCGTGGACGTATCCGGTGATCACCGCGTTCATGGGCGCGCTGCTGCCCGTGTGGCTGTGGCTCAGCGCGCGGCCGCGGATGCGCTCCGGTGCGCGCGGGTGGTCCTTCCGGTTCCTTGCGGCGTTTGCGCTGGGGATCGCGGTGTTTGGTGCGGTGGCGATGACGTGGGCGGTGGCGATGCAGGCGGGTCTTGACTCGTGGACGGACGCGCCAAGCGTGGTGCCCGCGCTTGCCGTGGGTGCGGTGCTGGGCATCGTGGCGGGGCTCGGCGGCTACGCCGGGCAGCCCAAGACCGTCACCGTGTATCAGGAGCTGCCGCAAGCACACGTGGAGATCTCCGCGGGTGAGCGGGTGGTGTGGCTGGGGGTGGCGAAGGCGGGCAAGGGCACGGTGGCGGTCATCATCGTGGCGGTGGCCCTGCTGCTGGGCGGCGCGGTGGCGGGATGGCTCACCCAGGAGTATCCGGTGATGTGGCTCATGCTCGCGTTGGCCGTGCTGATCGCGGCGCTGGGCCTGATGATGCTGGAGGCCGACGTGCGCGTGGACGCCACGGGCATCCAAGTGCGCGGGCCCGCGGGATGGCCACGCAGCTCTGTTGCACTTGGCCAGGTGGCGAGCGCCACGGCCATTGAGGTGGAGGCGCTCGGCTCGTTTGGCGGCTGGGGATGGCGCAGGGTGCCCGGCGCCATGGGAGTGATTCTGCGCAGCGGTGAGGCGCTGCGCGTGGAGCGCAGGGAGGGGCACGCACTGGTGGTCACCGTGGACGGCGCGGCCACGGCGGCCGCGGTGCTCACGGCGCTCGCGGAACGAGCGGAGGCCTGACCATGCTGTTGCGTATCGACACGGCGTCGGACCAGCCTCTTTTTGCCCAAGTGGCGGCTGCGGTCCGCGCCGCCATCTCTCAGGGCGAGGCGCGCCCGGGGGATCGCCTGCCGCCGGCCCGGGAGGTGGCGCAGGGCCTTGGCGTGAACGTCCACACCGTGCTGCGCGCGTACCAGGACCTTCGCGATGAGGGGCTCGTTGACCTGCGGCGCGGGCGCGGCGCCGTGGTGACCGACGCTGCCGACAGCATTGCGCAGCTGCGCCGGGATATCGCGGAGCTGGGCAAGCGCGCCACGGCCCTGGGGATGGCCCCGGCAACGGTGGTGGCGCTGGTGCGCGCGAGCCTGTGAGGTTGGGTGCCGCGGCCTCGCGGTGGTAATCTGTCTAGGCACTTTGGGGCTATGGCGCAGTTGGTAGCGCGTCTCGTTCGCAATGAGAAGGTCAGGGGTTCGAATCCCCTTAGCTCCACCACCCAGCACTCACCCACCGCAGGCGAGACCGTCGTCACCCCATCACCGCCAGCAGCACTCCGCCCACGGCGCCCAGGATCACCACCACCCACGGCGCGAGCTTCCACGAGACCAGCAGCACAAAGCACGCCACTGCCAGGGCAAACGGGCCTGGACCCGTGATTGCCGTGGTGAAGACTGGCGTGCAGAGGGCTGCGGCGAGGATGCCCACCACGGCGGCGTTCGCGCCGCGCATCATGGCCTGCGCCCACGTGCGAGGCCGCAGGGTGTTCCAGAACGGCACTACGCCCACCAGCAGCAAGTACCCCGGGAGGAAGATCCCCACGAGCGCAATCACCGCGCCGAGTACGCCGCCAGGGCCGGTGGTAGACAACGCGCCGAGGTAGGCGGAAAACGTGAACAGCGGTCCCGGCACCGCTTGGGCTGCACCGTATCCGGTGAGAAACGCCGGATCGGTGACCCAGCCGGGATCCACAACGCCCGCCTGCAGCAGCGGCAGCACCACGTGGCCGCCGCCGAACACGAGGGAGCCGGCGCGGTAGAACGCCTCGAACAGCAACAGCCCTGGGGAGGCCACAAGCGTTGCGAGCAGCGGCACGCCCAACAGGACCACGGCGAAGGTGACCAAACTGGCGATGCCCACACCGCGTCGTACAGGAAAGTGCAAGGTGCCGCCGGGAGGGGCGGTCATGCCTCGGCAGAACAGCAGGCCCGCCACGGCGCCAAGGGCGATGGCAATGATCTGCCCCGCAGAACCGGCCAGGAGCAACGCCACTGGGGCGGCAGCCACGGCGATCGCGGCGCGGCGAGCGTTCGGGGTGAGGGTGCGCGCCATGCCGAGCACGGCCTGCGCCACAATCGCGACAGCCACCACCATCAGCCCAGACAGCAGACCTTGACCAACCGTGCCGGTGAACCACGATGCGCCATAGGCGAATGCAACCATGAGCGCGGCGGACGGAAGCGTGAACGCGAGGAACGCGGCCACCGCCCCCCGCATGCCAGCCCGGTACAGGCCCAGCCCAAACCCCACCTGGCTCGAGGCCGGCCCGGGCAAGAACTGGCACAGGGCCACGAGGTCGGCGTACTGGCCATCGCTGACCCACTTCCGACGCTCCACAAGCTCCGTGCGGAAATAGCCCAGGTGCGCAACGGGACCGCCAAAAGACGTTGTTCCCAACTTTAGGAACACTCGGAAGATCTCCCACACGCTTCCCTTGCCCGCCGGGGCCGGGTGCACGGGCGCCTTGTCAGTCATGGGTCTTTGTGGCGATGACGCACTCCGCCCTTTCTCGCGATTTTTGGTTGGGGGCACTGAGCAAGAACCCGAACACGCTCACCACGCGGAACTCAAGAGGCCTCGAAGGACAGCACGTGCTTCGCCCCGCCCGAGCGCCCGGCGGCTACCTGCTCGACGATCGATATTCCATCCTTCGCCGGCGTCGTCGTGACCTCGTACACGAGTTCGCCCGTGGCGACCAGATCAAGGAGCCCCGCAAGCGCCGTGCCATCGGCTTCGACGTAGAGATCGACGCTGGTGATGCCGCGTACAGGTTCGGGTGCGTCGGAGGTGATCGAGACCAGACGACCGCCATCTTTGAGCAGGGTGAGCGCCTGATCCGCGGTGCCGGTCGCGGCGATGAGCACCGCGTCGAACTGCCCGTCGATCCGCTGTGCCCAGTCGGGCTCGTGCGTGTCGACGACCTCGTCGGCGCCCCAGCCGCGAAGGTGGGCGGTGTGGTGCAGTCCCGCACCGGCGACAACGTACGCACCGCGGAGGTGCGCCAACTGCACTGCCAGCGCCGCCGTCGGGCCAGAAGCCCCCACCACGAGCAGGCGCGCACCCTCGCCAACGTGCAAGGCGTCAACGGACTGCACCGCGGTCAGTCCGCCAACGGGAAGTCCCGCGGCGATGTGGGGCGCCATGCCTTGGGGGAGGCGCGCGGCGTGGGCAGCCTTCACGAGCGCCTGCTGCGCCCATAGACCGCTGCCGTTGAGGAGTGGTGCTTCATGCGCGGCTACCACGTCGCCGACAGCGAAGCCCGTAACGCCCGGACCCATGGCCGTGACGCGGCCGGCGCCTTCGACGCCGATCGCGGCCGGCGGTTGAAAGTCCACCTCCCAGGTGCCGTCAGGCAGGAGCAGATCCCAGGCGCCGACGCCGCCGGCGATGACGTCGAGCAGGAGTTCGCCTTCCTGGGGTTCCCGGGGTGAGGGCAGTTCGAGGACCTCGAGCGGAGTGTTCAGGGCGGTGACGCCGATCCCGTACATGATGTGGCCTTCTGTGGGTCTGGTGCAGGCGTTGGTGACGTTTGCGGTTGAGGCCGTGAGGGCCAGTGGTGGGGTGATTCTTGCCTCGTACCCGATGGGCGTCAAGCCCTTGCGCGCGGCGCCGGTGAGCTCCGCCGCGTCCCGCGCATCCGACTTGACGGCACCGCACCATGGCAATAAGTATATACAACTAGCGCTCGGCTTCCGTGGGCGCGATCGGCCGGCCCTGTCCCGGCCCTTCCACGAAGAGGACCAGGAGATCCGCCATGACCCCAGACAAGCCCGCCGCCGAAATGTCCGTCGCGGAGCTCGCCGCCTACATCGACCACTCGGTGCTCAAGCCTGAGTTCACGCCCCAGGAGATAGCCCGCGAGGTCGAGAATGGCGTCCGGTACGGATGCCGCACCGTCTGCATCAACCCTTCGGCGATCGAGATCGCTGCGCCGCTCACGGAAGGCTCCGCCACGGACATCTGCGTGGTGATCGACTTCCCGTTCGGGCTCTCGACGACTTCCTCTCGAGTTGCCCAGGCCGAGCACGTGCTTGCAGCGGGTGTGCAAGAGGTGGACGTCGTCGCCAACTACGGCCAGCTGCGAGGCGGTCGCGCGGATCTGGTGGAGCAGGACCTCCGCGCGGTGATCGAGGTCTGCCACGCGGCCGGAGTCCCCGTGAAGGTGATCCTCGAGACGGACGCACTGACGGTCGAGCAGGTGAGGGCGGGCGCGGAGGCCTCCATCGCCGCCGGCGCGGATTTCATCAAGACCTCCACCGGTTTCTACACCGGAACCACGCAGCACGACCAGACCGGCGCATCCGACGCGATGGTGCGAATCATGATCGACGCCGCAGCCGGGCGCACCAAGGTGAAGGGCTCGGGCTCCATCCGCGACCGCGATCACTTCTTGCGCTTGATCGATGCCGGTATCGACCGCATGGGCATCGGCTACCGCTCCACCCCGGTTGTCCTCGGCATCTCCGACGACGGCGCAGCCAGTGCCGCGGCCAGCGGCTACTAGCCGATCCCCTCACACGAGCGCTCAACGATGACGACGCACCTGGCCCACCCCGGACCGACCGGACCACGATGGATTGGGATCGACGTGGGCGGCACCAATACGAAGGCCGTCCTCCTGGCCCTGCAGGACGGCCGGCCGGAGGTGCTTCGTTCTGAGGAGTCGGCGACCCGAGGAGACGACCCACTGGAAGTCCTCGCCCAGGTGGCCCAGATTACAGCGGGGCTGCGCGCCGCATACTCCCACCTCGGCGGGGTGGGCGTGTCCATACCTGGCTCGGTGAACCGGCTCGCCGGGACCACCGGAGTGGTGCCGAACCTTTCCGGTTCCTGGAGCGGCACGCGCGTTCGGGACGTGCTGACGGAGTTGATCGGCCTGCCCGTGGAGATCGTCAACGATGCCCGCGCGTTTACGCTCGCCGAGGCCCGGCACGGAGCCGGTCGCGGGCACCGCGTCGTCGTCGGCGTCACGCTTGGCACGGGCCTCGGCAATGGCCTCGTCGTAGACGGCGACTTGCTGGAGAACGGCTCCGGCATGAGCGGCGGCGACATCGGCCACCAGGTCATCCAGGCGGACGGTGACCCGTGCCCGTGCGGGGGCCGGGGCTGTGTCGAGACGCTTGCGAGCACGGGGACGTTGCTGCGCGACGCCGGCACGCCAACCGTCAGGGAGGCGTTCGCGGCCGCCGCTGCCGGTAACCCCACCGCCGTCGCCGCAGTCGAGGCCTACGTGGACCACGTTGCGACCGCGCTGGCGAACCTCCACACCCTGGTCTGCCCGGATGTCTACGTCATCGGCGGCGGCATCGCCGCGGCAGGCGAGCAGCTGTTTGAGCCTCTGCAGCAGGCGGTGCGCTCTCGCGTCCGCTTTGACGATCCCGGGCGGGTTCGCCTTGTTGCCGCGGAACTCGGCCCGTTCGCGGGAGCCATCGGCGTGGCGACCCTGGTCGCATCGACCTCTGACGGCCTTTAGCCCCGCGGCGGGATGGGCGCAACGAAGGAGCCCGTGTCGATCACCCAGCGTGCGGCCACGTAGGCGGTCTCTGTGCTCTCAACGGCGCGCCCCGCATCGTCCGATATCAGGCGCGTCTCCACCAGCAACGCCGCCGGGGGCTCGACCTCGAGTAGCCGGGCTTCGTCAAGATCGGCGATGCGCGCCGTGACATGGCCCGTGGCCCGCCCCAAAACGCGCCCCAGGTTCGCTAGGGCCTGGTGCAGCGATTCCTTTTCGAGGTCCGCCTCAAGCACCGGTGCAAACTCCCCTGGCAGCACCGCCCGCTCCAGCGCAACCGGCACGCCGTCCGCAAGGCGGACCCGCTCGATGACCACCACACGCTCGTTCGCGCGCAGGCCCAGGGCTGCCGCCTGGTCCGGGATCCGCGTCACCTCTGCCCGCAGCAGCCTCGATCCCGGTTCGATGCCGCGGCCACGCATGTCCTCAGAGAAGGACCGCAGCAGCGCCTCCTCGCGGTGCAGTTGCTGCGGTCTGACGAAGCTTCCTGCGCCGCGGCGGCGCTCGATCACGCCGCGCTGGGCGAGGCGCTGGAAGGCGTGGCGGGCGGTCATCCTGCTCACTCCGAACCGGTCGGCGACCTCACTCTCCGAAGGGAGCGCCGTCCCGGGTCCGAGCACCAGGCACTCGTCCTCAAGCCACCTCTCGATCCGCCGATACGCGGCACCGTCAGTCGACGCGCCAGAGGCCTGCATCGGAGACTGTTGTCGCTGGGGCACGAGACGTCTGCTTCCTCGCCCGGCAGGGACGCTCGGGTCATCACCGTTGCCGACCGTTCACCAGCCGGCGCAGCCACTACGTGAGAAGGCCTTGGGTCATGATCATATCGACGAACCTCGCACGTGACACGGACCCCCCAGCTCGAGTGCCCCTTTCACCAAGCGCACTGCGCGCAACGCGCCTACGCTTGCCCCATGGAACAGACCCTGATCGTCGCAGGACTCGTGCTGTTCCTCCTGGGCCTCCTCACGGGCATCATCGCGCCCAAGCTCACCAACCCTCGCATGGGGGTCTCGAGCCACATCCAAGGCATGACAAATGGGCCCTTCCTCATCCTGGTGGGGGTGTTGTGGCCGCAGGTGAACTTGCCGCACGCGTGGGGCGTTGCCACGGTGGTGTTGCTGGTCTTCGGCGCTTTTGCCAACTGGCTGGCCATGCAATTGGGAGCGGTGTGGGGCGCGGGTCACCGGTATGCGCCCGGTGTCGCGGGAGCGCATCGGGCGTCACGGGCCAAGGAGCAGACCGTCACCTGGCTTCTGATCGCCCTGACGCCGGCGATGATCATCGGCACCGTGCTGCTCATCGTCGGGGTGCTGCGCTAACCCCTCGCGCGCATCACGTTTTGGTAAGGACATGCCCCGCATGGGAACCTTTAGGGCCCCCCATCGGTTAGGCCCGTGTGGCCCCGTGAGGGCCGATCCACCACCCCAACCTGGGAGACTTTCGCGTGAAGACCAAGCTGTCCGTATCCGTTGCCGCCGCCGCGCTCGCGGCCCTCATGCTGGCGGGGTGCTCGTCCGCCGAGGACCCCACCACGTCGGCATCGCCAACAGCCGGGGCCACCCAGGCGCCCGACACCGCCGCGCTGATGTCGGCCGCGAACGCCGCCCTGGAGACGGTGTCATGGGACGAGGATGACAAGGGCGTTCCCACCCTGAAGTTTGACCAGCCGTTCTCCGTGGGCACCAACGCCGTGCGCATCATCAAGGACGGCGACGGCGCGGAGATCCACGAGGGCGACATCGTGTCGCTGACCTACACGGTGACCTCGGGCGAAGACGGCACGGTGGCCTACTCCACCTATGACTCGGGCACCTCCGAGGCCGTGACGCTCGCCCAGAACCAGATTGACCCCGTGCTGATCGACAATCTGGTGGGCGCGCACGTTGGCGTCACCTTCCTGTACGCGGCCGTGGACCCCAGCAGCACCCCCGCCACGTCCGTCATCATGGCCGTCAAGGTCGCCAACGCCGTGACGCCGCTTGAGCGCGCCACCGGCACCGCCGTCACTCCCGCCGAGGGCCTTCCCGTGGTGACGCTTGACTCGTCCGGCGCCCCGTCCATCAAGACCCCCAGCACCAAGGCCCCCACCGACCTCGTGGCCCAGACGCTCATCAAGGGCGAGGGCGCCACGGTCAAGGAGGGCCAGACGGTCACCGTCAACTACACCGGTTGGGTGTGGGGCAGCGACGGCACCCCGTTCGACTCCTCCTGGCAGCGCGGCTCCACCTTCAGCACCCCGCTGGACAAGTCGTCCCTCATCGAGGGCTGGGTCACGGGCCTCGCCGGCCAGACGGTCGGCAGCCAGGTGCTGCTCGTCATCCCGTCCAGCATGGGCTACGGCGACAAGGATTCCGCCGACGGCGCCATCCCCGGTGGCTCCACGCTCGTCTTTGTGGTGGACATCCTCGCCGCCTCCTAGGCGCCTACCAGGCCCGACGCTCACTTACGCCAAAATTGCCAGCGTGAGTGAGCGTCGGGCACCGTAGGTTCTTCGATGACCACCGTGTAGGTGCGCCCCGCGTTCTTGACGATCGCCGTGATGAGCGCCGCCACGGGCAGCGCCATGAATGCGCCCATGGGCCCGGCGATGGCGCCGCCCGCGATGGCCGCGCCAAACGCCACCGCGCCGTTGAGCTCCATGGTGTGGGACGAGAAGCGCGGACTGAGCCAGTAGTTCTCCACCTGCTGGTAGATGATGACCCACACCAGGAACAGCACGGCCGGCACCAAGCCCTGTACCGCGAGCATGAGCAGGATGGGCAAGGCCGCGCCAATGTAGGTGCCGATGAACGGGATGAACTCGCTCACAAAGCCCATGAACAATGCCATGGGCACGGCGTACACGAGCGGCAGCCCCAAGATCACCATCACCGCAAACCCCAGGCCGCCATTGACGAGCATGAGCAGCAGTCGTGAGTAGAAGTACCCGCCGGTCTGCTCGATGGACTGATCGGTGATCCAGCCGAACACGCGCTGACGCTCCGGAGTCATGCGGCCGGCCACGGCCTTGCGCAGCTTGGGGAAGTCCGCGGCGATGTAGAACGTGAATGCGGCGATGGTGAAGATGTCCACGACAAACCCGATGCCGCTCGTCACCAGCCCGAACACGCTCGAGCCCCACTGGGCCACCTTGGCAAGGAACGCGTTGGTCTGCTCCGTGGTGGCGTCGCCGTCCACGATGGGCCCGCCAAAGTGATCCGTGGTCCACTGGTTGAGGTCCGCGATCCACGCGCCAACGCTGTCTTGTGCCTCGTGGGCGAACGTCACCACCGCGGGGATGAGCACCGCCACAAGCAGCACCACGGCCATCGCCGCGATGAGATAGACAATGCCCACGGCCGCGCCGCGACGCATGCCATATCTGGCGGTGAGCGCGTTGACCCCGGGCACGATGGCAAGCGCAAAGAACGTGGAGATGACGAGCATCCCCAGCAGCCCACGTGCGGCCACGGCCATGGCCACGGCAAGCGCGGTGAGCACCCCCACCACCACGATGCGGCGCAGCACCACCCACGTGAAGTGACTTGCCCAGGCCGCATACTCGGGCTCCGCGTACCGGCGCCCGCCCGCCCACAGCCGGGCAGCGTCGGCCACCTCGCTGGGTACCTCGCTGCTGTCCGACGCTGGGGCTTGGCCGGTCATGTGAACCGCCTTGGGAGGGGGTTGGCTATGAGTTCTTGGGCGCCTTGCCGAACGTGAACGCGCGCACCACCCCGGTCACGCCGAGGATCACGAGCGTGATGCCAACAAGTACCGCAAACGCGAGCGCGGTGATGCCGGGCCACACGAGCACCACGATGCCGGCGATGACGGAGATGACACCGAACACGATGCCAACGGCCTTGCCGTTGTCGCCCTTTCCGGACTCCACGATCGCCATGATGCCGTCGATGATCCACGAGATGCCTACGGCAAGCACGGCGATGAGTACCAGGACGGCCGTTGCGGCGTCGAGGTTGCGCATCACCACGATGCCAGCCAGAAGCACGATGAGCCCCAGCACAATGCCGAGCACGCGGTGGCCGGCGCCCAACCCACGGCTGAAGATGGCGAGGGCCAGGTGCGCAATTCCCGAGATGATGAAGTAGATGCCCGCGATGCCCGCGGCCACCGCCACGGTGCGCCCAGGCCACACCAGCAGGGCAATGCCAAGGCCCACGGCAAGAATGCCAACGAGGCCGAACGCCGCACGCACGGCGTTGATGCCGCTCTTGCCGAGCGAACTCGGGTCGAGTTCGAGGACGTCAAGGGTGACGCCGTGCATCGAATCACTGCTGGACATGAATGCCTCCTTGGTGCGCCCGCGCGGCAGTGCGAGGGTCGTCACCGCCAACGCTAGCGCGTGCCCCTGTTTGGCGCGTGTTGTGCGCAGGAGGGCAACAGGTGGCGGGCCAGCGTCAGGCCAGCGTGGGCTGCGACGCCGTGGCGCCCACCAGCGAGAACAGGTCCTTGGGGTCCGTGGGCGAGGCCAGGAGGTCGGCGCTGGGGGTGGAGGCCTCGAGGTTCTCGCGCAGATACCTCAGCGCGGAAAAGTCCTCGATGGCAAAGCCCACGGAGTCGAACACGGTGATCTCCTCGCCGGAGACCCTGCCGTTCGCCTCGCCGCGCATCACGCGCCACATCTCGGTGACGGCATGGCCGGCGGGCAGGTGCTGGATCTCGCCCTCGATGCGGGTCTGTGGCTCGTACTCCACGAAGATCCTCGCGCGCTGCAGGATGGACGGGTCCAGCTCGGTCTTGCCGGGGCAGTCCCCGCCGATGGCGTTGATGTGCACCCCGCACCGCACCATGTCGTTGGCGAGCACGGTGTTGAGCGCCTTGTCTGCGGTGCAGGTGGTGATGATCTCCGAGCCGCGCACAGCGTCGGCCGCGCTGGCGGCAACCCGCACGTCAAAGCCCAACGCGGTGAGGTTCCGTTCGGCCTTGACAAGTGCAGCCGGGTCCGTGTCCCACAGCGCAAGTGACGTGATCCCCAGGAGCGCCCGGAACCCCAGCGCCTGAAACTCGGATTGGCTGCCCGTGCCGATGAGCGTCATGCGTTCGGCATCCCGTGGCGCCAGGTAGGTGGCTACGAGGGCCGAGGTCGCCGCGGTACGCAGCGCGGTCAGCAGCGTCATCTCGCTGATGAGCAGCGGATAGCCCGTGTTGACGTCGGACAGGATGCCAAGCCCCACCACGGTCTGCAGGCCGCGCCCGGGGTTGATGGGGTGGCCGTTGACGTACTTGACCGCGTAGAGCTCGTTGTTGGTGGTGGGCATGAGCTCAATCACCCCATCAGGGGAGTGGTGTGCCACGCGTGGGCGCTTGTCAAAGCGCTCCCAGTCACGGAAATCGGCCTCGATGGCACCGGCGATGCCCGCAATGCGCGCCTCGGCCCCGGCCTCGCGGATCCAGGCCGCCATGCGCGGGACGTCCACGATGTGCACCATCAGCGCACCTCGGCGTCTCGCAACGCGAGCGTGCAGCACTTGACCCCGCCGCCGCCCTTCAGCAGTTCCGAGAGGTCCACGCCCACGGGGTTGAAGCCGCGTTCGCGCAGTTCCTGGGCAAAGCGCGTGGCACGAATGGGCATCACCACGTCGCGGCCGTTGCTGACCACGTTGAGCGCGAGCATGGCCGCCTCGTCTTCATCCACGAGGATCGCGTCAGGGAAGCGACGCTCCAGCTCCTCGCGGCTCGCCGGCGCAAAAGCACCTGGCAGATAGGCAATCTGTTCGTGCCCGGGCCGTGCATCGAGCACCGCGAGTGCGGTGTCGAGGTGGTAGTACTCGGGGCGCACCAGCACCAGCGTGACCACCTCGCGGTCAAACGTTGCGGCCACCTCCGCATGGCTGGCGAGCGTGGAGCGGAAGCCCGTGCCCGCAAGGATCACATCACCGATGGCGAGCAGGTCCCCTTCGCCCTCGTTGATCTCGGCGGCCTCGACCACGCGGTAGCCGGCGCGTGCCAGCCAGTCTGCATAGGCGCGTGCCTCCGGCTGGCGCTCGGGAAAGCGGAACGACGCCGTATAGGCAATGCCGTCAACCACAGTTGCGCCGTTGGCGGCGTAGACCATGTCGGGCAGTCCCTCCACGGGTTCGATCTCCTGCACCGTGATGCCCAGGCGCGTGTACGTGTCGCGCAGCTCGCGCCATTGCGCCACCGCCAAAGCGGTGTCGGTGGGCACGGTGGGGTCCATCCAGGGGTTGATGGCATAGAGCACGTCAAAGTATGTGGGCGGGCACATGAGCACAGAGGTGGGCTGTGCATGGCGTTCGGCGGTCGCGGTGGCGACGGAGGGCGCGGAGGTGGGTACTGAGGTGGGGACTGTCATGGTCTCAGCATGACAGCGATTCCGTGCAAGGTGTTGGCTGGCTATTGCTGTTTATTGTGAACTTCCCTAGACTGGCGCAAGATTCTCTAGTCACGGTGGCCTTGGGAGGCTTGCGATGAGCGTTGATGAACTGGATCGCAGACTCATTGATCTGCTGCGTTCTGACGGCCGTGCCACCTTCGCGGAGCTCGGCCATCGCGTGGGCCTGTCCGCGTCTGCGGTGAAGCGTCGCGTGGATCGGCTCGTGGCCACGGGGGCCATTCGCGGGTTCGGCGTGATCGTGGATCCAGACGTTGACGGCCGCGACACCGAGGCCTACGTGGAGCTCTTCTGCCGCGGCACCGTGGCGCCCGGCGAACTCACCCGCATCCTTGCCGACATCCCCGACGTTGTGGAGGCCTGGACCGTCACGGGCACCGCGGATGCCATCGTCAGGATTCGTGCGCGGGACATCGCAAGCCTTGAGGTGGCGCTCGAGCGCGTGCGCCTTGCGCCCCAAGTGGATTCCACGCGTTCGGCGATCGTGCTGTCGCGGCTCATCGAGCGCCGCGACTCCTAGCAGGCGGCGCGAGCCCGGACGCGCGCGGCTAAATCCAGCCCTTGAACCCTAGGGACGGGATGCGCGGCAGCCACATGTGCACCTGCCAGTACTCATAGGCAATGGGCATCCCCGTCCACACCGGCACAAAGAAGCCCGCAAAGATCAGGCACACCGCCACGTAGGCGGCCACCGCAAACGAGCCTCCCCGCGAATACCGGTCTATGCCGCGCAAGCGAGCCAGAGCGTCGGGCAGGGCAACGCGCCGCAGCGCCCAGGTGAGGGTCAGGATCAGGAACGGCGCAAAGGCCACCGAATAGAACGTGAAGATGGTGCGGTAGGCGTAGGGGAACCACACCACCCAACCGGCGAGCACGCCGAGCGAGACGGTGAGCGCAAGCAGGTCAAGGTGACGCACCACGCGCCACAACGCGTAGACAAGGGCCGCGGCGCCCGCCCACCAAATGAACGGGTGGCCAAGCGCATGGATGGCGCTCACGCACCGCGAGGCGCCGCAATCGACATCGTCAACGTCGGCAAAGTAGAACGCGGTGGGTCGCAGCTGCAGAATCCACCCAAAGGGGTTGGAGCGGTAATTGTGCGGGGCGGTCAGCGAGGTATGGAAGTCCCACATCTGCTTGTGATAGTGCGCAAGCGAACGCAGGGCCTCGGGAAGCCAGGTGACGCCCTCGCCGGGGTGCTTGGCCGCCCAGTCGCGCCCCCAACTGCCGTCGGTGACAAACCAGTTCCACCAGGTGAGGATGTAGACGCCAAGCATGAGGGCGAGCGAGCCAACCGCGGTAGGAATCGCCCGCAGCCCCGAGCCAAGGAACCACCGCTCAATCCCCGCGCGGCGCCTGTCCGCCATCTCGAAGATCACCGACAGCACCAGGAACGCCGCCGCAAAATACATCCCCGACCACTTGGTGGACACCGCAAGCCCTAGCGTCACCACGGCGGCCCAGCGCCACCAGTGAATCCCCACGCGTGGGCCAAAGCCCGGTATCCGCTCATGCGGGGCCAGTCCCAAGCGCTCGCGCGCTGCAGCCGCGGTGGCGGTGATGCGCCGGCCCATGCGGGCGCGGTCGGCCAGGATCAGCCCAAAGGACGCCACCACAAAGAACGCCAAGAAGTTGTCCAGCAGCGCCGTGCGCGACATCACGATCGACATGCCATCGATCGCGATCAGCAGCCCCGCAATGCCGCCAAAGAGCGTGGAGCGGAACAGGTGCCTGGCAATGAGCGCCACGATGATGCACGTCAGCGTGCCAAACAGCGCCGTGGTGAACCGCCACCCAAACGGGTTGTTGCCGAACGCCTTCATGCCAGCCGCGATGAGCCACTTGCCCACCATGGGGTGCACCACAAAGTCGCCGTCCGTGGTGAGCCCCGAGTAGTTGCCCTGCGCGTACCAGTCGTTCTCGCCGGTCCAGTCGCCCTCATAGCCCAGGTTCAGCAGCGAATAGGCGCCACGCACATAAAAGACTTCGTCGAACACGAGCGCGTTGGGGTATGCGAGCCCCACAAACCGCAGCACCGCGGCCACGACCCCCACGATCGACAGCATCATGCCCAGGCGCCAGCGCCACAGCCACTCCCAAGCGGCGCTCACGGTGTTCAGCACAGGGGAAGCCTAACGGGCGCGCGCGGTGTGCCACGCTTGCCCCATGAGTGGACGCATCATGCTCGCGGCGACCCCCATCGGCAATCTGGCCGACGCTTCTGCTCGTCTTCGTGACGCGCTCGCCTCGGCGGATGTGGTGGCGGCGGAAGACACGCGACGCACCCTTGACCTTGCGCGCGGGCTTGGGGTGACCATTTCCGGGCGCCTACTTGCCCTTCACGACCACAACGAGCGCGCCAAGGCCAACGCGGTGGTCGCCGATGCTCAGGCGGGCGCCACCGTGCTGCTCGTCACGGACGCGGGCATGCCAACGGTCTCCGATCCCGGCTTCCGGGTGGTGCAGGCGGCGGCCGCCGCAGGTGTGGAGGTCACCGTGCTGCCGGGACCCTCTGCCGCCCTGGCCGCGCTCGCGGTGAGTGGACTGCCCACGGACCGCTTTGCCTTTGAGGGCTTTGTGCCGCGCAAGGACGGTGAGCGTGATCGCGCGCTCGCGGCGCTCGCGGGAGAGCAGCGCACGCTCGTGTTCTTCGAGGCCCCGCACCGCCTCGCGGCATCGCTTGCCGCGATGGCCCGCGCGTTTGGGGCGGACCGCGCGGCGTCCGTGAGCCGCGAACTCACCAAGACCTTCGAGGAGACCCGCCGCGGCACCCTGGGTGAGCTTGCCGCGTGGGCCACAGACCCGGTGAGGGGAGAGATCGTGGTGTGCGTTGCGGGGGCGAGCCCCGCCGCCCTGAGCCTTGCCGACGCCGTGGCGGAGGGCGTCGGGCGCATGAAGGACGGCGAGCGGGCCAAAGACGTTGCTGCGGAACTTGCACCGCTCGCCCAGGTCAGCGTGCGCGAACTCTATGCCGCCTTGGTGGCCGCCAAGGGCAGCGCATGACCGGTGTGGCACGGTGGGTGTGGCTGGGGGTGGCGGCCCTGCTGTGTGCGGCCGCCGGGGTGTTCGCCGCGTCGCTGACCACCCCGGACAAGGACACGCGAGCAGAGCCCACCACTGTCAGGGTCACCGTGACCGTCACCGCCCACCCCAGCGCCGCGCCCGCGCCGGTGTCCTCCCCCATGGGCATCAACCTCGCGGAGCATTCGGTCGACGACCCCGCATCCATCTGGGTGGTGGTGAACAAGCGCCGCCCCCTGGACCCGCAGACGTACGTTCCCAAGGAGCTCACCACGCTGTCCGTTCCGGGAGGCGGGCAGATGACGAGCGTGGCCGCCAAGGCGCTCAAGGCCATGTACACCGCGGCCAAGGAGGACGGTGCTCCCTTCCGCGCGTCCACGGCGTACCGCTCCTACAACTTCCAAAAGGGGCTGTTCTCCACCTACGTGGCGAAGTCCGGAGTGAAGAAGGCGGAGACGTTCTCCGCGCGGCCCGGATACTCGGAGCATCAGACCGGACTCACCGTGGACGTCTACGACCCCAAGGGATGTCATCTGGACACGTGCTACGCCACCACGGCGTCGGGCACGTGGCTCGCCAAGCATGCCGCGGACTATGGGTTCATTGAGCGCTATCCCAAGGGCGGCACCGCGATCACCGGCTACACCTGGGAGCCGTGGCACTGGCGGTATGTGGGCGTGGAGCTCGCGCGCTACATGCGCGACGAGCACATCGCGACCCTCGAAGAGGTCTTTGGGCTGCCGGCGGCTCCTGACTACGACTAGCCCGGCCCTAGGATTGTGCGCATGTCCCACATCCTGTCTGCCGTGGCCTGGCCCTACGCCAACGGCCCCCGACACATCGGTCACGTCGCCGGATTCGGCGTGCCGTCCGATGTCTTCAGCCGCTACATGCGCATGGCCGGCCACGACGTGCTCATGGTGTCCGGCACGGACGAGCACGGGACGCCGATTCTGGTGCAGGCGGAACGTGAGGGTGTCTCGCCGCAAGAGCTCGCGGACCGCTACAACAGGGTCATCGTGGAGGACCTCACGGCCCTGGGGCTGAGCTATGACCTCTTTACCCGCACCACAACGGGCAACCACTATGCGGTGGCGCAGCAGCTGTTCAAGGCCGTGCATGCCAACGGCTACATGGTGCTGCAGACCACGCGCTCCGCGATTTCTCCCTCCACGGGCCGCACCCTTCCGGACCGCTACATCGAGGGCACGTGCCCCATTTGCGACTACGACGGCGCGCGTGGCGATCAGTGCGACAACTGCGGCAACCAGCTAGACCCCATCGACCTCAAGAACCCGCACAGCCGCATCAATGGCGAGACGCCGCAGTTTGTGGACACCGAGCACTTCTTCCTCGACCTCCCCTCTCTCGCGCCCGCCATCGCCGATTGGCTGGGCGCCCGCGACGGATGGCGCCCCAACGTGCTGAACTTCTCGCGCAACCTGCTGGCGGACGTGCGCCCTCGTGCCATGACGCGCGACATCGACTGGGGCATTCCCGTACCGCTCCAGGGCTGGCTGGACAACCCCAACAAGCGCCTTTACGTGTGGTTTGACGCCGTGATCGGCTACCTCAGCGCCTCCATTGAATGGGCCCGACGCTCGGGCGAGCCGGACGCCTGGCGCCAGTGGTGGAACGATCCCGCTGCGCGCTCGTACTACTTCATGGGCAAGGACAACATCACGTTCCACTCGCAGATTTGGCCGGGTGAGCTCATTGCGGCGAACGGCCGCGGCTCTCGCGGAGGCGCGCTCAGCGAGTTTGGCGACCTCAACCTGCCCACCGAGGTGGTCTCGAGCGAGTTCCTCACGATGGAGTCCGCTAAGTTCTCGTCCTCGCGCGGCCACGTGATCTACGTGCGCGACATGCTGTCGCGCTATCAGCCCGACGCTCTGCGGTACTTCATCGCGGTGGCCGGGCCCGAGACGTCGGATTCCGACTTCACGTGGAGCGAGTTCAAGCGCCGCACCAACGACGAGCTCGTGGCCGGATGGGGAAACCTCGTCAACCGCACGGCCTCGCTGCTGCACAAGAACCTTGGCACCGTGCCGGAGCTGACCGGCCTCACCCAGGCCGACCACGCCGTGCTCGCGGCATCCGAGGCCGGCTTCACGAGCGTCGGCGAGCTGGTTGCCGCCCAGCGCCAGCGCGCCGCCGTTGCCGAGGCCATGCGAGTGGTGGGCGACGCCAACAAGTACCTCGCGGACACCGCGCCGTGGAAGCTCAAGACCGAGGACCCCGAGCGGATGCGCACCGTGCTGGCAGTTGCGGCCCAACTGGTGAGTGACGCCAACACCATGCTGTCGCCGTTCCTTCCGCACAGCGCACAGCGGGTTCACGAGGCGCTTGGCGGCACGGGCGAGATCGCCCCCATGCCCGTGATGACGGACGTTGACGACCTCGACCTCGAGGGCCGCCGATACCCGGTCATTCAGGGCGACTACTCCTCGCAGCACGGCACGTGGGGCCGACGCCCCATCGCCTCTGGTGCCGAGGTTCCCGCGCCCGTGCCGGTGTTCACCAAGCTGGACGACGACATCGTCAACGCCGAGCTCGAGCGCATGGCGGCGGAGTAGCGAGGCATGCCGTCCGGCCCTTGGCCCCCCGCGCCCGAGCCGCTGCCGCTGCCCGTCACCGACAACCACACGCACCTCGACTGGGACGGTGGAGACGACGCGCCGAGCGTTGCCGAGAAGCTCGCCCTTGCGTGGGCCGTTGGTGTGACGCAGGTGGTGCAGATTGGGTGTGAACTGGACAGCGCGCGGTGGACCGCGGCCGCGGTGCGGGAGCATCCGCAGATGGTGGGCGGCGTGGCGCTGCATCCCAACGAGGCACCGCTGCACGCCAACGGCACCCACGAGTCTGGGGTGTCGTATGAGGAGGCGTTCGCCGAGATCGCGTCGCTGGTGCGCGGTGAGCGCATGCGCGTGGTGGGGGAGACGGGCCTCGATTTCTTCCGCACGGGGCCCGACGGCGTGGCCGCCCAAGAGCGCTCGTTCCGTGACCACCTGGCGCTGGCACGCGAGGTGGGACTGCCCGTGCAGATTCATGATCGCGACGCGCACCGGCGCGTGCTTGAGGTGATGGACGGTGACGGTGCGCCGCCCGCGGTGGTCATGCATTGCTTCAGTGGAGACGTGGAGTTTGCGCGCGAGTGCCTCGCGCGCGGCTGGTACCTGAGCTTTGCCGGAACGGTGACGTTCACGAACGCGCCGGGGCTGCGTGAGGCGGCAGCGATCACGCCGGCCGAACGGCTCCTGGTGGAGACCGATGCGCCGTTCCTGACCCCCGTTCCGCATCGCGGCAGGCCCAACTCGCCGGCACAGGCCGCCCATACGGTGCGCGCGCTCGCGGCGGCACGCGGGGACGATCTTGAGGCCTTGTGCGTTGTTCTTCAGACCAACGCCGACCGCCTGTATGGCCCCTGGTAGATCAGCAAGCCGGTGTGGTTCATGCCACAGTGCTTATGGCTTCAGGTGGCGCCACCCCCATCCGATGTGAGATAAAGAACGGTGATTCCGAGCGTGCCGACTGGCTGGGTCGCGCGCCGACGTGAGGGTATTGAGTGAGCTATAGACGCACCGCGCCTGCTCCTGGCGGTCGCCGTGACAGGCGACAGCGGGAGGTTGCGCGCAACCGCCTGACGCGCCAATTGGGCGTCACCTTTGCGGTTGTCGCGTTCGCCGCAGGCTCCTTCGCGTCCGCCGCAGCGGACTCCATCACCGGCACCGCCAATCACGCGCAAAGCTCCACCAAGGAGCTCGTGGCGAAGGTTGCGGCCAGCGCCACCGACGTCACCGTGCAGACCGTGACGGAAGAAGAGACGCTGCAGCCGGGCGAGGTGGTCAAGAAGGATCCCACGGCCTTCAAGGGTGAGAAGACCGTGCTTCATAAGGGCTCTGCCGGCACCGCGCTCGTTACGTATGACGTGACCTACGAGAACGGCGTGGAGGTCTCCCGCGAGAAGACGCTGTCCGTGGTGGTGGAACCGGCACGCGACAAGGTGGTATCCGTGGGCACGCTCGTGATCCCCAAGACCACCGCCGCGCAGCAGGGGTCCAACCGCGCGCTCGGCAAGCAGATGGCCGAGGACATCTACGGCTGGTCCGGCGACCAGTGGGCGTGCCTCGACACCCTGTGGGCCCACGAATCCGGCTGGCGCACCACCGCGGGCAACAAGTCCTCCGGCGCCTACGGCATCCCACAGGCCCTTCCCGGCACCAAGATGGCCAAGTACGGTGCCGACTGGCGCACCAACCCCGCCACACAGATCGAGTGGGGCCTTTCCTACGTCAAGGGCCGCTACGGCACGCCATGCGGCGCGTGGTCGCACTTCCTCGACTCGCACTGGTACTGAGCCGTGGCCATGGTGACACGTGGCTGACCTGCTCGGTCCCACGGATGTGCGCACGCTCGCCGAGTCGCTCGGCGCCTCGCCCACCAAGCGATGGGGGCAGAACTTTGTGGTGGACGCCGGCACGGTGCGCAGAATCGTGCGCATCGCGGGGGTGCAAGGCGGTGGCGAGCAGCCGGCCGACGCCGTGGTGGAGGTGGGTCCAGGGCTCGGCTCCCTGACGCTTGCGCTGCTTGAGGCGGGCGCTGCGGTGACGGCCATTGAGATTGATCCGCGGCTTGCGGCGGCCCTGCCGCAGACCGTGGCCGCGAGGGCCCCTGGCGACGCGGAGCGGCTCACGGTACTGCAGGCCGATGCTCTCACTGTCGCCTCGCTAGACCCTTCGCCCACGCTGCTCGTGGCCAACCTGCCGTACAACGTCTCGGTGCCGGTGATCCTGCACTTCTTGGAGACCTTCCCGTCACTGCGGCGAGTGCTCGTGATGGTGCAGGCGGAGGTTGCCGATCGCCTCGCGGCACCGCCCGGCTCGCGCACGTACGGCATCCCCTCCGCCAAGGCCGCGTGGTACTGCTCGGTGCGCGTGGCGGGGGACGTGGGCCGTGCGGTGTTCTGGCCCGTGCCGCGAGTGGACTCCAAGCTGGTGCTCATGGACCGCCGTGATCCTCCCGTGACGGATGTGCCGCGCACACGGGTGTTTGAGGTGGTGGATGCGGCGTTCGCGCAGCGCCGGAAGGCGCTGCGCGGGGCACTCGCCACGGTTGCGGGCTCACCCGCGGCAGCAGAGGCGGCGCTGCGTGCCGCCGGCTTTGATCCCCTCACGCGTGGGGAGCAGCTGCGCATCGAGGACTTCGCGGCGATCGCCGCACACCTACCCCGCTAGTTCACCCGCACCGCCAGCTCACCCCCGCATGCCCTCCTCCACACAATCTGCATCCCCGGCGTAGACCCCAGGTCAGATACCAGGCATGTTGCTGGCAGACATAGCCACCGCGTGCCGGATTGTGTGGAGGAGGGCATGTGGTCTGCCAGGCTGGGGGCATGTCGTCCGCCAGCACACCCCGCGCTGTTTCGGTACGCGCACCCGGAAAGGTGAACCTGCAGCTCGCGGTGGGCCCGGTGCAAGGCGACGGCTACCACCCCCTTGCCACCGTGTTTCAGGCCGTGGATCTGTATGACACCGTCACCGCCCGCCCGCGCACCGATGGTGCCATCACACTCACCGTGACCTCGCCTACCGGCATCGACGTCACGGACGTGCCGCTCGACGAGCGCAACATCGCCCACCGGGCCGCCCACGCCGTGGCTCACGAGTTCGGCATCGACGAGGGAGTGGACCTGGCCATCGTCAAGTCAATCCCGGTGGCAGGCGGCATGGCGGGCGGCAGCGCTGACGGCGCCGCCGCCCTCGTGGCCTGTGCCGAGCTGTGGGACACCGGGGCATCACGCGCGGAACTTGAGCGGATCGCGGCGACCCTTGGCGCGGATGTGCCCTTCTCGCTACACGGCCACACCGCCGTTGGCCTGGGGCGCGGCGACGAACTCTCCCCGGCCATGACCCACGGCACCTTCTCCTGGGTGTTCGCCACGCAGGCACACGGGCTCAGCACCAAGGCGGTCTACGACGCCTTCGACGCACGGATGGCCGCTCAGCCCCACGCTCCCGGATCGCCCCGCATCGCAGACTCCGTGATGCAGGCGCTCATCGCAGGCGACCCCGTGGCGCTCGGCGCCGCACTCGTCAACGATCTGCAGGCGGTGGCGCTGGGCCTAGCCCCGCACCTGCAACAGGTCATCGACGCGGCCCTTGAGGCTGAATCGTGCGGCGCCATCGTCTCCGGATCGGGCCCCACGGTGGCCGCGCTTGCACGCAGCCCTCAGCATGCCTTGGCGATCGCCGCCCACCTCAGATCACTGGGGGTGGCAGAGCACGTCCTCACAGCGTCGGGCCCAGCGCCGGGCGCTACCGTGCTTGCTTGAGAGCGTCGCGAATCTCGGTGAGCAGCTCCACCTCGGTGGGCGCAACGGGCTCGT
>Ga0206107_1000245_pt1 | contig 31044 bp, 29 predicted proteins | sample 2B0metagenome_FD_148652 | JGI IMG/M metagenome (GOLD analysis project Ga0206107, IMG submission 148652) | Enriched microbial communities from leaf-cutter ant dump, University of Wisconsin, Madison, United States - 2B0 | ecosystem: Environmental > Terrestrial > Nest > Insects nest > Nest dump...
GTCAGTGAGCCAACCCCCGCAAACGGCGTTACATTGCTGCTGATCGGTTCGTAATCTCCTTCAAAATAATTCAGGCTCATTCCATACGCATCCCGCGCTACCAGGCTGTTCGCACTTCCCGTCTTCCTAATATTTTGTACGTCAGGCTTCATCCTTCTTTCAATCATTCGTCCCGCTTTCCGCTTGTAGTCCTCTCCCGCAGATGCGGGATCCGGGCTACCGCTACAATCGGGCGTAGATAACGGCTGCTACCGTTCTTTAAAGCATTTTTTATTTCTATAAAAATTAAACATTATAAGTCCTATTTTCCAAACCAGCAACACTTCCTGCCTGCAATTTTTCTACACACCTGGTATCCGGATAGCCGGACACGCTATTCGTAGAGATTGCAGGGGAAGTAGGAGTGAACAAATTACTTCAAATCTATAATATATACTTTGTGAAAATCATTTTGGCGATCATTGTAATCTAAAGAAACAAAATATGAAAAATTGTTTGACAGTTTATTTACAATAGTATCAATAAACATCCTATTTAAATGATTTAAACCACACAGTTCTTTTCTATATTTTCCAGAACTATCTACAATCCCTATTTTATAATCAGTATCGACCCCATCTGGGGCAATAAAATATATAAAAATTCTCTTTTTATCCGTGTTTCCCTGAAAAACAGAATTAATATTCGCATTCAATATTTCGCCAGTTGCACGTCTAATACCTATAGAATCGTAATCACAGCTATACAGCAATCTACCTTCAAAATCAAAAAACGAATAGTTAGACAACAATCCCTCTTTATATAATTTTCTTTCCCCTATTAAATGATTGTGAAAATAATAATCAGAATATAATATACTTCCATAACTATCATAAGCATGGTACCGGCCTTCTTTAAAGCCGTTTATATAAATCATCGAGTCTCGGATCTTTCCATTTTTATAAAAACTTATACTAAGTCCGTTAGGGATTCCCTGTTTAAAAAACGTAATATTCTCCAAAACACTATCCAAACTATAAAATTTTGTCTCCCCATCCAGTATTGAATCTTGAATAAAATTTGATCTTACTATTTGATTGCCAATTTTCATCTCTCGGGTAAGGTTATTATTACATGAAATAATGCACAACACCACCATTGTAATCTTTATTATTTTCATTTTATTGCTTCCGTTTTATATCTTTTTGGGGAGAAGACGGAGTGTTCATAGGTCTTTTATAAATAGTATCAGGTGCTCCTTCCTTTCCGGGAACAATGGAGTCTGACAAACCACTTTGCCGAGAAGAGTGTTTTATCGAACCGTCTTTATTCCGTTCATAATACGTCCACCCTACATTAGGTGCAGGTTTGTCCGTAATAATTACAGGCTCTAAATTCGATGATGAATTTTTACTATTACTACTAGTTTCAAGATTATACGCTGCTTCAAATCTCTCTGCTGACTCTGTAATTTTTTCAGCGGCTTCTAAAAACTTTTTAATACTACCAGATTTAATAAAATCAGTTATTGAAGGTCTGCCATCTGATACTGAAGCCAATAATGCGCCCAAATCTAATCCCTCTTTAAATTTTGCATTTGCTCCGCCAATCTCTAAAGTAGAGCCATTCTCATTACCATATAATACAAATCCAAACTCTTGCATTGATTCTCCATTTTCAGATACTGGATTACTACAACCACTAGGAAAAATTGAAAAATTATTTTTAGGCTTTGGCGCAGGTTGTACCGGTTCATATTGATATCGGGTCATGGAAGATATATCAATAGGCAGCCCGTTAGGATTATGCATTTTTTCAAAAATAGTAGTACGCAGTATGCCATTACCTAAATGATATTCATTATGCAAAGAAACAGTCGTAGTATTACTTAGAACCGTTCCACCTGAGTTCTGCCAGTATCGTGTAATAACTTCCTGACTTTCTCCCCCATCAATGTCAATACAATGAATTACTTTATTTTCTGCAAATGCGTAGGGGCTATTCCACGCGAATTCCCTTTTTAATGGGTCCACAGATTTAAACCTTCCTAAACGTTTGTCATATATCCTTAACCCATAATCCTGTTGCCCAGAAATTTCTTTATCATCTTCTTTGCCATTGAATGAGTAACGGTAAGATGAATTTGCAGAAGTGTAAGTTCTCCCCGGCATCTGCATTCCAAAAGGATAATAATCATTCGCCGTAACAACATCTGCACTATAATAATCTACCTGGCCACTCCCATTATCATGCTGCACCTTCTTATCACTGATCGTCGCCAGCACATTACCCAAATGATTACTCAACTCATAAAGCTTCTTCCCTCTCGTAAAAGAATGATACCCCGTCTCCAACTGCATACCCTCCACCACCTGCTCCGGCTCACAAATTCCTAACCTGCCTGATCCATACACATGCACTTCCGATTGCACAAGGTCTCCTCCACTTCTGCCCTGCTCTTTCTCATACACACTCATCACATTACCGCTCGCATCCCTCACATACCACGTAGTTTTGGGTGAAGCATCCGATGCAGACTTATACGTTTTGCTTATCCGGTTCCCCATCGCATCATAGGAATAATTTATAACCGCACCACCGGTTTTGGTGATCCTCGTAATCTTTCCATACACACTCCAGGTAATGTCGCTTATGCCCTCCGATACATCCGAGTTTACCATAACCCTTTTCCTAATATTTTGTACGTCAGGCTTCATCCTTCTTTCAATCATTCGTCCCGCTTTCCGCTTGTAGTCCTCTCCCGCAGATGCGGGTTGCGGGCTACCGCTACAATCGGGCGTAGATAACGGCTGCTACCGTTCTTTAAAGCATTTTTTATCTCTATAAAAGTAAAATATTATAAGTTCTGTTTTCCAAACCAGCAACACTTCCTGCTCGCAATATTCTTTCATACCTGGTATCCGGATAGCCGGATACGCTATTATAGAAAGTTCATAGAGGTTGCAGAAATGTCCGTAGTTAAAAACATACGGACAGCACAACTTTTTATCTTGTTACATACTACGAGTAGCAAGGGGTTGTTTTCCAAGCCAGCAGCAACACTTCGTAAATGTAATTTTCGTTCATACCGTTGTATGAATAGCCGGATACGTTATTATAGAAAGCTCATAGAGGTTGCAAAGCAGATGTTTAGGGGAAAATAGTCGTCAAAAAGGCGACAGACAGCAAAGAGTGGTATTAATCAAGTTTAAGCACAGCTAAGAATGCTTCCTGTGGCACTTCTACGTTACCAATTTGCCGCATCCGCTTCTTTCCTTCTTTTTGCTTTTCGAGGAGTTTACGTTTACGGCTGATATCGCCGCCATAACATTTTGCCGTTACATCTTTTCGCATCGCGCTAATGTTTTCGCGGGCAATAACTTTTGCGCCAATAGCTGCCTGTATGGCAATCTGGAATTGCTGGCGGGTAAGCAATTCCTTCAGCTTCTCGCAAAGTTTTCGCCCAAATTCCTGGGCGCGGCTGCGGTGTATCAGTGCGCTCAGCGCATCCACCTTTTCGCCATTCAGCAGAATATCCATTTTTACAATATCGCTTTCGCGAAAACCAATCGGGTGATAATCGAACGAAGCATATCCCCGGGTTTGAGATTTCAGTTTATCATAAAAATCAAAAACAATTTCAGTGAGTGGCATTTCAAAAGTGAGCTCCACACGCGATGTGGTTAAGTAACCCTGGTGAACCAGGGTGCCGCGCTTATTGATGCAGAGGGTCATGATGTTCCCGATGTATTCGGGCTTGGTAATGATCTGCGCCTTAATAAAGGGCTCTTCCACCCTTTCCATTTTACTTGGATCGGGAAAAGTGGTAGGGTTATGCACATCTATCCTTTCCCCTTTTGTGGTATAGGCAATGAAGCTCACATTGGGAACAGTGGTGATTACGGTTTGGTTAAACTCCCGCTCAAGCCTTTCCTGGATGATTTCCATGTGCAGCAGGCCAAGGAACCCGCAGCGGAAACCGAAACCAAGCGCCTGCGATGTTTCCAGCTCAAATGTGAGGGACGCATCATTTAATTGCAGCTTTTCCATGCAATCGCGCAGCTCTTCAAACTCATCGGTATTTACCGGGAAAATACCCGCAAAAACCATGGGTTTCACCTCCTCAAATCCCTCAATGCGTGTAGGCGTAGGATGATGCACCGTGGTAAGGGTATCGCCTACCTTCACTTCCTTCGCATTCTTGATCCCGGTAATGATATACCCCACATTTCCGCAAGCCACTTCATTGGCTTTTTCTAAACCAAGTTTTAAAATCCCCACTTCATCCGCTTCATATTCTTTGCCGGTACTGAAGAATTTTACTTTATCGCCAGCCTTAAGGGTTCCGTTAAATATCCGGAAATAAACGATGATCCCCCTGAAAGAATTGAATACGCTGTCAAAAATCAATGCCTGAAGAGGTGCATCAGGATCTCCTTTTGGTGCAGGAATTCGTTCAACAATGGCCGTTAGTATTTCTTCGATCCCGATCCCGCTTTTGCCGCTGGCTAATAAGATGTCTTCTTCCTTACAGCCAATGAGGTCAATAATCTGGTCTTTCACCTCGGGAATCATTGCGCCGTCCATATCAATTTTATTGATGACGGGAATTATTTCCAGGTCGTTTTCAAGGGCAAGGTAAAGGTTGCTGATGGTTTGCGCCTGGATACCCTGGGTGGCATCCACAAGCAGCAACGCCCCTTCGCAGGCGGCAAGCGCACGGCTTACTTCATAGCTGAAATCCACATGGCCGGGCGTATCAATCAGGTTAAGGGTATATTGTTCCTTATTGTGTGTGTAATCTATCTGTATGGCATGGCTCTTTATGGTGATGCCTTTCTCGCGTTCAAGATCCATATCATCAAGCACCTGATCCTGCATTTCCCTTTCACTGATGGTGTTGGTGGTTTGCAGGAGCCTGTCGGCCAGGGTCGATTTTCCGTGATCAATATGGGCAATGATGCAGAAATTACGGATGTGCTTCATGTATGCTGCCTGAAAATTTTAGTGTGCAAAATTACTGCATTTAAGCCGATTTTTAACCCCGTGCCAAATGCTATTCCTTAAAGAAAAATTCCAGCACCGCATTCTTCTCAAAATTTGATGACAGGTTCATTTCGTACCTGTTTTTGCTGGTTTTTACAATCATCAGCGCGGTACAGGGAGGAATGGATCCCATACTTTCGGCAGCCATCAGTAACCTGTGGGTGGGTTGCCGGGGATCCAGGTTAACATAAAACTGAAGCGGCTTATCGGTTATGCGCGTTTTTTGTATCACAGGCTGCCCATCGAAATACACCGAAACCGAATCGCCGTCAATCTCCCCGTTATCATAAATGCTGATCAGCACCGAATCCTTTTCATCGGCATCATATTCGAGCAGCTTTTGAATTTCCTGTTCTCTTTTCATCAGGGTATCGGGCAGGGGTTGGGTAATGGCAATATCTAATGATGAAGGCATTTCCGATGGTTTTCTTTTCTCACCCGTATCGGGAATAGAACCGGTAATTATCTTTTCGGGCGGAAGTTTTTTCACAAGATATACTCCTGTTGTCGGGCAGTGGAATAACGCCCTGTTATTGTCTTTCCACTTCCCGTTAAATACCATAGTTGAGTCGGTATAATGCAATTTCATGGAGTAATTTCCCAGGCAGTTCGAGCTTAACGGGCCAAGGTACACGGCAATGGTGCTGTCTTCTTTAAAATAGATGGTTGAATCTCCTTTATTGAATTTACCCCTTACCCGGTAATGTTCATATTTTTTACCGCTATAATAAAGATGTGAAAGTCCGTTTACAATGCTGTCGTTGCTAATGGTCAGCTCAACCACCACCTGCAGGGGATGTGTGGTAAGGAGGGTTTTCTGGTAATTCCCGATCCATGTTCCAGAAATATCCTGTGCAGAAACATTTAAGCGATCAACACTTATAATACACAGGAATATAAATAAAGAGGGTAAAAATTTATTCATGGAGTGAAACTATCATGTTTCCCCGGAAATAAACTGTTAAATCAAATAAAGCTTCGGATGTTTGGAAACATTTTAATTCGGGTGCCCCGAAAGTATATTACTGCAACGATTATCCTAAATACGCTATTTTGGAAACAGGTTGATTTTCCTTTTTTGCCATTACGCCGGAAAACCTGCCGGATGCTGAAGATAATCAGAGATCCTTTTTCCTGAATTTGCGCGATGAAAGCCAGTAGGGAATCACAATCCATGCAATAAGAACCGCTGTAGTAATAATCCTGCCCGTAGTGGCGCCAAAGAAATCCCTGAACATGGCGCCGGTATATCCCATCAGCATGGAAGCATCCGTTTTAATCAATACCATAATCCTGCCAATATCCACAGGGTTTAACAGGCTGAGGGCAACCATGGCTTTTTCGAGTGGGTAATCTTCAAATTGAAAAAGGATGAAAAGCACAATCCCGTCAAACAACAAAGCGAAATACAACCATAACAGGATGGCCATTCCAATTCCTTTTGCTTTATCGCGAATGCGCACCGTGGCAAACATGGCCACAGATACGAAAATAACCGACAGCATCAACCCCACAACAATAAGCGTGTATCCTGTACCGGTAGCGGCATATAACATTACCGGCACACCAATGCCTAATAAAAATGCTAGACCCAGGGAAATGGCAAGGCCGAGGTAAACGCTGAACCATATTTGTTTTCTCTGAACGGGCTGGCTGGCCATCAGCTCAAGAAATTCGGCGCTGTTGTACACATAAACCGATGCAAACAAAATGCTTACCAGGGGCACCATGATCAACATAACATTCAGCAGGGTAAGTATGGCTTTTGCAGCATTATCTTCCAGGTTAAGCACGCTGAAAGAAAGCACTAACAACAAAAAAGTATATCCGATTACGATTTTGTTTTTCAGGATATCAATAATCACATATTTGGTAATCTTCCACATATTTACACGCTTTGGGTTGCCAGGCTGGCAATGGCTTTCGATAATTTGGAGAAACCGGTTTCTTCCCTCAATTCCTCTATCCCTTTTTTAAATTGCAACTGCCCGGCCTGCATATACATCACATGGCTAACCATATCGTCAAGCTCACTAAGGATATGCGAAGAAATAATGACCAGTTTATCCTTTGCTTTTTCTTCCTGTATCTTTTCTTTTAAAATTTCTGATGAAAGGGGATCGAGACCCGCAGTAGGTTCATCCAGGATCAATGCCTGAGGGTTAAATAAAAAAGCAAGCGCCGCACTAACTTTTTGCCTTGTTCCGCCCGACAGGGTTCGCATTCTTTTATCAAACATTCCTTTAAGAGAGAATCTTTCTATAAGGGTTTCATCTAACTGGCGATGAGAATGTTTTCTAAGATCGGTCATCATATCAAATATATGGCCGATGGTCATGTTATCGGGATAGCGTCCTATTTGGGGCATATAACCGATATGTTCGCGATAGCGGTAACTTTTCAGGATATTCTCTCCATTCACGGTAAGGGTTCCGCTATCCGGCACCACCATCCCGAGTATGGTTTTAATGAGGGTTGTTTTCCCGCTCCCGTTCGGGCCTATAAGCGCAATACATTCTCCTTTGTTACATTCGGCGCTCACATCATTAAGCACATGCAGCCTGCCAAATTTTTTATGGATGTGTTTTGCTGAAATCATAATCGTACAGGTTTCATTAAAGGATTTTTGTCAACTAAGTTTTCGGGGGTAAGGCTTGGGCTTATTTTTTCCGATTTATCCATTACTGTAGCAATAAGGCTCCGGAACAGCATCATGGCAGCAGGGTTTCTTTCCACCACCATGCTAAACATACTCACCGGCCGGTAAGGTACATCGCCCAAACGATCTTTGTTGAGGTCGTAGCCTTCATATTTGTCCCAGTAATTTTCATTAAAATCGTTTAAAACCAGCGATCCGTTTGTACCAATATCGAAACTGTTGCCCATGAAATTATTATGGTACAAATGAATATCCATACAGCTTGCCTGAATTTTTAACGCCCAGCCATTCATCCTAAACAGGTTGTATTTCATTTCGATCCGGTTCGATCCTTCGGCGTGTATTGCAGAAGTGTTATGCTCAAAATGGTTGTACTCAATCAGCCCGTCGGTTATTTCTTTCAGCAGGATGCCATAGGCGGCATCACCCTGGTTTCTGATGAAATAATTTCCCGTCATCCTGATTCCTTTGGAAAACATTACGGCCACTCCTGCCCCATTGTGCTGAAAGGTATTATTATAGTAAGCATCATTATTAGAAAACATAAAATGAAGCCCATACCTCAGGTTGTTGTACGATTGATTCCCCCTGATCTCGGAGTTGGTAACAAACTCGAAATAAATGCCATCGCGGTGGCCGGTAACCTTGTTTAACAGGATGTGCATTTTATCACTCTTCCAGCAATGAATGCCATTGCCACTTTCGCTGTCAATTTTTGAGGAAGCGGTAAGTTTATTTTTTGCAATGAGGCAATGGATTCCGTTTTGAACATAGATGCCGAAGAAGCAATCTTCGAAGATATTATTTACAATGCTTACCCATTTCCGGTTGTAAATTTTTATACCGGCAATATCTTCCAGGCCAGATACGCCCGTGCGCCTTATTTTAAGCCCTTCTATCCTTACAAAGCTGGCTTTAACAGAAATAACCTCGTATTTATTTTCACCATCCAGCACCGGATAATCAACCCCAATTAATGCGATGGATTTGGAGATAACAAGATTTTTTTCATGGTAAATTCCTTTGCCCACCATTATGGTATCGCCAAACTTTGCAGCCTGCACTGCGGCGGTTATACTGGTGAAGGGCTGGTTATTTCCCACATATAATACAGCCGCATCCAGCCTCATGAAAAAGAGGCACAATATGAAAGTGAAGAACCTCATTGCAGAATATGCGACCAGCTAATTTCAGTTCCGCCAAATTGAAGAACGGATTTTCGTAAACTGTCTTTATTGCTGAACGAAATGATTTCTCCGTTCATTGGCCCTTTAATTTCGGCTCCCTGTAAAAAAAAGGATGACCCGGCCTCTGTAAGGTTATGTGGCTGAGTGAAATCGGTAAGATAAATTTTGCCAACGCCTACCCTTTTAATCTCATCCGATTTTATAAAGGCGAGCATACAATGAATATCATCAAACTTATAAACCTTTCCTTTTTGGGTAATGGCCTCAGCGCCAAAGCGAACATCAGAGATGGTCATTTTACAATAGGAACATGCATCGTTTCCCGGCTTAATGGGTTCGGGTTTTGAGGAACAGCTCCCGAGGAAAAACATCATTCCCAAAAACATTGCCGCAACACCTGGTTTCAATTTGAGCTTTTGTTTTTTATGTTTCTTCCATTCCAAAAATACGGCTATAAGCAGCAACAGGCCCACTGCAATGAATAACATTCCTCCTATATCGGGTATGGAATATGCGCCAAAATTGAGTAATTGTTTAAATCCGATTAAGGGTGGCTGATAGGCCATTCCCGGAACGATGATGGCCGCATTGGGATCTAAGTTGTGCCCGTAATCGTACTCCCATCGCCAGAAATCTACCATAGCAACAATACCAAAAATTACAAAGAGTGTAAATGCCAGGTTAAGCAGGCTTCTCCTGTTAAATAAAGCAACAAGTACAAATAATATAGAGAAACCAATGATGATATAGGGCAACACCGTAAATTCAATAAAATCGTTTTTATGAAGGGTTTTCATACCAATATAATGGTTAAGCCCATTTATGATGTCCACATTTCCTTTAAGGTCGTTGGTATGAATGAGGAGTTTAAGTCCTTCGGGATATTGCGGAGCTGCCAGGTCTATTCGCCAGAGGGGTACAAAAAGTACAACAACCAGGCCTGCGGCAGAGAGAAGTAAAAATAACCGGCTTAAAGGACTGAGTTTCGCTTTCATATTGATTTGCTTTCAAAAAATTAAAAAATAGCAATTCACTTCCAATCAATAGCAAGCATTGTGCTGTTTATAAACAGTTTTAATGTAAGCTTTAGTTTTCGGGGGTTTTATTTTTCACAGGAATGAAAAGGCCGGTTAATGCAATTTTTCAGACAGCATTAACCGGCACGATTAAAATAATTATTTTCCGGTGCTGTCTTCCTTCGGCATATTTGTGCCGGTGCTGAAAAAGATCGGAACATTGCTTCCTACAGGAGAAACCCTCAGGTAGCCCGACATTTCCTGGTGCAATGCGCTACAGAAATCGGTGCAATAGAATGGGAACATGCCCACTTTTTCTGCCACCCATTTAATGGTTTGGGTTTCACCCGGCATAATCAGCAGTTCGCCATTATTGGCGCCTTTAATGGCAAAGCCATGAGGTACATCCCAATCCTGTTCGAGGTTGGTAACATGGAAATAAACTTCATCGCCCACTTTAATTCCTTCAATATTATCGGGTGTAAAGTGAGAACGGATACAGGTCATATATACATCCACCCGTTTTCCGTTACGAACCACTTTGGTTTCCCCATCTCCTTTTGATACAAAGGGATGATGATTGTCTTCAATTTTGAAAAACTTAACCGACTTATCCTTAATCAGGCTTGCCGGAAGCGCTTGTGCATAGTGTGGTTCGCCAATGGTGGGATAATCAAGAATGAGCTGCATTTTTTCCCCGCTGATATCAAACAATTGTGCACTTTGCGAAAGTTCCGGCCCGGTTGGCAGGTACCTGTCTTTAGTGATTTTATTATAAGCAACAAGGTATTTACCATAAGGTTTCCTGCTATCGCCACCGGGAACCATAAGGTGACCCGGGGAATAGAAAGTAGGTTGCCTGTCAATAATTTTCAAATCGCTGATCCGCCATTTTACCACTTCGCTGGATACAAAGAATGTAGTGTAAGCATTTCCTTTTCCGTCAAATTCGGTATGTAAAGGGCCAAGGCCTGGTTTTTTCACTTCACCATGTAGTGCAGATTCGTATTTAATTACAGGAATGCCGTCATAATCACCAATAAAATCTTTATCGGCAATTGCTTTCATGATTTTATCGAAACTGAAAACCGGAACAAGCGCAGCCAGTTTACCACTGCCTACAATATATTCGCCGGTGGGGTCAACATCGCACCCGTGTGGAGATTTTGGGCAGGGAATAAAATACGCGAGGTCTTTAAGTTCCATGGCATTCAGCACAGTAACTTCTGTTCTTATTTCAGATTTTGCTGTATGGGTTTTTTCATCATAATAATTATGTGCATATTTTACCTGTTGCTTTCTGCCCTTTCCTTCCTTAAGGTATTGTTCTGCTTTTTTCCAGTTTAAGGCCATGATAAAGTCCTTATCATTTTTTGATGCATACACTTCCTGGAGGGTGTTGGCTTTTTCGGTATTGTAGGTACTGAAGAAGAACCAGTCGTTCGATTTACCTTTTCCCGCATGGCTGAGGTCGAAATTGATTCCCGGCAGTTCGAGCTGGAAAGCGATGTCCATATTTCCGGAATCCTTATTCACGCTGATAAAGCTCACATAGCCTTTAAAATTTTGTTTGTAGGTATTGATGGGCACATCGCCATTGGCATCATCGGGTGGAACGCTGAAGCGGGTTCCTGCCACCACATATTCTGTATTGGAAGTAATGAATGGGGAACTGTGGTTTCCGGCGCTGTTTGGAATTTCAATTATTTCTGCGGTGCGGAAGGTGCTCAAATCGAGCCTGGCAATACGCGGTGTATTATTGGCATTGGCAAAAATCCATCTCCCGTCCACTTCACCATTGGTTTGAGATAGTTCGGTGTGGTGGAGATCATCCCAGGGAACAATACCGTGAGAGGTGTTTAGCATGGGTTTTGTTTCTTCGCTGTAGCCGTAGCCTTTTTCAGGATCAACCGAAAAAACCGGAATAACCCTCAGCAGGCGGCCACTTGGCAGGCCATACACGCTCATTTGGCCGCTAAATCCTCCCGAAACGAAATTATAAAGCTCATCATACTTACCCGGGGCAATGTATGTTTTCTGAGCAGCATCTCCCCCTACGGCGCTTGCCGCATTTTTGGGCTTACAGGAGTAAAGTCCTGATAAAGAGATGGTTACAATTGCACATAAGAGTGCATACCCAATTCTTTTGGTATTCATATAATAACTTTTTTAAAGTGTTAGTTTGTAAACTATGAAAAAGGGAATTATTTCACTCCGTCGTTTTTACGCATAAATTCGTAAAGCTCGCGGGCTTCCTGATCGGAAAGGTTCTGATTAGGCATCCTAACCAGACAAATTTCCAATTGAGCCTGTGCTTTAGGATCTTTATCCAGCATTTCATCAGTATTGGTTATGAAATTCATAATCCACGGTCCGGAATAACGTTCTGTTACCCCTTTCCAACCCGGACCAACCAGGCGTTCATCTGATAATTTATGGCAGCTTCCACATTTAACGGAATAAATTTTTTCTCCCGCTGAAGCCATTGTGGCATCGAGGGTAGCGCCAATTTTTACATTTTCAGAATTAAATTTTCCATTTCCTCTGTCGGGATCATAAGATGGAGTACCACCGGCAGACTTATTTTCGGTGGATGTACCGGTATTGGGTTTTACGCCGGGGTTCATAGAATCGTCTGAACCAGCTCCTGTTCCACAGCCAAGTACGAGGGTAAAACAACTTAAAATAACCAGTAATTTTTTCATAACTAAAGTTTTATAATAAAATTTTGGTGAGGCAAGATTACTACCCGTGGGAGTATCAATTTATGACCATTATCATAAATTGCGGATAAAGATAACAATCATATTCAAACCTGACACAAGTAATCTTAATTGCTTTTAAAACTCATGTTTATTTTTTTAAGGTGAAGAACGAACTTTGCAAACTTTAACTTATAATCGAAATGGTCATTGATACGGATACCCTTTTGGCGCGAGGTGCAGCCTATAAAACCCTAAATCCGGGTGAAATTATTTTTAAAGAAGGGGAACATGCCCATTTTTACTACCAATTGGTTAGTGGCAGGGTAAGATGGGTGAATATTACCGAAAATGAAACCGAATTTGTTCAAAATATTATTGAAGAGGGCGAATCTTTTGGTGAAATCCCCCTTTTTGACGATGAACCTTTTCCGGCAACCGCAATAGCCGATGTAAAATCGGTAATTGTAAGGTTAGATAAACACACCTTCTTCCAATTGCTTAAGGACCGGCCCGACACCCATTTTAACCTTACCAAAATACTGGCTGAACGGCTGCGTCTAAAATTTTTACTCATAAAGGAAGTAGCCAGGCACAAACCCGAAAACTCCATTCTTACCCTGCTCACCTACCTGAAAAAACAAAATAAGAGTATAAATCCGGCTGATAATAAACTAAATCTTACCCGTCAGCAAATAGCTAACATGACCGGCCTGAGGGTGGAAACCGTTATCCGAACCATAAAAAAACTTGAGCGTAAAGATATTCTGGACATCAGAGGTGGAAAGATTTATATTAAAAAAGAAATGGCAGGAGTTTTATAGTTTCGTTTCGATTTTAAAAATAATTTATAATGCAATCCTATATCATCCGATGGTTGAAAATATCCTTTTTTAATCTTGCATTAGTAGCATTGCTTGGCTTAATTCTGCGCTACAAGATTTCATTTCCTCTTCCTCAAATAGATCAGAAACATTTTCTACATGCCCATTCACACTTTGCATTTTCAGGATGGGTTTCGCATACCATTATGTCGCTGATGGTGGCCTGGCTGGCCGGCTTTTTAGGAAATCAGGTTTTTAAAAAATACCAATGGGTTATCTGGCTAAACTTAGTATCGGCATTTGGTATGCTGTTCGGTTTTATGTTTCAGGGATATGCTTTGGCATCCATCGGTTTTTCTATCCTGTCTATTTTAGTTGCTTATACATTTACATTCTTATTTTGGAAAGACCTTAACCGGACTTCGGAAAGAACCATAACCCACTACTGGTTTAAAGCTGCACTCCTGTTTAATGTACTGTCTTCAATTGGTACCTTCTGCCTGGCTTACATGTTTGCCACCGGAAGCACCGAACAGCATTTTTACCTTGCCTCCATATATTTTTACCTGCATTTCCAATACAACGGCTGGTTTTTATTTGCCTGCATGGGGCTGGCCTTTTCCGGAATTCTGGCGAATACACCCCTTCTACCGGCTAAACGGATATTCTGGATTTTTGCTGCTGCCTGTATCCCCAATTATTTTCTTTCTGTTTTATGGATGAAATTTCCATTAGCATTATACATCCTGATTGTTGCCGCAGCGCTTATTCAATTTTGGGGATGGGCGGAAATGATAAAACTCATCAGGGCAAAACGGGGAACCATCCTTAAATCCTCGCCTCCGCTTGTAAAAGGAATACTGGCACTTTCGATGGTTGCCTTCTCAATTAAGCTTCTTCTACAGGCAGGATCTACCATACCTGCTTTAAGCAAACTGGCGTATGGGTTCAGGCCAATTATTATCGGCTACCTGCATTTGGCGCTGCTTGGGGTAATCAGTTTGTTTCTGATCGGCTACTCCTTATCAAAAAATTATTTGAGATATGGCGCCACGCTTAAAACGGGGATTTCTATTTTTACCATTGGAGTATTTGCAAACGAACTGGTACTGCTTATACAGGGTATTTCCGATTTAATGCTCCTGCCCATGCCTTCAGCAAATCTATACCTGTTTTTTGCAGCCATTATTCTGTTTAGCGGCGCCTTTATTATGGCCATTGCAAAAGGAAAGCAGAGCAAAAATTTATAACCACTTCCTCTTTATGGCACAAAAAAACCTCAATAAAATTGAGGCTGAACGGGGTAAAGTGAATGGTGAATTTTAATCACAGAGCTTGATGGTTTCCGTACTCTTTGTGGACATTTGTATCTTATTCATCTTATTATCCTTATCAAAATAAACGACCAGGGTGCCATATTCTGTTTGATAAGCTTCCCAGGCAGCATCTTTTAATTTGGGGTTTCCCAACATTGTAAAAAGGGATGCCCGTGGCGTGCCAAAAGCAATGGTTGAGTTGCCTTTAAAATTATCGCGAACCTCAATATAATTTCTTTCAGTAAAAAAATACACCCCCTGGTTGCTGTAATAAACACCTGCACATTTAGCAGAATCGCCGGGCTGAACCTTTTCTGAAAAACAGGGAAGGGTTTTTTCCACTTCACCTGCGGTGGATCGTGGATTCAGTTTATTAACCGTTCCCCCCAAAACATCAACAGAAAAAGGAGGGCATACCGGGGTGGTTTTAAGCTGTGCAAAACAGGCAGAACCGGAAAACAATACCATTAAGGAAAGTGCAAGTTTCTTCATATAGGTCTTTTCATTTTGAACATTCAGAAAAATATCCGCAAAAATTGTGCTTTTTTTTGTTGAAGATAAGCACAAAAACCGATTCAAATTCGTCAGGCACCGGCCAAATTCAATAGTAGCACAAAAGTTCAATATTAATCCTTAGGGCAACATGTGCAAAACTGATGACAGGCGCCGCCGTTTTTGATTTAATCAGGCGATAATTAAATCATGTTCTTTTAATATAATGTAAGCTTCGTTTTATAAGCCCAATCCAAATTATACAATTAAGAAACTATTTAGGTTTAGAAAGGAATGACTCTGGTGTCAGTACTTTGATGATCGCCTTTTATAATCCCTGATATTTCCTGTAATTAGTATCGTCATATTATTTTCAAGCGCACAATGATACTGAATAGCATCTTCGAAGTCATTAAAATCTGACGATATAGCCAAATCGATGGTTTTGTTAACTACTCCAATCTCATTTACCAGTGTTTTAAATTTCCCCAGTATTTGTCTGGAATTTTTCGTTGAATATTGGGAACTTAAAACATAATCAATATTGGCAAATGAAATCGATGATACATAAATTTTAATTTTATTGGTATCGGCCAGTGAAATAAACGTTCCGCATGCTGCATTAAATGGCTTCCCTCCTGAAAGTAAATCAATACAAACATCTGTATCAACAAATACTTTTGTCATATCATTTCGAGTATTTGTTCAATAAATGTTTCTTATAATCCTTTTTACCATCACTGTTTTTAGGCAATGAAATTATTCCGGAAAGGCTCTTTACCAATGGAGTGATTTCAGAATTATCCTTTGGTTCAACAAGCAAACCATTAGCTGTCATTTTACCTGCGACTGTACTAACATCAACAGACAGACAAAAATCAAACAAACCAAGCCCACCCACCACCCCAAAATTTTAGTAAAACACTTCAACTTCCAAAAGAAATTATTACATTTGCCAAATAACGTCAAGACAAAAATATGTCAAGCATATTTGGAAATAAATTGAAGTCGCTACGAGAGGAACAGCAAATTCCTCAAAGACAACTTGCAGCCTTGTTAGAAATTGACACTGCAACCTACTGCAAAATTGAAAAGGGCGACAGACGAGCAAAGCGGGAACAGGTAATTGAACTTGCCGAAACGCTGCAAACCAACACAAAAGAACTTTTGCGTTTGTGGTCGGCTGACAAGGTTTATGACATTATTGCCGAAGAAGATGATGCAACACAAATTTTGAATGTTGTTGCCGAAAACATCGTGATTTATAAACGCCAAAAAGCTAAATTATGAAACCATTACTCAAATACAGAGGAGGAAAATCAAAGGAAATTCCGCACTTAGAAAAACATATTCCAGAGTTTAGCGGACGATACATTGAGCCGTTTTTTGGTGGTGGTGCGATGTTCTTTTATTTAGAGCCGAAACGAGCAATCATTAACGACATCAACGCAAAACTAATGGCATTTTACAAAGGCGTAAAGTCGGATTTTGACACTTTGCAAAAAGAACTTTCAGAAATTGAAAAAATCTATCGTATAAACCGAAAAAAGTTTGAAGAATTAAAAGCTCAAACACCAACCGAAAGAGTGAATGATGAGAATGAAGCTCTTTACTATCAAATCAGAGATATGTTCAATGATTTGGCAGTTAAAAAATATTCTGACGCTTTGCTTTATTTTTTCATCAACAAAACCGCCTATTCGGGAATGATACGTTACAACTCAAAAGGCGAGTTTAACGTTCCTTACGGACGATATGCAAACCTAAACACATCGTTGGTAACAAAAGCACACAACCAGCTACTTGCCAATACCGAAATTTACAACTGCGACTACAAAAGCATTTTTGAAATGGCGGAAGAAGATGATTTTATGTTTTTAGACCCGCCTTATGATTGTATTTTTTCGGACTATGGAAATGTTGAACACAAAGACGGTTTCAACGAAAAAAATCATACGGAATTAGCAAACTCAACAAACAACGAAATTGATTGGTATAACGGAATAACAAACAAAGCATTAAATTGGCTGACTGAATAAAGAACGACAGATAACATCGGTTTGGCAAGAGTGGCAGATAACAGCTTCAATTGAACATTTCTGCAAAATTGAAAGTTTGTAAATCCATCAAACTTTTATGCTAAAAGTTCCACCCACGCCAAGTCGTTGCCCGAGGTAAGATTCAATTAATCTGGAGAGGCTGATGTACTTTCCTTTGGCGCATTTTTTGCCCGTTCAATTATACCGCCATCAAGCTTTAAAATAAGTTTTGTATCCATTGCTTCATTTTATACGTAAAAAAATATGCACAAAATATACGTAAAACAAAAGTCCTTCCTTATGTCAATTGTGTACACACCCGGGATTAGCGCCAACCACTTGCTGCATAAATTCAATTTGTTACGCCCGTCTCAAACTGCTATTGGAATATTCCTTTCCCGGTACAATTACCCGATCATGTTTAAGAGCGCATTTACTTAAGTGCTGTGGCTATTCATTTAGGGGAAAAGGGTTGCCCCTGTGGCAGGTGTTGCAGCTTACTGCATTTAAATATGCGGGTTCAATGGATTTATCGTAATAAAAATAACGGGTATTAATATCGATCATCAGGGTAATCATGCCCCTGGCATTTTCTTTCATTATTCCATCGGCGGCAAAATCGAGGTCATCGGTAATTTGCCCGGCAGAATCCGTTTTTTTTTCGTGGCAAAAATCGCAGCCTACATCCAGCGCTTTACAATATGAATCCATAATGCTGTCCAGTTTATGCTCCGTGATATTTTGGGGAAGCACCTTTAAATTCTTAAACTGGTTTCCGGTACCGATTCCTGCTGATATTCCAAAAACACCCGTTACCAGGATCACAACGGTAAACAAAAACCTGTGCCTTATAAACATGCGTTGTTTTTTACACCGTGAATTTAAGATTAAAATTCTTTTGTGGAGAATTTACGGTCACATGTTTAGCCTCCTTTTTCAAATTACAGGGCAATTACAACAGGTTTGCGCGGTTAAATACGGTACAGAAAAAAAGCTGCCGGATCCGGCAGCCTTAAAAAACATTTTTTTGATCATTCCACTCTTTTCGATTCCTGCTCAAGCCCTGTTTGCCGTTGTCTTGAGCTTTTAATTTTGTTGCTTCCAAATCTCCAGGTGGCGTTCACCCTAAAGGTCTGGCTTTCCCAGCTACCCCTTGCAATCAAATACAATCCGCCAAAATCAACCCTGGCTTTCCAGGGAGTTGAGTGAAAAATATCTGTTGCCGATATTTTCAGTGTCAGCTTTTTATTTAAAAACTGTTTTTGTGCACCAATATCGATGCCCACCTGTGGTCTTGCTTTCCAGGTTCCGTTCCAGTAATTGGGACCGCTATACCAGCCGCTTAGTTCTGCCGAATAATCTTTACCAAGATTAAAGCTTTGCTGAAGATATGCTCCGTAAGTACCAAATGCGTTTCTTACTTTTTTCCCGTTATAGTCGCCCTTAATATCCTGGTAATTATACCAAAGGCTAACATAGCTGTTCCACCATTTGGCAATCGCCAGGTTGGCATTAATTCCTGCATTATAAATCTGCTGAGTGGCCAGGTTGCGTTCCTGCACATAAGTTGCATTTCCGAGGGTATCGGTAACCTCGGTGGAATAATCTCTTACATAAGAATAACCAACTGATGTATTGATCTTCCCAAACAGGGTATGGGTGAGTTCAATGTTATCGGTGTATTGCGGACGCAAAAAAGCATTTCCTTTCCGATAAGTAAGCTCATCCAGTTTATTTTCGAAGGGGTTGAGATCCTGGTAAGATGGCCTGTCTATTCTGCGGCTGTAAGAAAGATTAAGGGCATTTTTTGTGTTGATGTTCCAGGAAATGGCTGCGCTTGGAAAAACATCGAAATAACGGCGCTTTACCTGATCATCGGCCTGTACATTTCCATCTTTTCGAATAAGCGCTCCATCGCTGCTGGTTTGCTCGGCACGTATCCCGGCCTGCATGTTCCATTTTGTACCAAGCGGAGTATTATAATTTACATAAGCGGCATTCACATTTTCCGTATAATTAAAATCGTTGCTTCTCCCCTGTTGAAATACGGGTTTACCTTCCGAATCATCCTTATAAAAGTTGAAAGAGTTTTTGGTAGTTACAAAAGAAGTTTTAACGCCATAACCAAATTTCCCCTTACCCAGTTTAAATTCGGCATCGGCCTTGGCAGAAAAAATATTGATGCGGGTGGGCGTATTATTCCTGTTTATCACCGAATATAAAAAGTCGCCATTCTGTGCATAATAATTATTGGGCTGATAACTTCTTCCATCCATATCATAAAATCCGTAATCCACATCCACATTATATTCTTTTCCACTGGTATCGGCATAACGGTAATTCAGATTAAAATTTGCACTGGATCTTGCATTTGTTATGGTGTTGGTTGAGATCAGGCTCTTTACAAAATCTTTTGTTGGTTCGTAGCTGATGTTGGTATGGGTATCGCTTATCCACTTGTTATTGCTTTCGTTTACATTGGCCAAAATCCCAATGGTATTTTTTTTATTGATGAAATAATCCATCCCGGCTTTAACATTCAGGTTTTTCCGGTTTGTTGAATTAATTGACAACTGATCATATAAACTATCTTTCTGAATCCGGTAAAAATCAAGCGTATTCCTGTACTTCCCTATACTGCCCCCCACATTTCCATATATATTTATCTTTTTATTCCTGTAATTAAGCGCTACCGATGCATTGCCTTTTGGGGTAACACCCTGCACAAACCCAATGTTTGCGCTTCCGTTGGTGCCAAAGCGTTTATTTTTCTTTAACCTGAGGTTGATGATTCCGGCATTTCCGCTGGCATCGTATTTTGCCCCGGGGTTGCTGATCATTTCTATGGCTTCAATATCGCTGCTGTTGATGTTCTTCAGGTATTCTGCAAGCTCCTTCGAATCTAATTGCAGCATCTTTCCATCCACATATATTTTTACCCCTGATTTTCCTTTCATGCTGATGTTATCATTATTATCCACCTGCACCCCCGGCGATTTCTGCAACAATTCAAGCGCATTGCTGCCAGTGGCATTTATGCTGGCCTCTACATTAAAAATGGTTTTGTCGGCTTTCACTTCAATCATTGGTTTTTTAGCATTCACAACAACTGCCGAAAGGGTTTTAGACGAAGGCAACAGGGTAACAGGCTTTTCCCTTACTGCAGTATTTCCATCAAAAAAAACAGGGCCAAACACCATGGGCTCAAACCCCACAGCATCTATCCGGATAAAATAATTGTTGGCTTCCTTAGGAATAAATTCGTAACTGCCGGTGTTATCTGATAAACCTGTACGGTAAATGCTGCTATCCGGTTTAAGCAGGCTTATGCTTGCATAGGCAACAGGGTTGTTTTTCTGATCGAGAATGGTTCCTGAAATTTTTGCGCCCGGGCCCTGGCCATAAACTCCCTGGAATAAAAAACACAGGAGCCCGGATAAAATGGTTAATAATTGTTTCATGGTTTATACTTTAGGCTGTAAAAAATAACTGCACAAAAGAAAAAAATGCCTTCGCAAGTTTTTAGTCATTTGTGATGAACAGGAAAAAATGTACGATGAGTGGGGAATGAAGCTGTTCAAAAAAAATCATATTGTGGCGATTCGGCCATAAAAATGCGGGTATGGTTCACGGCAACAATTGGACGAAAGCGGGCACAGTCCCATATTTCAATAATCATCTTTTTCAGGATGCTTCAAAAAATAAAAGCCGGAACACCAAAAAGGAAAAACAGCCCAAACAATCAATTTATCGTATTTTTATCCTCACAATCCGAGATATTTAACAATGAAAAAACAATACCTGATCAGCGGTTTAATTTCCGTACTTTTTTTGCAGTTGACCATTTGCGGTTTTTCCCAAAATCAACTTTACAAACTGGTAGAAACACAACGTCAGCATTTAAAAGCGCCTGCAGTAGCTGTTTCCATCCTGCAACCTGCAAATAACCCCGCACTGGTTACCCAACTGAACAATACCATCAGCGGCTACGATATTTATGTTTTAAACAATGCCGCAGTATCTTCATTAATAGAAACCCGCCCTGCAAACATCAGCTTCAATATTCCATCGGCCATTCATGCTTTTCAACTGGAACTGATTCAGCAGGACATAAACACTTCCGGCGACTTTAGCGTAAATCTTCTGGACGGAGATAAAAAAACTCCCATGAGCAACGATCAGGGGCTGCATTACCGGGGGTATGTTCATGGCGATCCCAACTCACTGGCAAGCCTGAGTGTATTTTCCAATGGTGATATTATGGTATTGTTCTCCAATGCCGAAGGAAATTATAACCTGGGAAAAGTAAAAGGAACACAAAACAACTATGTACTTTATCAACAGGCGCAAATGAATGCACCGCTTACGTTTAATTGCGCTACCAGCAACCTTGCTGTAAATGAACAGCAACAGGAAAATAATAACCAACCATCGGCTGAATCTGATGCACCTCCTGCGCAGGGTATTCCTGGAGTACTTTGCCAAAAGGTTCGCTTTTACTGGGAAGCTACCAATAAATTATACTTCATTAATTTTAACAGCGATACTACCCTTACAAAAAATTACCTCACCGGCGTATTTAACCAGGTGGCTGCCATGTATGCAAATGAAGGCATTAAAGTTGAACTGGCCTCAACTTCTATCTGGCGCACACTCGATCCTTACAGTTCAACAACTTCCTCTTCCGCACTTAATGATTTCAGGTTTCACTGGAATTTATCCGGAGATAATTTTAACGGCGACATTGCTATGCTGGTTGATGGCGGTTCAAGCAACAACGGCGGCATCGCTTATCTGCTAACTTCATTATGTGGCAGATCGTACAATTATGCTTATGCAAATGTATATGGCAATTATAGCAGCATACCAACCTATTCGTGGGATGTGGAAGTGCTCACTCATGAAATTGGACATAACCTGGGATCGCACCATACCCATTGGTGTGGCTGGATGACAGGCCTGGGAGGATCATGCGGCGCAATTGACGATTGCTATACCCTTGAAACCAGTACAAACTGCACCTCCTGCCTGGCTTCAACTCTTACCAATCCTACGCCACCTGCAGGTTTCAAAGGATCTGTAATGAGCTATTGTCATCTCCGGTTTGGTATTGGCATCAACCTTGCAAATGGTTTTGGTCCATTACCACAAGCAGTTATAAGGAATGTAATCAGCGGTTCCAACGCCTGTTTGCAAAGAGAAAATTTATGGACCGGCGCCATTAGCACTGCCTGGGAAAACCCGGGAAACTGGAGTTGTAATTCCATTCCCGATGCCACTACTGATGTAACCCTGCCCAGCGGGCTAACCAATTACCCCGTGGTAAGCAGCCAGGCCATTTGCCGGAAATTAACACAGCCAGCCGGAACAACGGTGAGGGTTACCACAGGCTTTAAACTTACTGTTGCGGGTACCAATTAAGGCTTCATTCATTTTAAAACCATTCACCCTGAAAGAGGCAAATTTTAAATATTAGGATGTAGAAGGATGGATACGAATGATCTCCCTGCTGCAAGATATACTTTACAACACTTAAGGGCATAGCTGCCCTTTATTTATGAAAAGGATTTTTATTTTTTCCGTTACGGCTCTGGTATGTGTGCATATTCTGACTTCCTGCCACAAACGCGCAGGAGAAATAAAACAGCAAGTAAACATTCCGGAAATCAAATCTGCATCCGCCATAGTTGCTGAAAACGGGAAATTTTATATAGCCGGAAAAATATCCCGGTTCATTTATGTGCTTGATGGCTCCTTTGCCGTAACCGACTCCATTCCCATCAGTTCCGAAATTGCCTCCGATTTAGCAAATGGTATAGATAAACGAATATCGGGTTTATGCTTTACCCGCACACAAAAAGGAAACCGGTTGCTGGCCATCGAAAATGGATACAAACCCGGCAGCGATTCCGCATATTTAATTGAACCAGAAACCAAAACCGTTTTCCCATTTTCCTTAACCGGCTTTTACAACAGGTTTCGTGATTTGAAAATTGAAAACAGGGTAAATTTTGAAGGGATTTGCAGTTATGGGAACAGCTTCATCCTAACCAACAGGGGTAACCTGAATTTCAGGAAAAACTACCTGGTAGCGGTTCCTCATAATTTTTACCAAAAGCAGGATTCTGCAATATTTCAATTATCAAAAGTTGGATTTAATACGGATACATCGGTTTTCATGGGAATTTCCTCTCCTGCCTATTCATTTTCTTCCGATTGCTTATTATTAGTGGTTAATCCCGAAATCAAACCACAGGATAAGGCAGGAAGCAGTAAAATTTGGATAATCAGCAATTTTTCAGGTATGAGCGGTATGTCGGCAATCAACGCCAACCGTATAATTGACCTGGAGGCCATCAACACCCAATTTAAAAACCGGGAAATAACCGGCCTCTGCATTCAGCATGAGGACAAAAAGAAATACCAGATCGTACTTGCAGCAGCCGATTCAGCAGGAACAACCCTGTTTAAACTCGATCTCTATAAGCAGGCTGCAAAATAAAACTTCCATTTATCAGGCTATTTTCTCCACTCATCACGCTATTATGCCAATTAATGTACTATGTATTGCAAGATAGCTGGTATCGTATTAGTTTTACATCATCAATCAACACTTAAAACCTAAAACAATGAAAACAACATTCAAAATCAACAGTTTAGCAATGCAAAATTTAATGCTTAGCGTAAAAACAGGTTTCATCCTTGCCATGATTACCGGCTTTCTTTACATTACCTACCTTGGAATGACAAAGCCTGAAGCTGTAAAACAGGAAAAGGAACGCATCGTGATGGTAACCGCGGGTAACCATATTCCGGCAGAGGCAAATAGTTAAGCGGAAAGGGATGCAGGTTATTTTTCCATGACATTACCGAATACCTTTTTAATGATGGCGCTGATTTCGGAAGAGTGAGTAAGAACCATCAGGTGTGTGCCCTGGGGAATCCGGTAAGTGGGGTTACAATATTTTATTGGAAAAATTTCATCGGATTCGCCGTGAATATGAACCAGGTTTGGAGGAATCACCTCATTTTTCCAGTTTGCCACAGCACCCAGCGCCCATTTGATAAATTGACCGTTGCTATCCCTGATCATATCTTCAATAAGTTTTTTCACCTGTGGCGTTTCAGGCATAAAAATCCGTTTTATTACAGATGCTGATTTCATCCATGAAACCGGTACAACCTGATACAAATGAAGAAACCCGGCAGTTTTTATTCTTTTTGGAAAAGAATGAAAAGTAGGAACACTGGAAATGATGATTAATTTTTCCGGTTTTTTAATCCTGGCAATTTCAACGGCAACCATACCTCCCATCGATAACCCCACCAGGGCAAAAGGCGCACGATCATCAATTTTTTCTGCAAGACGTTTACTGTACGATACTAAGTCATCGTCATCCTGAGGCATCACCCAATTCAAGAACACCTGGTTTATTGTATCAGGCAATTCCAGTTTCGCAAAAGCACGTTCATCGGCTCCGAGTCCACTTATAAAATAGGTAGTGAGCAAAATAAATAATTCTCCATTTTAGGTTATTGATTACCGTTTTGAAATCATTTTTTCACGGATTATTTATTCATATTTTTCCAAAACGTATGTGTGATCGAATCTAAATTGGTGCGATGATAAATGTAAGTAGGCAAATCGGTTTTCACAATTTTAAAACCTGCTTTCACGGTTCGTTCAAATAATTCCGCATCACTGCCCAAAGGAAGGGGATTAAATCCTTTCAACGAAAAAATGCAGTCTTTCTTATAAAAGAAAGTAGCACCAACAACACATTCCGAAATAAGTTTTTTATTTCCGGGGTTATAAAGATCAGGAACAAATGGATCACCCACTACCCTAACGCCGCCATGCAAAAGATCCGTATCGGGATGTGCGGCTAAAATCCGGTGCCTGGTTTCGAGGTGATCGGGCAAATACTCATCATCAGAATCTAAAAAAGTAATGTATGATCCGTTACTTAAAAAAACTCCCCTGTTTTTTGCATTAACCTCCCCGCTGTTTTCCTGAAAAACATAGCTGATTGGAAATCCTGATTCCAAATAAGGCGCCACAACCGCTTTGGTATCATCTTCGCTCCCGTCATCAATCACCCAGGCGTTCCAGTTCTTTTCAGTTTGAGCAATAAGAGAATCCAATGCCCTTTTCAAAAGCAATGCCCGGTTATAGGTGGTTATCACTATCGAAAACTCAGGATTCATTTGTCATTTCATCCAAAGCTATGGCAGAATGGGCAACTGCAGCGCCGGCACGCATTTCGGCGGCTATCCAGATGGCTTCCATAATTTCCTCACGGGTAACGCCTTTTTTAATGGCCTGCCTGGTATGGCTGCGAATGCAATAAGGGCATTGGGTAACATGGGCAACAGCAATAGCAATTAATTGTTTGGTTTGTTCGGAAAGTTTTCCTGCTTTAAAAACCGTTTTACTGAAATTGCGCCAGGCGTCTATGTTCTCCGGCGAAAGTTCAGCCCGCTGATGGTTAATGGCCGCAGTAGCTTCGGGGTAAAGTTTATCGTTATCCATAACTTTTTTGAGGTTTAGTAAATGTAAATTAATAATAACGTTTCAACGATATTAAAGTTTAATTTACCGATGACAAGGCCTGCATTGAGTTTACAGGGTTTTAGCAGTGGGAAATTGTTTTTACCAATGGATTTCGAAACACCGCCTGTGAGGAAAATTCAAGTGATCCTGTTATCTTAATGATATGAGTTTTGTAATGAGCGCTTTAAATCTCACTCCTGTTTCAGTATCTTTTGATACTCTTTTTCTGCGTAGAACTTACGAAATTGCAAATACGTTGAAAAAGACTTTTCGTTTCGAATATTTTTTTCCCAGGATTGAAATATTTTCTTTTCGGAACTGCTGAGCTTTAAAGACTCAATTTCCATATAAAAACTTCGTACGAGTTCATCATTTACATAATTATCAACCTTTACAACCTGATAAGGAAAGAATTTTCGATCCATTCCGGGATTAAGATGCACTGGCAAAGGTTGTTTCATTTTTTGAAGCAAATAAATATTCTTAGCCCGCTGCTTCCAGTCATCAAAAACATATTCATATAACTTTCTTTTGAAAAGAACGCCGTTTATAACCGTGTCTTGCCCGTTAAGAACAGGATCAATTGTTGATTTCGACCTCCCGATAAAGTCGAAAGTAAAAAGATCGGTAGCCTTAAGTACAAAACTTATATCCGGTTTCATTTCATCATCAAATATTGAATAACTCTGCGCTTTTGCATTTTGATAATCATAATAAACATAGGACAGCGGCTTAATATAAGCCTGTTTGCTCGTTTTATCCGGAAGGAGATCAAACATTACAACCACATTCTCCACAATTACTGCCTGGTCGTGATACCAGACTTTAAAATGAAAATCCCTGACAGTCGCCTGGGTATCGGCCTGAAAATTGACATTATGGAATTTCACAACCCCTTCTAAATTTCCACTGTTCTGGCAGGGAACAAAAGTTTGGGCTGACTCTGTATTGCAACCTAAATAGCCAAATAAAAAAAGAAGAATGTTTATCCGGATCATTGCAAAATGGTATTTGGAAAAATATGTGAGCCAAAATGATATTCCGAAATTGGGCCGCCATTTTCAGCATGATGAGTATAAATAAGTTCAAAGTTACTCATTGCCGTTGCCGTATTATGTAAATGGGTTTCATGGTGGCTAAATTCAGATCCCGCTTTCTTAATATTTTGTACGTCAGGCTTCATCCTTCTTTTAATCTTTCGTCCCGCTTTCCGCTTGTAGTCCTCACCCGCAGATGCGGGCTGCGGGCTACCGCTCCAATCGGGCGTAGATAACGGCTGCTCCGTTCTTTAAAGCATTTTTTATCTCTATAAAAGTAAAACATTGTAAGTATAGAATGCTCGTAGAGGTTGCAGAAATGTCCGTAGTTAAAAACATACGGACAGCACAGAATTTTAGTTTGTTACATACTACGAATAGCAGGGGTAGTTAAAAACATACGGACAGCACAACTTTTTATCTTGTTACATACTACGAGTAGCAAGGGGCAATTACTTTAAAGGTTTAATTGACCCCACATCTACACAAGATGAGACCTCATTGTGTACCTTAATGAAATAAGGAATAACTGCTTTTTGCAACGATTAAATTCTATCCTACATATTAAATGAATAAACAATCGTGGGAAATGTTTTTTTCAGTTTGCCCAAAGCGGGTTTCAGGAATCAACACCCGGCGCCTCAGTAGTGTAAGCCGGAGAAACAAATTTAAATGCTGCAATAGCTGTGAGTCTGTTTCTACAGCTCAAAAACCTGTCATAATTCCATTATCCGCACAATAAAAATTGAATTGCATTTCAATCCCTAATTTTGCCAGATTGTTGAATAGCAGGGAGAGATATTGAATATCCCCGGCAGTTGAACCACTGGTACCACAGATTCGAAATGATTTTTAAAGCCTCCACTTGTTATGCATTTAATTGATAATTATGATCGCGGCCTTCCAAAAGGGCTGGTTGCCTGGCTTTATGCCGGTTGTTTTATCGTTTTTGCGATGGTAGTAATCGGTGGAATTACCAGGTTAACCGGTTCGGGCTTATCCATCACCGAATGGAAAATTGTAACGGGAACCATCCCCCCGTTATCTCACCAGGGATGGATGGAAGAGTTTGCCAGGTACCAGAAAACACCACAATTCCTGAAAATAAATGCGGATTTCAATTTAACCGATTTTCAGCATATTTACTGGTGGGAATACCTGCACAGGCTGGTAGGCAGGTTATTGGGAATAGTATTTATTGGCGGGTTTGTCTGGCTTTATATCAGGAACCAGATCAGCAAAACGCTGATGCCAAAGCTATTGGTGATGTTCCTCCTTGGTGCATGGCAGGGTTTTTTAGGCTGGTATATGGTAATGAGTGGATTAGTGGAGAAAACATCGGTTAGCCATTACCGTTTAGCCATCCACCTGATCAATGCATTCTTCACATTTGGATATATCTTCTGGGTTGCACAGAACCTGAGGTTCAAATTTAATTACACAATAAACACTGCCGCTGCTGTAGTAAAAAAATTATCGGTTACCATTATGGTTTTGCTTGCCCTGCAAATAATTTATGGGGCATTTGTTGCCGGAACCCATGCCGGGCAGATCTATAATACCTGGCCAAAAATGAACGGCGAATGGATTGCTGATACCATCCCGATGGCATGGCATAAAATGGGGTTGTTGAGTTTAGTGGAAGCGCTTGCCACCATCCAGTTCATTCATCGAACTGTTGCATTTATCCTCTTCTGTTTAATTGCTTACCTCTGGGTAAAAAGAAAAAATGCGGTATGGAAACTTAATGCCCAACAAATATTTGCCATTAATGTATTGATGCTGGCCGTTATGGTACAGTTTACATTAGGCGTTTTCACCCTGTTGTACCATGTTCCCATTTCGATGGGCGTGATACACCAGGCAGGCGCTTTCTTCTTATTTGCTTCACTTGTTCACCTGCTGAACCGGCTCTATGCAAAAAACAAAGAACGCAAATCATCTTTGTGAAATTTGTAAAAGCAGAATTTGGTTTTATGAACCTGTAGTTTTCAACCCAAGTTCTTTTTCAACCATAGCACAAACCGAGCGGTGATCATAATAGTTTGCCATTTGAATGAGTTTGGTAGGGCTGGAAAGAATTTTTCCTTCGGCCACCTCTTTCATTTTCATTGCCAGATCGGCGCTGTTCATCGTTTCAAACAACAGGCCCAATTTCCCGTACTGAAGTATTTCGGGTGTTCCTCCCGAATTGCTTCCTAAAATCTGTGTGCCACAAGCCATGGCCTCAATGGTTACCATGCCAAAGGTTTCGCCTTTTGAAGCCATCACAAAACAATTGATGGCGTTATAAAATACGGCGATGTCCTTCCTGAAAGGGAGAATAAATACCCGATCCTGCAAACCCGCTTCATTAATTTTTTGTTTCATTTCGTCAAAGTAAGCATCTCCTTCATTACGAGTAGGTTCTCCTAACAGAACAACAGAGAAATCTTTATTTTCGCAGATCCGCATGGCATCCAGCAGGAGCAATTGCCCCTTGTTCACATCAAACCTGCCGATCAGCCCGAATAAAAATTCCTCTTTAGGTAAATTCAGCATATCCCTTGCTTCAGCAATTGGAATTTTATTTTTGAACTGCTGCAAATCCAGCCCCGAGGGCACGACCCTTATTCGTTTTTTTGGAAATTTTGTTTTTTCCGATACCTGCTTTGCCAGCCAGTGCAGGGGGCAAAACCACAAATCGAACCAACGAAACCGGAAAGTGTGCAAAAGGTTGCGTTTAGAAATTCCCAACTGCATTTCCATAAAATAAGACAGGTGCAACCGATTCCCCATTCGCCATTTTGCATAAGCTGCAATACTCATATCGTAAGTGGCCCGTACAATGAGATGGGTGATTCCCTCCTGCTTAATGATGCGCACAAGCCTGCTCCCCTGTACAACATCATAATATTTCCGGTGCTTTTTTATGATGCGCACATCTATCCCAGATTCAAGTGCATTTTTTTCAATTGGAGAACCTTTCTGGCAAAATATAAGCACATCATGTTGTCTTTCTTTCATCCATAAAGCATTCCTGAGCTGGTTCATTTCCAACCCGCCCCAGCTATTGGTTCCACAGAGATATGCTAACTTATATTTCATACTTTATCCAGCCCAACCCGGCATGGCACTAAAATAACCATTAATAGATAAACCGGCAAAGCCATTAAATTTAAAAGAGAGGTAAGTCTGTTCTTAAAAAATTCCAGATTAAGATTCAGTATTGTCCGGCAAAACACAAAATGTAAACCGGCCTTGGAAAAATGGGGTTAAGAAAACTGGCTTGTACAGCGTTAAAAGAAAAACGCCATATTCAACAGTTGGGTAATGCAATAAGCTCAAAAGTTGTACCACTGCCGGGTTTTACCTAATGCCGGAACTCGTTTTTATTATACTAAACGGAATTATTTCGGATACCAAAGTTTAATCGTATAATGCCGATGTGATAGCCGTTTAGATCAATGGAATTGGTCTGTTATCTAAGATTCCGATTTATTTCGGAACGGATATCCAATCGGTATTAGCCGGTAAAGACAATTTTAGCCATTTTTCCGAAGCCTTGATTTTTTGCTCCACTTTTTTATCAGGAAAAAAGTGGAAATACCAGGAACAGGTGGGGGATACTGTGAATTTTAATGAAGTTTAATACAGAAATGGATTTGAACTTTTCGGTTAGCAATTTAACCGGGCACCAAAGGTTCGAAATTTTTAAATGAATATTTTGTATCTGGGGGCGGGGAAAATTTGACTGAAACTGAATAAATATAAAGCTTCACTAAATTTTCTTCAGGGGAAATTTTTGGTTCGAAATTTTTAAATCCATATTTTGTACCTGGGGGTAAGGGGTGATAACCCCGGGAGAAATAATGCTGAAACTGAATAAATATAAAGCCTCACTAAACTTTCTTCAGCGCAAATTTTTGGTTCGAATTTTTAAAATCCATATTTTGTACCTGGGGGTAAGGGGTGATAACCCCGGGAGAAATAATGCTGAAACTGAATAAATATAAAGCCTCACTAAACTTTCTTCAGCGCAAATTTTTGGTTCGATTTTTTAAAATCCATATTTTGTACCTGGGGGAAGGGGCGGCAGCCCCGGGGGCATGGAACTAAATAAACATAAAGCTCCACTGAATTTCCTTCAACGCAAATATTTCGTTTGAAATAAGTATTGTCCGGCAAAAAACATATTATTAGCTGGCCTTGGA
>Ga0206107_1000246_pt1 | contig 31044 bp, 25 predicted proteins | sample 2B0metagenome_FD_148652 | JGI IMG/M metagenome (GOLD analysis project Ga0206107, IMG submission 148652) | Enriched microbial communities from leaf-cutter ant dump, University of Wisconsin, Madison, United States - 2B0 | ecosystem: Environmental > Terrestrial > Nest > Insects nest > Nest dump...
GCTAATGAATTATGTAATCGTAGGCGGCGGGCCGACCGGAGTGGAACTGGCCGGTGCAATGGGGGAACTGAAAAAACACATTCTTCCGCACGATTATCCGGATTTGGACATCCGTAGAATGAATGTACACCTGATCCAGGGTACCGACAAGCTTTTACCGACAATGTCTGAAAACGCTTCGGAAAAAGCATTGAAATATCTGGAACAATTGGGAGTTCAGGTATGGTTTGACATGATGGTAAAAGATTATGACGGAAAAATTATCACGACCGACAAACGGCCTTTTGAAGCCACTACCCTGATCTGGGCTGCCGGTGTAAAAGGAGCTTTGATTCCGGGAATTGAAGGCGAAGATCTAATTGTAGGTGGACGTTACACAGTCAATGAATTTAATCAGATGAAAGGATTTGACAATATTTTTGCCATTGGCGACGTGGCCCTGATGAAGTCGGAAGAAAATCCCCATGGGAATCCAATGCTGGCGCAGGTCGCTATTCAGCAGGGGAAATTATTGGCAAAGAACTTTGAAAACCTTAAATCCGATAAAGCACTAATTCCATTCCGATACAAAGACAAAGGTTCCATGGCCACTATTGGACGCGACAAGGCAGTGGTAGATTTGCCAAACTGGAAGTTTGCCGGATGGTTTGCCTGGTTTGTGTGGATGTTTGTGCATCTGGTTTCTCTGGTTGGTTTCAGGAATAAGGTAATCGCTCTGGTAAACTGGGTCATCCAGTATTTCCAGTACAACAAAAGTGTACGGCTGATCATTCGTCCGTATAAAAAAATAACGCCAAAATTTTAGTCTTTGATCCGGACAGTCGTCCATTGCCATTTTTCAGCATTTTGATTGGTTGCCTCTCCCCGAATGGAGTCCCGGGTAATGAATAAACCCTTAAATCTGGCATAACCCGAATTAGTGCTTAAAATAATTGTATCCATTTCTACCAGCCAGGAACTATTGACAGATGCATCTTCAGACTGAGGATGTTTCCATTTCAATTGGCCGTCAGGCGCGATTTCATATTGAAATTCCCTCTTCATATCTTCACCCAAATCATAACTGATTTTCCATTTCGAGTTTTCCAAATGGTATTTTCTCACCAATTTAGATTGTGAAGCACAGCTTAAAATCAATAAGAAGACAAGGCATGAAAATAAATAGTTCTTCATAACAAATTAAATGACAGTGCTTTCCAAATTTAATCTTTTTTTTGTATTTTCTAATTTAAAAATCAGTTTAACTTAGCGGAATGTCCGCAGATTTACTCAAAACCCCGATTGAATACCTGAAAGGTGTTGGCCCCGAACGGGCTAAAACACTTCAGTCGGAGTTAGGTATTTTCCGGTATGAAGATTTATTGAATTATTTCCCATTTCGTCACGTTGACCGTTCCAAATATTACAAAATCAAGGAAATAATCCCGACATTAGCTGAAACTCAGATAGTTGGGAAAATTAAAAACATCCGGGAAATCGGGCAAAGCAGAGGAAAGCGGCTGACGGCAATTTTTGAAGACGAAACCGGCGAACTGGAACTCATTTGGTTCCGCTATACCAAATGGCTCAAAGAAACCATCGAAAGTTATGCCGGAAAACCGGTTGTGATTTATGGTAAGCCGAATGAATTCAACCGGAAAATCAATATGGTTCATCCGGAAATGGAAACACTGGAAAACCATAAATCATCACCCCAAGGGCTTTATCCCGTTTATCCGAGCACCGAAAAATTACAGAAAAAAGGGATTACCAACCGAGTGATGCAGAAATTGCAGGCACAACTTTTGTCGGAAATTATCCATTTGGAGGAAAATCTTTCCGATGAAATTTTACAGAAATTCAAATTCCCAAAACGACTGGACGCTTTCCGGCAAATTCATTTTCCAAAAAATCAGGAAGAACTCAAACAAGCCGAAAACCGTTTAAAGTTTGAGGAATTCTTTTTTCTTCAATTGGGATTGTTGATTAAAAAATTAAACCATCAGCATAAATTCAAAAGTTTTGAGTTTGATTCAGTCGGAACATATTTCAACGAATTTTATCAGAATTATTTGACTTTTGAATTGACCAATGCGCAAAAACGTGTGGTAAAAGAAATCCGTGCCGATTTAGCCAAACCCGTTCAAATGAACCGTTTGCTGCAGGGCGATGTGGGAAGCGGAAAAACCATGGTGGCTTTGCTTTCGGCATTGATTGCCATTGACAACGGCTATCAGGCCGCTTTTGTGGCGCCCACCGAAATCCTCGCGCAACAACATTATCAGGCCGTAAAAGATTATTTGTCAGAAATGGATATTCAGGTTGGAATCCTGACCGGTTCTACCAAAACAAAAGAACGCCGGGAATTGCTGGAGAAACTGAATTCGGGAGAATTGAACATTCTGGTCGGAACTCATGCGCTTTTGGAAGAAAATGTGATTTTCAAAAATTTAGGATTGACCATTATTGACGAACAACATAAATTTGGCGTAGCCCAACGGGCGCAGTTTCTGAAGAAAAATAAATTACCGCCGCATATTCTGGTAATGACCGCAACACCGATTCCGAGAACGCTTGCAATGAGCCTTTACGGCGATCTGGATATTTCGGTGATCGACGAGCTTCCGCCGGGAAGAAAATCGATCAAAACCGTACACAAAAAGGACAAAGACCGTTTGGGATTATTTAAATTCCTGAAAGATGAAATTCAAAAAGGAGGACAGGTTTATATCGTATATCCGTTAATTGAAGAATCGGAAAAACTGGATTATAAGGATTTGATGGACGGATTTGAAAGCATTTCTCGTGCTTTTCCCCTGCCCGATTATGCTGTAAGTATTGTGCATGGAAAAATGAAACCAGCCGATAAAGATTTTGAAATGCAGCGTTTTGTGAGAGGCCAGACACAGATTCTGGTTGCGACAACGGTCATTGAAGTCGGTGTAAATGTCCCGAATGCTTCGGTGATGGTGATTGAGAGCGCGGAAAAATTCGGGTTGTCACAACTGCATCAGCTTCGCGGACGTGTGGGACGCGGTGGCGACCAGAGCTATTGTATTCTGATGACAAAAGACTTTTTAACCGACGATGCTTTTCAACGGATTTCAACTATGTGTCGGACCAATGACGGATTCGAAGTAGCAGAAACCGATATGCAACTACGTGGCTCCGGCGACCTCATGGGAACACAGCAAAGCGGTATCCTGAATTTTAAACTGGCCAATCTGGCCAAAGACCAGAAAATGCTGCAAACCGCGCGTTTCGTAGCCGAAGAAATTTTGAAAAATGACCCCGATTTGAGTTCTGACCAAAATCAATCCATAAAAAAATATTTTGTTCAAAATCATAAGGAAAGGTTTATCTGGAGCAGGGTCGGATAATTTTTGTACTTTTAATCAACTTCTAAGTATCTGATTAATGTGAGCAAGAAGAGTCTAAAAATCATTCTGAATATAATCGCAATCTTTGCCGTTTTTTTGTTTGGTATTTTAATGCTTAATACAATAGCACAGTATTTCTCATTCAGAACAGATATCGGGTTTCTTCAATTTAAACAGAAAGTTATCCATAATCAATACTGGTTATCTTTTTTCTATGTACATATCTTTTCTATTGTGATTTGTCTTTTGGCCGGATTGACTCAATTTTCCGGTCAAATCCTGAAAAATCATAAAAAATTACACAGGATTTTTGGAAAAATTTATGTTTACAATGTACTTTTCATCAATTTCCCGGCTTGTTTTATCCTTGCAGCTTTTTCAAATGGAGGGATTTTAGGTATATCAGGATTTCTGGTTCAGAATTTACTTTGGGGATATTTTACAGTGATCGCAGTTTTATCAATAAGAAAACGCGATATATTCAAACATAAAAATTTTATGATATTGAGCTATTCTGTTACCACAACTGCAATTACCTTCAGAATAATCAAGAATCTGTTTTACAATGAAACTGTATTTTCTTACGAACTATTTTACGGCCTAAATGTCTGGGTTTCACTGTTGTTCAATCTGGGAGTTGCATTTTTAATTATATCGGGCAATTCCAAATCGTTATCTCTCGAAAGTAACGTTATTAATAAAAATAAGGAATGAGATTGAAAAAAGCAGTAAAAAGGAAAAAATGAAAATCAATATGTTTAATAAAGTTCTGTATTGACTTTTCTTCGTAAATCTTCTAAAAAAGCTCATGCATAAATATGCAAGCCCAGAATGAATTAATAATACAATGAAAATCAATATAATAAAAAATCCCATAAATTATCTTTTGGTAAAAATAAGAACAATGCGCTAAATTTTAATTCAACGCATTGTTTTTTTATAAAGTTAAAAAAATCTAATCCAGCGGTTTCCTGCCGGAAATAATGTTATACAAAATCACAATCACAGCAATCACAAGCAAAACGTGAACCAGATTGCCTGTATCCATACCGGGAACAACGCCCAATATCCCTAATAACCAGACGACAATACAAATTACGGCTACTAACCAAAGAATACTTCTCATAATAATTGATTTTAGTTAATATGCTCAAAAGGTACAATAACTATTCCACATGACAAAAATCAGTTCTTAATTCAATTCCCAAATCCGATACAGGAACCGTGATTAATTATGTTGATGATTTTCAATTTTTGTTATATTTGATTAAATGAAAAATTCAAGGTCTTATGAACAAATCCCGAATGGAAGCCTTTAGCGATGGTGTAATGGCGGTTATCATCACCATCATGGTACTGGAAATGAAAGTCCCGCACGGATTTACAATCAGGGATTTGAAACCGCTTTTCCCGGTTTTCCTGAGCTATGTCTTGAGTTTTATTTATGTCGGGATTTACTGGAACAACCATCACCACATGCTCCATACCGTCAAAAATATCAAAGGCGATGTACTTTGGGCAAATCTACATTTGCTGTTCTGGCTTTCACTGATTCCGTTCGTAACAGGCTGGATGGGCGAAAACCATTTCGAAACCCTGCCCGTGGCGCTGTACGGAATTGTCCTTTTGATGTGCGCCATCGCCTATTTTATTTTGCAAAGCATCATCATCAGGGAACAAGGAGAAAATTCGCTTCTGAAAAAAGCCGTCGGCGCTGATTTCAAAGGCAAGGCTTCCCCTGTGTTCTATTTATTGGGAATTGTCTTCAGCTGGGTTGCTCCCTGGGTTTCCGGAATTTTATATGTCGCGGTTGCCGTTATGTGGTTGATTCCCGATAAAAGAATTGAAAAAGTTATTGATTAAACAATTTGTGAGTACACGACAATTTTTTGAACCACATAGAAACATAGTTTATAGGGTTACGTAAGTAAATATAATCACACATAGTCTTGAAGCGTAGCTTCAAATATATCCGCCGCAGCGGATAAGTTCAATTCTTTAAGAATTTCGTGTACCGTAAAATAATTTATTTTGTTCTACCCTCCCATCTCATCGGCGGACGGGCCATAGCTTCCCGGTACAAAAATATCGTTCAAACGGTAATAAACACCCAACTGCGCACGGTGATGTGTAATTTGCTTGAAGGCCTGCATTATTGCTTCATATTTATTCCAGTCGGCAATGATAAAATCACCGTTCTTCAAAAGCCAGCGGCCGTCAAAATCTTCCGGTTTTAAATTCCGTAAAGCTTCCTCACTTTTGGAATAATCCTCATCGAGCTTTTCCTGTAACTCTTTCCGGGTACTGATTTCCGGCTGCGAATAAGGCATTTCGGCAAAATCCAAATAATCGGTTTTCATCATAAAATCAGGCCAGCCGAAAATTTCAACAATGTGAATCGTTAAAACTTTGAAACTCATACTTTTCGGGTTGGGTTTCCAGTCGTTTTTATCTTCCGGATAATGCTCAAGGAATTTTCTGGTGATTTCGTATTCCGTTTTCAGGTCTTTTTGTAATTCTTCAATCAAATTCATATTAATTATTTTGCCTAAAATTAAGCAATAATCCCATTTATACGGCGAGAAATATCACTTAGAATCAATTCTAAGAAAAATTTAACATTCAAATATTGCGCAACCAAATAGTTTCTTATATATTTGCAGCCAGATAGTTTCTTATTTTAAATTTAATCACGATGAAAAGAGATATATTCCAGGCAATTGCAGACCCCACGCGCCGGGCAATTTTAGTAATGATCGCCGCCCAGGCATTGACGCCAAATGTTTTGGCAGAAGAATTTGATATGACACGACAAGCGGTTTCCAAACACATAAAAGTTTTAAAAGAGTGTGATCTGATCGATCAGAAACAGGAAGGACGCGAAATCTATTACCAGCTAAAAATTGAAAAAATGAAAGAAGTTGACCAATGGATAGAACAATTCCGGAAAATCTGGGAAACGCGTTTCAATCAACTTGACAATGTATTGTTAAACTTAAAAAACACAAAAAAATGAACAGCAACTTATTATTCGACTTTATCGTAGATAAAGAAAACAAAACCGTAACCGTAAAACGTGAATTCGCCGCAAACCTTGATTTGGTTTGGGATGCATTTACTAAACAAGAACTACTTGACCAATGGTGGGCACCAAAACCATTTTTATCAAAAACCAAAATTATGAATTTTAAAGTTGGCGGACGAAGATTTTATGCAATGGTAAGCCCTGAAGGACAGGAAAATTGGGCAATTCAGAAATATACTTCCATTAGCCCGAAAACCAACTTCAAATTTTTAAACGCTTTTGCCGATAAAGATGAAAACCCTAATTTACCCGGTTCTGATTGGGATTTGAGTTTCAGCGAACAAAACGGAACGACTACCGTGCATATTTCCATTTACAATGACTCCCTCGAAAGAATGGAAAAAATGATAGAAATGGGATTCAAAGAAGGATTTACCGCAACATTGAAACAATTAGAATTATTAATTAAGTAGAAAAATGAAAAAGAATACAATTATTTCACGAACTGCAACAATAATTGCTTTACTCGTATTAACAATATCTTGTTCAAATAATAAAAAGCCCAAAATAACGACTGATACAACTCAAAAAATTACACCCTGCTTGTGGGTGGAGAAAGATGCCAAAGCTGTGGCAGATTATTATTTATCTATTTTTAAGAATGGCAAGCTGAAAGATTTTCACAAGTTCGGCAGTGACGAAAGTGGAAATGATGCGGGTTTGGAAACCGCTGTAATTGAAATAGAAGGAATGGAGATCAGCATATTGGCAGCCGGTCCGCTATTCAAATTTAATGAATCTGTTTCCTTTGTCATCAACACCGAAGACCAGGCTGAAACGGATTATTATTGGGAAGCGCTTACTGCAAATGGTGGTGAAGAAAGTTCTTGCGGATGGTTAAAAGACAAATACGGATTAAGCTGGCAGGTTGTGCCGACTGAATATTTTGAATTAATCCACAGCGATGACCCAAAAGTAAGGGAAAAAGCATTGAAGAACACATTGAAGCAGAAAAAATTGATACTTTCAGAACTCAAATGAACATAGAAAAACAAATCAACGAATACATCGCCGGCCAATCCGAGCTGAAACGCGCAGAAATGCAAACCTTGCACGAACGCATTTTGCAAATGATGCCAAAATCTAAATTATGGTTTTTGGACGGAAAAGACGACAAAGGTAAAACAGTTACCAATCCTAATATCGGATATGGATTGCAAACCCTAAAATATACAGACGGCACAACCAAAGAATTTTATCAAATCGGTATCAGCGCAAACACAGCGGGAATTTCTGTTTATATTATGGGACTTAAGGATAAAAAGCATTTACCTGAAACTTTTGGAAAAACAATCGGCAAAGCAAACGTAACGGGATATTGCATCAAATTCAAAACGCTGAAAGGTATAAATATTGATGTACTTGAAGCGGCAATCCGGTATGGAATTGAGCAAACAAATGAATAAAACTCATTAATTAAAAAAACAATCATTATGAAATCAGGATTATTATTTGACTTCATGGTCAACAAGGAAAACAACACTATCAAAGTAAAGCGGGAATTTGATGCCAATCCTGAACAGGTTTGGAACGCCTGGACAAATCCTGAAATCCTTGACCAGTGGTGGGCGCCCAAACCCTGGAAAACCGACACCAAAGAAATGGATTTCAAACCCGGCGGACACTGGCTGTATGCCATGCGCGGGCCTGAAGGGGAAGAACACTGGTCTTTTTCAGATTACACCTCCATTTCGCCCAAAGATAATTTTCAGTTTTCGGACGGATTTTGCGACAATGAGGGAAATGTAAATGACGAAATGCCCAAATCTGAATGGAATATTGATTTTAAAGATTTAGGGAATTCAACGCTTGTTGATGTAAAAATCAAATATGATTCATTGAAAGATTTAGAAGCATTTATTCAAATGGGCTTCAAAGAAGGATTCACGATAGCAATGGAAAACCTGGACGAAATTTTGGCTTAAAACCTGAATTTCAACCCAAACAAAATACCTGCTTTTCAGCAGGTATTTTTATATTGTTTCGAAGAAAAATGTTTTAAATTTCTGCAATAAATATCAGCGAGAATTTATCGTACGCACAATTCCGGCTATCTTTTCAAAAGCGTCTTCGTCTTTGATAACGTACTGTTCGGCCCCTTTTATCAGCGTTTTCATCGCCACGCCGTAATGTTCCTGGCTTGACAACATAATCACGTGAATCCCCGGATAGTTCTTTTTGATGACTCCGAGTACTTCCATTCCGTTGGCCGCGTCTTTCTGCACGGAGTTCAGGTTGTAATCCAAAACGACTATATCGGGCTGCCGGTTCAGTTCTTTCAGGCATTCTTCGCCTGTCTGAAAGCAGCTGATTTCGTGATCGGTATCTCTGGTAAGGTAATCAGACAATGCTTCGGAGAGCATTTCATCATCATCAACGATGAATATTTTTTTTGGTTTTAGATATTCCATTTGGCTCTGAATTTTAAAGTCAGCTTGTAAATTTAACAATATTTTCTTTTAATCCTGAATTTGGTGAGAAGTAAGTTGCTAATGCTTTACAATCTCTTTCAGTATGCCGCCTTGTGCTTCCCTGATGGTATGGGTAAAAACAAAGGCTTTGGGGTCTATCCGGTAAATAAGGTTCCGCATCTTTCTGACCTCGAGCCGGGTAATGACGGTGAAAATGATTTCGCATTCCGTGCTTACATCATAAGAATCTTTCATAAAACCACGCTCTCCTTTGTAAATGGTTATCCCTTTGCTCATCGTTTTGACAAGGGCTTCTTTAATAGCTTCACTTTCCGAAGAAATAATGGTAACACCGGTATATGCTTCAATCCCTTCAATCACATATTTTGTTGTTTGTCCGGCGACAAAATAAGTCAGCATAGCATAAAGTGCGGTTTCCGTATTCAGGTAAAACGCCGCAATGATAAATATGATAATGTTAATCCCCAAAATGATTTCGGTAATGGAAAACCCGGTGCGTTTCAATGTAAATATCGCCAGGACTTCAATCCCGTCAAAAGCTCCGCCACCACGCATACAAAGGCCTACGCCCAATCCCAGGAAGAAACCTCCGAAAGCCGCAACCAGGAGCTTGTCATGTGCTATTTCCGGATAAGGAAAATATTGTAAACACAAAGCTACACCGATTACCGCCAGGATTGTTTTAGCAGCAAACATTCTACCTATCATCTTATAACCAATGATGATAAACGGTAAATTGAACAGAATAAGCAATAAGCCCAAATGCCAATGGGTGAATTCATGGATCAGTAAAGAAATACCGGTAACCCCGCCATCCAGGAAGTGATTGGGTACCAGGAAACATTTCAGGCCGAACCCTGCGGACAAAACACCTGCCAGCAGGAAAATTATATCCTGAAAATGAATGTCCGAACTATGGTGCCCTTCATTATTCATATCCGGCGACTTTATTTTTCAGGTATTCCAGGTGCTGCTCTTTTTGTGCCTTACGATTTTTGATGGCTGTTTGGGTGAAATAATGATGATTTTCAAGGAAAGGTATCTGCAGTTTGTTCCATTCCTTTTCCGAATGAACGATTCCGAACATCGCCAGCTCTTTAAACAGGCGCTCTCCGATTGTAAAAAAATCATCCCTGCCAAGATAATCCAGGTCAGCGTCAGCGAGTATTTCTTCCAGGAGGTTTTGAGGTGATTGTGGAATTTTCGTAGCCATGATCATCCCGCAAATTTTATCTATTTGCTCCTTTGAATAACCATAATCCGGCAAATATTGCGCCGCTATCTCACAGGATTTTTTTTCATGCCCGACCGCATCAAACAGGAAACCGCTGTCATGAAATACAGCTGCTGTCTTCAGTAAAACCCTATCTTCTTCACTGACCTGTTCTTCGCTTGCTATGCGTTCCACCGCATTCAGAACATCTTTTACGTGGTTTACACTGTGATAGGACAAATGTTGAGGCAATTCGTTTTGCAGCTTTTCAAGCATTAATTTTTCTATTGCTTCATAATTCATAATGAATAATTAATAGTTAAAAGTAAATAATTTTTTATTTCCCGTACCTAAACACCTGTTTAAAAATTAACTTTCGGGCTGATTATAATTCTATCCGGCTATGTTCCTGTCTGTTTGGCAGGAATATTAATTTTCGGAGTAGCCGCTATGCGCCCCAGGGCGCTCAAAAATAGTTCATAACCATTCTCAAAAACAAAATTAAAAATTTATACTGTTCTCTCTACAAAATACATATCCACTTCTCCTTTACCTTTGGCTTCTATCTTTCCGCGGTAAGTGCAGTTGAAATCCTCTTTCACCAGTTCATAAGTGGTTTCGGAAATGTTTATTTTCCCGGCTTCGCTGCTGCTTTCCATCCGTGCGGCGGTGTTGACCGTATCGCCCCAGATATCGTAAACAAATTTTTTAATGCCTACAATGCCTGCCACCACACTCCCGCTGTGGATGCCGATACGGATGTCGAAAGCCCCTCCCGTTCTTTGCTCCCACAAAGAATCCAAAGGGGGGACTTTTTTTCTTTCCTCTATAAAATCTCTTATTTCCAATGCCGCCTGTATGGTCTTTTGTGCATGTTGTGGGTCGGAAAGAGGCAAACCGCATACCGCAAGATAGGCATCACCTATGGTCTTTATTTTTTCCAGGCCGTTGCGTTCCATAATGTTGTCAAAGGCAGTGAAACATTCGTTAAGTTCCTGCACCAATTGCTGTGGATTAAGCTTTTCGACGGTTTGGGTAAAGTGTACAAAGTCGGTAAAGAGTACACTGACTTCATCAAATTGCCTGGCTTGGGCATTTCCTTTTTCTTTGAGCTCATCGGCTACTTCTGCGGGGAGGATGTTGAGTAACAGGTTTTCCGATTTCTGCTTTTCGGCAGAGAGCTTTTTGCTACTTCTGAAAACGAACACGAGAAACAGCAGCAACAGCAATATAATACCCACTCCCGAAAAAGTATAGGTTTTCTGCTTTTGCAATTTTCCTTTGGCTATGCTTTGTAATTCCTTGTTCCGGAGACTGTCGGACAGCTGCTTTTTATCGAACTCGTACTGCATAGCGGTTTGAGTCAGCTTCTTAGTATTTTCTTCATTCTTGAGGCTGTCTTTATACAGCATATACATCTTATGATTTTCAAAGGCACTTTTGTAATTACCAAGGGCGCTGTCGGCTTGCGCCATAATTTCATAAGTACGTTGAATACTGCTTTTTGCGCCTATTTCAAGGCTTAGGTTTAATGCTTTTTGCAGCCATTTTTTTCCTTCCACAGCCCGGTTATACTACCAATTCCGGAATAACATGTGGCTATTCCACTTTTATTTCCAATAGCTTCAAATATTTTCAAAGCAGCAAAATAGTTTTTAACAGCTTCGGGGTAATTGCCTTGCCTGGCATATACCACTCCAAGATTGCTATAAGAAGAGGCTGTCCCGCTTTTAGCTCCTGTGGCTTCCCTTATTTTCAAAGCGGCAAAATGATTTTTTAAAGCTTCGGGGTAATTGCGCTGTGCAGTATAAGCCATCCCGATATTATTGTAACAATTAGCCATCTCATCTTTAGCCCCAATAGTTTCAAATAATTTCAGGGATGCCAGATAATTTTTAATGGCTTCGGAATGATTGCCCTGAATAGCATACACAATCCCAATATTAACATAAGTGCCGGCTATTCCAATTTTATCGTTAAGCGCTTCCTCTGTTTTCAAAGAAGCCAGATAGTTTTTTAAGGCTTCCGGATAATTGCCCTGATTAACATAAACATTCCCGATATTGTTATGATTCATTGCAAGCCATTCTTTATTGCCGGTTGCTTCATTGATTTGCTGAGCCGACAGATAGCTTTTAATAGCCTGGGGATAATTGCCCTGCGCAGCATAAACAAGCCCGATGTTATTGTAATTACCGGCTATTCCGCGTTGATTCCCTAGAGTTTCATATATTTTCAAAGAAGCGAAATAATTCTTTAAGGCTTCCGGGTAATTATCCTGATCAGCATAAGCACTCCCAATATTGTTATAAGCGCTGGCAATACCTTTTTTAAAACGGAGTTGCTCCGCCAATACTTTTGCTTTCCTCGCATAATACAAGGCACTGTCATAGTTGCCGCTCTGGTCATTTTCCCAGCTAAGATCATTAAGCACATTCACCTTATCCGTATCTTCTTTTGCACTTTGCAAGACCTGTCGCAGGGAGTCTATCACTTTGTTTTGAGGATAGACGGTCTGTAGCGGGAAGAAGAACACCAGGAGCAGGATGGGAAGTGATTTTTTCATTGTCTGAACCATGATTAAATGACGAGCATGATTTTTTGCATTTTTAATTGATAAAGTACATATCGATTTCTCCTTTCCCTTTGGCATTCACTTTACCGCGGTAAGTACAGTCAAACTCATCTTTCACCAATTCGTAAGTCGTTTCGGAAATGTTTATTTTCCCGGCTTCGCTGTTTTGTTCCATTCGTGCTGCAGTATTGACGGTATCTCCCCAAATGTCATAAACAAATTTTTTAATGCCTACAATGCCTGCCACCACACTCCCGCTGTGAATACCTATGCGAATATCGAATGTATTTCTCTGTTTTTTTCTTTCCTCTATAAAATCTCTTATTTCCAATGCCGCCTGTACGGCCTTTTGTGCGTGTTGTGGGTCGGAAAGAGGCAAACCGCATACCGCAAGATAGGCATCGCCTATGGTTTTTATTTTTTCCAGGCCGTTGCGTTCCATAATGTTGTCAAAGGCAGTGAAACATTCGTTAAGCTCCTGCACCAATTGCTGTGGATTAAGCTTTTCGGCGGTTTGGGTAAAGTGTACAAAGTCGGTAAAGAGTACACTGACTTCATCAAATTGCCTGGCTTGGGCATTTCCTTTTTCTTTGAGTTCATCGGCTACTTCTGCGGGGAGGATGTTGAGTAACAGGTTTTCCGATTTCTGCTTTTCGGCAGAGAGCTTTTTGCTGCTTCTGAAAACGAACACGAGAAACAGCAGCAACAGCAATATAATACCCGCTCCCGAAAAAGTATAGGTTTTCTGCTTTTGCAATTTTCCTTCTGCTATGCTTTGTAATTCCTTGTTCCGGAGGCTGTCGGATAGCTGCTTTTTATCGAACTCATACTGCATAGCGGTTTGAGTCAGCTTCTTGGTATTTTCTTCATTCTTGAGGCTGTCTTTGTACAGCATATACATCTTATGATTTTCAAAGGCACTTTTGTAATTACCAAGGGCGCTGTCGGCAGATGACAGCCTCCGGTAAGCATCTCTAATATATTCTTTTGCGCCTGTTTCTTTGCTTAAAGCCAGGCCCTTTTTTATCCATACTTTGCCTTCTGCAGCATGGTGGAGCTTAACGTAAACCAAGCCTATGTTGGTGTAATATCCAAAGTATTGCTTGTCCTGGATTGCTTCATATATTTTAAAAGCGGACAGATAATTTTTAAGGGCATCCGGATAATTGCCCTGGTAATAATAAGCCACGCCCATATTATTGTAGCAAGTGGCTATTCCGGCTTTATCTCCGGTTGCTTCATATATTTTCAAAGCGGACAGATAATTTTTTAAGGCATCCGGATAATTACCCTGACCTCCATAAATGCTACCGGTATTCAGGTAATAATTAGCTATTCCACCCCTATCTCCGATTGTTTCATATATTTTAAAAGCAGCCGTATAATTCTTTAAGGCTTCCTCATAATTGCCCTGGTGTACGTAAATACCCCCGACACTTGTATGACAATCGGCTATTCCGGTTTTATCTCCGGTTGTTTCATATATTTTCAAAGCAGCAAAGAAATTTTTCAGAGCTTCAGGGTAATTGCCCTGATTATCGTAAATACCCCCGATGTTGTTGTAATTAAATGCCATCCATTTTTTATTCCCGACAACCTCATTTATTTTCAGCGCAGCAAAATAATTTTTTAAGGCTTCGGGATAATTGCCCTGGTATTGGTAAACAATCCCGATATTGTTGTAACAGGCAGCTACCCCCTCTTTATCCCCGATGGCTTCATATATTTTCAGAGCAGTAAAATCTTTTTCTAAGGCTTCGGGATAATTACCCTGACCTTCATAAACAAGCCCTGTGTTTTTATATGCAGTAGCAATTCCCTTTTGAAAATTTAACCGTTCGGCGAGTGTTTTTGCTTTTCCGGCATATATCAAAGCGGTATCGTAGTTGCCTATTAGAGTGAACTGCCTGCTCAGGGCATTAAACGTATTGACCTTATTGGTATCCTTCTTTGCCTTTGCCAGAACAGTTTGCAGGGAGTCAATAAGGGTTTTTCCCTGCTGAGCATATACAGTCCCAGCCCTCCCAAAGGGAAGAGAGAGAAGTAATATCAGATAGAATGCTTTTTTCATTGCTCCGGTTCAGCTTTCATTAAATAAAAGTATATCTTTTATTTATTTTTTCAATTTACCATATTTTTAAGCTCATTGGCTGCTACCCCAATCAGGCGGATCAGCTCAGTCGTATCCTGAATAACCTCTTTCTTTCCGTCATCTTCACGGCAGTGTGTTTCAATTTCAACGGCGAGTTCTTTCACCTCTGACATCCCCATCATCATGAGCGTGGGTTTGAAGGCATGAACCTGGGTGGCTATTTCCTCAAAATTATTTTCAGCCAAAGCCGTAGTCAGCATATCGGTAAGCAACGGCGCTCTTTTCAAAAAGATATTGATGTATTTCTGCATTTTTTCTTTGTTGCCTTCACAAAATTCTTCAAGGTAGCCCAGGTCTGTCACATTTGAGGAAGCTGCTGTAATCTCTTTTTTAACAGGTTTGTCGATATCAAGAAATTTTAATGTTCTTCCGGTACTTTTGGCTATCGCTGTAAACAGCTGCGACATTTTAAACGGTTTGGGTACGTAATCATCCATCCCCGCCTCGCGGCATCTGTCAAGTTCATTTTTGGTTACACTTGCCGTCAGTGCAATGATGGGAATCGAATTTGCGGGAGGCGGAAAATGTTCCCGGATGTACCGGGTAGCTTCATATCCGTCCATTACCGGCATCTGCACGTCCATTAATACAACATCAAAATAATTTTGTTTTAATTTGTCAATCGCTTCCTGACCATTTAAAGCATCCTCAATCATAACCTCTGCTTTTGACTCCAGCGTATCCCTGGCAACGATACGGTTGTCGGCATTGTCTTCCACCAGAAGGATTTTTAAACCGTTGAGGATGCTGCCGTCAACCTTTCCGGATGTTTTCTTTTGTCGTAATTTTTCTTTTGAACCCAATGGTAAAGCCAATGTAAATGAAAAAGTAGTGCCGCTGTTTATTTTGCTTTCGATTGAAATTTCACCTTCCATCAGTTCAACCAATTGTTTGCTGATGCTCAGCCCCAGGCCGGTTCCACCATATTTCCGGGTATCGCTGGAATGTGCCTGTGAAAAGCTTTCAAAGACCGAATCAATTTTATCGGGCGGAATTCCGATTCCCGTGTCAATAATTGAGAATTTTATCCGGCTGCTCTTTCCGGTTGCCGATTCTTTCACTACATCAATCTGAACCGAGCCTTTTTTCGTAAACTTCACGGCATTTCCCGAAAGATTTATCAATACCTGGTACAAACGCACCGGGTCGCCGATCAATACATCCGGCACGTCTGCGGAAACAGAAGAAAGTATTTCAATTCCTTTTTCTTCAGCTCTGTACCTGAGGGTAGTAACGACCTGTTCAATCACATCCCGGATTGAAAAATCAATTTTTTCCAGTTCCATTTTCCCGGCCTCAACTTTTGAAAAATCAAGTATGTCATTAATGATGTGCAATAAATTATCAGACGCCTTTTGTATGCCGGACAGATAATTTTTTTGTTTTTCACTGAGCGGTGTTTCCAGTACCAGGTTGGTCATGCCCAGAATTGCATTCATAGGTGTCCTGATTTCATGGCTCATATTGGCCAGGAATTGCTCTTTGAATTTCTGGGTACGTTCCAGTTCCAGGTTTTTGTTTTGCAGGTCAGTTGTCCGTTCTTCCACGAGCTTGGTCAGTTCCTGTTCACGCTGTTCAAAATGGCGTAAAGTGGCTGCCGTTTGTGTCCGTAAGCGATCCACCAGCACACTGATGATCCCTGATAATGCTTTCGGGTTTTTTTCGGCGAATGCAAAGAAATCATTATGGGCAATACGGTAAGTGATGGTGTTCTCCAACGCAGTCACCGACATATTCCGGGTTTCCGGTTTCAGTAAGGATAATTCACCTATTATTTCACCTTTTTCCAATACGGCAACGGTGTGAATTTCATTGTGTACCTTCACCCGGCCGCTTTGAATGAGGAACATCCAGTCACCGATTGTGCCTTTTTGCAGGATAAGAGCTCCTTCCTTGAAATACGCAGGTATCATATAGGTTGACAAATCCTCTATGGCAGTTTGCGACAAGCCCTGAAAAATATCGCTTTGAGAGAGAAGTGCCTGAATTTCAGATGTTTTTTTCATTGTATTTTCTGATTTAAACAGCTATGAGTTAAAATTCAATAGTTATTAGATATTTATATTTAATCACATTTTTATTTGGATTCCACAAAATACATATCAATTTCTCCCTTGCCTTTGGCTTCAATCTTTCCGCGGTAAGTACAGTTGAAATCCTCTTTCACCAATTCATAAGTGGTTTCGGAAATGTTTACTTTTCCGGGTTCGCCACTGCTTTCCATCCGCGCGGCGGTGTTGACCGTATCGCCCCAGATGTCGTAAGCAAATTTCTTTACCCCGACGATTCCGGCAACGACACTTCCCGAATTGACCCCGATACGGATTTCAAAAGTTTGCTCTTTTTGATGGCGATCAGCAATAAAATCCCGGATTTCCAAAGCCGCCTGTACCGTGCGTTGGGCGTGTTTCGGGTCGGAAGTGGGCAGACCGCAAACGGCCATGTAGGCATCGCCGATGGTCTTGATTTTTTCCAGTCCGTTGCGTTCAATAATATTGTCAAAGGCGGTGAAACATTCGTTGAGTTCCTGAACCAATTGTTGTGGCGTAAGCTTTTCAGCGGTTCGTGTGAAACTGACAAAATCCGTAAAAAGTATGCTGACTTCGTCAAACTGTCTGGCGGTAGTGGCACCGCGTTCTTTTAGCTCTTCGGCTACTTCTTCCGGGAGAATGTTTAAAAGCAAATCATCCGATTTTTGTTTTTCAAGGGAGATGATGCTGTTGCTTTTTCTTTTTTGGTAAAACCCGACACCGAGAAATGCGGCCACAAGCATAAAAACACCTACGCCTGCCAAAGCTAAGTTTCGGTTGCTTTTTACTTTGGTCAGCGCTTCACGGGCCAGAATGTTTTTCTTTTCCTGCTCCGCCTGTGCCAATGCTTCTTTTTTGTCAAACTCATACTGCATCGCTGTCTGGGTGAGTTTTTTGGTGTTGTCTTCGTTGTTGAGGCTGTCTTTGTAAACGGTAAACAGCTTGTAGTTTTCAAAAGAACTTTTGAAATTACCCATCGCGCTGTCCGCTTTGGTAAGGCTTAAATAACTGTTTTTCATGTTGTCTTTTATTCCTATTTTCCTACTTAATACAAGACTTTTTTGCAGCCATGCTTTCCCCTCCTTGATATTATTCATTTGAGTATAAACCGTTCCGATGCTGTTGTAGCAATAGGCTATTCCGTTTTTATCCCCGATAGATTCAGCTATTTCCAAAGCCGCCATAAAATTCTTTAAGGCCTCTGGATAATTGCCCTGTAATTGATAAGTCTCTCCAATATTGCCGTAACAATAACCTGTTTGAAATTTATCCCCGATGGATTCGCTTATTTCCAAAGCCGCTTTGAAATTTTTTAGCGCTTCGGGGTAGTTACCCTGGGCAGAATAAGCACCACCGATGGCGGTGTAACAACCAGTTATCCCGCTATTATTATCCCCAAAGGATTCATATATTTTCAAAGCAGCCGTATAATGCTGCAAGGCTTCCTGATAATTACCTTGAGAACTATTAATTTGCCCGATACTAAGGTTGCAATTGGCAATTCCATCTTTATTTTCCAGGGATTCAAATATTTTTAAAGCTAAAAAACAGTTTTTTAAGGCTTCGGGGTAATTGCCCTGTTTCGTATATGTACTCCCGCTATTTACGTAGGCATAGGCCACCCCATTTTTGTCGTTATTTTTTTTACTAATATTGAGGGTAATGGTATAGCCTTTCAGCGCCTCGTCAATATTGCCCTGCCATGAATTTACATCAGCGATGCGTTGGTAAACACTTGCAATTATTTGTTGGTCATTTACCTCTGTTAACGGTTTTATGGCTGCTTTTAAGTATTTTAGGGCATTAGGATAATCAGCCATTGGCATGTAATCATTTGCAATATTGCTATACGTCGCTCCTTCCCAAAATGTATTTCCGGTTTCTTTGAAGATGTTCAGGGCGGCAAAATGACTTTCTAAGGCCTCCTTATACATTATTTTTCGGCGTTGTCCATGCCCTAAATTATTGTATGCCCTTGCCATTCCGAATTTGTAGTTTATTTTTTTGGCTAAGGTCAGCGCCTTTTGGGCATAAGCTATACAGGTATCGTTTTGGTTGATTCGCCAACCAGCAAATTCGGACAATCCGTTCAGTGCGTTTACGCGGTTGGTATCTTGCCCTGCCCGGGAAAGCGCTATCCGCAGGGAGTCAATAAGTTCCTGGCCCTGCTTGGCTGGCGGCGCGGGTTTTTTGTCAGAATTACATCCTGTTATTCCCAGGAGCATTAAACAGAGAATTGAAAACGTGATTAAGAAATTATAATTTTTCATTATCTAAACTGTTATTTTTTTGAGTTTTTCATTTTTCATTTAACAAAGTACATGTTCATCTTTCCTTTGTTTTTGGCTTCAATGGCTCCTCTGTAAGTGCATTCAAAATCATTCTTCACTAATTCATAAGTAGTTTCGGATATATTCACTTTTCCAGGTTCACCGCTGCTTTCCATCCGCGCGGCGGTATTGACAGTATCTCCCCAGATGTCGTAAGCAAATTTCTTTACTCCGACGATTCCGGCCACTACGGAACCGCTGTGAATGCCTATCCTTATTTCAAAGGCCCCTCCCGCTCTTTGCTCCTGCAAAGAATCCAAAGGGGAGGCTTTTTTTCGCTCCTCAATGAAATCTCGGATTTCCAAAGCAGCTTTTACGGTTCGCTGAGCGTGTTTCGGATCGGAAACCGGCAATCCGCAAACAGCCATATAAGCGTCGCCGATGGTTTTTATTTTTTCCAAACCGTTTCGCTCTATGATGTTGTCAAAGGCGGTAAAACATTCATTGAGTTCCTGAACCAATTGCTGCGGCGTGAGCTGTTCCGCCGTTTGTGTAAAATTAACAAAATCCGTAAAAAGTATGCTGACTTCGTCAAACTGCTTTGCTTCCGCACTGCCTTTGGCTTTTAATTCATCCGCCACTTCTTCGGGAAGGATGTTGAGCAATAAAGTATCGCTGCGTTTTTTTTCTTTTTTTACTTTGTTGCGTTGCCTGAGCACCAGCAGGGAAAATAAAAGTAATCCTCCTACCGTGGCAAAAGAAGCATTCCGGACATTTCGCTGGCGGATGTCCTTTTTTTCACGTTCGGCTTTTGCTTCAGCTTCTTTTTTATCAAACTCATACTGCATAGTGGTTTGGGTGAGCTTTTTGGTATTTTCTTCATTGATCAGGCTGTCCCGGTAAACAATGAACATTTTATAATTTTCCAGTGAAGAAGAAAAATCCCCTGAAATGCTGTCGGCTTCCGCAAGGCCTTCGTAGGAGGATTTAATATATTCTTTTGTGTCCAGCCTCGTGTTGAGCTCAAGGGATTTCTGTAACCATTCTTTGCCTTTGGCAATACTTCCGAGCTTGAGATAAGTAAGGCCTACATTCAGATAAGTAATAGACATCCCTTTATTATCCCCTATGGATTCAAATACTTTCAGCGAAGTAAGATATTTATCAAGCGCCTGGGAATAATCACCCATCCTGCCGTGCATTTCCCCGATATTGTTATAAATAATGTATTGTGATCTTTTGTCACCAATGGATTTCATTAAATCAAAAGCTTTCGTATAGGTTTCAATAGCCTTCTCGTACTCGCCTTGGTGGGAATAAACAATGCCGATATTGTTATAAACCTTGGCTATTCCGCTTTTGTTGCCAATGGATTCCATTATTTTTATGGACTTTAAATAATTCTCAATGGCTTTGGAATTATTGTTTTGCCTCATATAAACCACCCCGATATTTTTATAGGAACTGGCCATTTCATTTTTATCACCGATTGATTCTGCAATTTGCAAAGCGGTAAAGGAATTATTCAATGCTTCCGGATAATCGCCTTGATAAAAATTAACAATCCCGATGTTATTATAAGCGGTGGCCGTACCTTTTTTAAAGTCTGTTCTTTTTGCGACAACCAGGGCGGAATCACCGTATTGCAAAGCTGTTTCGTAATTACCGAACCGGCATGACAAATCACTCAACTGGTTCAGTATTTTCACTTTGGCAGTATCTTCTTTTGCTTTTGATAATTCAATCCGTAAGGAGTCAATTTGTTTTTGCTCCCGGTTTTGAGGATAGGCTTTCTGAAGAAAAGCCAGAATAAAGATGAGTGTAAAAAAAATAATATTTTTTTTCATATAGTTCTTATGAAAGGTTATCCGCTACCGCTTTAGATTCTACAAAATACATATTTATTTTTCCTTTCCCCTTCGTTTCAATTTCGCCTCGGTGTTCAAAATCAAAATCATTTTTTGCTAATTCATAGGTGGATTCACTAATGTTTATTTTCCCAACGGCTCCATTGCTTTCCATACGGGAAGCCGTGTTTACGGCATCGCCCCAGATGTCATAGGCAAATTTTTTGATCCCAACGATTCCGGCTACTACTTCTCCGGAATTGATTCCAATTCGCATCTCGAAAAAGGGTTTTCCTTCCTTTTGTCTTTTATGTTTGTAATCTTCGATGAAGTCACGAATTTCCAGAGCGGCTTCAATCATTTTTTGTGCGTGGTTTCCATGCGGAACAGGCAATCCGCAAACAGCCATATAGGCATCACCGATGGTTTTGATTTTTTCAATCCCGTGTTTGACAATGATTTCATCAAAAGCTTTGAAGCAATGATTCAGTTCGTCGATAAGCTCCCGGGAAGATATTTTTTCTGACAGTTTGGTGAACTCCTTGAAATCGGTAAACATAATGGAAACGCTGTCAAAATGTTTGGCTTCGGAACTGCCGGTTTCTTTGAGTTCTTCGGCGACTTCTTCGGGGAGAATATTCAGAAGCAAATTGTCCGATTTTTGTTTTTCTTTGGAAATGATTTTGTTGCTTTTCCTTTTCTGGAAGAACCCAATTCCCGAAAATACCGCTACAATCATAAAGATACCAACTCCTGCCAACGCAAGGTTCCGGTTATTTCTTGCTTTGGCTAATTGTTCGCGGGACAGTGCCTCTTTTTTTTCCTGTTCGGATTTTGCAATAGCTTCTTTTTTGTCGAACTCATATTGCATTTGGGTTTGAGTGAGTTTTTTAGTGTTTTCTTCGTTATAAATACTGTCTTTATAAACGGTAAAGTGTTTGTAATTTTCATAAGCTCCTTGCCAGTTGCTTGTTGTGCTATCTAATATTGCCATACCGGAGTAGGAGTTTTTTAAATTTTCTTTGTTTCCCATTTCTTTTGAGAGTAAAAGAGCCTTTTGGAAATAGGTTTCCGCCTGACTATAATTCTTAAGTTGAGTATAAGCAACCCCCAGATTGTTGTAAGTGTAGGCAATACCATATTTGTCCCCTATTTCCTTCTTTATTTTTAGGGATAACAAATAGTTTTCGATTGCACTCGGTATCGTCTTTTGTTTATAATAAACTTCACCAATGTTGTTGTAACAGTAAGCTATAACTATTTTATCCCCGATGGCTTCACTTATTTTCAAAGCAGCCGAATAATGCTGCAAGGCTTCCGGGTAATTACCCTGATCGGAATAAATGAATCCCATGCCGTTGTAACAAGCGGCGATTCCATTTTTCTCCCCGATGGCTTCACATATTTTCAAAGCAGCCGTAACGTTCTTTAATGCTTCAGGGTAATTGCTCTGAGATAAATAAATCTTCCCGATGTTGAGGTGACAATTGGCTATTCCATTTTTATCCCCGATGGATTCGTATATTTTTAAAGCAGCAAAATAGCTCTCTAAGGCTTCGGGGTAATTGCTCAGCATTATATATATGTTTGCAACACCAATCGAAGTTTCTGCAATTAAGGTTTGGTCGCCCACTTCTGTTGCAAGCTTTTTAGCAAGGGTGTAATATTCAATAGATTTGGGGTAATCGGCAAGGTCTTTATAAGTGATAGCAATATTATTATGTATCCTTCCCTCCCAAAATTTATTTCCTGTTTCTTTATAGAGTTCCAAAGCGGTAAAATAATTTTTAAAGGCTTCTTTGGTGTTATATTTTTGAGCAAAGGCATTGCCCATATTATTGTGTGCCTTTGCCATCCCATTTTTAAACTTTGCCTTTGTAGCTAAATCCAGAGCTTGTTGGGCATAATCAATGGAAGCATCGTTGTCGTTAATCCGCCAGCCAGCGTGTTCGCTTAACCCGTTTAAGATGTTTACTTTGGTGGTGTCTGTTTTTACGGTTTTGAGTTCTGTTTTGAGGGAATCAATGAGGTTTTGTCCCTGTTCTTGGGCATAAGCCTCACTACAAATTAACGTGAAAAGCAGGAGTGCGGTAAGGAGTGTTGATTTTTTCATAAACCTCACCCCCAGCCCCTCTCCTCCTTCGACAAGCTCAGGATGACGGGAGAGGGAAGTGGAAGTGGTATGTGAATTATTATGAGGTGATTTTTTCATAGTTTGGTGCTATTTAGATTTGTCAAACTTTTCCAAAGTTCGAAACTTTGGAAAAGTTAGCTTTATTAAAATTTATTTTCTGATTTCGGTTCAACAAAATACATATTTATTTTCCCTTTTCCTTTGGTTTCGATTTCGCCTCGGTGTTCGAAATCAAAATCATCTTTTACCAAATTATAAGTTGATTCGCTGATGTTTATTTTTCCAACGGCTCCATTGCTTTCCATACGGGAAGCCGTGTTTACGGCATCACCCCAAATGTCATAAGCAAATTTTTTGATCCCAACGATTCCGGCTACTACTTCTCCGGAATTGATTCCAATTCGCATCTCGAAAAAGGGTTTTCCTTCCTTTTGTCTTTTATGTTTGTAATCTTCGATGAAGTCCCGAATTTCCAAAGCGGCTTCAATCATTTTCTGTGCGTGGTTTCCATGCGGAACAGGCAATCCGCAAACGGCCATATAGGCATCCCCGATGGTTTTTATTTTTTCAATCCCGTGTTTGACAATGATTTCATCAAAAGCTTTGAAGCAATAATTCAGTTCATCGATAAGCTCCCGGGAAGATATTTTTTCGGATAGTTTGGTGAACTCCTTAAAATCGGTAAACATAATCGAAACACTGTCAAAATGTTTGGCTTCGGAACTGCCGGTTTCTTTGAGTTCTTCGGCGACTTCTTCGGGAAGAATGTTGAGTAATAAGGTATCACTGCGTTTTTTTTCCTTTTTGACTTTGTTACGTTGCCTGTACACAATTATGGAAAACAGGAAAAAGACTGATAACCCTGCAATTAAAGAATTACGAATGCTTCGTTGCCGGATGTCTTTTTTTTCCTGCTCGGCTTTGGCAGCATCCGCTTTTTTCTCAAAGTCATACTGTACTTCTTTACGGACAATTTCTTCTTTTACGCTTTGCCCCTGAACGCTGTCTCTCAACGCAATGTTATATTGAAGGTTGTAATAAGCAGACTTAAAATTTCCGCTTCCCTCATAAGCAAGGGTCAGGAGATAGGAAGCCTGGCCTATCAAGTCAGAATCTTCCAATTCTTTGGCAAGTTTCAAAGCATCGGACTGTTGGTTTACCATCGTTTGATAGCGATGTTCCGGTTTTATGCCTATACTTACAAGAATGCTGTCAGGAGCATTTTGTAAGAGCAGCCCCATATTTAATAGATAAAATAATTCCAATTGTTTGTTATTAAGTTTATGGTTGATGTCTGAGGCTTTTTTCAGGTATTGTAATGCTGTAGGATAATCAGAGGTAAATTGATACACTCCGGCTATATTCAAATAATCACTTGCCAAACCGGTTTCATCGTTTAATTCTTTTTTTAGTTCAATAGACCGGGTGTAGTAGGTTACGGATTTTTCATAATCAGGCAGGTTCATATAAATATTTCCTATCATAGAAAGTACAGCAGCAGCACCCCCTTTGTTCTCCAATTGTAAATAACCTTCCAACGATCTGTTCAAAAAATCAAGCGCTTTGTCAAAATCTCCAAGATTTCTGTAAAGCCCCCCGATTTCACCTAATATTCTGGCTGTATTTTGTTTGTCGCCTGATTTTTCACTTATTTTCAAGGCCTGTTGGAAATTTTCCAAAGCCAGGGGGTAATTGGAGAATTTTTTTGCAAGAGACCCGATATTATTGTAAACGAGAATCGCCAAAGACAGATCCTTCATTTCTTTGGCGATTTCTAAGGCGTGTTGGTAATTTTCCATTGATGTTGAAAAGTCAGAAAGCTCGGAATACAGCAGCCCTATATTTCGTAAGTTATGGATCATCCCCGGTTTGTCGGCTATATCTTCAGAGATACGTAATGCTTTTTGGTAATTAGCAAAAGATTTATCAGATTCACCCATATCCGCATAATAATTCCCGATGTACCTGAGCGCCGTTGCCTTACCTTTTTTGAAATGTAGTTTTTCGGAAAGTTTTAATGCCTGTTGTGCATACGAAAAAGCCGTGTCATGACTGCCATTGGAATAGTATTGCCAGCTCAGGCTGTTGAGGACATTTACTTTAGAGGGATTTTCTTTTAATTTGGGAAGTTCTGTCAGAAGGGAATCAATGAGGTTTTGTTCTTGGGCATAAGCCTTGCTTCCTTTCCAAAGAGAGAGAGAGAGAAGAAGTATAAAAAAAAGTATTAATTTTCTCATAGGATTTATTTTAGTTTCTTAATTGCTCTCCTTTCTGTCAAGGATTTCATTTGTGTAATGGCAACTTTGTTAAGTTGGATAGCCGTTCACCTTGGGCTAAACCCTGCATTAATGTTTTCCATATTGCTTAAAACAACCAATTGTTCCAATGTTGCATAGTTTCTTATGTTTCCAACGTTGGCTTGATTTTTATCTCGCCATTCTTTGGCTGTAATTCCAAAAAGTGCCACGTTCAGCAAGTCGGCTTCGTTGGCATAAACAAAACCTGCTTGTTGTTTGGTAATTTCTCTTGGAATAAGATTTTCTTTAATTGCGCCTGTATGGATTTGATAATTGATTTTGGAAATCGTCCGTTGTAAATTCCACTCTAATTTCAGGCGGTTGTTTTCGTCATCTTTCAAACGTTGAAATTCTTTGATTACATAAAGTTTGAACTCTATAGAAATCCAAGATGCAAATTCCAGAGCTATGTCTTTATGAGCAAAAGTTCCTCCATAACGACCTGATTTTGAAATAATTCCGATTGCGTTTGTGCTTTCTATCCAACGCTTGGGTGTCATTACAAAACTGTTCAGTCCTGCTTGTTTTCTAAACCCCTCGAATTCGAGGGGTTTAAAATCGGAGTTGTAAATCATTTCCCAAAAACCCAAAAGTTCAATGGTATTTCGGTTTCTCATCCAGTTTTGAATGATAGTATCCGTATGGTCGGGGTCTTTGTGTCGTGCTATGTCTGTCAGAGAAATAAAATTGCTGCTGTTGTTTTCGTATAAAACAATTTCAATCCCCTGAACATTTATTTTTTTATTCTTTGCCATAATCTATTCGCTTTTCACTCACAAAATACATTCCTACTTTCCCTTTTCCCTTAGCCTCAATCTCACCTCTATATTCAAAACTGAAATCGTCTTTTACTAAATTATAGGTGGATTCACTGATGTTTATTTTCCCAACGGCTCCATTGCTCTCCATTCGGGCAGCGGTATTTACGGCATCGCCCCAAATGTCGTAAGCAAATTTTTTGATGCCCACGATTCCGGCAACTACTGAACCGCTGTTGATGCCAATCCTGATGTCAAATACTCGTTCGCGTTTTCTTCTTTCCTCAATGAAATTCCGGATTTCCAAAGCGGCTTTTATGGTTCGATGAGCGTGTTTCGGGTCGGAAACCGGCAGTCCACAAACGGCCATGTACGCATCACCGATGGTTTTTATTTTCTCTAAGCCGTTGCGTTCGATAATATTGTCGAAAGCGGTAAAGCATTCGTTCAGTTCCTGTACCAACTGTTGCGGAGTTAATTTTTCAGCAGTTTGTGTGAAATTGGCGAAGTCCGTAAAAAGTACGCTTACCGCATCAAACTGCTTGGCGGTGGTGGCTCCACGTTCTTTGAGCTCTTCGGCGACTTCTTCGGGCAAAATATTCAGAAGCAAATTGTCCGATTTCTGTTTTTCATTTGAAATGATTTTGTTGCTTTTCTTTTTCTGGAAGAATCCAATTCCCGAAAATACCGTTACAATCATAAAGATACCAACTCCTGCCAACGCAAGGTTCCGGTTGTTTCTTGCCTTTGCCAATTGTTCACGGGAAAGTGCCTCTTTTTTTTCCTGTTCGGATTTTGCAATAGCTTCTTTTTTGTCGAACTCATATTGCATTTGGGTTTGGGTGAGTTTTTTTGTGTTTTCTTCATTGACCAGGCTGTCGCGGTAAACAATGAACATTTTGTAATTCTCCAATGAAGAGGGAAAATCTCCTGAAATGCTATCGGCTTTCGCAAGACCTTCATAAGAACTCTTGATATATTCTTTTGTATCTAATTTCCTGCTGAATGCAAGGGATTCCTGTAGCCATTTTTTGCCCTCTGCAGCCCTCCCGAGTTTGAGATAAGTAAGTCCGACATTGAGATAAGAAATAGACATTCCTTTATTATCTCCTATGGACTCAAATACTTTCAGCGAAGCAAGGTACTTTTCGAGCGCCTGGGAATAATCACCCATTCTGCTGTGCATTTCTCCGATATTATTATAGATAATATATTGTGATCTCGTATCGCCAATGGATTTCATTAAATCAAAGGCTGTCGTATAATTTTCAATGGCTTTTTCATACTTATTTTGTTTGACATAAACAAGGCCGATATTGTTGTAGGCCTTAGCCATTCCGCTTTTATTGCCAATGGATTCCATGATTTCTATGGATTTCAAATAATTCTCAATGGCTTTGGAATTATTATTTTGCCTCGAATAAACCCTCCCGATATTGTTATATGCACCGGCCATTTCATTTTTATCGCCGATGGTTCCTGCAATTTGCAAAGCGGTAAGAGAATTATCCATTGCTTCCGGATAGTTTCCCTGGAAAAAATCAACAGCCCCTATATTATTATAGGCTATCACCATACCTCTTTTAAAGTCTGTTTTTTTTGCCACAACCAAAGCGGAATTCGCATATTGCAGTGCTGTATCGTAATTACCGAACCAGCAAGATTGTTCGCTCAGCTGGTTCAGTATTTTCACTTTGACAGTATCTTCTTTGGCTTTGGATAATTCAATCCGTAAAGAGTCGATTTGTTTTTGCTCCCGGTTTTGTGCGGAAACTATCCCAGTAATGAAAAGAAATAGGATAAGGTAAAGCTCTTTTTTCATAAGTTACGATTTTAGTTTCATCAAAATTAAGTGTTTTTTTTTCATTCTGTGGGAGTTACAATATTTATACTCTAATTTAGATGAATAAATTATTTATCTAAATTAGAGAAAAACAACAGATACAGTGTCTAAAACAAGAGTGACAAAAACGTGACAATTTTATTTTCCAATTATAAATAACTGATTATCAAGTACAGTTACTTTTCTTAAAGAAATATGCATAGATGTCAAAGTAAATAAAGAATCTCACATTGCTTTATCGGGCATGTTTTCAATTTTGTTGAGTAAGGATTGGGGCGTATCTTCCGCCGAAGCATTTAGTTTATCTTTCACCCGCTTCCAGGTCACCCGGACGGAATTGGGTGAAACTCCGAGCGTTGCTGCCATTCTTTGGGTAGAAAGCCCGATTTTTGAAAGCATCAAAAAGCGCAGTTCTGAAGTCGTGGTTTTGGGCTGTATCGCCTTTATTTTTATGGTAAATTCAGGATAGAGCCTGTCGAAACCAGAAAGGAAACGCGCCCAGTCTTCGTCGGTCAAAATGGGGGTGTGCCTGAGTTCGGTGAGTGTTTTGGTGAGTTCCGATTTTTTGTCGTCATAGGTTTCCTGCAGTTGTTTCAGTTCGGCGGCGACCTTGTCTATTAATTGGTTTTTTTCATTGATTTTACTGAGGAATTGCTCAACGTCTTTCCTTGCCTGAATGAGTTCGGCTTCCACTTTTTCTTTTTCGAGTTCTATGATTTGTTGGTTGGCCAGATAAATTTGTTTTTCTTTTTTCTTTTTCATTTGGGCAAAATACAACAAAAGGAATCCGGTGAGCGCGATGATAAAGATCACCAATATCACGATACTGTACCGAAGCCTCATTTTTTCTTTTTCTTTTTGCCGTTCGGCTTTCGTGACCGCTTCTTTTTTCTCGAATTCATACTGCATTTCTTTACGGACGATTTCTTCTCTCGCACTTTGTCCCCTGATGCTGTCATTTAAGGTGCTGTAATGTTGAAGGCCGTAAAAGGCGGATTTAAAATCGCCCTGTTTCTCATAGGCAGTTATCAGGCAATCCAACACAGCTATTTTTTGAGTAGGGTTGTTAAAATCTATGGCCATTTTGAGCGCCCGGTTTTCATAGTCTATGGCCGTTTGATACCGGCGCGACGGATGTACATCTATACTTAAAAGAATGCTATCGGGCGCATTCAGCATAAGTGCGCCCATATCTTTATAGTAAAGCAGTTCTCCGAATTTGTCTTGAAATTTTTGGGCAATCGAAAAGGAACTTTTATGGTATTTTATGGCTGTGGCATAATCTGACAAAATCTGATACAGGTAAGCCATATTTGCGTAAGCATATATCAGATCCGTCTCATTATTGGTTTTTTTAAATATTTCAACCGCCTGGTTGAATTGCGCTAAAGATTCCTTATAATCACCCGCCCACATATACACAATCCCTTTTTCGGTAATGCAAATTGCAACCCACTGCTCATTCCCGATTTCCTTATTTATGTTTAAAGCCTTGTTCAAAAAATCAAGCCCTTTTTTATAATCACCAATATCGCGGTAAAACCATCCGAAATTTTGCAATATAATCGCGGTATTCTGTTTGTCGTGTAATTTTTCACTGATATCCAAAGCCTGTTGGTAATTTTTCAGTGTTTCGGGATAATTATTTAGTTGAAAAAAAACGTATCCCAATGTCCTGTATATATTAATTGTGAGGGCGAGGTTTTGGGTTTCTTTGGCTATTTGTATGGCTTCCTGTAAATAGATGACCGCATTTGAAAAATCAGAAAGGCCATCATACAATTGCCCGATATCACGGAGGCAGTCTGACACCTCTTGTTTATCGCCTGTTTGTCTGGCAATGCTTAGGGCATTGTGGTAGAACGCCAGAGCTTTGTCAATATTACCCGAATCCGAATAATGGTTTCCCATATATCGGAGAGCCGTTGCCTTTCCTTTTTTAAAGTTTAGTTTTCCGGCAAGCGCCAGTGCCTGTTGTGCATAAGAAAAAGCCGTATCGCGGCTATTATTGATGTAGTATTCCCTGCTCAGGCTGCTAAGCCGGTTTACTCTAACGGTATCTTCTTTTGTTTTGGATAATTCAAGCCGTAGGGAGTTAATTCGTTTTTGCTCCGGGTTTTGTGCGGAAACTGCTCCCATAATGAAAAGGAACAGGATGATATAAAGACTTTTTTTCATAGCCCGGGTTTTAGTTTTTATCAAAATTAAGTGTACTTTCATTCATTTTGTGTGGGTTAAATATTCTTATGTTTGTTTCAAACAGAGAGATGATTTCAATTGCCAAGGTAAATAAAAACATCAGCTATACTGTATAAAACAGGAGTGACAAAAACGTGACAATTTCATTTCGTGTTCATAAAACATTGAGTATCAATTCATAAATTTCTCTTTCACAAAAGGCAAATTTACGAACGGATTATACAGCCATTGCCGGCACGTTTTTAATTCTGCAGAGCAGGGAATATTCAGGACAATTGGACAACTCCAACCGGAGAGAATCAATGCGTTTTTGTTGCGAATCCTGGGCATAAGCCGTCCCAATGGCTAAAAACAAAAGCATAAGGGCCAGGCAGTATGTTTTTTTCATGGTTTTGATTCAGATTCTCAAAAATAGCATTTTTATATGGTTTCCACAAAGTACATATCTACCTCCCCTTTGCCCTTGGCCTCAATCTTCCCGCGGTGAGTACAGTTGAAATCCTCTTTTACCAGTTCATAAGTAGTGTCAGATATATTTACTTTTCCGGACTCGCCGCTGCTTTCCATCCGTGCTGCGGTGTTTACCGTATCGCCCCAGATGTCGTAAGCAAATTTCTTTACCCCGACGATTCCCGCCACTACAGAGCCGCTGTGGATACCGATGCGGATTTCAAAGGCCCCTCCCGCTCTTTGCTCCTGCAAAGAATCCAAAGGGGAGGCTTTTTTTCGCTCCTCAATGAAATCCCTTATTTCCAAAGCGGCCTGAACGGTCTTTTGCGCGTGCCGGGGATGGGCATTCGGCAAACCGCAAACAGCCATATACGCATCGCCTATGGTTTTTATTTTTTCC
>Ga0206107_1000251_pt1 | contig 30408 bp, 31 predicted proteins | sample 2B0metagenome_FD_148652 | JGI IMG/M metagenome (GOLD analysis project Ga0206107, IMG submission 148652) | Enriched microbial communities from leaf-cutter ant dump, University of Wisconsin, Madison, United States - 2B0 | ecosystem: Environmental > Terrestrial > Nest > Insects nest > Nest dump...
AAAGGGGGCGGGCTTATGAGTCTGCCTCCTTATTCCTGTGAAATTATAACGACGAAGCAAGCATCCAATGAGTTTTTTCATGATGATCAATGCGGGAATTGATCAAATCTGATGTCGCATGATCCAGGGCTTTTTCGGCAATTTCATAAGATTGCTTCAGTTTTTTAATCAATAACTCATGATCTTCCATCAATTCTTTGATCATTTGCTCTGATTTTAAAGAAGAGTTACCTTCTTTTATGGTTGTTAGTTTAATAAATTCACTGAATGTGGCGGGTGCTTTGGCGTCTAATGTGCGAATGCGTTCTGCCAGAGCGTCTACTGCCAGTGCCAGTTCATTATATTGTTCTTCAAAAAGTTCATGCAGTGTTTTGAAGTAAGGCCCATGAACATGCCAATGATAGTTTTGGGTTTTCAGATAAAGTGCATAGGTATCCGCCAGCAGGACAGATAAGTGATCAGTAATTTTTTTCATATTGTTGTACCCCATATTATTAGAAGTTTATACTGATGTTTCTTCAAAATGTAATTTCTGCCGCTGGCGTCATTCCCGCTTTCGCGGGAATGACGAGGAAGGCGGAAATGACGCCGGAGAAAACTTAGCATTTCCAAAGATCACGAGTATATTATACTATTGTAGCCAGATTACCACAGGTTTCAAGCCAGGATTTTCTGTCGGGAGAACGTTTTTTGGCTAAAAGCATATCCAGCAGGTCCAGCGATCTTTGCTCATCTTCCAGCGTTAACTGTATAAGGCGGCGTGTGGTGGGCGCCATTGTGGTTTCACGAAGCTGTAATGGGTTCATTTCGCCTAAGCCCTTGAAACGTTGAATGTGAACATTTTGACGTTTTTTTTCGGCTTCCAGCCTGTCCAGAATACCTTGTTTTTCTTCGTCATCCAGTGCATAAAATACTTCTTTACCGGAATCAATCCGATAAAGCGGCGGCATGGCGACAAATACATGGCCGTTGGCGACCACCGGACGAAAATGTTTCAGGAATAAAGCGCAGATCAATGTGGCAATATGCGCTCCATCAGAGTCTGCATCAGCAAGAATACAGATTTTTCCATAGCGGAGTCCAGAAAGATCTGAGGAGCGTTCGCCAGGATCAACACCGATAGCGACAGCAATATCGTGAATTTCCTGAGATGCCAGTACATGACTGGATTCGACTTCCCAGGTATTAAGGATTTTACCGCGAAGCGGCATGATAGCTTGAAATTCTTTATCGCGAGCCTGTTTAGCAGAACCGCCTGCGGAATTACCTTCAACCAAAAACAATTCGCTTTGGCCAGGGTCCTGAATTAGACAATCCACTAATTTTCCAGGAAGCGCTGGGCCTTGAGTGATTTTCTTGCGTTCCACCTGTTTGGCTTTGTGTAAACGTTTCTGAGCGCGTTCAATAGCGATGGCTGCAATTTTTTCTCCTTCTTGAACATTCTGATTCAACCAAAGGCTAAAGGCATCCTTGACGACACCAAGGACAAAAGCGGCGCATTGCCGTGAGTTCAGTCTTTCTTTGGTTTGTCCGGCAAACTGCGGATCCTGCATCTTGACGGAGAGTATGAAGCTGCAGCTTTCCAGCGCGTCTTCTGCCGTGATTTGAACGCCTCGAGGCAGTAAATTACGAAATGCGCAAAACTCGCGTAAGGCTTCCAGTAAACCTTGGCGAAGCCCGTTAACATGCGTTCCGCCTTGTGCAGTGGGAATCAGGTTGACATAGCTCTCTGTGATCATCTGTCCTTCTTCAGGCAGCCAGACTAAAGCCCAATCCGCCATTTCATGACTGGATGCAAAATGTCCGGAAAATGGAACGGCAGGCAGGAAGTTATTCGTCTGAATAGATTGGAGGAGGTATTCAGCAATGCCGTCTTCATAATACCATTCATCCTGGGTTTGATCCTGGTGATTGATGAAACGTATTCGAAGTTTAGGGCATAAAACAGCTTTGGCTTTGAGATTATGTTTCAATTGAGGTATTGAAAATTTCTCTGAATCAAAAAAAGCGCTGTCAGGCCAGAAGTGGATAGTGGTGCCTGTATCGTTTTTTTTCACTGCGCCGATGGCAGAAAGCGGTTTCGTTTTTTCGCCGTTCTGGAATTGGATATGATAATTTTGGCCATCGCGCCGAATGGTTACATCCACTTGTGAAGATAATGCGTTAACGACTGAAACCCCCACACCGTGAAGACCGCCTGAAAAAGTATAATTTTTATTGGAGAACTTGCCGCCGGCATGCAGCTTGGTCATAATGACTTCAACGCCTGATATTTTTTCTTCAGGATGAATGTCTACCGGCATACCGCGCCCATTATCAGAAACTTCCAGTGAGCCGTCGGTATGCAGAATCACTTCAATTTGTGAAGCATGGCCGGATAATGCTTCATCTACACTGTTATCAATGACTTCTTGAGCTAAATGGTTGGGGCGGCTGGTATCCGTATACATTCCGGGTCTTCGGCGAACGGGATCAAGGCCGGTTAAAACTTCAATGGATTGTGCAGTATAAATTTCACTCATCGTTTTTCCTTCTAAAAGGCAAATAACGGGGTTCCCAGAATTGCTGGTCAATGATATTGTCAATCTCTTCATCGCGCAGCGATTCAGTGAGTTTATCTTTAATAGCTTGTCTGGCAACAGCTTTTGCAATATGTTTAGCGACAGTTTTTGCATTCTCTACAGAGGGTAAGAGCGGAGCAGAAATGTCTTTAAATGCCGGCGACTGTTCGCTTAATGCTTCACAGGCAGCCCAAAGCATGTTGTCGCTCAAGTGTTTGGCGCCGGAACACAAGATGCCCAGACCAATACCAGGAAAGGAAAGCGCGTTGTTGCATTGGGCAATCGTGTAAAGCTGGTTATTGTAAAGCACAGGCTCAAAAGGTGTGCCTGTTGCAATCAATGCCCGTCCTTTGGTCGCTTGCAGAATATCTATTGGCGATGCTTCACAGCGTTCTGTAGGGTTGGATAGGGGAAATATAATGGGTTTTTCGCAGAACTGCGCCATATTTTCCAGGATTTTGGGGGTAAAGGCATTAGGCTGGGCGGAACTGCCGATGAGCACGGTAGGATGAACATTTCTGACAACATCCTCAAGGCTGATGAAATCTGGTTTATTGAGAGTCCATGCGGCTATTTCTTCACGGCGCCGGGCATAGGGACGTTGTGCTGGCGTCAGTGCAGGATCGTCTTCTAATAACAAGCCTTGGCGGTCAATCAACCAGAAACGGCGGTAGGCTTCTGTCTGTGATAGGCCGTGGCGGCAGAGAGCTTCAATAATCTGGTCGCTGATGCCTGTACCTGCTGAACCGGCCCCAAGAACTACGATGCGTTGTTCTGTCAAGGGATGATGGGTAATTTTGGAAGCTGCCAGCAGGGCAGCCAGGGCAACGACACCGGTTCCCTGGATGTCATCGTTGAAAGTACAGAGTTTATTTTGGTATTTTTGCAGGATATGACGGGCATTTTCGCGGCCCAGGTCTTCCCAATGCAGGAAAACTTTAGGAAACAGTTTTTTGATGGTGCTTACAAATTGTTCAATGAATTGTTCATATTCTGCGCCTGAAATACGAGGATGACGCCAGCCAAGATAAAAAGGATCATCTAATAGTTCTTGGTTGTTTGTGCCTGCGTCAAGAAGAATGGGCAGAGTCCTGCAGGGATTGATGCCTCCGCAGAGACTGTATACCATGAGTTTGGCAACGGGAATGTCAATGCCGCCTATCCCCTGATCACCAATACCCAGTATACTTTCGCCGTCTGTAACGACGATAATATCAATTTCCGGGTTGGAGCGGTTTTGGAGTATTTCCTCCATATATTCTCGATCAGCATAGGATAAATAAATGCCGCGAGGCTGACGGTATTCGCGGCTGTATTGTTTAACAGCTGATCCCACAATCGGTGTATAAATGGTCGGCAATATTTCGCTTAAATGTTCACTGACCAATTTATAAAATAATACCTGGTTTTTATCATTAAGGTTGTTTAAATAAATATTTTGCTGGAATGGCGAGCTGTAACCCTTATACTGCAAATAAGCGCGGTCAACTTGTTCTTCCAGGGTTTCAACACGCGGAGGCAGTTTCCCGAGCAAATTGAATATGCGGCGTTCTTCAAGTGTAAAGGCAGTGCCTTTATTAAGCTGGGGGGTTGTAAGCAGCGGTTTGCCGTTCAGCGATGTTTCGATATACTTTTCACCCGTCTGGTTGTCGGATCTTATTTTAAAATCAAGCATTTTTTAACCATTTTAATTCAATAAAATTTGATCCCAAAAGGATAGCATATCCCTAACCGAAGACAAAGCTTATTTATACCCATCGTCTTTTAAAAGGGTACTTTGTTGCAGCAAGGCTTGCGTGCTCGTGTATTCTGTTTAAAGTTTGTTGGGTATATACTCATGTTACTTCAAAATACAGTTTTTTCCACTGATGTCATTCCCGCGAAAGCGGGAATCCAGTAAAAATACTTGGTTATCGTACTGGATTCCCGCTTTCGCGGGAATGACGGAGGAGCGGGAATGGCGTGTCGGAAATAGCATTTTGAAAGACGAAGAGTATATGTTATTCTAGTTTAGTTTGCTTAAAACCAAAAATAATAAGGCGGAAACATGAATAATCAGAGAATCATATCATGCTTTGCGGCGGTAGCAGCAGTTTTTTATGCTTCTGAGGCTCAGGCAGGGCTGGAAGCTGGGGTCAACATGACCAATAACTATGTTTGGCGCGGGGTGAGCCAGACAGACAACAAACCTGCTGTTCAGGGCAATATTCAATATAACGACGATACATCGGGTTTGTATGCGGGACTGTGGGGTTCAAATGTCAATTTTGAAGATTTTGACGGTAATACTGTAACATCAGAAATTGATGAGTTTGCAGGGCTTGCCAAGTCTTTTGATAATGGTTTGGGTTTTGATTTAAATTTCACCTATTATTCTTATCCGGATGCAAGTTCTGTTTCTTATGGCGAAGTTTATCTGAAAGGTTCTTATGAATGGCTGACGCTGGGTGTGGCCTACACAAATGATTACGGCGGAACGGAAGGTACAGGTGTTTATTACTCTCTTGATGTGGAGCATGAAGTGCCTGAAAAACTGGCAATGGGGCTATCGGGTGTAACTGCCACTGCAGGTATTGGTTATTATGATTTGGATGAGCAAGCAGGCAATAGTTACGTGGACTATCGTGCCGGTTTGACGAAAGCCATTAATAAAATCTTCAGTATCGGCATTATGGGAACCGATACCAATGGTAAATTGCTGGGTGATTCCCTGGATGGCCCGCATTTGCTTGTTAACTTGACAGCTGTGATGAGTTAGATACATTGGGTGAATCAATTGTTTTTACAGTTTTTGTAATTTTTACCGGCGCAGCGGTGCTTTCAACGCTGGCGTTGTATACGCGCCAGTCGCTTTTGGTCGCCTATATTGTGCTGGGAAGTGTTTTGGGTCCGTCGGGTTTTAAACTGGTTCCTAATATTTCAGAAGCGCACCAAATCGGTGACGTTGGTATTTTGTTCCTCCTGTTTCTTTTAGGATTAGACCTCAAGCCTCAGAAATTGCTGGGTTTGCTGCGTAAAACAGCGCATGTGACGGTACTGACTTCCGTGATTTTTATGGGCGTTGGGTATGGTATCGGCGTGCTCTTTGGCTTTTCGAAAGCAGAATCATGGATTATTGGTTTATCCATGATGTTCTCAAGTACGATTATCGGCCTGAAGCTGCTGCCGACGTCAACCTTGCATCATCGTCATACAGGGGAAATGATGATCAGTGTGCTGCTCATGCAAGACTGGATTGCCATTTTTGTTTTAGTCTTGTTAAATGGTGCCTATAGCGGTTTTTCACTGTACAGCTTGTTGAAACTGCTGGCTGCCTTGCCTGTTTTGTTAGGCGGTGCGTTCCTGGTTCAGCATTATTTATTGATTCCTTGCCTGAAGCGATTCGATAGTACGCAAGAATATGTTTTTTTGCTGGCCGTTGGTTGGTGTATTGGATTATCTGAAGCAGCCTATTGGCTTGGTTTATCAGAAGCCATTGGCGCGTTTGTTGCCGGTGTGTTATTGGCTGCTCATCCCATTGCATTTTATTTGGTAGAAAGTTTAAAGCCTTTGCGCGATTTTTTTCTGGTGATGTTTTTCTTTTCTATTGGTGCTGCTTTTAATTTCCATTATTTGACAGAAATTCTTTGGGCGGCGCTCATCCTGGCTGCTCTTATCCTGTTAGTTAAGCCGCTGCTTTTTTATTGGCTTTTTACCAAGACAGGGCAGGTAAAGCGGATTGCCATGGAAATTGGGGTAAGGTTGGGACAGGGAAGCGAATTCTCTCTGCTTTTGGCAAATTTGGCGTTAAAATCAGCATTGATTACCAATAAAACAGCTTACTTGATCCAGGCATCAACGTTAATTACTTTTATCGTTTCATCTTACTGGGTGGTATGGAGTTATCCTACCCCCATTGCATTTGATACGAAAATGCGTAAAGATTAATATTGTTGATATTATACAAACACAAGGGGAAACCATGAAATTACTCATTTTGTTATTGTGTCTGGGAATGGAACGTTATCTTCATATCGGCGGAGCACTAAAAAGGTTTCATTGGTTTGAAGATTATCTTGGCTTTTTGCAGCGTTTCTTTTCCAAAAGTCAGTTGATGAAAGGCTGGGGCGGTATTATAACTGCTTTACTGCCAATAGTGATTATTATTGAAGCCATTAATCACGTAACTTTCCGTTTGGGATATGGTTTGTCAGGATTGGGGCTGCATTTTCTTGTATTGCTTTACTGCCTTGGGCCGGATGATCTCTACCATCAAATTCAATCTTATTTCTCTGCAACAGATACTGGTAATAAAGAGCAGGCGGCCGGACAGTACCAGTCAATCACGGGCGTTTCTATGGATAAGGATGAGAAAGTTTCAGCGCGAAAGCTAAGTGAGGCTATTCTGGTGCAATCCAATGAGCGTTTTTTTGGTGTTATTTTCTGGTATATGCTGCTAGGACCAAGCGGGGCTGTGATTTATCGTGCGGTTTCTATCATGCGTCAATATGTTGAGCAGGGAAAGGAATGGACAGCTCATTCTGCCAAAGAAGTGCTTTTGTTACAGAATCTTCTGGATTGGATACCGGCTCGATTAACGGCTTTTGTCTATGTTATTGTCGGCGGTTTTCAAGCATTGGGTAAATGGCTGAATAAGGCGTGGTTAACGCTGGATTCAAGTCAAACTTGCCTGCGCGAATGCGGTATTGCTGCTCTGACGCAGGATAAAAACCTTCAGCCGCTGGATGAAAATAAAAGGGCAGTAGCTATGCTGGATCGTGCTCTTGCTGTTGTACTGGCTGCAACGGCTATTTTTACATTGGGCGCTTTGGTTCAGTGATTTTAAATTCCTGCCGTTGCTAGCAGCTTCCTTTTTTAAAAGTGGAAATTTTCACTTTCTCAGAGATGCAGAGATTCTCTCTGCATCCTGAACTTTAATTATTAAATAAAATTGATTATACTTAGCGTATACAACGTATACAATGAGGCGATAATGAGTTATTCAAATCCAGCAGTAACATTAAGCATCCGTATTCCATCAGAAATACGAGAGCAGTTAGACGACCTGTCTCATGCGACAGGCAGAACAAAATCGTTTCTAGCCGCGGAGGCTATAGAAAACTATTTGGCTGCTCAATCTTGGCAAGTTAAAGCTATTGAAAAAGCGATTGAAAAAGCAGATAGCAACAATGTTCGATTTATTGAGCACAATAAAGTAATAGATTGGGTGAATAGTTGGGACAGCGAGAGCGAACGGAAAATACCTAAGTGATAATTCGGTGGCTTGATGAGGCTGTCATTGATCTACAGTCCTTACGAAATTATATCGCTCAAGATAATCCTCACGCGGCAACTAAGGTTGTAAAAAAAATTCTGCATGCAGTAGATATCTTATTGGAACAACCTGACCTTGGACGTCAAGGAAGAGTTGTTAATACGAGAGAACTGATCATCTCAGGGGTTCCCTATATTGTGCCTTACCGCGTAAAGAATAAGGCTATAGAAATATTGCGAGTTTTCCATTGTGCTATGCAATGGCCAGAAGAGCTTTAAGTAATTGGCTAATCACGTTATATCCTTAAAAACCACTTCACAAAGCCCATCTTTTCCGAGGCTGCGCCAGGAGATTTTTTTCGCTGACTTGAACATTTCTGCACTGATAATATCGAAGGCTGACTGAGACTTTTCGCCGATGATTTTGGGGGCAATATAACAATAGGCTCTTTTGGCGTATCCTGATGCAACCAGTGTGTTAAAACACGTGGGGCCGGCTTCAACCCAAAGGTCATGGATACCGTCTTTTCCTATTTGTTCAAGCATTTCTTGCCAGCTTAGCAGGTTATTTTTTAGGGTAATGGGATAAAAAGTATATTGAGAAGTATTAGAAGGAGAGGGCAGTTTGCTGTCATGAAAAAAGAAAAGGTGCTGGGCTGTTGTTTGAATATGGAAAGTTTGTTTCTGAAATAATCGGATTAAAGTTAAACTGCTGTCAATAATATAGACTTTTTTAGAAGCAATGCTTTCTGGTAAACGGGCATTAAGTTGGGGATTATCTTTTAGGATAGTTTGTGCTGTTGTTAAAATAGCATCGGATCGCCGGCGTTTTTGGTGAGTGAAGAGGGCAGCTTTTTCTCCCGTTAATATTAACCTTTTTCCAGAAAGACCAGCAGCTTTCCCATCCAGGCTTAATGCAATTTTTGCTGTCACTTCAGGCTGGCCTGTCTGCTGCCAGTGATAATAGGAGGAATAGAAATTGTGTACTTTAGGTAGCGTAATCTGTTCGCATTTTATACCATGTTGTTTGAGCATGGCAGCGCCTTTTCCTGCCACCAATGGGTTGCAGTCGAGTATGCCATAATAAACAGTTTGGATTCCTTCTCTAATAATCCTTTCAGTACAGGGCGGAGTCTTTCCCCAATGACAGCAAGGTTCAAGGGTGACATAAAGTACAGCGTCTTTTACTGAAGTTCTGCTTTTATCAATGGCTTCAATTTCTGCATGGGGCAGTCCTGGGCCTCGATGAAAACCTTCTCCAATAATTTGGCCGTTTTTGACGAGTACAGCTCCAACTGCCGGATTGGGAGCACAAAACCCACGGCCTTGTTCAGCAAGTGCCAATGCTCTTAATAAATAAGCTTGGTGCAGTTTATTCATATTGGTTAGATATCATTCTTCTTAATACGTTGTCCTTATTAATAAAGTGGTGTTTCAATGCGCCTGCAATATGTAAGGTTAATAACACAAGAAATGCAAAGGCAGTTTTTTCGTGAATCAGGGAACATAAATGTGCTAAAGATTCATTTGGAGCAGCAATTCCTGGCATCGGAAACACAAATAATCCATAGAATAAAGGGGCTTTGTCGGCTGCTGTTGACATCATCCAACCGGTAATGGGTAATAGAAAGAGCGTAATATAAAATAAAATGGTAACTATATGAAAGAGAAATTTTTCCCATTGAGCCATTTTTTCGGGTAAGGATGGAGTTTCATTAATCCATCGCCATAAAAGCCGCAATATCATCACAGCCAGTATCAGAAGCCCTGTGGATTTATGGATCAGCATAACGAAAGGACGATTTTCTTTAGGAAAACTATCTATAAAAAAACCGCTTAATAACATGAATAGAACCAAAATAAAAATCCCCCAGTGGAAGAATTTGCTTAAACTTCCATATTGATTTCTGGTATTCTTAATCATCGTTTTTCTGCCTTAATTTTATTTAAAAACATTCAAGAAGCTTACCATGCTTCCGCTTTGTCAGGCAATGGCGAAGAAATTTTTTTAAATCTATGGAAAGCGCTGATGAGTTTATGATAGTATGCTATACTTATTCCAACCAAAAGAAGAAAAATTTATGTTAGCTATTATGGTCCACTTTGATACTTTAAAATACGTTGAAACGTTAAAAAAAGGAGGAGTCTCCGATGAGCAGGCTAAATTGTTTGCTCAAGCCCAACAAGAATCTCTGTCAGAATGCCTGGATAGTACGTTAGCCACTAAAACGGATGTTTGGTTGCTTAAGGAAGATGTGCATGCGCTTCGAGGTGAATTTCATGAGTTTCGTGATGAAATTAAAAACGAGATGAATGCGCTTCGAGGTGAATTTCATGAGTTTCGTGATGAAATTAAAAACGAGATGAATGTGCTTCGAGGCGAATTCTATGAGTTTCGTGTTGAAATTAAAAATGAGATGAATGTGCTTCGGGGTGAATTCTATAAGTTTCGTGACGAAATTAAAAATGAGATGAATACACTTCGAGGTGAGTTTTACGTGCTTCGAGGTGAATTCTGCGTGCTTCGGGGTGAATTTCATGAGTTTCGCGAAGAAATCAGAGGCGAAATAAATGTACTGCGCAGTGAGTCAAAATTAGTTCGCTGGATGCTTGGGTTCCTTTTAACAGGCGTTTTATCACTCGTCCTAAAAAGCTTTTTTTAAGGTTTTCTAAATCTGCTGCTATCACGTTTAGAATATGGAAGAAATCTAATCATGGTTCCATTTTTTGATCTCGCTGTCTGCGCATTAGAAAAATTACCAGCTTTTTCTAAAGATAGTCTTTGGTTTAAAACTTATCCTGTGCTGCCTCTCTGGCAAAAGGGAAAAAGTCTGTATTTGGCTATGGAAGACACTGCAAATTGCGAAATAGTGCAGGCTGTGCAATTTCATACAGGATGTCAGGTTTTTCCTGTTAAAGTTGATTCAGATAGACTGCAAAGCTTGCGAAATGAAATGCTGGACGGTGCTGTCAAGACTATTGAAAATATCCACGATTCTGCCATTGATTGGGTTGAGGATTTATTAGATAAGGCTTTAAGAAAAGGTGCGTCGGACATTCATTTTGAGCCCTATGAAAAATATTATCGCGTTCGTTTTCGACTGGATGGTTTACTCTCAGAAACAGGCATAGTTCCGGCAGAGTTTGCTGAAAGAATTATTGCACGTTTTAAAGTGATGGCACATCTGGATACTGCTGAAAAACGTATTCCGCAGGACGGGCATTTTGAATGGACTCATTCATCTTCCGATTGCCGGGTAAGTGTCTGTCCCGTGATTCATGGAGAAAAAGTGGTTATAAGACTAATGAACCATCTTAATATTTATGAAGATTGGGATGAGATTGGCTTGAATGAGAAGCAGAAAAACCTTTTTATCAAAGCCTTATCTCAGCCTCAAGGTATGATTCTTGTAACGGGGCCGACAGGAAGCGGGAAAACCATGACGCTCTACACTGCGTTAAATTATCTTAATTATCCTGAAAAGAATATTGTCTCTGTTGAGGATCCTGTAGAAATGATTTTACCAGGGGTTCAGCAAGTGAATGTGAATGACAAAATTGGTTTGACCTTTTCCAGGGTTTTAAGATCCTTGTTAAGGCAAGATCCGGATATTATCATGGTAGGAGAAATTCGAGATCCTGAAGCAGCAAGAATAGCTGTCAGCGCGGCTCAGACAGGCCATTTGGTTTTATCAACGCTGCATACCAATAGTGCTTTGGAAAGTATCAATCGCTTGCGGAATATGGATATAGAAATTTTTGAGATAATGGACGCTGTTAAGCTTGTGGTGGCTCAAAGGCTTGTTCGTAAGCTTTGCCGTTATTGTCGTATTCCTGATTCGGCAGTATTTTCTGTTTGCAGACAGGGGTGCAAGGAATGTTTTCAGGGTTATAAAGGGCGTATCGGTATTTTTGAAGTATTGCCTGTCAGCGCTGAATTAATTGGACAAATTGTGAGTGGAAGTTTCAGCAGTGAGCGTTATCCGGACGCAAGTTTATGGAATTCTGGATTAGAGAAAGTCAATGGTGGTTTAACAACGCTGGAAGAAGTGGAGCGTGTTGCAGGAAGCAGAGAACGATGAGAAGTATCTATTATTGGAAAGGAAAAAACAAAATAGGAGAAAATTTCAGCGGTAAAGAAACTGCTGAAAATGAACAGGAACTTCGAGCAGCCTTGGAAAGCAAGGGATTGATTCCAATAAAAATTCAAGAGATTGATAAAGTCAGCGGCAAGAGAAAAAATGTTGCTTCGAAAGCATTGAGTTTATTAATACGCCAGATGAGTGTATTAATATCTGCACATATTGCTTTAGCTCAAACTTTTGAGATTCTTAAGAAAAATACTTTAAGTGATAAAAATAGTCATAGGATTTCTAAAATTTCTCTTCTTCTTGAAGATATACAATATCAGATACAAAATGGTCATTCGCTAACTTATGCACTAAAGCGTTATCCGAAGGATTTTAATGCTGTTTTTTGTTCGGTGATTGACGCGGGGGAAAAGTCGGGTAAGCTGGAAGCGCTTTTAAAATATCTTGCAGATGATTTGGAAAAAATGGAAATGATACGCGCTAAAGTTCAAAAGGCGTTGTTTTATCCAACGATCGTACTTTTCGTTGCTTTGGTGATTTCAGCAGGTTTGCTAACCTGGATTATTCCTCAGTTTGAAACATTGTTTCATCAGATGAGAGGCGATTTACCCTGGATAACAAAATATGTTATTGCTGTTTCTGAATGGTTCAGAAAAGAGGCCGGATTTATCTTGTTAAGTTTATTCGTAACAGGTTCTTCGTTATATTTCCTTTTTAAACATTCCAGACGCGCAGTTCTGATGCGGGATAAAATTTTTCTCAAGCTGCCTTTTGCCAGAACTGTAGTTCAGTTGGCGGAAACGGCTCGGTTTTCCAGGATATTAGGTACGCTGCTTGCCGCAGGGCTGCCATTGGATTTTGCTTTAAAATCAGTCTCTGAAGTGCTGGCTAATCAGGTATTGAAACAAAGTATGATGCGTTCTTGTGAAGCGGTCGCTTTGGGATATCCATTATCGGAATCATTGAGGGGGTTTTTTCAAAATCTGGTTATTGAGATGCTGACGATTGGAGAAGCTTCGGGTACACTGGAGACTATGTTGGCGAGGATTGCAGAGATTTATGAGCAATCCCTTGAACGTATGCTGGATAGTTTAAGTCTCTGGATAGAGCCAATAATCATGGTAATATTGGGGCTGTTAATTGGCAGTATGGTAACGGCGATTTATTTGCCGCTTTTTCAGATGGGCGGATTATTTTAACATTTTTACAAAATATGATGATATCAACCATTTTTCTTTATTTTCTTACAGGATTTATAGGCATTAGTGTCGGAAGTTTTCTGAATGTTGTCATCGTTCGGTTGCCTATTATGATGAAACGTCAATGGGAAGAAGAATGCCATCAGCTGCATTTGGCAAAGCATGTTACCTATCGCTCTTCTCGTCAACGGGGATTAGGAAATCATCTGCATTTTCAAAAAGATTTTAAGCTGTTTAATTTATTTTATCCTCCTTCTCATTGTCCTTATTGCCGCCGGTTAATCCCCTCAAAGTATAATATTCCTGTGGTGAGTTTTTTTATGCTCGGCGGGAAGTGCAGTGCCTGCCAGCATCCTATTTCCTGGCGTTATCCTCTGGTGGAAGGGATCACTGGCTTGTTCTTTATTGTGCTGGTATATCATTTTGGGCTAACATTCTTGTGTCTTGCCGCCCTGATTTTTACCGCTTTACTGCTCACGATGATTTTTATTGACTGGGAGCATCAACTTTTGCCGGATTGTTTGACCTTATTGCTATTATGGGCGGGATTATTGGTCAATGTTCAGAATGGCTTTGTGTCGTTGGATCAGGCTGTTATTGGCGCCGTTGCTGGTTATCTCAGTTTGTGGCTTATTGTGCGTGTTTTTTATTTTTTTACAGGGAAAGTCGGCATGGGAGAAGGCGATTTCAAGTTGTTTGCTGCTTTGGGAGCATGGTTTGGCTGGACAATATTGCCGATGCTGATGTTAATCGCTGCTTTGTCAGGACTTATTGGCGGCCTTTTACTACTTAAAATGAGGCGGCAAGGCCGTAATACGCCCATTCCTTTTGGCCCTTTCCTGGCCTTGGCAGGATGGTACGCGTTGTTCTTTTTCCCTTGATATAAAAATAAGTATTTCTATTAGGCCGCAACATCCTTTCTTTGTAGGTGTTTTTCACTAATTTATGCTATACTCATTATGACCATTTAAGATATTTTTAATAAAGAGATAAGGTTATGAACAAAGATATGAATGTCAATATTTTGCAAGGGGCGCAGTCGTCCGTTTTGGCAACCAATAAAGTGCTTCGAAACACTTACCTTTTGCTGGGACTGACATTTTTGTTTAGTGCTATAACAGCTTATATGTCCTGGGTAACTGGTGCAGGTGCCATGCACCCTATATTGTTAATTGCCGGTATGTATGGATTGATGTTTTTGACGACGTATTTGCGTAATAGCATTTGGGGGCTTGTTTCCATTTTTGCTTTTACCGGCTTTTTAGGCTATACATTGGGGCCGATTCTCAGTTTTTATATCACATCTTTTTCAAACGGCTATCAGTTAATTATGACGGCGCTTGGCGGAACGGGTCTTATCTTTTTCGCTTTGTCTGGTTACGTGCTGACAACCCGTAAAGATTTTAGCTATCTCGGCGGTTTTCTGTTTGTAGCAGTCATGATGGCTGTATTAGGAATGATAGCAAGCTTTTTCTTTCAGATCCCAGCTTTATATGTGGGGATTTCGGCATTATTCGTTCTGATTTCTTCAGGTATGATTCTTTTCCAGACGAGTCAGATTATCCAGGGCGGCGAGACAAATTATATTATGGCAACGATTTCCTTATACGTTGCGTTGTATAATTTGTTCCTGAGCCTTTTACAAATTTTCGGTGCTTTTAACAACCGAGAATAATAAACCAGGTAATTAAGTCTTATATTATCAAATGCGAATGACCCCTTTCTGATACAAAGAAAACAGAAAGGGGTTTTGTTGTTTTAGGGGAGTGTATGGACTTGTCGGAATACGTAACTTATGAAATGCCAGTAACAGATATCGTTCGGATTAGCCTTAAGTTCGAACATCTCTACCAAATGGCAGAAAGATATGCAGTAAAACCTACGGAACAGGACAGCCGGATTTGTACTTTAATGATAATGGATATGTTGCAGCTGTTAAATAAACCAGAGCTTCGCGGCAAATATTTTCAGGAATTCAGCCGTTTTAACGTTTACCTGTCCAAGCTTCAGAAATTACCTGATGTGGATAAGTCTAAATTGAATGGACTTGTTTCCAAACTGGCAGTACAGCTTGATGAGTTGAATAAAGAGAGCGGTAAGTTTGGAAGCGAATTGAGAAAAACTCCTTTTTTTGAAAACCTGTTTCAGTTATACGGGTCTTCTGCTCCTTTGTTAAGTTTTGACAGTCCTGCTTACCACCTTTGGCTGCACTATCCTGCTGAGGAAAGAATGCGGTCTATTCGAAACTGGTTGAACCATTTCAATAAAATTCATAGTATAGTTCAGGTCTTTCTTGATTTGGTCAGGGGATCGGGCAAGGCGGCAACACAAACAGCTTTCAAGGGATTCTATCAAAAAAATGCTGATTTTAAAGGGTTTTTTCATTTGGTTCAGGTTCGGATAAAGAGAGAGATCCAGGTATTTCCAGTGGTCAATATAGGACATCATGGTATCAGCATACGTTTTATGATGCTGAATCTTGAAGGAAAACCTCAGCAGATTGCTCACGATATTGAATTTGAGATGGCTAGCTGTATTTTTAATGTTTAAGGAAAAACCTATGCTAGTTTCATTGGCAGAATCATCATTTGTTTTCCTTGTAAGTGCAGTTTACGCTGAACAGCAAAAGCTGTTTCGTTGTGAAGCTGCCGGGTAAACCAATTGTCTGTTTCCATGACAAGCTGGCTTGCAAAAAAGATGCAAGTGGGGATTTCTTCGCCGATTTCCTGGGCGATACGGGTACATTCCGCAACAGGGTCAGTACAGTAAGCGCTATAGGTTCTTACGGGCATGCCTCGGCTCCTGCAGAAATTTTCAAAAAATGAGAGATTGGTTTCTACTTCATGCTGCATTTTCTCCAAAGTTTCTTCTGCTCCGTAACTTTTAACGTCAACCAGCCCTACGCTGACGAAAATAAAATTTTTGAAATAATTGGGAAATAAACGCTGCACCCAGAGTAATGTGTGCATGCCTGCTCCTCGGCTTTTTGCAACGAAAAAAACCGCAGTTGGCTGTTTGGTATCAAAAGGAGCTGATTTAATGGTTTTTGCTGGCACTGGCAGATCATCCATAAAAAGTTTATCAGCTTCCGCTAACTTTTTGTTAACGTGCTGATAGTGGCGGCGGATAAAATAACAGAATATGACGACCATGGCTGTAATTGCCAATGCCTGAAGGCTTCCGTTTCCAAGTTGGCTGCCAATTAAGACAAATAAAATACTGCTGCAAATGGAAAAGCCGATTAAGGATAAAGTAAAATGACGAAACCAGCCTTTAGGGCGTTTCGAGCGTTTTTGCCACCAGTATTTACATAACCCAAAGATAGAAGTGGAAAAGGCAAGGAAAACGTTAACGCTATAGAGAATTACCAAGACGTCTACATGTCCTTTGGTGGTTGCTAATAGCAATACAGCGGCTAATCCAAAAAGCAGAATGCCGTTTTGCGAAATGAGCCGGTTGGATAAGTTTCTAAATTTATTGGGGACCCAATGATCCAGCGCCATGTTGGATAAAACAGCCGGACCGCCCAGAAACCCTGTATTGGCGCCTACAAATAATAGGCCGAATTCAAAAATCAGGGTAATAGTAATGATGGACTCAGACATTGGCCAGTCATGCAGCAGCGAGCGAAATACTACAGCGTTTAAGGTTTGTCCCAATTGCGGCTCAGCATTCCACAAAAGGTATAATAAAATAATGCCCGCGGCGGTAAAACTTAAAGAAACTGCCATAATAAACATGGTCCATTTGCCTGTCCTTACGCGCGGCTCAGCGAGCGTATTAACATTATTGGAAACGGCTTCGAGGCCGGTGTAAGTACCGCTCCCAATAGAATAGGCACGTAAAAATAAGGCAATGGCAAAAAAAGTGCCTTCTGTTGCAGCAAGATGATGAGATTCTGCAACGGCATTATGTACTAATACGGGCAGCATACTGCCGTGCCGGATAATACCGTAGATAATCATAAAAAGGTGAGTAAAAACGAAACCTAAAAAGATGGGAATAAGTATTTTAATGGATTCTTTCATGCCTCTTAGGTTAAGTATCATAAGTAATAAGATGAAAAAAGCTTCTGTTTTAACTTTATAAGCTTGGGCTTCATAGGGCAGCAGGCTGAAAAAAGCATCGGTGCCGCTGGCAATAGAAATGACAATGGTTAGGACGTAATCCACAATGAGAGCAGAACCTGCAATGACGCCCATGTTGGGGCCTAAAAGCTGGGTGGCTACTTTGTAGCCGCCTCCGCCATTGGGGAAAAGCTCAATAACCTGGTTATAGGCAAAAGAAATAATAAATACGGTGATGCCGGTTAATAAGGCAAGGTATAGCGCAAGATGACTATGAATGCCAAGAGCAAGAAAAGCTTCCTGAGGACCGTAACAGGAAGAGGATAAACCGTCTGCACCCAGTCCCACCCAGGCAAAAAAAGCAGTAAGAGCAATATGGCTTCTTGTGTCTTTGTCCATGGGATCTCTTGGTTTGCCGAGAATAATCCGTTTAATTTTTTCAAGCATGAATAACCTCTTATTTTAACAGCAGGGCGGTAAAACGCGCTCTTAAATAAAACCCTCTTGGTAAGGTTTTAATTTTAATGCCTTGTTCATTGATACCCCAGGATAGGGATTGACCATTGGCTGCTTTGGGGCGGATTTGAAGGTAGTAACCGTCTTTAGCAGAAATGGTTTCAAGCTGCCCTAGAACAATACGATTCGTCAACTCACACCAGTCCGACTTTAGCCAGTTTTCTTGTTGAGCATCGGGTGTCCATAAAAATGGCTGCCCCACACGTCGTTCAACAAGTGGAATAGAAGCGGCACTTTCTACTGGAATCCAGAGAATACGTTGCAGTTTACGATAAACAGACGAAGTTTTCCAGGTTTCTTTGGCAATATCTGTTAAGGTAATGCTGGAGATGAAAGTTGATTCGGCAGGTTTACCGCAAGTATTAATGGGTAATGTTTTGAGTTCAATATTAAGATTGCTGAAGTCAGGGATAGGAGCATTTCCCGCGTCGGCTCCTAATATTTTTTCGAATGCTTGGCCTATTGCGCCTTTATGATAAGGAGAGGGATACTGAAGTTTCTTCGAACTGCTCGTTCTGCTTTTCAGAAGAGGGCATCCTGCCCTCGCGCTTACCTTCGTCCGAGTCAGCACGTTCTTCAAAGCAGACCTCGCAGTTCGAAGCTGATCAGGTATGTCCCCGCTGTCTTCGTGTATAGCGCGGGATTGCTCAAAAATGTAACCCAGTGTTTTTCCGGAAAGCGCTTCAGCGCGGGCAATCAGTTCTTGCTCAGTTAGCGGCGGAGCGATCAATTTTGATACTCCGGAAATTTGGTCTTCTGAACGGAAGTCAGAATGCCTCGCAGAATGTTGACTTCAGATTTTTCAAGGTGAATGCGATGAAATAAGCGCCTCAGTTTTGGCATGAGCGTCGGGTTTTCCTTTCTTAAAAAACCGAGATCTGCCAATACAGTTTCAAGATGTTCGTAAAATTGTTCGACTTCGCCTATAGTGGCTTTTTCTTCTGTTTCAACTGTTGGTATGTTTGGCAGGGTATGTGCCAGGAGAGCCATACGCAATTCGTACGCCAGTACCTGAACTGCTGATGCCAGGTTAAGCGAATTATAATCAGGATTGGTAGGAATATGTACCTGATATTGGCATAACATGAGTTCTTCATTGGTGAGTCCTGTCTGTTCCCGTCCAAAAACCAGAGCGATTTCTGTATGAGGCATTTGTGAAATAGTTTGTTTAATGTATTCGGCACAGGTCCTTGGATTAAAAGTTTGAAGTGCAATAGAACGCGGCCTGGCGCTGGTGCCGACGGCAAGAGCGCATCCTTGAAGAGCTTCTTCCAGAGAAGTTGCAACAACAGCATGCTCAAGGATGTCTTCGGCATGTGAAGACATTTCTGCCGCTTTGGGATCGGGAAAAGTCTTGGGTTTTACCAGAAAAAGCCGGCTTAATCCCATTGTTTTCATAGCACGTGCTGCTGCACCAATATTCCCAGGGTGGGAGGTGTTGACAAGGATTATGCGTATTTGATCGAACATCCCCTATTTTAACATATATGCCCGTCGTCTTTCAAAATGTGTGTATTGCACTGGATCCTGCGGACAAGCCGCAGGACGTAGGCAATAGTGCAAGCCTTAGGGCGTAGGCATTAGTGGAAGTCACAGGACGTAGGCGTGAGTGGAATCCTCTTCTGCCTACGTGCCGCGACTTGTTCGCGGCATCCAGAAAAACGTATTTCCAGGAAACTTGGGTATATAGTACGCCATCGGTTATATTTATGGTAGACTTGCTGATTTAAAACCTAAGTAAAGTAAGAAAGAGACAATTATTATGCACCCAATGGTGAATATTGCAATTAAGGCAGCACGTTCGGCCGGTGAGATTATCCTTCGGCATATCTATAAACTGGATAATTTAAATATTACGGAAAAGCAGCAGAATGATTTTGTGAGTGAGGTAGACATTAAATCAGAGCAGGTTATTATTGACACAATTCGTAAGGCTTATCCGCGTCATGCTATCATGGCTGAGGAAAGCGGCTATCATGAAGCTTCTGAAGAATATGTTTGGATTATTGATCCTTTGGATGGAACCTTGAATTATCTGCATGGGTTTCCTCATTTTTGTGTTTCTATCGGTGTTCAGGTTAAAGACCGGATTGAACATGCGGTGGTATTTGATCCTTTGAATAATGAATGTTTTTCAGCGAGCCGAGGTGACGGGGCGCGCTGTAATGAACGAAGGATTCGGGTTTCTTCCAGGCAGTACCTTAACGAAGCCTTACTGGGTACGGGATTGAGAACGAATAATTCGTCTGAAAAATTATTACCTGTTTTTAATGCGTTTTTCGGGAAATGTTCTGGTATACGTAATTCAGGTTCGGCAGCGTTAGATCTTGCTTATGTTGCCGCCGGCCGTTTAGATGGTTTCTGGCATGCTGCTTTACAGCCATGGGATATGGCAGCAGGTAGTTTGTTAATTAAAGAAGCCGGCGGTTTAGTTGGAGATTTTTCTGGGGGTGAAAATTCAATGAAAACAGGAACACTGGCAGCGGGTAATCCCAAAATTTTTAAAGCGTTGCTGCAAACGCTGCAACCTCTTTTGTAGCAAATAGGTTTGATTCTTCAGAATCTTTGCGGTAAAATTTTGGGCAAGTTTTTTTGATAATGGTATAGAAATAAATGAAATATAAGAAGTATATTTGTATGATTTGCGGCCTTATTTATGATGAAAATGAGGGTTGGCCGGAAGACGGTATTCCGCCGGGAACGCGTTGGGAAGATGTTCCTGAGAACTGGTTCTGTCCAGATTGCGGCGCATCGAAGGCTGAGTTTGAAATGATGGAATATACAGAACACTAAAGACGGTTCTCTTTTTTAAGGTTTTCTAAAAAGGTTTGACGACAGCAAGGATGATAATAACAATTAATAATACTGAAGGTATTTCGTTAAATATTCGATAAAATTTTTCAGTGTGCGGATTGGCATTGTTTTGAAATTGTTTGAGACAGTGTCCGCAATATAAATGAAATCCCCATAGAATGATAATACATCCCAGTTTGGCGTGCATCCAGCCTGATTGAAGATAGGCATGGAAACTGAAGCTCATAAGCCACAAGCCAAAAAATGCTGTAAGAATGCCGGCAGGCCACATAATGGCATAATAAAGGCGCTTTTCCATGATTTTAAAACGCTGAATGCTGATTTCATCGGAAGTCTGCGCATGATAAATGAACAATCGTGGTAAATAGAATAGACCAGCAAACCAGCATACCATGAAAATAATATGAAAAGCTTTTATCCAGAGCATGAGAGTGCCTTTAACCTTTAAATAGCGTGATTAAGCCTGGGATCCAGCGCATCACGTACCGCATCCGAGAAAATATTGCTGGATAATACCAGGATAAACATAAAACTGAAAGCCGAGACGATAGGCCACCAGACAACCGGCTCTCGGGCCAATTCCAGACGTGCAGCATTGATCATATTGCCGAAACTGGCCGTTGTTGGTGCGACGCCGACACCGACGTAAGATAAGACAGCTTCGGACAGGATAAGGAAACTGAAGTCTAATACTGCTGTGATGAGTACAAGGTGCATGACGTTGGGCAGTATATGTTTGTGGAGAATACCCCATGAGGATGTGCCAAGTGTTTTTGCGGCCTGAACAAAGTCGCTTTCCCGTATCTTTAAGGTTTCTGCACGGAGTACGCGGCATAAGCTTGTCCAACTGGTAATGCCAAGGATGATACATAAAGCCAGCAGCCGGATATCTGCTATTTGTTCAATGGAAGTAAACCATTCCGCGTGATTGGCGATAAACGTTTGCACGGATAATATGGAGGCGGCTATCAGTAAAACGCCTGGTATGGAGCTAAGCGTGGTGTAAATGTACTGAATGATATCATCAACAATACCTCCGAAATAACCTGCGCTGATGCCAAAAAGTAGTGAAAAGGGAATCATACAGAAGGTAGTGAGTGTACCGATAATCAAGGCCGTACGAATGCTTTTGAGCGATAGATAGAGAATATCCTGCCCTACCTGATCGGTTCCCAAGAGATGCTGTTCTGGATGTTTAAGCGGGGCATAGGTGTAATCCACTTGTCCGTCAGTCTGCTCGATAAATGCCTTAATATATAAAGTTTTGGCTAGAGGAGCTGAGTAAGTTTTTTCCGTTTTTTTACCCATCTGGCCGAGAGTGGTGTCCAGCAGGCTGTGTAAATGAGGTGAATAAAAGACTTTGCTGGTACTTTCTGAGGAGGAATGCTCAATGGATGGATAGAAGTGGATAGAATCCAGAAAGGCAATAATGATGAATCCGAAGAGTACAATACTGGAAATAACAGCCGGTTTTTTGTTAAAAATGCTTTTGAGCTTTTCTTTTATTTTGGGGCTGCGAAGACTGAAAAAAAGGACAAAAATAGCCATAGCTATCTCTATAAAGAAAAGGATATCTGTCCACAAAAAAGAAAATTGAATGGATTTCATGAAAACAATTTATCTTAATCAGGCTCTGGAATCAACCATGCGAATTGAATAAAAAAAATGTTACCGATTATTTTGATGCAACGTGTTCAGGTGGATTGGGCTTAACCTTAAGCTGCAATAATTTGACGCGCCGGTTATCTGCACTGATAATTTTAAAAACAAAATTGTCCAGTTGAATTTTTTCGCCTTTCTTGGGTACGTAGCCGAGTTTTTTAAGGATCATTCCGCTTATGGTGTCAAATTCTTCATCAGGAAAATCTACGGAGAAATATTCGTTAAAATCTTCAATTGGCATGTGTGCCTTTAGGATATATTGATCATCAGAGTGCTTTTTAATATAGGCATCTTCGTCAATATCAAATTCATCTTCAATATCACCGACAATCTGCTCAATGAGATCTTCGATTGTAACAAAGCCTGAAACGCTGCCGTATTCATCTACAACGATGGCCATGTGATTGCGGTTAAGCCGGAATTCTTTTAATAGAATATCAAGCCGTTTACTTTCCGGGATGAAAGTTACCGGTTTTAAAATATCGTGAATGGTAAATTTTTCTGAATCACGATAAGCAATCAGGTTTTTGGCATGAAGGATACCAATAACTTCATCCCGATGTTCTCCAATGACAGGGAACCGAGAATGTCCCGATGTTTGAACAATTTGAAATAGAGTAGGGACGTCAGCATCAACCGAAACAGTTACCATCTGGTTTCTTGGAATCATGATATCTCTGACTTTCATTTCTGAAAATTGTATGACGCTTTCAATCATCGCCAGCGTATCAGTGTCTACAAGATTTCGTTTTTGTGCTTCGCGTAGGATTATAAGTAATTGTTCTTTGTTTTGAGGTTTGCGAAACAACAATTGTGTTATCTGCTCTATCCAGGAAGCATGTTTAGTTTCTTCGGGTGTGTTTGTCATGTATCATTGACCTCATAAGGATTAGAAAAGCCCAGTGATTTAAGTAAAGTGATTTCAAAATTTTCCATAATAAGTGCTTCATCATCTTGTACGTGATCATAGCCTAGAAGGTGAAGTGTACCATGGATAACAATATGTGCCCAGTGAGCGTCCAGACTTTTATTTTGTTCTTTTGATTCTTTTTCAATAATGCTGGCACACAAAATGATATCGCCAAGTAAAGGTTTTTCATCGAAAATTGCTTTTGGTAAATCAGACGGAAAAGCCAGTACGTTGGTCGGTTTATTTTTATGCCGGTAAGTCTGGTTCAGTTTTTGTATTTCAGCTTCGTCTACAACGTTTAGATGGACTTCAACTGGTGTAGCAGGGAAATGATGATGCAGTGCTGTTGATACCCAATATTTAAGCTTTGTATCACTGGGAATATTTTGAATCTTGGACGAAAAAAGTTGTAAGGTAACAGGGTAAATCATGGAAAAACTATTTGAATCAGGCTTTGTTTTCTTGAGCTTCATAAGCATGGATAATTTTTGAAACAAGCGGGTTGCGCACTACATCTGCTGAGGTAAAAAAGTTTAGGTGAATACCTTCTATATTTTTAACAATATCTATGGCGTGAGTGAGTCCTGAGGCAATGCCTTTGGGTAAATCAATTTGGGTAATGTCGCCTGTGATCACAGCAATAGAGCCAAAACCAATACGGGTTAAGAACATTTTCATCTGAGACAGTGTCGTGTTCTGTGCCTCGTCAAGGATAATGAATGCGTCATTGAGTGTTCGTCCTCGCATGAAAGCAAGAGGAGCAACTTCAATAATATTGCGGCCAATCATTTTTTGAGTTTCTTCAAAACCCAGTATATCGTGTAAAGCATCATAAATAGGCCGAAGGTAAGGAAGTACTTTTTCTGTTAAATCACCTGGCAGAAACCCCAGTTTTTCACCAGCTTCTACAGCTGGCCGGACAACAATAAGGCGTTGTACTCGGCCTTGCGTAAGCGCGGATACTGCGCAGGCAACAGCCAGGTAGGTTTTACCTGTTCCTGCGGGGCCGATACCAAAGTTGATAGGGTATTTTAAAAGGTTTTCCATATAGTGATTTTGATTGGGTGTGCGTGCTTGGACTATTTTTCTTTGTCCATGAAAAGCATGAGGTGATTTACCTGTCGGAAATGATGAGTGATTGTTGTCTGACATCTTGATGTTGTAATGGTGTAAAATATCTCGGATTTTCTCAGTGGTTAAACCGCTATCATACGACGTTGTCTCGTAAAGCTCAATAAGTGCCTGCTTGGCTGCGAGGGTGTTTTTATGCTGCCCGCGCAGTTGAAAATGGTTACTTTGATGGTCAATAACGACGTTAAAATATTTTTCCAGCTCATGCAGGTGAGTGTTACATGGACCACAAAGGTGGTTAAGACGTTCATTATTAACAGGATTGAAAGCAACCCGTTCACGGTGTGTTTTCGCGGCGGTTTCATTTTCTGACATGCTTTTTTTAAAACTATTCATTGATGATTAAAATTATAGCTTAAGGAGAAACTTTGCTCAAGTGTTGCGGTGTTTCAAGAAACCTCAGTATATCTATTCATTTGCTAAAATAAACAAACCATGATAAGTTAAATAACTGAATATTATCAGTTATTTTATTATAAAGAGAGCAAAAAGTGGCTTGTTTAAAGTTGAAACAGGTGGTTCCTGCTTTTTAAGAATAGAAAAATATGAAAAAGTACACCCAAGGTGGAAATACTGCCAAGGATGAGAAAGAAGTTTCCAGAAAAGATAATTATTTGTTAGACAGCCTCGTGCTGGATCAGAAATTTCCTATTAATTTTATTACCAACTTAAGTAAGGTAGCCAAGGAGTATATTGGGGAGTTAAATCATTATTATGATAGTATCCTTGCCTGTATGCCAGGTAACGTCTATTGGTTGGACAGAAGCTGTATTCTATTGGGCGGGAATGATAATTTAGCTAAAATGTTTGGGTTAAAATCAAGAGCGGAGCTGGCTGGATTAACTTACGAGCAAATGACCAGTTTAGCAAGCTGGACAGAAGGACAGGGTGAGTCCTTTAAACAGGCTGAATTGGAAGTGATGGCAACAGGAAAGCCCAGGTTGAACGTTGAAGAACCGCCAGTCGTTATTGATGGTAAAACCCGCTATTATATGTCTAATAAGGTTCCTCTTTATAATACTAAAGGGGAGATTATTGGTGTTGTGGGTATTTCTCTTGATATAACAGACAAAAAAGAAGCTGAATTTTTAAAGATAGAAAGTGCAGCGAATAAGACCAAGTTTCAGGAGCAGGAGAAGTTTACGAAAACGGCCAATCAGGTAGCGCATGACATCCGATCGCCTTTGGCGAGTTTATTGATGATAGTGAAATCATGTACGAGTATTCCGGAGGCGGAGCGGATTGCATTACGTGAAGCGGCGACGAGTATTGGGGATATTGCAGATAATTTGCTTAACCAGTATAGGGCGAGAGAGGATATGGAGCTGGGTTTGACTGCCCGGGAGCAAAAGCAGGAGCCTATTTTATTATCAGCGACATTACTGCACTTATTAACGGAGAAGAAATTTCAGTACAAGGAGCGCCGGGTTGAATTTAAGTATGATTTTAGTTTGTCAGGGGAATTTGCCTTTATACGTATGGATTTAACGGCATTTAAGCGGATGATTTCGAATTTAATTAACAATGCGGTGGATGCTTTTGAAAGGCGAAGCGGTAAGGTTGTTGTGAAGCTTGATGCTGATGCGGGAAGTGTGAGGGTAGTGATAGCAGACAATGGGAAGGGGATGCCGTCTGAGGTTATCCAGAAGGTGATGGAAAATAGGTCAGTAACGCAAGGGAAAGAAGAGGGACATGGTATTGGATTAACACAGGTGCGCGAGGCTTTATCGAGCGGTGCTGGCGCGATGGAGATTCACTCGGCGGTGGGGAAAGGCACGGAAGTGAATTTGCTGTTTCCGAGGATTAAAGCGCCGAATTGGATTGCAGAAGAGATTCGGTTAACTGCAGAAGATATTGTTGTGATTTTGGATGATGATCGTTCTATACATACGGCATGGGATTCACGGCTTGAGCCATTTTTGAGAAGTTCGCCCGAGATGACAGTAAAGCATTTTGAAAGTTCAGTGGATACGCTTCATTTTATACAGGGTTTATCGGAAGCGGAAAGGCGTCAGGTATTTTTGTTGACGGATTTTGAGTTATTGGAGCAGGATTGGGATGGGTTGGATGTAGTTGAGAAGACACAGGTGGAACGTTCTATTCTGGTAACGAGTCATTATGGACATGAGTATATTCGTGAGAGGGCGGTAGCGCTTGGGACGAAAGTTTTACCGAAGCAGCTTGCATCGGAGGTGCCTATTATGATTGTTGAGACTGTTTCTATGGGAGAAGGAGCACTTAGGAACGTTGATTTGGTTTTGGTAGACGATGATGCTGAGTTTGCGAGGGACATTATTCGTTATGTTTTTAGTCAGGATAAAGTGGATTATTTTGAAGATCCCAAGGAATTTATGAAAGCAGCGGCCAGGTACCCTAAGGAAACGCGGATTTATCTGGACAATCATTTTAAGGCAGGTGTTAGAGGGGTTAAGCTGGCTAAGGAGCTGCATGAATTAGGTTATCATCGGCTTTACCTGATTTCTGGGGATACCTTCAAGCCCGGTGAGCTTCCCGATTATATCAAGGTTATTCGTAAGGATGACATTGATAATATCAAGGATTGGTAGCATTAACGGCTGGTGGCTAATGCTGTTGAAAGAGCAGCTTTCAGGGTGGCTCCCATGCCGAAAAGAGTTGCCGAGATGAGCAGTCAACAGTATTGAGATGTTATGGAGTAGTGGTTAGTTTAATTGGGAAAAGGAATTGTTGGGATAATGAGGTGATGGAACGATTTGGGAGAAGTTTTGGATTCGAGAGGATGGATAGAAAGTGATTTTGAACAAATTTAGCCCTATGGTATGATGCTTTGGTGTACGGGAGTTAATTGATAAGGTATCATAATTTATGTCTCATCAAAAATCAGTTTCTCACCATCGGAAGGAATTTGACGAAATTTATCAAATGATTGTGGAAGCACACTCTAGGAATTGGCGCGCTGTGAACACTGCTCTTATACGACTATATTGGTCAATTGGCCAGTATATTTCTATCAAAACCAGAGAGGCGGGTTGGGGAAAAAATACAGTTGAGGCTTTGTCTGAGTATATTAGTAATAAAAATCTACCCAAAAAAGGGTTTTCTGCTAGAAATATATGGCGGATGAAACAGTTTTTTGAAACATACTCAAAATATAAAGAACTGTCAGCAATACTGACAGAAATATCTTGGACGAACCATTTACACATCCTTTCAAAAACCAAGAGTATTGAAGAAAAGCAATATTATCTTGGTTTGTCATCAAAACATCATTATCCAGAAAGAGAATTAGCCCGACTCATTGATAGCAGTGCTTTTGAGAGAACATTAATGGCAGATAAAAAACTGTCAGCAGCGCTGACAGAATTTCCGGCGGATACGAAAGGTATTTTTAAAGATAGTTATATGTTTGAGTTTTTGGAGTTACCAGACAATCATTTAGAAAAAGATTTACGCAGCTCTTTGATTAAACACCTCAAGCAGTTTTTGTTTGAGTTAGGTCCTGATTTTACATTGATGGGCGAGGAATATGTTGTACAGGTGGGTATGAAAGATTTTCGAATTGATCTGTTAATGTTCCATCGTGGCCTCAATGCTATGGTCGCAATTGAGCTAAAGTCAATGGAATTTCAACCAGAACACTTAGGACAATTACAGTTTTATTTGGAGGTTTTAGACAAAGATCTTAAAAAACCTCATGAAAACCCAAGCATTGGAATTTTAATTTGCAAGACAAAGGATGATGAAGTGGTAAAATATGCACTTAATCGGCATGCTTCGCCAACAATGATTGCTGAGTATGAAACAAAACTTATTAAAAAATCATTGCTTGAGGAAAAACTTCATGAAATTTCTCAAAAGATTGAGTTTGGAGAAGAAATTAGTGGTGAGTGACGACAAGGATTGGTAGCATTAACGGCTGGCGGCTAATGCTGTTGAAAGATCGGCTTTCAGGTCGTCTATATGTTCAATACCGACAGAGAGACGGATAAGGCCGTCAGCAATTCCCAGCTTTTGGCGGATAGCTTCCGGTATGGAAGCATGGGTCATGATGGCAGGATGGTCCACGAGACTTTCAACGCCGCCAAGGCTTTCTGCTAACGAGAATAATCGACAATTTTCCAAAAACCGGCGGGCATTATGGATGTTACCTTTAAGAATAAAGGTAATCATTCCGCCGAAAGCCGGCATTTGCTGTTTGGCAAGTGCATGCTGAGGATGGCTCGGAAGTCCCGGGTAAATAACCTTTTCCACTGCTGGGTGTTTTTCCAGCCATTCTGCAATGGCCATGGCATTTTCGCAGTGCTGGCGCATGCGGACAGATAGCGTTTTTAGGCTGCGCATGATGAGAAAGCTGTCCCATGGGCCGGCGATACCTCCTACTGAGTTTTGCAGAAAAGCCATTTTTTCTATCAATTCGGGATTGTCGCCGACTATCGCCGTACCGCTGACGACATCCGAGTGCCCATTTAAGTATTTAGTGGCGGAATGAACAACGATGTCCAATCCATATTCGAGAGGACGGAGCAGCCAGGGTGTGGTAAAGGTGTTGTCTGCAACGCTGATAAGATTGTGTTGACGGGCAAACTGAACGGTTTTTTGTAAGTCAGTAACTTTAAGCATGGGATTGCTCACAGTTTCAATCCAAATCATGCGGGTATTGGGCTGGATGGCCTGGTTGAGCTGTTCTGTAATATCTGCTCGTGAAAAATCCACAAAACTGAAACTTAAATGAGCAGTATGTTTTCTGACTTTTTCAAAAAGCCGGTAAGTTCCGCCATATAAGTCGTCCATTGCAATCACATGACTGCCGGCTTCCAATAATTCCAGGACAGTGGCAATAGCTGCCATGCCTGATGCAAAGGCAAAACCGCGCCGGCCTGATTCAAGGCTGGCAATGCAGTCTTCATAGGCTTTTCGGGTTGGGTTGGAGGTTCGCGAGTACTCGTAACCTTTATGTTCTCCCGGGCTGGGCTGAACGTAAGTAGAGGTGGCAAAAATAGGCGTCATGATTGCGCCTGTGCCAGAATCAGGTGTCTGTCCTGCATGTATTGCACGTGTATCGAAATGAGAGATTTTATCAGGCATGTTTTTTCTCGTGATCCAGAAGCCATTGTTTGCGGTTTATTCCTCCGCCGTAGCCGCCCAGTTTGCCGTTACTGTTAATGACGCGATGGCAGGGAATAATGATAGCCAATCGGTTAGCGCCGTTAGCGTTGGCTACTGCTCGGAAGGCGGTAGGGTGATGCAGAGAGGCTGCAATACCAGCATAGCTTTGTGTTTCTCCGTAGGGAATTTTAAGTAAAGCTTCCCACGTCCTTTTTTGAAACGGTGTACCGGAGAAAAATAATGGTGTTTTGAATTGCTTTAAAGTGCCTTGGAAATAGGCATTTAATTCTTCTTCTAGTGTATCAATAATAGGTGTTGTATCCAAGGCGATTTCTGATTTTATCAAACGCTTTAACTGGTTTGTTTGTTTTTCCAGACGGTGATATTCAGAGAATTCCAAAAGATAAAGATGGTTTTCGTCAGCAACAGCCTGCATGGGCGCTAGCGGCGTGTCAATCAGACGCGTTTTTAAAATGGAAGATGAAGCCATGGCAAAAAGTATATTCCCTTTAATTCGTTTCTGTCAAATTTCTGCGTTTTTCACATTGAATAAAATAAAGGTTGCGTGCATAAACAAATAAGCCGCAGAATTGCCCTAAAATAAAAACCGGATCTTTTTTGTAGACGGCATAGATGAATAGGATAAAGCCGCCAGCAAGACTTAAATACCAAAATTGGATGGGAATGATGCTTTTTTTGACTTTTTCGCTTTTTATCCATTGTACGATGAAACGAGCAGCGAAAAGCATTTGGCCTGCAAAACCGATGATCAGCCAAATTTTATCAGTAAGTGTCATTTTTTTCTCCTTTTAATTGTATCTTGGGGGAACAAGGCCTTTTTATCAGCCAAAGAACGCCAAGCAAGTCGGCAATACCAACCCACAAGCGGTTTCCTACACCGTATTTTGAGACTCCATGCTGTCTTGGACGGTGGTTAACAGGAACGTTAATGACGGTTAGTCCTGCACGTTGAAAAAGTGCAGGCAGGAAGCGGTGTAAATGATTGAATCGGGGCAGTTCCAAAAAGGTTTCTCGGGGAAAGAGTTTCAGGCTGCATCCTGTATCGGGGCAGTTATCTTTCAGAAACCATTGCCGTACGTTGTTACCAATACGGGAAGA
>Ga0206107_1000252_pt1 | contig 30385 bp, 37 predicted proteins | sample 2B0metagenome_FD_148652 | JGI IMG/M metagenome (GOLD analysis project Ga0206107, IMG submission 148652) | Enriched microbial communities from leaf-cutter ant dump, University of Wisconsin, Madison, United States - 2B0 | ecosystem: Environmental > Terrestrial > Nest > Insects nest > Nest dump...
ACCGTCGGCTTTCGAACTATTATGCCAAGTCTTGAACTTTGACCTTATCGATAAAACAAGCTACAATTAAATAAACAGTAATTCACGAAGGAATCGGACAAATACCGCAGCAAAAGCACTTGATTAGTGCAATCGTTTCGTGTATAATCTACTATTGTTATCTATGGCAAGTCAAAAGGAAGTAATTAAACTAAAAGGTAAGGTAGTGGAAGCACTGCCTAATACTCAGTTTATTGTAGAACTTGAAAACGGCCACAGAGTCCGATGCGTTATTTCGGGTAAAATGCGAAGGCATTATATTCGTCTCGTATTGGACGACCGTGTCGAGGTTGAGTTGACCCCTTACGATCTTACGAAGGGCAGAATCAGCTATCGATACAAAGACGAGCAGGCGGCCTTTAGGTCGAATGCTAAATAACAAATTAAGGGAAAACTGGAGTTTTATCCGCTCATGAAAGTTCGTGCGAGTGTGAAAAAAATCAGTCCTGACGATATGTTAGTGCGCCGCAAGGGGCGCTTACGTGTCATTGTGCGCAAAGGCACCAACGGCCGCGCACCAGGTAAAAAACGTAATAAGCAAAGGCAGGGTTAAGCATGGCTCGAATTGCTGGAATTGTCATTCCATCAGAAAAGCAGGTTCAGATCGCTCTTACCTACATTTATGGTATCGGTCCGAAGTTTGCTCGAGACATCCTTGCGGCGGCTAAAGTTGAGCCGACCACTCGGGTGAAAGATCTCACCGAGGCTGAAGAGCAACGTATTCGCGAATTAATCGATAAAGATTACACCGTTGAAGGCGACCTACAGCGCTTGGTAACAAATAATATTAAGCGTCTTAAGGAAATTAACTCCTACAGGGGTCTTCGACACAAGTCTGGTCTTCCAGTCCACGGCCAACGAACCCGTACGAACGCACGAACTCGCAAGGGTAAGGGCTCAGCTGTAGGCGGATCACAACCTAAGGCAGCATCTAAGACTTAGAAAGGAATTTGAGATATGGCAGACGCTAAAGTAGCAACACGAAAAAAGCAGCGCCGATCGGTTCCTGCTGGTCAGTTGCATATTCAGGCGACGTTTAACAACACAATTGTTACGTTCACCGATAAAAAAGGTAATAAACTTACGGCAAGTAGCGCAGGTGCTTGCGGTTTCCGCGGAAGTAAAAAGGGAACAGCATATGCTGCTCAAATTGCCTCTGAAAAAGCCGCAGAAGCAGCCAAGAGCCTTCATGGTCTTAAAAGTGTTGACGTCTTCGTAAAAGGCGTTGGGCTTGGTCGTGATGCGGCTATTCGTGCAGTAAGTAACTTTGACATTACCGTTGAAAGCATTAAAGACGTAACGGCCGTTCCACATGGCGGTGTTCGTCCACGTAAGGCACGGAGGGCTTAATCTATGGCACGAGATACTTCGCCTATTGTGAAGCAAAGTCGCCGCGAAGGTTACGCGCTTCACCCTAAAGCACACAAAATTCTAGCAAAGAAAACCGGTATTCCTGGTCAACACGCACACGGTCGTCAAGGCAAACCAAGCCTCTACGCGACTCAGCTACGCGAAAAGCAAAAAGTTCGTCGCGCATACGGATTGCTTGAAAAACAATTCGCACGCCTTATGAACGAAGCAAGTCGTCGTCAAGGCCTTGCTGGTGAAAACCTTTTGCAACTTCTTGAGCTTCGCCTCGACAATGCAGTTTACCGCGCAGGTTTTGCAACGAGCCGACGCGCCGCTAGGCAGCTTGTAGGTCACGGCCACTTTGAGCTCAACGGACGTCGCGTAGACATTCCGTCAATTCGTCTCAAAGCAGGTGACAAACTTACCGTACGACAGAAGAGCACGAAATCTGGTTACTTTACTCAGATTGACGACGTCGTTAAAAACACTTCACAAAGTCCATTGAGCTGGCTAAAGAGCGACCCGAAGAAACTGACTATCGACATTACCGGCTTACCAAAACGCGAAGAAGCCGAAGCAGACATCAATGAGCAGCTAATCGTTGAGTACTACTCACGCTAAAAGGGTAAGGAGATAAGATATGTCAAAAGTAATTCACAACCCGCTACTTGCAGCCATCAACGAGCGAACAGCGACAGACGCCGAGTTTGTTATTGAGCCGCTCTACGCTAACTACGGGTTCACCCTTGGCAACAGCCTTCGTCGCGTTCTGCTTTCAAGCATTCGCGGTGCAGCTATTGTAGCATTCCGTATTGAGGGTGCGTCTCACGAGTTTACTACCGTCGAAGGCGTAAAAGAAGATGTCGTCGACATCATGCTTAACCTTAAAAACGTTAGCCTAAAAGTACATAGCGACGAACCAGTCGAACTTCGACTTGAGAAAAAAGGTGCTGGCGTCATTACCGCTGGCGATATTGCAACTAACTCTGACGTTGAGATTATCAACCCAGAGCACGTTATCGCCACTATTGACGATCCGAAAAAGACGGTTATTATCGACCTCGTTGTCGAAGCTGGCCGCGGCTACCGAACCATTGAAGAGTCAAGCGAATCTCGCCTTCACAGCGACATGATCGCGCTTGACGCTGTTTTCAGCCCTGTACTGCGAGTACGCTATAAGGTTGACAAAACTCGTGTTGGCCAAGAAACCAACCTAGACAAGCTTGTTCTGTCAATCGAAACTGATGGAAGCATTAGCCCTCGTGAAGCGTTTGAGGAAGCTGCAGCTATTCTCGTTAACCAATACACCGCCCTTGCTGGTTCAACTGCGGTTGAATCTGCACCTGCACCTGGTCAGGGCAATGGCGACGACGATAGCGAGTTAAATACGCCAATCGAGGATCTTGGGCTAACCGCTCGAACCGCGAATGCACTCATTAACAATGAAATTCGCACCGTTCACGACCTTGTTACTCTTACCGAACAAGATCTTCGTGAATTAAAGGGCTTTGGGTCTAAGGCACTTGACGAAGTAAAAGATAAACTAGCGGAGCTTGAACTTTAATGCATCGACACGGATACAAAGGGCGCAAGTTTGGCCGCGAACGCGACCAGCGCCGCGCGCTGCTCAAAGGTCTAGCGACGAGTCTTGTTGAACACGGCAAGATTGAAACGACGCTTCCAAAGGCCAAAGAGCTTGTGCGTTACATTGAAAAACTAATCACCAAAGCTAAAAAAGGCGATCTTCACAACCGTCGCCAGGTAATTGCCAGTCTTTCGACACAAGCAGCTGCCTTTAAGCTTGTAGATGAGATTGCACCTCAGCTAAAGGGCCGTACAAGCGGTCACGTGCGCGTTGAGCGAACTCGTCTTCGAGTGGGTGACGGTGCGCAAATGGCAACTATTGCCTTTGTGGACGAACTGAAGCCTACTACGAAAGAGGAGGTGAAAGCGTAATGACCGTTAACGCTAAAACATACTCTCAGAAACCAAGCGAAGTAAACCGCCGCTGGATTCTTATCGACGCTTCTGAAGCACCTCTTGGCCGCGTTGCAACTCAAATCTCTAAATACCTTATCGGTAAATACAAACCAAGCTACACCCCACACATTGACGGTGGCGACTACGTTGTCGTTGTTAATGCAAAGGACGCCGTTGTTACCGGAAACAAGGAAACTGGCAAGATATACTATCACCACACCGGATTCCCTGGCGGTATTAAAGATGCAACTCTTGCAGAAGTTCGCGAACGTCACCCTGAGCGAATTATCGAAGCTGCTGTTAAAGGAATGCTTCCTAAAAATAAGCTTGCAGCAGAGCGAATGAAGCGCCTCAAGATTTACGCTGGCGCCGAACACGCGCACGCTGGGCAGACACCAGAGAAAGTTGAGGTAAAGTAATATGGCCGATACCAGTTACTTCTACGGATTAGGCCGACGCAAGAGCGCAACTGCTCGCGCACGCCTCTATAAGGGCAAAGGCTCAATCACTATTAACGAAAAGCCTGCAGACAAGTACCTTGCTGAAAACAAGAGTATGCTTGCAGAGATTACCGATCCACTTGCACTTGTTGGCAAGCAAAAAGACTTCGACATTACCGTAAAGGTACAGGGTGGTGGTCTTGCTGGCCAAGTAGATGCTATTAAATTGGCAATCGCAAAGGCACTTACCGTGGCGAATGGCGACCTCCGTTCAACACTTAAAAAAGCCGAGCTTCTTTCGCGAGACTCACGTGAGAAAGAGCGTAAGAAATACGGTCTTCGATCTGCACGTAAGCGCGAACAGTACTCGAAGCGTTAAATTTGTCTTCGTACACAAAAAACACTCCGCATTGGGGTGTTTTTTGTATGGACGCATTAGTTTTATAACCTCTGTTACGGTATAATAGGGATATATGACAAAACAAGTTATTCTTACCGGCCTTCGCGCCAACAACGACCTTACCCTGGGCAATTATTTTGGGGCAATGCTTCCAATGATCGACATGGCAAAGACTAAGTCGGACGACTATCAAATTAACATGTTTATTCCCGATTTGCATAGTTTCACTACACCAATTGACCACTCGCAACTTTACGACCAAATCTTGCATAACGCGCGTCTTTTTGCTGCCGCCGGCCTTCCGCTTGACAACGACAACATCCATCTTTACCGCCAAAGCTATATACCCGCCCACAGCGAGCTTACCTGGATTCTTGATTGCTTTACAGGTTTTGGTGAAATGAACCGCATGACACAGTTTAAAGACAAGTCAGGTAAAATTGGCGACGACCGCACAAGCGTGGGACTCTTTAACTATCCCGTTCTCATGGCGGCCGATATTTTGCTATATAACGCAAAATATATTCCCGTAGGGGAAGACCAGACACAGCACCTTGAGTTCGCCCGCGACATCGCCGAGCGTCTTAATAACCGCTTCGGTGAGCTATTTACTGTTCCAGAAATGGTAAAGAATCAACATGCGTTTTTTGGCAAAGATCAAGGACTCCGCATTATGGATCTCGTTACCCCAACTAAAAAAATGAGTAAATCGGATGACCTAGGTAAAGGTGTTATTTTCCTGGGCGACGATCCTAAAACAGCCGCCAAAAAGATTATGTCGGCAACTACCGATGATAAGGCATCTATCCATTTCGACAAAGCAAACCAGCCCGGCATTAGTAACTTGCTTGAGATTCTTGCATTGCTTCGCGGAGCGCCGCTACAAGACGTAGTAAGTGAATTTGAAGGCCTAGAACGCTACGGTGATTTTAAGAAAATTGTCGCAAACGAAGTTGAGGCGTTTCTGCAAAATTTCCAGGATAAACTTGCCGCCATAGACGATACGGTTATCCTTGAAAAGCTTGAAATGTCTGAACGTGCCATGAGCGTGCAAGCCAATGACACCTTGCTACGTGTTCAACAAGCCATCGGTCTTCGATCAAAGGATAATTAGCATGAAACTAACCAGCAGTGAGCTTCTCTCTATTTTGCGAAAATTCAAGCAGGCGGGCGATGAACATACACCTCGCCACCTTGAACATGTCAAGGTAACGCATCCGCAAGAAAACAGTTCACTCGCGTCGTTTAGATTTAATAAAAGAAACTTCTTTGTTCTTGTTGACGAAACAGCCGAAGACGACATTGCCTACATTTTAAACCAAATAAAAACCGCAAAAGCCGATATTGAAGGTGAAGTTATTGCCAATCCAAACGACGATTTAACGACATATGCGCTTCCGTACAAAGGTAAGGAGGTGTATCTTTTCGGAGTAGTAACGGGTAAGAAGCGGCTCGATGTCACTCTTGCCGAGCAACACCCCGAATTGTCGCGTAGCACCTGGCAAAAGCATATCAAAGCCGGCAATGTACGCGTAAACGGTACCGCCATTGAGTCACCAAAACATGAGGTAACACCGACAGACAGCATTGAAATTAGTCTTCCCGAAGCAAACAGTTTCGAAAACAGTAGTTTACCCATTATTTATAAAGACAATAACGTCATGGTTATTAATAAACCAATTGGTGTTTTAGCGCATGCAAAAGGTGAGTTGAATGACGAATTTACTGTCGCGACGTTTTTCGCCCGCTATACTACTGCGGATAGCGACACCAATCGACCGGGAATTGTCCATCGTCTCGACCGAGATACGAGTGGCGTCATGATAGGGGCGCTCACACCCGAAAGTGCACTACTACTTAAAAAACAATTTTCACAGCGCACAGTAAAAAAGATATATGTTGCGCTTGTTACTGGGCAGCCCGAGCATGAAAATGCCACCATTGATATTCCTATTGCCCGCAATCCATCGGCACCAAGTACATTCAAGCCTGATGCAAAAGGGAAGCCGGCCATTACTCATTATGAGATGCTGGCAACCAACGGCAAGCATAGTCTTTTACTGCTGAAGCCCGTAACTGGCCGCACGCATCAGCTTCGCGTTCATTTAAAGCACCTCGGGACGCCGATTGTTGGCGATCGTGTCTATGGAGTAGAGAAGTCCGACCGTCTCTATTTACATGCAAAAAGTTTGGAGATAACTATTCCAACTAGTGACCGACGTGTTTTTGAAGCGCCAGTGCCGTCCGCTTTTACAGAGGAATTTCCTGAAATATCATTATGACTATCGTAGTTCATCCAGTCGCCTCGCGTACACTCCGCGCTTATGCGGCTCAGCCACCGCACGCACTACTTCTTACAGGAGAAGAAGGTGTTGGGCTTGGTACGATTGCCCGACAATTTGCTGCAAAACAGCTCTTTTTAGACGTGCATGCCAAAAATAGCAAAGGAGAGGACGACCCCGCCGGCACAATTAGTGTCGAGGCGATTCGTATGCTCTATGAACAAACTCGTGCCATTCAGAATAAACGCTCGTTCATTCTCATCGATGACGCCGATAAAATGAGTCATGGAGCGCAAAATGCTTTCCTAAAACTCCTCGAAGAACCCGGTCGCAACCGTCATTTTATTCTTACCAGCCATGTGCCATCCCGTCTGCTTCCAACGATTCTTTCACGCACCGAACGGCTTACTATTCCTAACATAACCGGCGAGCAAACCGACGAATTTATTACATCGCTTGCCATTACGGACGATACCAAGAAAAAACAACTTCACTTTATTGCGAGCGGACTCCCTGCGGAGCTTGTTCGATTAACAAATAATGCCGAGTATTTTACCACAAGGGCAAAGCGCGTGTTAGATGCACGGCATTTTTTGACAGGAACAACGTACGAGAAAATGGTTGTCATCCAAAATTACCAAAGCGACCGATTTGCGACGCTTCAGCTACTAGACAGCGCACTATCAATTACTCGTCGCAGCCTAAGCGTCAAGCCCCAATCTCAGCTTGTTGAACAGCTAGAGCAGCTCCTTAATGTTCGACAAAAAATTAGCGCCAACCAAAGCATCAAGCTCCAGCTTGCGCATTTCGTGCTATAATAGCGGTATATGTTAGGAATTTTACTTATTGTCGCATTGGGGGTTTGGACGGTTCTTCGTCGGCAAACGGTCAACGAGGTCGTAGCCGATCTTCCTCAAAAAATATCCGAAAAGCTCGACCAGCTTTGGGACGTAGCCCAGCAATCACTTCAAGAGAAAAAGTATTTGCGAGCCGAAAAAGCCCTCCTTACTATTTTGCGTGTTGATGAGCGCAACGCAACTGCGTACAACCGTCTTGGTATTCTTTATGCTAAGCAACAGGCATTTAAGGACGCTATTGAATGTTTTGAGATTGCCCAAAGCCTTGAACCAAGTGCTAGCAGCCTGCACAATGTAGGGCTTATTTACTACGAGACCGGCAACTACGAGAAAGCTGCGCTTGCCTTCGAGCAAGCACTCTCAATGGAAGACGACCTTGCTGCACGCTACATTGCTTATGCTAAAGTGCAAGAAAAACTCGGCCACAATAAAAAAATGATTGATGCGCTTGAAAAAGCTATCGAGCTTGAACCGATCCCACAAACACTTAATATTTTGGCAGACGCCTACGAGCGCAACGGCCAAGAAGATTTAGCTAAAAGTTTACGCGAAAAAGCGGCTAAGCTCATTATCCCATCGGGCCAGCCAAAGCGGATTCGCCAGGTGCGCCGCGTAATAATGTAGCGAGTGGGTAAGCGCTTAATTAACTCTCCAACGAAAAATACACGGCGAAACCGTGTATTTTTCTTGGTACTGGGGGTAGGATTCGAACCTACGAAGGCGAATGCCGACAGATTTACAGTCTGTTGTGTTTGACCGCTTCACTACCCCAGCACATCTGGAGCCGCTTTTCGGACTCGAACCGAAGACCTGCTGTTTACAAAACAGCTGCTCTAACCAACTGAGCTAAAGCGGCATTTGTGAAGTACAAGCATTAGTATACGGTATTTGGGGAGTAATTTCAATGGTTTTAGGCCGAATTTAGTTATTAGTATGTCGAGGACTCATCTATAAAAAATAAACCACCGCAGTGAGTGGTTTATTTTTAGATAAATTCTGGAGCCATCGTCGGGGCTTGAACCCGAGACCTCATCCTTACCATGGATGCGCTCTACCAACTGAGCTACGACGGCACTACCTTTCATTATAGCAAAAATAGGCGTATTTTGCAAGGTGGCGAGACTTTACATGCGTAAGCAAATGGAGTATAACTTACAGTGCATGGCACCAAGAGAAGGGAATCCCCATGCGACGTAAAATGGTAGGAGCGTCACTGGCGGCGCTTGCGCTGGCACTGACGTCCGTCGCGGCCAGTAGCGCCGCGACAACCGTCAAGGCGGCCAGCAGCTGCAGCTTCAGCTACCCCGAGTGGAACAAGGGGACGCAGGACGCCACCGGCACCGCCCAGGGGCCCGTGACCGACATCGACGCCGGTAAGCACGAGTGCTTCGATCGCATCGTGGTACGGCGCGTGGCAGGCGAGACGTGGCCGGGTTACGACGTGCGTTACGTCGATCACCCGGCCACCGAAGGAACGGGATGTCCGGTGGAATTCGCCGCCGGCACCAAGGTGCTCCGCGTGCTGGTGCATTCGCCCAACTACACGGACTACGGTGTCGTCACAACCACCAACCAGGTGGTCTCGGGCGACACCTGCGAGAACGACGGTGGGCCGCTGCGTACCTGGACGAACGACATCCACACCACCTCGGCGGCAATCAACTTCGCCGGCTACAACAGCATCGCTGAAGCCAAGTGGCTGGGCAGCTACGAGGGGCAGTCGAGCTTCGGCGTGGCCGTCAAGGACGGGAAGAAAGCATACCGCACCTTCCTGGCCAACGGCAATCGTGATCTGGTGATCGACATCGCCAGGTAAACCCCGTTCTCGGCCATTACCACCAAGTCCCCGGGCGCGAATCTGCGCTCGGGGCATCTTTTTTACTTTTCACCCCAAAACTCTGGCAATTATGATAGGTTTATGCTACAATAACTTAGATTGCAATAATAATTTAGTGAGTAAGTAATGGCTAAGAAGAACACCAAGCGCAAGATTATCGGTCTGGTAAGCGAACTTACCGGCCACCGTATCTACACGACCAAGAACACCCAAAATAACCCTGACAAGCTACGCAAACGAGCCTACGACCCAATTGCGCGCACCCACGCATGGTTTGAAGAAACCAAAAAGAACCTCGGTCGCAACGAAGTAAAGCCTCGAAAAGGTTAACAAAAATCTCCCATTTGGGAGATTTTTTATTGCGCGGGACTATCTATCATCCGCACAAACCAAAGACCACACTGCAACATTTTTTCAAGTACTTGCTGGCTTGACTTGTGCTCGGAATAGATATATACCACGCCATCATGTATTTCTATATCGATGCCCGAAAAATGCTGAGCCATTGCAGTTGCAACTTCGGGACGAATAATTCGTGACGCCGAAAGCATTTGATCGGGCGCAGAATAGAGGCGGTATCTTTCAATAAACGAAGCATCGTAATGACCAAGTGTCCCTAGCGATACACGCGTAAGATGTGAAAATTTCGTCAATAGGTTGCTGTAAAAGACGTCGCTGCGAGAGTGGACGCCTAAAAATAAATGTGGCAAATCTACTTGCAAATGAATGTCAAAGGTCATAATAAGCCACTCATGATGCTTTTTCTGAGTTTTATTCGCCTTGGCAAGAACATCGCTGCGGCGAACAAGCGTAATGTCGTAACCTTCATACGATCCGATACAGTAGTGATTGTCTTTATGCTGTGTTGATACGGTGACGCCACGCACGAGGCGGTGATCATCATCTCGTTGGTCAACGTAACCAAAGTATACCAATCCTAGCCGATCGGCAAACTGAGCCATCACTTTTTTCTCGGCGCGACTACTAAACAGTTGCTTTGGCTTTCTTGCAAGCAAATTCATTTTTCGTCATCCCTAATAGTGTCAAGCAGGGTAGCAACATGTTCGGCATGACTCCATGTGAGCGGCTCAACGGACATAGCATGACCATCTAGCGGCCCAATTTGCTCGGGCAGAATACCTGTTTCGTTTGAGTGCTGCATAACCCAATCGACGATTCGTAGCGCAGCATCGTCGCTTTTCCGTTCAAGTTGATATTGCGCCATCCATAAGGTGCAGATAATCCACCAGTTACTTGGTGCGTCTGGACCGGCTCTAAAGTACGGATCGTTCTCGTAACGAGGCAACCCAATTCCCCCTCCGTTGAGGCCGAAACGTTCTGAAAGTGTGTTTATTGCCGACGTCAGCTCTTCGCTTTCTAGCGGAAAAAGACCGAACATAAACGCACCGAATGTGCTCGATGAATCGATTGTTTCATCACGCTCAATTTCACCATGCTTTACAATAATTCCCTTGTAGAAAGTATGGCGACTGTGGTTATAAAGATGTTTACGTGCGGCTTCGGCAATATCGTCTGCCGCGGCACGCCAACGTACGGCGTTATCGGCGTCATCCATCTCGTCGGCCAAGTCGGCCGCCGCGAGCAAAGCAGCATAGGTCACCGACGTTGAATATGTTGTCGTGAGGTAATGTTCCTCCCAAAGGTCGTAGCTTGGTTTTGGTAAACCGGTTACTGGCTCTATATATGTCGCCATAAAATGAGCCATCGGTTTTATCATGCTGTCGTAAAAGTCGCCAAGCATACGCGTATCGCGATGCATGAAATAAAACTGCGCAAACACGAATAGCACCAAAGCGGTCTCATCCTCCTGAATAGGTGGAGATGATGAACCGTCCTCGTGGGTGTAAGGGTGCCAGCTACTGCCGAGCGCGCCATCGGCACGATACTTGTGCATGACGTAACCCGCCGGATGCATAGCGCGGCGACAGAAGTCGAAAAAGAGGCGCGGTTCGTCAATATAACCCATTCGTACCAGCGGCCAAACAACATAGGCGCCATCACGAGGCCAGCAATAGGCGTAGGCATCGCGGTAGTAGTTGAGCATTGTCGTATCGGTACTTGCCAGTACGGCACCACGTTTATCCATTTGTGATTTTATTATCATGGTGCTACGAATAAACTGCTCTTGATATTCGGGAGCAAGCTTTTCGGCCACCGAGACGGCGGGCTGCAGCCACGTTTGCCACCATTTTGCGGTGTCGTGCAGGCGGCGAACGACACCGTCTTCGCGTACTTGCTTATCGATATAAAGCGCCTCACGCAGTGAGGTTCCTGCGGCAATCCAGTAGTGAACTCGTTTTGAGCTAAAACCGGGGACATCGAGTGAAAAGCGCAGCGTTGAGTCAACCCGGCCATGTTCGACATTACAAAAACTCAGTTCGCCGTCGTCGGCATCTCTAAATGTTCCTTCGTAGCCCTCTATACCGAATAACCCGACGGTGTGCTGATCGAACGGCTTGCCGTCAGCCGTCCCTGAAACAACAAAAGCGCGCCGCCCCCGGTAGTGTAAAATTGCGTGGCTATCGGGGAGATATTGACCTGTGTCGGTATCGCTGCGAGCATCGCCAATGGCAAACGCCTGATGCGTAAACAAGCGAATATTACGTTGATTTTCGCGCAAATTAACGACATGAATGTTTCGCATAAACGCGCTAATATTAGCATCGACGACATCGTCAAACTCGAGCAACACACCAAGTCGATCGTTTCGCGCAATAGTATGCCCAACAAGCGCCCGGGCGGGATAACGAAAGCGAAACACCCATTCTTCGTTATCAAGCCAGCTTATTTGTCCGTCAACCCACGCACCAACCCGGTGGCGCAGCGATTTTCCGGCTGAGTGGTTTTCAAGGCCGACATACGGAAAGTAAAAATCGTGCACTAGCCCGTAGCGGTTAATGCCGACGTGAAGTTCGCCATTACTAAGAACAATTGGTCTAGCCATAAAACCCTCCTTGTTTGTGTTCCATAAGCCTAAACCGTACGTCACGCAGCGCATTCATGTAGTACAAAAATGCGTCATACGGTGAATTATATGGGCTAAAATAGGCATGGACATCGCCATCGGTAAACCATTTCGTGCACATATAGTACGGGTGATCAGAGGTAAGCAGATTACGCCAATCGGCAATGAGCTGTTCGTCATTGGTGCGAAGAATTGGCTCTGCAAGCGCGTACACGTGGCGCATTGCTTCCTGTTGCATACTATTGCCAAGCCAGGCGGTAAGGTCGCGTTCGGCATCTGCCCATGTAACCGTGTGGGGCATACTCACCGAACCGGCGGGCGTGTAGAGGAGCGCCGCCTCAGTAACGGTGTAACAATGGTTATGCGGAGACACCAGCCATCGACCAATGAGGTCGTTAAAGAAGTCAAAAATACCTGTGTCTTCCCATTGGTGCTCGCCGAATGTTTCGTAATCCATAAACAAGTTGAGAAGCGGACCTTCACTTGAAGCAGCTTCGAGCCAGGTTTCAAATGTCGCAGGTTTTAGCGGCCATTCGCTCCAGGCGCGGTTACTGAAACGAAAAGCGATGTCATCGCTTAGGCGATAGTTTTTTAGAAGCAGGCCAATCTGCTTTGCACCTTCGGGTCGGTAAAGCACATTGGGTGTGCGGCCATTTAGCACCGGATCCCATCCTTCGGCTAAAATGGCACGGTAGCCTTTTGATTCTGCCCACTGTCCAAGTTCGTCGTTATAGGCGAGCTCGGTATTGCGAAAAGCGGTCGGCGTCGTACCAAACGTCTTTTCAATAAGCCGACGGTGCATATCTACTTGCGTTTCAAATTCCTTCCTATCGTAAAAAAAGGCTAAACTATGATGGTAGGTTTCGGCCACAATTTCAAGCCGACCAGCGTCAACCATGCGCTTTATGCTTTCAAGTACATCGGGCGCCCAGCGCCCGGCTTGCTCGATAAATGTACCGGTAATACTCATAGAGAAGTTAAACCGTGGCTGCTCGTCAATAAGTTTTTCAAGCAGCGCATTCATAGGACGATACGATTTCTCGGCTACTTTCTTAAAAATACGCTCGTTATTGCGGTCAGAGTCGTCGTTTTCACTAAAATAGTCGTGTCGTTCGGCTGTATCGAAAATACTGTAATTTCGAATGCGCCACGGCTGATGAACGTGTAGATAGAGAACGATGCTGCGCTCTACGCTACTCATACGACGGCCCCTTTTCGAACATGAGCGTAAAGCGACATGCAGCGTTTGGCGACATCATTCCAGGAAAGCCTAGCATACTCTTCGCGCGCGTTTTGTCGTAGGGTTTTTGATAGACCAGGCGACAAGGCGATATTAATCATTTGGTCGGCCAAAGCGTCCGTGTCCCAAAAATCGTATCGAAAAATACTGCGCAGCACCTCGCCAACGCCTGATTGCTTTGTAATAATAAGCGCGTTATCGTGATGAGCGGCTTCAAGTGCCGTCAGTCCGAATGGTTCGCTCACCGAACTCATGACAAAAATATCAGCCACCCCATAGGCATCGCGCCACTGCTTGCCGCGCATAAAACCGGTAAAAAACACTTTGTCAGAAATGCCAAGATCGGCACTTAATTTTATAAGCTCATCGCGCTGCTCGCCATCACCAACCAGCAAAAAAACCAACCTGTCATAGCGCTCAGAAGCCCGCGCAGCCGCTTTTATAAAATGCGTTAAGCCCTTCTGTACAGTAAAGCGAGTAATTGTCGTCACTACGGTGTAGCCTTCTTCTTTAAGATGCTCGAGATAGCGATAGGTTCGGTTGTCGTAGTCGTAATGACCAAGAGAATTAACATCTATAGCATTATGAATAACCTCAACTTTGTCAGCAGGAATACCGTAGCGCGACACAATAATGCTTTTCGTTATGCCGCTAACGGCAATAATGCGATCTGCCATCATAAGCCCTTGATACTCGATTTCGTGCACCAACGGGTTGCCATAGCGCTCGCCGGAACGGTCGAACTCGGTGGCGTGCACATGGGCGATAAGCGGCGCACCGGTGAGCTCTTTGGCGCGTACGCCAGCTTCAAGCGTAAGCCAATCGTGAGCATGAATTGCGTCGGGCTTGCTGTGTTTTACCATTTTCTCGACAAACTTAATGTACCGCTTTTGAATGCCTCGCATACTTGTTGGGCTGTTGTCGTGATTATACGATTCTCTCGAGCTATCGTAAGCACCGGCATTACCGTACCGTTCTAGCGGCTGAAGAGTAGTAGCTGCGTGAATGGTCATATGATTGCTATCTGGATGATAGGCAGAGTAGGGGACGACAAAATCGATCGTTGCACCCTCAAGAGCAAGTGCTTTCGACATGTGATAGCACGCAACACCAAGACCGCCACTATTGTGCGGTGGGAGCTCCCACCCAAGCATTAGTATTTTCATTATGCCTCATGCGGACGAAGCCCGCAGCTCCTTTTTTATTCTTTCTCCCAGTATACAATACCGCTTATGTTTTTTCAACGCTAGCGGCTCGTCTCACGCTTAAAGCTGTAGCCAGAGACCATAAGCGTGCCGAGTGTCGGCAACCCAGCGTAGGTAAGATTTATAGCCAGCGCTGAAATTGAATACGACCCCTGTATAAACAGGCCAAGGCCAAACGCCAACGCTACCACAGCCGCCAGCACCATGAACACTCTAATGACACTGAGCGACTTTGCATACGATAATGTCATCACTTTAAGAAGCCTGGTGATGATTATAGTTCCAAATGTCCCCGAAATCATAAGCGAACCGATAGTAACAAGGGATAGCCATAAGTACTGTGGATATTCGACGCCGCGCACCATTGCCAACACACCTGCCACCGGTAGTAAGATTACATGAGCTACTATAAGCCAAAACGTAAGTCTCCGCGTCGGCACTTTAAGAATATGTGCGTATTTCACGGCGCCCAAACAGAGCACAAGAACGCCGATTGCGGCAAATTCGGGACGACCACCATAGCGAAGCAGCGGGTCATCTACCCATTGAAATAGAGCAAGTAGCGCATATTGCAAAATTCCTAAATTCACAAAGGCAATTCCCGTACAAAAAATGGCAAACACCTGGCGTAGTTCTTTTTTGAAGTTTTTTAGGGAAGAGAGATAAAACCAAAGTGCCGACATAATGAAAAATTGCATGGTGACCGTCACAAAGATAAGCGTTTTAGCTGAAAAATTTTCAATAGGCAGCGGGAAGGCAATGGCCATAGCAAGGAGCATTTCGCAAATTGCAAGTGGTACTATGTAGCTTTCTTGTTGGGCGTGCTCGTCGGCGCTGCGACGAAGACGTGCTTCTAGTGTTTCGGGCGTAAAACTACGAAGCGGGTCATCGTTAATGAGGTAGGTTTTTAACTCGCTATTGAGACGATCGAGATCGGCACGACTCTTTGGATCGAATGCCGAAACCCCATCCCACCGAGCAGTAATTCGGCGTAAAACATCGAGTTTAGGGTCGATTGTTTGCGACTCGGAGGCAAGCGAAGCGAGATAGACGATTTGATCGACAAGACGGCGATCGCTTAGCTGTGGCTGGTTTTGCAACGTATTCATAATTACCGTGTTTTAAACATAACCTTTTTTGCATTATACCCTTAAGCCAAAAAATGAACAACCGCCCGTGGTGTGCGAAAAATTGCACACCACGGGCGGTGAGTGTCGCCTTATGGGCGACGAATGAGGTGGACGGTGCTCGCCCCGGCGTTACGGCAGAAATCGAAAGTCGCCTCGGCGTTAACGACGCCGACACCCTTTGCGCGGCAGGCGTCCAAATCGTTGCCGAACAGCATATCGGCCTTGCCACACGTGGCGCACTTCTGCCACGTTCCTTTCGGCGCGAGCTCGCCCCTCAAGCTTGAAAGCGAACTGATAGAACGACAGGGCCCTCGTCCCCGCGAGTTACGTCGCGACATGTGTCCTCCCATGCTCGTACGATACTCCATGTGTATTATATCAAAAAACATCGTTGGCGCTAAGGGTGCGTCTATGGTATAATGTCGGAGGTAAAGGGGTATAGCTCAGCTGGTAGAGCACTGGTCTCCAAAACCAGGTGTCGTAGGTTCGAGTCCTGCTACCCCTGCCATACAGGAAAAATTGAAACAACATAGGTAACTCGGTTCGATTATTTTAGATAAAGCGTAAGCTTTATCTTTTTTTGTCAAAATCACCTCTGTTAGAAAGGTTCGATTCCTAGCGCCCCTTTATTCCGTTACTCTCTATGCTACTTTTGACGTGATACAATCGACGACTTTACTAATCGCTTCTTCGTGACCGACAAGATATCCTTTCCGTTCGGACGGCTTCAAGTCGCGAGTTTCGTGAAACATCATGTTCAGTTCAGGGACAAAAAGAAGGGAGCGGAATGGCATTCCGCTTAACTTTGAGTTCTTGCGTGGTTTCTCTAAGACCACGCCTTCATTTTTTCCAAAAATGACACTATCCTCATGACTGGGAATTGATACGACAAAACATGTTACGTATGCTGCAGACCTATCGTCAGCGCCCTCCATCTTGTCAAGGCAATAGTTTATAATTTCATCGTCGGTCATCTCGCGACCATTCCAGCGACGTGTAAACACGCCTGGCTCTCCGCCTAGATAACCTATCTCCATGCCGGAATCGTCAGCCACGATGATTATATCCTTATCTTCTTTTTTCAGATGACGTCGCGCATTTTGAATTTTCAAACGTGCATTCTCTTCAAATGAAGTGCCGGTTTCTTCACAATCGGGAATTTCATAAGACAACTCATTATACGAAATCACAACGTAACTATTCTGTAATTTTTTAAACGCTTTTTGAAACTCAAATAGCTTTCCTGGATTTTTTGTGGCGAATAGTATTTTTTTATTTTTTTGGGTCATAGAACTATTTTATACATAAAATCTATCGCATCTACAATCATCGTGAATGATGGCGAGCTGGATGACTTCAGCTCGTGCAAGCGTACGTTCGATGCCGCTAAGACAGAACACGAGCGCGCGAGTGCCGAGTTCAAGCGGGCCAAAGCAGAGTTCGATTCGTGCGCCAAAGCCTTCAAGTCACGACTCGAAAGGGTCAAGGCTGAAAGCAAGAAGTATCGTGAGAACAAGAAAGCGATTGCTGTAAAGGCTGGTGTTCCGTACCGGTACCACGACAACGTCTGGGTCTCGACCGATTCGAACGGCAACACCAACATCTACTTCGGTGGAATCGGCAAGCCCAACGGACCCGGCCACGGTCACTACGTCATGGATCGCAGCGGCAAGGTGACGTACAAGCGTGATCCTCACGACGAGCACGGCGCACAGAACTTCGAGAAGTCGGATCTGTACATGCGTAGTGCTCGCCGAAATCACGAACCGATCGGAACCAACGAGCACGGTGGAGTCTTCTATCGGCGCAGCGACTCCGGCGGTACGATCCTGCACGTCACGCAGTACTTCTCAGATAACTACCATGTATCTTGGGATGCAACTCCGTACGGCAATAGCAACGTCCACTGGACGAACAAGAATGTTCCCAAGGGACATCCTGATCGTTTCGTAGCACCGCCCGACGCACTCTTCACCTAAGAAAGGAGCGAACCCCCTGATACCTTGGTATTAGGGGGTTTTCGCTATACAATAAGACTATGAAACAAGAGCAACAAGCAATACTTGCACGAGATATGATTCAGATGATTCGCGAGAATGCAGATAATTACCAAGAACTTCAATACCTGGAGAGCTTTGCATTTTCATTGGCTCGTGGTCTTGAAGATTCCTCTGTTGTATCGTGGGACGATATTGCTGGCGTATGCGACCAGCGGTACTATTCGCTTAAAGTCGATAGCCCTGTACCCCTAAACACAGAGCTACTTGATAGGTGTGAAAAGTCTATTCAGTCCTATCTGCCGAAATAGCAAGAACTTCTCTACTTATTCGTCCCGCGTGTAATCCTACCTAGAAAAAGATACTATACCACAATAGGTTCGGTAATCATCCTTGAGCCCCTGCCAATATAAACGACACACTGTCAAAGGTGTGTCATTTATATTTTATATGCAATAATCCTCCTGGACGGAAGATAACGAGAGGGGAGCTGCCTCTAATCGATTAGCACCGGTATCACCGATCGAATCGGCTTGTCGGTGGTTGTGGCAGTTAGATTGTCGAGTCCCACTCCTATACCATACATTGGCGGAAAGCCCATCTCCCAGGCTTTAAAAGGCGTTCGTCTTCTCTCTGAACATTTTGCCCGATGCTTGCGCTCATCTAGTGCCTCTCGATCGTTAGGGTTAATACTGACTCTGTTGCATTGACACGGGCCGTTCCTCCAATTGGAAAGGCTACCATCGGGTCAGTATGACCAAAATCGACATTTGCAATAATAGGAATATTTTGCAGACGTGGCTTGTCATGCGCAAGCGCCTGAAGATCTGCAAACGCAACATTAGATGCCACCTGAAAACGCCCAATCACCAATCCTTTAAGGCGCTCGGCTAATTTAGTTTGCAAGAACGACTCGAGGTCGCGGTCAAATGTTGCCAGGTCAACCGATGCGTCGTCTTCAAAGAACGCAATCACATCATCATCAACCGATGGCTCATAGCTTGTACCCTGAAGGAGGTTGTAGGTACTCAAATTGTCCCCAATAATCACCCCCTTTGCCTGACCCGGCTGCAGTATCCAATGACCAGCATTTTCAATGAGCTGACGGTTGTTCTGGTCTTTATACCAGCGATCATCTGTCCATGCTTTGGACGCCAGGACAGTAAACGTATCATCGTCAAATAAGCACTTTTTCACATAATCTACAGTATAGTCACTGAGGTGCTTTTGCCCAAAGGTCGAATAGTGTGGTCCAACATACGTCATGAGCCCTGTCTTTGCAAAAAGAGCATTCGAGAGAGCAGTAATATCTGAATAACCACAAAAAATCTTTGGATTGGACCGTATAATATCCCAATCGATGGCATCAAGGAGTTGATTGCTATTAAACCCCCCAATAACTGTAAGGATAGCTTTCACCTTTGGGTCGAGAAACGCGTCATGTAGGTCGTGAATCCTTGAGTCAATCGAAGACGAATGAGCGTTGTCGTCTTCGTTCACGTGCGCACCGAATTCGACCGTCAAACCGATAAAACATTCGTAATATCACCGTTTCCCGTGATCACCATCATTAACCTGTCAATACTGAGGCTGGCACCGGCTACCGGAGGCATGCCGTGCTGCAGTGCTTGCACAAATTCTGAATGACAGGGACGTGCCGGTAGTCCCATTATACAATGTAGTTTGCTTTGCGCGGCAAAACTGGACGCCTGAGTCTGAGCCTCATTTTCTTCGAAACTACCATCTCCGATGTACCTAGGGGCTTCTTTGATGCGCCAGCTGATACACTTACGGACTTCAAAGTAGTGATGTTTATTTGAAATATGCTTGTTCTCGATATTTACGTAATGGTAAGTATAATTTTATATTGTAATATATAAGGCCTTCGTACGAGAGTACATGGTAGGACTCTTAGCGTGGAAATGGACGCTGAGCATTGCAACTGCACTGAACGTGGATACACTTCGTGAGAATGCAGATAATTACCAAGAGGTTGTATACTTAAAACTATGATAGAGATCCGCGAAGCACTAATTGAAGATGTAAGTACAGTTTATAAAATGGGCGAAAACGTGAATGAATTTCACACCAGCGACCAAGCTCCCAACTTTTGGCCAGAAGATATTCTGCGGAATTGCATAGCTAAAGACGATGTCTCATTCTTCGTCGCGCAGGTAGATAGTGAAATTGCAGGCTTTATTATCGCTAACTTAAACAAAAGTCTTCGCAAAACCGAAATAGAAAATATATTCGTAAAGCCCAATTTCCGCCATCGGGGAATTGGCACTAGCTTAGCAAAAAAAGTAGTTGAAGTTGCAAAACTAAATAAGTACCAATTTGTCTCAGTACTCACCCCTCTCGACGATATTGCAGCTATAAAAACGTATGAAGAAGCTGGATTTACAAGAGGTGAAACGTTTCTTTGGCTAGCTATTGCTTAAAACGCCGAGTGCGTCTATCGTCGCTAAGTCTAACCTTACAGCTGCGCCACAACACCAAAAACTGCGTCTTCTACCAACTTTTGACGGGTAATTTTTCCACCCGTAAAGTAGGGAAACGGATCTTTAAGTGCAGAACCATATTCTTTTTGCACCAGCACGCCTAAATCTGGATACTGCGACGGAACCTTGTCTGTCATTTCTTTAGGAAACTCTACATCAAGGTTAATACCAACTTTACGGTCGCCGCCAGCTTTCTCTATTACCGTTACCGTACAGCCAAATGTATTGTGCTTGGTGTGCGCAGCATGATTGCCACTCTCAACCGTCGCAAGATACGCGGGGTTCTCATTCGTAGACACAGCAACCAACGCTGCATGGCGATTTAACGCGCCTTCATACGTCTCGTCGATACTCATTGGCTGTTCGGACACGTTTGATTCGGTCGGTTGAGCTATGACTGTCGTGCGAATCCCGGCCCGACGCATAGCACGGCTGATTGCCGTTAGTTTTACCGGGCTTTTGCTGCTAACGAACGTTTTTGGCAGCGCCTTAAAGTACGCATCAATCGCAGCCACATCGCCATCAAGAATAATCGGCAGCATGCCGTCAATTTCGTCTTTATAGCTAACATCGGGCGTGGGATGCAGCATAAAAATCTCGATACCCTGCGAGTAAGCAAACGCCATTTCCATGAGCGTATTGCCGCCAACATAGCCCTTAATACCATTTTTTTCTTCGTTAAACACTAAAATTGCATCTGAGGTTGTCATCTTATCAAGGTGCTGGCGAATAAGACTCTCTTTAACTGAGGCGCGTTGTTCGGGAGGGAAAGTGGAGTAATCTTCGCGCTCGCTCATATCTGGCGTTTCGGTTTCGTAGCCAAGCGACATAAGCTGCTCGCTGGCCGCCACCATAGCGTTTTTATGGTACATTGATCCGCAAATTGTAATTTTCATACATTAAGTGTATCATTTACTAACGATTAGGAGATATTACGACGGGAAATCGGCGTAATAATAAATATACTATGATGCAATTAAAAACCATCCGAACAATTGTCTATCCCGTCGATGATATTGAGGCCAGCACAGCAGCTTGGTCTAAAATTATGGGTAAACCCGTGTATAAAAATAAAGATTTTACCACCTTTGTGGGTGAAGACGGCATAGATATTCGGCTCAGTCGAATACAATGGGCAAACCAACCCATTACATTTTGGGAGGTTGAAGATATAGAGGCTGCCGGGCGCGAAATAATCGAATTGGGAGCCACACCAATGCATGAAGATGAGCAGGGTAGCCTTAAAGAGATTACAACCGAGAGCGAAGCGACTACAGCAATAATCAACAAACCTGGCCGTAAATTAGCAATATTTAAACTTGTTGACGGCAATTTTATAGGCTTACTGCAAGATTTATAACAACGAGGAGAGCATATGCTTAGTACAAAAGAAGTAATTGATCGTTTTGAACATGCCTTTCAAACACATGATTCACGTGGCCTTATAGACATCATTTCTGATGATTGCATACTCGAAAACACCGGTCCAGCGCCCGATGGAGCCCGCTACATAGGCGGCGACGCGTGTATAAAGTTTTGGACAGACGTGGTTGATAATCGAAACATGTATTTTGACGAGGAGAACATAGATATTCTTGGTGATCGTGCCATCATCCGATGGCGACTGGTTTGGGGCGATTCTAACGCGGAATCAGTCCGCGGTGTAAACATTATGCGCGTACGTGACGGCAAAATAGTTGAAGCACTCGGCTACGTAAAAGCATAAAAAGTACTCTCTCATACCGTGCTACACTAAGAGTAAGCATATCAACGAAAGTAAAATCAAATGTCCAACAGAAGCAACCATTCAGCCATAGCCGTTTCCTGGAGCGATATTGAAACCGCTCTTCCAACTCTTATCGAAACGTCCGGTGGCTATACAACTGCCCAACGAGGTATTATTACGCTGCCCAATGGTCAAAAATTATTTGTTAAAATTGGCCACGACAACGCTACAAAACAGTGGGCGAATAAAGAGATACACGTCTATCGTTTTCTGCAAAAAATGAGCTATCCTTTTATTCCAACGCTCGCTGCCGTCAATAACGACGAAACGGCCTTTGCGCTCGAACCATTGCAAGACAGCTGGGATTGGTCGGATCACTGGACGCCAGAACGCCTGAGCCTAACACTCGAAGCCATGGATACACTAGCTAAAATTACACCAAAAAACGAGGATCGACGGCTTTTTGAAAAATCGTTCATTAGTGAAACCGCAGATGGCTGGCGACCTTTGTCTGAAAGCGATACATTGCAGCAAACACTGTACGATAAACTTACTGCGGTAGATCGGCGTGATCTTGCCGAGAAAATTGACTTTGTAAAAAATTCTCAGATGAGCTCAAGTTTCATCTTTGAACGCACAGTCCTGGTTCATAACGATGTTCGTGCCGATAACTGCGCCTGGAATAGCGTGCAGCAAAACGTGAAACTTATTGACTGGAACTGGGCGCAGTTGGGCGACCAGCGCATTGATGTAAGTGCTTTTTTGGTGCACGTTTACAATACAGGTTTCGATATTACGAACTACGTAAACCGACTAGACAAGAGCGCACTTCACTGGCTTGCCGGTTTTTGGCTGAATGCCGCCGCTCAACCACTTCCTGAAGGCAGCTCGGAGCAAACCGCACTTCGTGATTACCAGCTTGCATCGGGTATTACAGCTTTTGACTTAGCTCAAAAATAAAGAGCCCCTCGCGCATGGCTTGCGCGAGGGGTCGTACCCGGACGTACCGCTAGTTGCGGTAGTCCAGCAGAACGGGAAGGGCGCCGACGTTGGCGACAACCTCCTTGGGCTTGCCGTCCGTCACCGTCGTCGGAATGGTGTAGAGCGCGTTGACGCCCGCCAGCTTACCCACGAAGGCAACCTGGGAACCGTCACGGCTCACCTTGGCGGTGCCGATCTCGAGGTCACCCGTGTTGTCGAACAGGGTTGTCACCTTAATGGTGCCGCCCTGAAGCTGGAGCGTGAAGATCTGGCTGCGGTCCTTGCAGACGACCAGCTTGTCGTCGTTCAGAAGCGCCAGAGCGTCACAACTGCCAGCGTCGTTGTCGTCGGGAATCTCGATGCCGGCGATGTTGGCATCGAGGGGTGACTTGCCGATTTTCAAGCGTCCCTGGTCGTCGTAGGCCTTGAGCGTTCCCGCCTCGTTGTAGGCGCTGTCGTCGCCCATGAAGATGAGCGGCGCCGGCTCCTTGGTGTCGGGCAGAGCGAAATGCTCTCCGATGTTGTCGGAGTGGAACTTAGCCTCCGTCTCGGGCTCGAGTCGGATGTCGCTTCCGTCCGGCTTGACCGAGTACAGCTTCGTTTCGCCCGACGTCTCGTCCCAGTAGAACACGCGCCCGGACGCTTTGTGAAGCACCGGAGAACTGAGGTCCTGCGCGGCGAACTTGTCGGTGCCGAAGGGGATGATCGGGATGAACTCGCCCTCCTGGCTGATCGTGCCGATCGTCCTGGTCTGGTCGGGGTTCCGCTTCGCGCCGTACAACTGAGTGAAGTCGTCGTTGAACGCACCTTCCGCCCGACGGTCTTCTCGGAGATTCTGAGTGGCGAAGCAGTCGGCGTGACTGCCAATCACCTCGCCATTGGCGAGCGCCGGCTTATCGAACGCGGTGCGAGCGAGCTGCTCGCCCGTCTTCGGGTCGTAGCCGGTGACGACGATCACCTCGCCGAGATCACCCTCACAGCTGGTGACGATGATGCTGTTCTCGAAGCCAGAGGTCGGCTCGGGCGCGGGCGATGCCGTCTCGGGCGCAGCGGACTGCGTACGGGCCGCGGTTGCACCGTCGGTCGGCTTGTCGGGCTGAGCCTCGGGAGCCTGTCCGCACGCGGCGAGCATGACGGACGCAACGACCGCGGTCGCCAGCAGGGTTAGAGACTGCGACTTCTGCATGGTTTTTCCTTCCGATGTCTGAGGTACGAAATACACGACGCTTAGCGCCGTGCACATATTTTTATTATAACCTATTATAATTTATTAGTCAATAACTGCCTCTTCTATGGCTACTGCTGAATGGGCGTTACGGTTGCCGCCCAAACAAGAAACACCGAAAGCAGAGCAAGCGCAACAAACCATAGTATCGTTGCTCGTTTCGATAATTTCCAATTGTTTTTTATGTATGAAATATAGTCTTCGCTTTTGGTAAGATTATGCAGCCATTTTCGCTGCCAAAAAGCTAGGGCAAAAACAATTAACACCGCTGCCAACATAATAATAATCCGATTCATATTCTCATACGACGACAACCCGCTCCCCGTCATGCTCAAAATTAAGTAGCCTGGTAATCGTCCCGCAATCGAAACCAAAAGCAACTTACGAATAGGAATGGACGTTAAGCCCGCAAGGTAACAAATAAGATCATCAGGGAAGGCTGGCAATAGAAAAATAATAAATAACGCCAAGGTACCCTTAGATTTTGTGATATAGTCGAACTTTTCGATATGTTCTTTTTTAAAGAAACGTTCAACAAACGGACGTCCGAGTTTGCGCGCCAACATAAAAACAATAAAAAAGCCTATCGTCGCACCAATGAGGCTATACACCGTACCAAGTGTGACGCCAAAAAGATAGCCGCCAATAAGACCGCTCACCTGGCCAGGAATAGGCGCCACCACCACTTGAAGCACTTGAAGCAAAATAAATACAAGAGGCCCAAAAATACCCATGGAGACAATAAACGCTTCGGCTTTCTTTTGGTCACCAAGAAGCTCTAAAAGAGGCTGGCCCCATAGCAGTGCAGCCACAATAAGGAGCGCGGCTATAAACCCTCCAACGACGCTATATTTTACAATATCCGACTTCCGTTTTTTAAGCATTTCTTAACTATATCATCTTTCGGTTATTTTTATCGATACGACGCTTCGAAAGAAGTGTGCCCAAGCGCGTAATGCGACGGCTAAGTCGTAGCTGACGCTTAGCGTACTCTACGAATGGTGCGTTATTGCGTGCCTGCGTACTACTTTGCAGCGGCTGACCAAGCAACGTCCCAAGCGAGGCACCAGTGGCTATAACAAGCGCCGCGCCAATAGTAGCAAACATGGTTGATACACCGTTCATAAATAATGCGTTGCCGGGAGGATAACTCACCAACTGCATAAGTCCCGTAAACAAGGTAAGTCCGGGTACGAGTGGCAGAATTCCGCTTGCAACAATTCCAGATGCGGGCGTCCCCCAGCGACGCGCAAAAATAGAGGCAACAATACCAACGTACAAAGCCGCCACGCCACTTGCCGCCACAATAGAAACGTCAAAACTTGTCGCGGCATACATTATAGCAACCGAACTGCCGCCCACCACACCCGACCAAATTACCGCTTTTATACGAGTCTGCATGGCAAGTGCCTGCGCAGAAGCAGCAAGTCCGCCACCAAGAATTTGAAATGGCAGTGCCGTCAAACCCAGAGGATCGGGCGATACCGTCACCCCCATGCCCAATCTGCGCGCTAAATAAACGCCCACTAAAATACCGCCAACAATACCCATTGTAAGGAGCGTTACACGCATAATTCTTGCGACTGCCGTTAGATAATACTCCTCAAAAGCATCTTGCACCGCACCAACAATAGCAAGACCCGATATAAGCAAGAAAATACCACCAACAACAATAAGTGTTGGCCGAATACCGACAAAAAACGGAATATCCATAGTAGCAAGCATTGTAATGACGGCGGCGAACAGGGTAACGAACGCGCTTGCAATTGCTTGGCGGAAAAATGGCAAAATGAGACGTCGGCTAAGCGACATAATAATGCCGTTTACAAACAACGCCGCAATAGCCGTAAGAAGCACGATTCGCCAGTCGGTGCTGTACATAAGCACCACCGCAGGCGCTACGGCTGCAGTTGCCAATGACGGTAACCATGTCGGATAATTTGCAGGATAATTAAGAATTTTCTCCAAGCGATTTTCGGCTTCGTCGAGACTTAACTTGTCGTCGCGAATCGCATCAACAAGCTTTTGCGCAGCATGGATTGACATGTTATTAACGTCGCGAGAAGCGACTGGCCGAATAAGTGTTAGCGGCTCCTCGGCAACTCCACGAATTTGTGAAATATAAAGTAAGTTGTAGCTTATTGTCACATTTACCGGATGATCACAGTATCGTTCGGTTATATCGAGAGCGCGAGAAACAACGTTATTCGCGGCAACACCCATAGAAAGGAGCAGGTCGCTGGTTGTCATTGCCAATCGAAGCGCACGCAAGTTAGGCGTAAGCTCGGCCGGTGTTTTATCGGCATTAAAAACGTTAATTAAATCATCTACATCTCGATGAGCCAAACCATCTGGTGCAAGCCATTTCTTCTTCATTTCTATACCAATTATAGCAAAACCATTATTCTGCGGTACTCTTTTTATAAAAAATATTTTACCTAAAGCTGGACGCCGGGAGTTATTTTTCGAAGAGGTTTTTGTACTTTTTTCACCATATCGGCGGCAGGTGAATGCGGCGAGTACCAAGTGTCACTGCTATAAACAAGAAAGGGGACGATACCTCCACCATTAAATAAACAAAGGAGCGCGACGACTGCAAACGCTATGCGCGTTCGGTAGTACCGGCGTAGCAACATACTTATGCCAAGCGCCATAAGTGCGACGAAGGGAATCATTACAAGCAAGAGGTAGCGCCCATTCAATGCTACCGGCATGCCCGTAATAACATACGAAAAATAGTTTTTTCCAAAAAGTACCACAATATATATACCCGCTACAACGCCAAGTGATAACATTTTAATATTGTTTTTAAATATATACCGAATATTCACCGCCACACCAACAAGACCAAGCGCGGTAATCGCGACAGCCGCAAATGAAGCAACAGGAAGCGGCGGGAAGTTTTGATAACGATCATTTACGGTATCGCCGTTAATAGCGAAAAAGAGACGATACCACATGCCATACCCCCATTCACTCACATAGCCAACTGGGTTAATGGGCGTAAAGTCTTGCGGTTTTTGCTGGGCGTACTCGTAATTGCGCTGCCAGGCTTCGTACGACATGCACTGCTCTTTACTTAAAATTGAACCGCAGTCGGCAAGCGGGCTTTTGTACATGAGGCTGTTTGTTGCATATCGCTCAAGGAATAATCCACCGCCAATAAGCAGAAAAACGGTCAAAAAAATGACTGTTTTGCGCGGCATCTTCTTTAGTTGGCCACGGCACATTTCTTTTATTTTGTGGAATTTTTTTCGAAATTTCACAATAAACAGCCCCAACAAAAAAACACAGCAGGCAAAGAAAATCGGCAAAAATGCATATTTCGTAATGCTTGCAAATAAGCAAAGAATAATAAAGACGGTTATATCTTTTAGCGGGAAAACACCCTTGTTCATAACCTCAATGCAGCGGAACATGGCCAGACATATATAACCAATAAAAACTAATAGCAAATTATCATAATTTATTTGCGCGGCAAGAAGTGGCACGATAGGAATAAGGGTATACGCAAGTAACGCGACATTCGTAATAGCCTTACTAAACCTCGCCTGTAGCAACACTCGACGAAAAATAATAAGCGCCCATAGCGAAAGGGCGATATTAAGTATTCGAAGAATGATAATTTGAAGTGTTTGATCACCCGTAAAAAAGGCAATAACGGTGTACGGAAACGCAAGAAGATAATGGTAGAGATATGATGGATCCCGCACCACCGCCCCATAGACATCGGCGCCTGCCGGCTGCTGCGTAAAGAATGGCAGCCATAGTTGGTCGGCGTGAAGCTTCGTTACACCAAAATGCATCGCTTCGTCAAAAGCCATTGGATAAACGGCAGCAAACGCAATCCATAAAGCTTGTCCAATAAATAGCGCGATAATTCCATAGAAAAAAGCATCAGTAGAAAGCACGCGTTGAATTTTTGCGAATGTATTTTTCATAAAGTAGCTATTTCGAGTATACCAGCTCTCAATGAATGACCGAAATTTTACTATCGTCCGTCTCCCCATAGACAGTTTTACAAAAATAGAGTACCGTAAGTATCGACGTCTATCTTAAGGAGAGTCATGAAACGGCTTCGTTTCGCCGTTCGGATTATGTTTTGCCTGGCGGTAATCTTCACTTTTCCGTGGAGCGCGCTGTCTTTGCAAAATGAACTGAGCGAACAGAATGTCTATGCTACCGCAAAGAGGTGCACGTCAAGCAAGCAAACCGCCTGTCTCGAGCTACGGCGTGTCGCCATTACCAAAAAGGTGGAGAGGGCAGCGTTCAAAGACGCCTGCAAGGTGAACATGACGACACGAGACCATCACCGTTACGTTGCCAGCGTCCCATCAGAAAAGTGTAGTCTGCCACGTAGCGGCTCACTTGTCTTTCTGAAAGACGACACAACACCACGCCAGCTCTTGGTCGCCGACGCATCATACAATCTGTACGACGGCGATGTGAAAATCGCCATTAAGGCCGTCCTGTTTTGGATTTCACTCATCGCTACCATCTTTGTAGTGATGCGCATTGGAATGTCCAGCAAGCAGGCGTGGCCCTACATGCTGCATCCGCATAGGCTAATCGCAGGTGTCAGCGCCATTTCGCTTTCCGCCGTTGCGTTCGTACGATCGCCGCAGATGATCAGCGTGTTCGTCGCCTGCATCGTGACAACGTGCCTTGTAGAGTATGTCGCATATCATATCATCCGAAAGAGGTAGATAAAGCCAGGGAGTGACATCCCTGGCTATTTCATTTGTCTTTTATAGCAGGCTGTCGAAAATAGCAGTATACTTATAAACGACAATCGACAAGGAGGTGTATGAATCTACAAGAAAAAGTGTGTGTTATTACCGGTGCAGCCAAAGGCTTAGGGCGACAACTCGCGGAAGAATGTCAAAAACGCGGTGCCCGCGTAGTAATTGGAGATCTTTCAGGGGACGAACTTGACGCAACAATTCATCAACTGGATATTTGTGGAACCGATTGCGATGTCACTGAAGAAAAAGAGGTTGCGTCTCTCGCGCAAAAAGCGCTCGACCAATACGGACATATCGACGTTTGGATTAACAATGCCGGCATTTGGATGCCGTACACCCCCGCAGTCGAGCTCGATTTTGCGCGGGCACGCGCGCTTATGGAGGTGAACTTTTTTGGCCTTGCCCATGGAACGATTGAGGCACTCAAGCACCTCACAAACAACGAAGGTGGCGGGGCAATTGTCAATATGGTATCTGTTCGGGGACTGGAAGGAAAATCGCTCGCCGCAGGCTACTCGGCAAGTAAATTCGCCGCCGAAGGTTTCACTCAGGCGGTTCGATCGGAGTATGCCGACCGTAATATCGATGTTATCGGCATCTATCCTTATCGCATGAAAACCGAACTTTTTGGCGACAATAAACATAGCGACTACGGTACTTCGATGGAGCCTGCGGAAGTTGCAAAAATTGTCATCGATAACCTCACGGACACCAAACCAAGCCAGCATTTAGAGATATGGTCAACCAGCGACATTCGTAAAAAATAGTCATCTCAAGTTACTGTTTACGTTGTAAAAATAATATGTTATTATATATCTTGTCCAAACAGGCACCACGAAAGTGAGCACATGGTTTTCGGTACAATTCTGGCGATCGTCGCCATCATCCTTGCGGTGGTGGAGGTTCGGCGGTCGACGGTAATCGTAGGCAAGAACGAGCTCCTCGTCATGGCGCACACAACGCGTCAGGGAGAAGAGCAGTACACACTGAGGAAAGGAAGGCACATCCGCTTCCGGCTACTGGGGCACCGTCCCGTCATGTGGCTTAACGCCGCGCGACAGGATGTGACCATGAGTCTCGACATCGGCTCCGAGCAGACGAAGGTAGGAGCGGTTGCAACACTTGCAGGCATCGGCCACGAGCTGGCGCCGAGTGCTGCCATCAGGCTGTACGAGGAAATGCGTCCGCAAATTCCGTCCAGCTCGCAGCAGGGCAACTGTCCGTCGGTAGTAGCATCTCGGCAGCTCAATAGCGCCGAACCCTCCTTGACGGCGGCGCTGTGTGAAATCATGGCCGACGCCGGCTACGACAAGGTTCACGCTGTGGCGTCGGACAGCGAAACGCTGACCGCCAGCGTCCAGGCGCGCACCGAGAAGTCTCTCGGCATGCTGGGCTTCAAGCTGACATCGCTCACGATCATCTCGCGATCGAGCCGGGTGGTGCTCGGCGCAAGCTCATCGATCA
>Ga0206107_1000261_pt1 | contig 29738 bp, 28 predicted proteins | sample 2B0metagenome_FD_148652 | JGI IMG/M metagenome (GOLD analysis project Ga0206107, IMG submission 148652) | Enriched microbial communities from leaf-cutter ant dump, University of Wisconsin, Madison, United States - 2B0 | ecosystem: Environmental > Terrestrial > Nest > Insects nest > Nest dump...
GGTTCTGGCGAGTGGACTACAACGAGGAACGAACCCATGAAAGCCTCGGTCATTTACCGCCAGCCGCGTATCGAGCAAAACTGGAAGATTCTAGTTTAGAAATGTCTCATTAATGGGGGAGTGGACAAAGGGAAGTGGTTAATTTTAATTTTTCTAATGTGGGTAAGTATGCAACAGATTTGCCTTCTTTATATAAGAAGGGTTGTGATACCGATATTTTAAAAGATGATGTTCATCGTTGTGAAAGTGGTTTGTTGCATGCAAGAGAAAAAATTGTATTGTTGGGCGATAGTATAGGTGTTCAATGGTTTCCTGCGATTGATAATATATATGGTAAACAACATGCTATTGTGTCTTATACCAAGTCAGCATGTACCGTAGTGGATAAACCAATTTACTATAGTAAAATTGGCCGCATATATGACGAATGTGAGCGATGGAGGAATAAGGTTATTAATAATATTATTCAGGAATCGCCATCTATTATATTTATGGGGTCTAGTGTTGTTAACTTGTCACATGATGATTGGGTTTCAGGTTTGGTTTCTACTATTGATAAGTTGAATAAAACGCATGCTCAAATTTATATTCTAAGGCCAACCCCAATATTATCGATACATCCGATGCAATGTTTGAAAAGAGAAATTTGGGCTTCTCAATTTGTAGATGTAGGTGAGTTATGTAATTCCATTAAGGAAATGGATGAAGCTAAAAATAACCAAATTTATGCTTTTTTGCTTGAGGTTAAAGCCAGATATAAAAATGTACACGTCTTAGATATGAACGATTTGATTTGTAACCAAGGGAGTTGTCAATTGAAGAAGGGAGAAATAGTAAGTTATAGAGATGCACAACATCTTACTGCTAGTTTTGTTGCTACTCTTTCATCAAAAATGTCTGAAAGAATTAATCAGCCTTAGATTTTATTTGCTATTGATGTATATAATTTTACATATGATGTGGTTTGTACTTAATCTATAACCATAGCATTGCCTAAATAAGGGGGTTGCTATGAAAAATAATTGGAGAAGCTATGAAAGCCAATCATTCAGGCAATGTTATTTTTGGAGTTTGTTTTCTATTTTTGATTCCAACAACGCTATTACTACTAGCGGGTTTATTTGCTAGCGCAAGAAGCATTCTCATGCGCTATCAATTTGATAGTCAAATTTCTTCACAATGAGTATTATTTTTCTAGTCTTAATTGTTGCAAGTTATGCATTGGCCTCTTTATGGTGGCTTCTATTTAAATTTAGAAAAATTGATTTAAATACAGTCCCTATGGTTTTAAAAATAGGCCTGTTGTGTGGATGTATTATTAGTGCTCTGTTTTTTTTAGCTTTAGTGTTTTCAAGCTATTTTCCACAGGCGTCAGGATTTTTGTATTTTAAAGGAAGTGTACTACTGTCAATTGTTAGTGTTTTTCCTCTTCTTATACTTGCATCAATGTTTTTTTACATGCATAGAAAAAATGCGTTAAAGGTGACGGAGGGATTTAATTTTAATCAATCCCTCCTTTCGCTAAAAGCCGGCTATAAACCCGACACAAATATGTGCTGGAATTTGGTTGATAATTGGGGCAAGCTCATAGCGATATTTCATCCACTCAAATCTATGCACATGTGACAATCAATGACCTGAATCGTGTGTATTACCAAACCCACCCAGCAGCTCAAATCTTATCACCCTGCTAATAGATTGATTTATATAGGATATTTTTTCAAATGACGCCTGAGAAGTGAAAGTCTGTGGGAATACTCTTGGAGATTCTGCATGAATTTTTAATAAAAAACTTGGCATCCCTGATGATTTTGTGTATTTTATACGCAGTAGGGTCAAAATATTGGATATCGGCATGTCCGTACTGGATGAACTAAAGCAACACTTAGAGCCTGGCCAGGTATACCGCAGGGGCGATCTGGCACAGTGGAGTAATGCTGTGGATCGTCATTTGAAACTGCTCGTAAAGGATGGAACGCTACATAAGGTTTCCCAAGGGGTTTATGCTTGCCCCAAGAAAACGTCTTTTGGTAACGCTGCACCAGAGGATTACAAATTGGTTGAGGCCTTCTTAAAAACGGATGATTTTTTATTGTTCTCCTCGAATACTTACAACGCTTTAGGTGTTGGTACAACCCAGCTTTATAACGAGCAGGTTGTCTACAACCGCAAGCGTCATGGTAAGTTCAAGCTGGGTAACCGTACCTTCAGCTTTCAGATGAAGCCTTACTTTCCTAAAGAAGCTTCAAAAGAATTCCTATTAGTCGATTTGGTTAACAACGTAAATAAATTGGCAGAAGAGCAGGATGCCGTGCTGGAGCGTATTACTCATGTAGTTGCCAGCATGAACTTCTCTTCTTTAAAGAAAAGTGCCCAGCTTTATGGTGGTGTTAGAGCCAAGAAATTCTTTGCATCGATTGATAGCAAGGCTGTAATACATGCCGCTTAATTATCTGCATCATCATGAAGATTACAAAGACCTCATCCGGACGGTTGCGGAAGAAAAAGGCATTGCTCCTGATCTGGTAGAAAAAGACTACTGGATTATGCATTGCCTTTATGGTCTGACTCGACAGGGCTATTCGTTTGAGCTTAAAGGCGGAACAAGCCTGTCAAAAGGCTTCGGTATTATTCATCGCTTCTCCGAAGACATTGATATTCGCATTGAGCCGCCTACCGAAGCTAATGTGGCTATCGGAAAAAATCAAAACAAAGATCAGCACTGTGCAAGCCGAAAAGCTTTCTATGATCAGCTTGCTAAAGAGATTGTTATTGATGGCATTGATGAGGTTGTGAGAGATCACACCTTTGATGATGAAAAATTTCGAAGTGCTGGTATTCGCTTGAAATATTCCAGCGCTAATCAGATTTCTGCTGGTCTCAAAGATGGTGTGTTATTGGAAGTAGGATTTGATACCGTCACGCCCAATAGGAAAATCGATATCAGTTCATGGGCGCTGGATTTTGCCAAGCAGCATAACGTATCAGTCATCGATAATCTAGCCACAGCGATTCCTTGTTATGAACCAGGTTACACCTTTGTAGAAAAGCTACAAACAATAGCGACCAAATATAGGAATCAGCAAGAGCGCGGTGGTATGCCCAAAAACTTTATGCGGCATTACTACGATGTATATTGTTTGCTTGAAGATGAAAGCGTTAAGTCATTTATTGGCACAGATGCATATCATGCACACAAGCATGCCCGTTTTCCTACGAAAGATTACCAAATATCTATAGCACAGAATGAAGCTTTTATTCTGCCCGATTTGGCTACGAGGAAGTTATACCAAGAAAACTATCTAGCTACGTCTGCTTTGTATTATCAAGAGCAGCCAAGCTTTGATGTGCTGCTGGAACGAATAGGTTCGGTTATTAGTAGGTTATAAGTATCTGAACGGTTATGTAATGTAATTGAATCAGCAGCAAGGCGGTGGTATTTGTTAGCTGATGCCAGCTTTGTGCCCAAATCGGCGTTAAAGGTGACGGAGAGATTTAATTTTAATCAATCCCTCTTTTTGCTAAAAGCCGGCTGTAAGCCCAACACAAATATGTGCTGGAATTTGGTTTATCAATTTTGAAAAGCTCTTTAGAGAGAATCATTTATTAACTGTAACTGATGTGGCTTGTATTTAATCTATAACCATAGCATTGCCTAAATAAGGGGGTTTGCTATGAAAAATAATTGGAGAAGCTATGAAAGCTAATCATTCAGGCAGTGTTATTTTTGGAGTTTGTTTTCTGTTTCTTATTCTGCTCACATTGCTATTAATGATTGGTTTGTTGGTCAGTGCAAGGGGCGCTTTTATGCGCTATCAATTTGACGGACAAATTTATTCATCAATGAGTATTATTTTTTTGGTCTTGATCGTGGCAAGTTATGCGTTGGTTTCTTTGTGGTGGCTTCTATTTAAATTCAGGAGAATAGGCTTCCATGAAATTCCTATGGCTTTAAAGATAGGTTTATTATGTGGGTGTATTATCGGTGTGCTGTTTTGTTTAGCGTTAGTGTTTTTTAATTTTTTTCCGCAGGCGTCAGGGGTTTTGTATTTTAAAGGGTTTATGCTTCTTTCAATAATTAGCGTTTTACCAATGCTACTGGTTGCACTGATGTTTTTATACATACGACAAAAGCATTAATGCATATATTTTGTCTAATAACTTGAATCACCCTCCTTGGCTGACAATTAACCCAGATTCAGAGTAAGTTATGTATCGAGTGTTCGATAATTTGCAGTAATCTGCCCTACATAATAGGGAATTTCTTAATATAGTCAGTATGGATAGCCTAGAATAAGCCCGCAAAAAATCCTAAGGGATTTTTGCTCCTGGCAACGCTTGCGATAAATGCGAATACAACCAGCGCCAGCAGCCAGAGTATTTTTCTTACTTGGAGTTTTGGGTGTTTGAAGGTGGCAACTCCAAGGCCAATGAAAATAACCAGTGCCACCAGTTTGGTTGCCAGCCACGGTTGATTGCCTGGGTTGAGATGCAAGACTATTGCCAGCGCAATGCCGGTACCAATAAGAATTAAATTAACTATATGAGGTGTGATTAGCAGGACGCGATGGTTGCTGTTGTTGGATTGGCGCATCATCAAGTAACCGCGTACAAAAAACAATAAAAATGCAAGTGCCAGGGCGGTAAGGTGTGAGTGTTTCAGTATTTCGTACATGACAAATCCTAAGGTTGCAGGGCTTTGGTAATCAGTGCCAGCATGTCACTGGAAAGTGGTAATGTTAAAGCGGCTTTGTGGCCATCTTCAGACATTTTGTTCCAGGTTTTCTGGATGATATCAATTAACTTTGCTTCATCGTGTTTGCTGGCAAATTCTTCCAGGTAAAATTCTAAAAATACCAGGCATGCGACATCTTCCAGCGCCTGTACTTCATGGTCACGCTTTAGGCCGCGCTTTAACAGTAAGTCTTTGACACGTTGAATAGTGGTATCGCTGTAGCCTTGTTGACGTAAAATATCGCCTGCTGTTTCTCCGTGAAAAGCTGCCAAATCCAAACGCCATTTTTTATAACCTTGCCGATCCATGGGATAATTGCTGCGTGGAATTTTCCAGCGGCAAATATGTTGGCTGCGAGCGGCAAGTTGTAATTCTTCAGAGGGGGTTTCCAGGAATTTGTATAGTTGTGCGCTCATGCGCTGGCCGTAAACCAGTTCTTTTGCCATTAATTGGCCATTGACCTTTTCATGGTTTGGATCTTGTGCATTGGCCAGGTCGAACGCGGCAAGTGTTCTTTCAAGCTGGGTCATGGTTAGTCGTTACCATTGGCAAGATTGCGCAAAGCATCCATATCGAGGATGCTGATTTCTTTTTTATCCACATCAATCAGTTTGTTTTTTTGCAGGCGAGTGAATATCCGGCTGACGGTTTCTATGGTGAGGCCCAGGAAATTGCCAATATCGGTGCGCGACATGGGCAATATAAAATCAGTGACAGATAAGTTTCTACGTCCGTTTCGCGATGAAATGCTTAATAGCAAACTGGCGATCCGCGCTTCAGCACTGCCCTTGCTGAGCAGGGTAATAACTTGTTGGTCCTGGGTAATTTCACGGCTCATCAATTGGAAAAAATGGCGCTGCAAACTGGGAATCTGCAAGCTTAAATCTTCGAGCCTGCTGAACGGTATTTCGCATACAGAGGATGTTTCCAGCGCAACAACAGAGTTGGTGTAAATGTTGTCTGCCAGGCCATCCATGCCTACGACTTCGCCGGGCAAATAAAACCCGGTGACCTGTTCGTCACCTTTATCGCTGATGCTGACGGCTTTTACTGCCCCGGAGCGAATCGCAAATACGGAATGGAAATCGTCGTTGGCACGGTATAGGTATTCGCCCTTTTGGAGGGGTTTGCTGCGTTGGACGATATTGTTCAGGCGGTCAATATCATCAATATGCAGACTGATAGGTAAGCAAATTGCATTCAGGCGGCAATTGCCGCAACTGACCCGTTTGTCGTGAGGGCAGTGTGTATCCTGGGTTTTAACGTAGGGGGGCTGGGCATTATTCATGGGCAGGCTCGCCGCTATAAAGGGTCAGTGTGATGGGAAGAATTGTACAGCTTTAGTAGCCTAATTTGCAGTCTTGGTAATTAAACCTTTACTTACGGAGACTGGCGTCATATAGTTCGACCGCTGGCCAAATTGCAGCGTGAATTCAGGCATATGCCGGGGTTCACAATTATTTATGGTAAGTCACATCCGTTGTTCTAGCAGTGCATCTCATTGGTATCTTAACTGGCCAATGTTAGGTTAATAGTAACTCGATGCTTCTTCATAAGTAACACCGATCTGTCAGCAACACTTTTTTATTATTAAGATCATCGAGGTTTAAAATGGCTAGAAGCACTGGCACAGTAAAATGGTTCAACGAGTCAAAAGGTTTTGGTTTTATCGCTAGCGAAGCTGGCCAAGACGTTTTTGTACACTACAGCGCAATCAGCGGTTCAGGTTTCAAAACCCTGGCTGAAGGCCAACGTGTAGAGTTTGACGTTAAGCCTGGCCAAAAAGGCCCACAAGCTGAAAACGTAACCGGTCTGTAATTCCATTCCCAGGAATTCAGCTGGAAAAAGCCGCACTTGTTGCGGTTTTTTTATGCCTGAATAAATTAGAAAGCATGGTTATCCAGTGACAAAAAAGCCCGCTACATGCGGGCTTTTTTGATAAGGCTTTGAGTTTTAAAATCAGTAGACGTAGACAGCACCTGAGCCTGATGCTGAGTTGTCAGCTTTGTCCCCGTTAATGCCTGAAGCCTTGCTTGCCTCGCGGTAAGCACCTACCATCAGGGTTTCCCCCGAGTCATCAATTTTCAAGCTGCGTGCAAAACGGTCTTGCGTATCGGTATTGGGTGCTTTGATATAAGTCTTCTGCGCCCAACTGGTTCCTGAGCGGGTAAAAATAAAAGCAGCACCGGCATTGGTTGCAGCTGAATCCAGTGCGTCGCCGTTAATACCGGTTGCCTGGCTTGATTCCAGCCACGAGCCTCCTGCCAGTACATTGCCGTTGCCAGAGAGCGATACTATGCTGCCGAAGAATTCGCCCGCCTTGGGATGAGCAGCTTTCAGGTAAGCTTGCTGTGTCCAGGCCGCTTCTGAGCGGGTAAAAATATAGATTGCGCCAGATGCATAGGCTGCAACTTCAGTTGGATCGTAAGTAGTGCCATCGGGATTGATTCCGCCTGTTTTAGTCCAGTCGCCAGGTGTGCCTACGGCCAGGGTAGAGCCATCGGCAGACAGGGCGACACTTGCACCAAACTGATGTCGCCACTGAATATAAGATGGTTTTAATTTAGCTTGCTGTGTCCAGACAGTATCCCGTGCAAAGATATAAACACCACCGTTATTCAGGTAGTAATCATTAACACTGTCCGGGGCAGGTTCATCGGTCGCACTAGCGTCTTTACTGTCTTCGCCAGGCGCACCTACTGCCATCAGGTTGCCATCCTGGGAAAGGCTGATACTGGTACCGAAGTAATCTTCGACCCCCGCATCTGCGGCTTTTACATAAGCTTCTTCTCGCCACTCGTCATTTACCAGTTTGTAAATGTAAATTGCACCTGAGTTAGGGCCTCCCGTCACGCTGGTAGAGGAGCTTGCCGAGCTATCGGTGCTTGAAGATGAGCTTGAGGAGCTGCTACTGGATGAGCTTGAAGAGCTGCTGTCCGAGCTGCTGCTGGAAAAATCGATGCAGGCAAATGAGCTGCTGTTATCAAAATTTAAAATACCGTAACCATAGGTGGGCTCAGCGACTGTACCTACTGCCAGCGTTTTGCCGTCACCAGACAAGGCAAGGCTGTAACCAAAAGATAAATCAATAGACGCATATATGGATGCGAGTATAGGTTTGATATACGCCTGTTGTACCCACTGGGCATTGTTACGTTTGAATACATAGACGGCTCCGCGATCAATACTGCTGCGATAAACGAGTGAGCCTACTGAAGAGGTGATGTAATTGGGCTCACAGTTCACGCCTATGGAGCGGCTGTCTTCATTGATAGCACTTACGGCGAGCGTATTGCCATCTGCGCTTAATGCAACCTGGAAGCCAAAACGGGCATTCGGTAAAGACTGGGTAATGCCATCGCTGGGTTGTTCAGTATTGGATGCTTTCAGGTAGGCTTCTTGCACCCAGTTACCGTTAACCTTGGCAAATACATAAACTGCACCGGAGGTAGGGCTGGTATTGCTGGTTTGGTCACCATTGATGCCTTTGGCATTGCTGGATTCTGCCGGGGCTCCGATGGCCATGGTTTTCCCATCACCGGAAATAGTAGCGCTCCAGCCAAACCAGTCCCCGGCATCGGTGTTTGAGGCTTTGATATAGGTAATGGCAGCAAGCATGGCACTGTCTGCGATAATAGTGTTGGAATCCTGGCAGCCCGAGCTATCACAGGCCTGGACCTTATAGCGGCTGTTTACCCAATCTGTAAGGTGTACGCTGATTGAATCTACCGCTGTATTGGCATTGAAATCAGAGCCGATTTGTACAAAGTCGCTGTTGCTGTCAGCTTTCTTAAAAAGTTTATAGTAGGTGGCACCGCTGACGGGGGTCCAGTCGAATTTCAAGGCTTTGGTTCCGCTGGCAGATACCTTAACATCGGGCCAGGTACCGCTTCCCGGAGGTGTAACAGGGGTGGAGCTAAAGGCGTGGGAGCTGGTTGAGCTGCTGGCAGAGCTGCTGCTAGTGCTCTTATTATCATTGCCGCCGCCGCAAGCGGTCAGTATCAGGCTTGAGCCCAGAAAGGCCAGCAAAAGAGAGGTGTGTTGCAGTAAACGCGGGATTCTAACAATATTCATTCAGCCATTTTCCTGATGTTTCAACATAGCCGGCGATTCTGTGTGGCGCGGCGCTCGGTGTCAATCTAAACCCTGCAATATCTTCAATGCTTGTGCAATTTAACCCTTAGGGATTGGTTTGGGGTTTTAAGACGGTTTTACGACAGCGTGGTTAGATAGAGGTTCCAGCTCTCCAAGATCCCTGACTACCTGCGCAAGGGCAGCTCAGCTACGGAATGCTACACTCCACTTATAAACTTTCCTGAACCCGACCGCTGTATAGAAATTGTCAAAAGTTGTATGAAAATGATTAAACATGACTAAAAGAAGGTGCGTGAATTCTGCATGCGTCAGATTGATTTAATAAAACTCTACAGCCAGATGCGCTGCCTGGTCGTAGACGACATGCCTGATGTACGTGTTGCTATAGCCGGTATGTTGCGCGTGTTCGGGGTGCAGCAGATTGATCTGGTTGCCAACGGTGAACAGGCCATGGAGGCGTGCTCCAATAATCATTACCACATGGTGCTCTGCGATTATAACCTTGGCCCGGGCCGCGATGGCCAACAGGTATTGGAAGAGTTGCGATATCGCAATCGCCTGAATAACACCAGCATTTTTGTGATGATTACCGCCGAAACCTCACGCGAAATGGTATTGGGAGCACTTGAATACCAACCTGACGACTATGTCACCAAGCCGATTACCCAAATGTTGCTGCGCCAGCGCCTGGATCGTGTCATGTTGCGCCATCGCGAACTCTACAGTATCAAGCAGGCAATGGATGAAAAGAACTATGCCGCCGCAGAGCAGTGCTGTGCAGAGCGATTAAATGCCAACACAACATATCGAGGTGCCTGCTTACAAATCCAGGCAGAAATGAATTTACGCTTGCTGAATTTCAAGCGCGCCGAAGAAATATATACCGGGGTACTGGCCGAGCGCCCATTATTGTGGGCGAAACTGGGGTTAGGAAAAACCCAGCTCGCCCAACAGGAATATGCAAAAGCTACCGTCAATTTAAAAGACGTTATTCAGAGCGATCGGCGGGTCGTTGAAGCCCATGATTTATTAGCCGATGCCTATGTGGGGCAGGGCGATAGTTTGCTGGCACAACAGGCAATGGCAGATGCGGCTGAAGTATCCCCAAAATCAGTGATGCGCCAGCGCCGCCTGGCTGAGTTGGCAAAACTCAACGCAGATACCCAGGCATGCCTGGAGGCCAGTCGCCGTGTGATAAAAACTGCGCGCAATTCAGTCTACGAATCGCCAGACGACTATTTTAAATTGGCGCGTGAGCTTGCTGATTTAAGTAAAGATGGCGAAGCCAATGCAGATAAATATGTGAAAGAGACGTTTGAGGTTTTGCAAAAGCTGGAGAAGCGTCCTTACTTTGACGAAAGTGCTGATATACAGATCAATGCACTAAAAGCGAGGTCTTTGCGTAACAACCGAAAATTGGAAGAAGCGGATATCTTCCTGGAAAAAGCGAAAAACCTCTACCAGGAAAAAAAACAAACCTTAAAACCGGATGTGGGGCTGGAGCTCGCACAAACGCTGATGTTCGCCGGTGATAAAGTCACTGCCGACCAGCTCTTGCATGAGTTGGTTGAACAGTTTCCCGCACACCACGACATGATTGCAAAAGCGGATGCCATGTCAGATATGCCCAAAAGTAAAGAAGGCCGCAAAAAAGTCGCTGATATGACCAAATCGGGCATCGATTTTTACGAGACTAAAGATTATAAAAATGCGGTAGAAACTTTTAAAAGCGCGATTAGTATTTTCCCGGGGCACATAGGTTTGAATCTCAACCTTATTCAAGCGGCAATTGCAGATGTGAAAAGCAGGGGCGACCAGCCCGGTTTTGACCTATTGTGTAAAAATTCACTTGCGCGCATTTCCAGTATAGATACAAGCGATTCCCAATATGCCCGCTACCTTTATCTACTCAAAGAAGTTGATGAGGTCTTTAAAACAGGTTTATAAAAACCTGGTACAAGTGGCCTGTGGTTAATTCGGGTTTATGATCCCTTCATGGGCCAGGCTTATAAATATACATTTAGCCAAAAGAGTATTGCTATGTTTAACCTATCCTTAAAATTCTTCGGTGCAACCTGCTTTTTATTTGCCACCTCCTTCAGCCTGACCGCTATGGCCCAGGTTCAAAAGGTCTTATTGGAAAATGGAACTATACAGGCAGAGCTTACCCCGGATATCGGCGGCAGGCTTTTATCATTTTCATTAAAAGGCCAACCCAATTTTTTATTGTTGGCTGACCTCTCCAGTAAAGATACCCGTCCGCAAGTCAGTGCAACCTCAGACAATATTGTTTATTTTGGCCACGAAGTGTGGGTGGGGCCGCAAAGTGAATGGTGGGTGCACCAGCAGGTAAACCCCAAGCGTGCAGCAGCAAAAGCAGTGTGGCCGCCGGACCCTTTTTTGGTGCTGGCAAAAAATACCTTGCTGGAGCAAAGTGCTGAACGGGTGGTGATGAAAAGCCCTGAAAGCCAGGTAAGCGGTGTGCAGCTGGTAAAAGCCTATGGACTAGTTCCGGAGCGAAAAAACAGCCTGAAATTACAGGTGCGGGCTACCAATATTCGCAAAGAAGACCTTGCCTGGGATCTCTGGTTTAACACACGGGTACCCTCGGATACCTTGGTATATGTTCCGGTTGCAGCGGCAAGTGATGTTCGTCAAAAAAACCTTGAAGACACCTTGAACGGTCCGCTGACTTACACTGTCAGTGAAGGTATTTTATCCCTGGATATGAATGTACCACCGACAGGTAAGGTTTCACGACGGGGCAAACTTATGATCCAGCCTTCACAGGGTTGGATGGCGGCTTTTCGCGGCAAGCAGGCTTTTATTGTGCAATTTCCTTATCAACCGCAATCAGTCATTCATCCCGAACAAGGGCAAATAGAACTCTACAACGAATACAACCCTGATAATCTTGACGAGGGAGTATTGGAAATGGAAGTGCATGCGCCCTATAAAACCCTGGCTCCCAAAGAATATATGATTGCCGAAGAAACCTGGACGCTGCTTGAATACAAAGGCGCTGCGACTCGCAATGCGCACCTGGCTTTTTTGCGTTCGCAGGCCGCGGCCTTGGGCCTTAAATAAATTTGGATTTAAAAATCAGGAGAGATATTCAGGTAAATAAAATATTTTCACAGCAAGATGAATTGTACTGAGGTCCCATAAAATATTTAGTTATTTTCGCTAATAACAACTTGCGCACGTTTACTTTCACCCGGCGCTAAGGTCCATTTCTCATCCAGGACTGCGCCGCGCTCTACACAAATATAATTCTGCTCGTTGCCTGCACCTATATCTGCAATTTTGGCCGCATTTGCTGCACCCGGATTCCACACTACGACGCTTGGGCAATTGTTATGGGTCATTTTAATCGTCGGTGAACCGGTAATTTGAAGGGAGTTTTGGATATCCGGAAAAACCCGGTCAACCTCGCCTGAAAAGCTCACATCGCCGTGCTGTTGTTTGGCAGCGTGTTTTTCCAAATTATCCAGATAGGTTCTACCGGCAAGACCTTGAACACGTACATCGTTTAATACACTGACGGGATAATAAGTATGCAATACCCAGCTGCAATCAAAAGGTTGGTTGTCGTCGTTTATAACACTGATTGCCAGCTTGATTGTTGTACCCAGTGTCATCACAAGTTCTGCCGTAAAATTGAACTCAAATAATGCATCAGCTTTGCTGATAAAGCGGAAGCTAAGTTGTGCACTTTTGTCCGCCAATATATGTGCATCAATCAACTGCCAGTCGCGGTTGCGGGCAAAGCCGTGTTTAGGCCTTGTCGCGTCTGTCGGGTGTGGGCCGAACCATGGCAGGCAAACCGGAATACCTCCGCGCAACGCTATGCCGGGCGTAAATTCGCAATTGGGGCTGAGCCATAACAGGGGAGAGCCATCTTTAGCACAAAAGCTGAGCAGATGGGCGCCTTGTAGTGCTATATGAGCGGTGCAAACAGGAGTATCCAGGCGCAAGACTGCTAAACCCTCACCCTTACTGCCGGGAAAGGCTTGGCCGCTTGGGAGTAAGGTCAGAAAATCACAACGGGAAAGCAGGTTTGTCAGGGATGGAGACGAAAGTGCGAAAGGCATAATGGCAACCCGTTAACAGCGTCAGGATGCCAGGATTCTAACCAAATTGCCGGCCATAATCATCTTATAAATACTGATATTTTTTGGTTTTAACAGACCAAAACCAGTATGATGCACGCCCATTTTCGAATGACAGATTGTTTATCTAAAGGTGTGTTGAGTGAGTAAATCGCAGTTTGTTAGTCAGGCTTTTACGATTGGCCAGCGTTGGATCAGTGAAGCAGAAGCCGAGTTGGGCTTGGGTATAGTCCTGGATATTGCCAATCGTCGCTTGACCTTGAGTTTTCCTGCAGCGGGGGAGCGCCGTACCTATGCTATGGATAACGCACCGGTCAGCCGTGTGTTGTACCAGGTCGGTGAAAAAGTGCGCCACCAGGATGGCACCAGCATAAAAATTACGCGCGTGGTGGAGCAGCAAGGTTGCCTGTTGTATTACGGTCTGGCGTTCGATAAAGATAAAAACCTGACGAAAGAAGAACTGGCAATTCCTGAATTTGAGCTGGATAGTTTTGTACAGTTCAGCACTCCGCGCGACCGTCTATTTGCCGGCCAAATCGATAAGCACACGCATTTTACGTTGCGATACAAAACGCTTAATTATTTAAACCAGCATCGCCAGTCACCCATTTTCGGTTTGGCGGGCCCGCGTGTGCAATTGCTGCCGCACCAACTTTATATTGCCAACGAAGTAGCGCAGCGCCATGCGCCGCGTGTATTACTTGCGGACGAAGTGGGGTTGGGTAAAACCATTGAAGCGGGTTTGGTTTTGCACCAGCAGCTTATCAGTGGCCGCGTTAACCGCGCGTTAATTGTGGTGCCTACCAGTTTGCAGCACCAATGGTTGGTAGAAATGTTGCGCCGTTTTAATCTGGCGTTTACTTTACTCGATGAAAAACGCTGTCAGGCACTGGAAGGTTTAGACAGCCTTGAAGAATCTATTGATTTTATTGATGACTTCAATGATGAGGAATTTGAAAACCAGGCCACCAGCGATAACCCGTTTGAATCTGCCCAACTTATTTTATGCTCGCTGGATTTTTTAACTAAAAACCCGGAGCGCTACAAGCAAGCCTTAAGCGCAAGCTGGGATTTGCTGCTGGTTGATGAAGCGCACCATTTACAGTGGAGCGAAAACAATATCAGCCTTGCTTACCAATGCATTGAAGGTTTGGCAAAAGTTGCCAAAGGTTTATTGCTGCTGACTGCAACACCGGAACAGTTAGGGCTGGAAAGCCACTTTGCCCGTTTGCGGTTGCTTGATCCGGACCGCTATTACGATTTGGAAAAATTTATTGCAGAACAAAAATCTTATCAACCTTTAAATGATTTGGTACAGGCACTTTTAGCAGCACATATTGATGAAGCCAAAGCACTTCCTCCTGCGTTGGTCAAACAATTAGGCGATTATCTGCCATCGGAAACTATCAGTGAATTGACTGATCTGGCAATGCAAACCAACTTGGGGCAAGCTGTTGATAAAGCTATCAGCTATCTTTTGGATCGACACGGTACTGGCCGTGTTTTGTTTCGCAACACACGTAACTCAGTGGCTGGTTTTCCCGAACGTAAATTACACCAACATTCACTTGTCGTTGCAGAAGAACAACTTGCCCATATACGCACCTTGCCATTAGAAAAACAACTTCGCACTGAAAACTATTGGCAATCTGAAGAAAATGAGTGGTGGTTGCATGATCCACGGGTTACTTGGCTGAGTGATTGGCTGAAACAAAACCGCCGTAAAAAAGTCCTGGTTATTTGTGCAAGTGCCGACACCGCGCAAACATTGGAAGATTATTTGCGTTTGCGCAAAGGTTTATTGACGGCTGTATTTCATGAAGGTTTAAGTCTTATTGAACGCGACCGTGCCGCAGCTTATTTTGCGGATATGGAAGAGGGGGCCCAGGTTTTAATCTGCTCTGAAATCGGCAGTGAAGGCCGCAACTTTCAATTTGCACAGGATTTGGTGCTGTTTGACTTACCGCTCAACCCTGATTTATTAGAGCAGCGTATAGGCCGCCTTGATCGTATCGGTCAAACGGCTACAGTAAATATTCACACACCCTTCTATGCAGGCAGCGCGCAGGAAAAATTAATCAGCTGGTATCACAATGGTTTAAATGCTTTTGAAAAAACCTGTGCAATTGGTCAGAGCGTTTATCTTCATTATGCTAAAACATTATTGCCTTTGTTGGTTGGTAATGATGAGGCAGCTTTTGCCAAGCTCTTGTCAGAAACCCAGGTACATGCCTCAGAACTGGTAGCGCAATTACAAAAAGGTCGCGACCGCTTGCTGGAGCTTAATTCCTGCAAGCCGGTGCAGGCAAACGAGCTAGTAAACGCCTTAGCTGAAAAAGATGAAGATAAACATTTGTCAACTTATCTCGATGCAGTATTTGATGCATTTGGAATAGATTCAGAAAAGCACAGCGAGCACAGCTTGGTATTGCATCCCAGCGATCATATGCGCATTGAGCAATTTCCAGGATTGCCGGAGTCTGGCCTTACCATCACATATCAGCGCCAACAAGCGCTGTCGCGTGAAGATATGCAGTTTGTCACCTGGGAGCATCCGCTGGTGCGCGGCGCTCAGGAATTGATTGCACTTACTGAATTCGGCAATACCGCTTTTTGTACCTTGAAGTTGCCACCGCTGAAGCCCGGTAATCTTATGCTGGAAGCTTTATATGTACTGCATTGTCCGGCACCGGCTGAGTTGCAATTGTTCCGCCACATGCGGCAGTCCTTATTGCGGGTACTGCTTGATCATACGGGTAAAGATTTAAATGCGGTGCTAGGCATAGACCAATTGGGCAAGTTGCTACAAAAAATTCCACGTAATAATGCCCAGGAACTTGTACGTCACGCCCGTTCGACTCTGACAGAAATGTTGCAAAAAGCTGAAGATAAGGCCAAGCCGCAACAGGCAGATTTAATTGCAGCGGCGCAGCAAAAAGTGAAGGAAGAAATCAATGCAGAGCTGGATCGCATGAAAGCCCTGGCGACAGTTAATCCTAATGTGCGTCAGTCAGAAATTGATTATTTGCAGGAGCGCCTGGCAGCGAGCCAGCATTATTTGTCCCAGGCTAAATTGCGATTGGATTCACTGCGCGTAATAATGACGATTTAATTGTTATTACTGCCGGTATTCATTTAAACAGGAAGTCACCGTCCTCACGCAACGGGGGGTGACGACTTCCAAAAGATTATATTTTTTGAGACATTCTATGTACATTTTTTCTGTAAACGCTAAAGCGAAAAAATCCCGCGATGACATCAAAGAGGGGCAACAAGTTCCTTTTATTGTCTATATTAACTTCATTGATTTGTTTGGTGCAGAACAATTATGCAAGGTCTACTTGATGCGGGCGGGTTTTACCGATATTGAAATTGAAAAGCGCAAACTGGTACCGAGTACATTGACGGGTGATCCGCGAGTGGTTGCCGCTGATAAGGCGATGGCTGAAGCGATTAAATCGGGCTATTTGATTCAAATGTTTGATGAATAACCAGCTGTTGGATGTAAGTATCTTTCTGCTTTCTTAAATGTTCAGGCTGCACATGCAAGAACTTTTCTAAAACCTTTGTGTCTAGGCATAGCAAATAATGGCTTGTCTAACATAAAGTGACAAAAATGCATGGCAGCATCGGTTATTATAAGACTCATTCAAACTCTAATGCGTTTTACGCAGCAATTATTGTTGCAGCAATTCATTTAGTCGCGGTTTTGCTTTTCCTATACGCAAATAAAACCGCAGATACTCACCCCGGTCCTTTGTCGTCCTTGCAAATGATAAAGCCGGTGGCTGACATTTCCGAAACGACTCCGATACTTGAACCACCACTGATAGATTTTCAGCCTGGATTCTTGCCAATACAGTTAGCCGAACTCGATATTGCTCAATCTGTGCATGCTGATTTAACGAGAATATATTCTGCAGCTGATACGCCCTATCAACTACCCGATAAAAATGCTGACTTATATCCCGATGTTTTTGATCCAAGGCTGCGGAAAAAATTGCAAGATGCACATGCAAATCGAAAGCCTGTAAAAAAAGACCTTATCAATACCTGGGTGTCGGGCGAAACAACGCTTGCGGAGGTGGGTGATGGAGAATGTGTTGCGTCCATGCCGAAGACAGATTCTCGTGACCGTGGTACCAGTTGGTCAATGATACGGGTTAAGTGCGGTAAGAGTGACAGTGAGAAAATGATGGATAATATCAATGCCGATTTGGAAGCGCGAAAGCATCCACTTGGTGCGCAATAAAAAAGGCCAGCTAATGCTGGCCTTTTTTATTTATCTACAGACTAATCAAACTTTTTGGGACGAAAGCTTTTGCTTTTTTCGCCTTTAGGCTTGTCGCCTAAACCTAGCTTACCACGTGGTGCGCCATCGCGAGGTTTGTCTGAATAGCTGCGTGGTTTATCACCGCGAGGTTTATCAAATGAGCGCGGGCCGCGATCGCCGAAATCACGATCTCTGCCGCTGCCAGCGCCGCCTTGATCCACAGAAATTTCTAACGGGCGGTTACGCACGCGGACTTTTTTCAATTGGCTCAATACATCGCCCGACAAACCTTTGGGTAAATCAACAGTTGAGAATTCGTCGTGCAGTTTGATGTGGCCGATGTTCGCACTTGAAATACCTGCTTCATTAGCAATGGCGCCAACGATATCACCGGGACGGGCTTCGTGGTTACGACCTACTTCTATACGGTAGCGAACCATATTTTCGTCATTGTGCTCGCGGCGTGGACGATCTTCACGTGAACGTTCGCGACCACCATCACGACCACCACGGTCATTGCGATCACGCGAGCCACGCTCATCGCGACCGCGAGATTCACGCTCCGGTTTCACATCGGTAAACTTAACCTGTAACGGACGTTCTTTTTGCAGCAGGAAGGCAAGTGCAGAGGCAATATCTTCTGGCGATACATCATTTTTATGGCTGTATTCGGCAAGCAAATCATTAAAGAATGACAGGTCAGGATTTTCAGCAAGTGTAGTGGTAATTTGCGATGTAAATTGATCAATGCGGTGTTTGGTTACAGCGGCACCGCTGGGTAATTCCATCAAGGTGATAGTATTGCGAGTTGCTTTTTCAATGGTGTAAAGCAAACGCTTTTCGCGCGGCGCCACAAACAAAATCGCTTTACCGGTACGACCGGCACGACCAGTACGGCCAATGCGATGAACATAAGCTTCAGAGTCGTAAGGAATATCGTAGTTTACAACGTGGCTTACGCGCTCAACGTCAATACCGCGGGCAGCAACGTCAGTGGCAATCACTATATCAAGCTTGTTGGTTTTTAAACGGTCAATCGTGCGCTCACGCAATTGCTGGTTCATGTCCCCGTTCAGTGCAGAAGCGGAGTAACCGCGCGCTTCCAATTTTTCAGCCAGCTCAACCGTAGCGGTTTTGGTGCGTACGAAAATAATCATGCCGTCGAAAGGTTCAACTTCGAGGATGCGTGTCAGTGCGTCCAATTTATTGGTGCCGCTTACCATCCAGTAAACCTGTTCAATGTTATCGCCGGTTTGCTGGGTACTGGCGATTGAAATTTCTTTTGGATTGGTTAAATAGTTATTGGCAACGTGGCGGATTTCACGCGGCATGGTGGCAGAAAACAGAGCGGTTTGGCGGGTTTCCGGTGTGTGTTCCAGAATCCATTCAACATCATCAATAAAGCCCATACGCAACATTTCATCAGCTTCGTCGAGCACCAGGCTTTTTAAATTATTTAAATTCAAGCTGCCGCGGCGCAAGTGATCCATAACGCGGCCCGGTGTACCTACGACAACGTGCGCACCGCGTTTTAATTGGCGCAATTGACTGGTCATGTCCTGACCGCCGTAAATAGGCAGTACATGGAAGCCGGGAATTTCGCTGGCATATTTTTGGAATGCTTCGGCGACTTGGATTGCAAGCTCACGCGTTGGGGCGAGCACCAGAATTTGTGGATCGTTTTGCTTCATGTCAATGCGTGAGAGCAAGGGCAGGGCAAATGCCGCTGTTTTGCCAGTACCGGTTTGGGCCATACCGACAATATCACCACCGGCCAGCAATACAGGGATTGCCGCCGCCTGGATGGGTGATGGTACTTCGTAGCCAACCTTTACGATGGCTTTCATGATTGGCTCAGAGAGGGCTAAGTCGGCAAACAGAATTTGTTCAGTCATTTATAAACCTTTGGGCTTTTGATGCTTAATTGAAAGGAGCTGATTATAAAAAACAATAAAACAAAGCCGTCGCTGACAATGGATGCCAGTTAAAGATTCGTTTTTGTTTTTATTGATCGAATAATATTTTGGCCGCGTAATCTACACGGCGTCTGTGGGAGCGATGATCGGGTCGCTATGGGTGTGAAAGTCAGGAAATACTTTCGCACAAAAGACATTCGCATGAGCAAGGCTGATGCAATATAAGGCGATTAAATCAACGGATTCCCGCGTGCCATTACCAACACCTGACAAGAGGGCTAAGTAAACTGGACACAGTGCAATTCAAAAACATCATGTCTTTAAAAAATTGCGCACTTTATAGCAGGCTGAAATATGAACTTCGTGTTGTGAGTCGGTTAAACCAACTTTTTGGGCAGCCCTCAGGCATCCTGCCTGCTCAGCATATCCCCACAACATAAAACTCAATAAAGGAGGGGCGTTACTGAAAGTGCGCGCAGTATAGGGATTTGTCGGATATAAAGCCAGTGAAATAACGAGAAAGGCATATTTAGGTCAGCTTCGTCTTGGTTAGCAGGCTATCCAGCGCATTCGCAAATGCCTGCCTGTCACGATCATTGTAGGGTGGTGGGCCATCGTGCACTATGCCGCTTGAACGCATGGTCTCCATAAAATCGCGCATATTAAGGCGTGCACCTATGGAATCTTTGGTATAGCGTTCACCGCGCGGATTGATCACAGCGGCACCTTTGGCGATAGCTTCTGCCGCTAGAGGAATGTCGGCGGTAACAACCAAATCGCCAGCTATAAGTTGCTGCATGATGTAGTTATCTGCAACATCAAAACCACCGGCGACCTGGATACTTCTAATGTAAGGTGAAGCTGGCGCGGATAAAAACTGGTTGGCGACCAGAATCATTGTGATTTGGCGTTTGTGTGCTGCGCGGTAGAGAATTTCCTTAACCGGCTTAGGGCAAGCGTCGGCATCGACCCAGATTTGCATAGTACTTACCTCTTAAAGCCGTTTATCAGAAATTTTGCTGATTAGTTTACAGGGGTAGATTGACGTTGAATTATTTATGTAAATAATAAGTATAACTTCTATATTGCATAAAATTGGTTGAGCAGATGATTAAACGTCAAATCTAATTTATGCAGGGGAACCAATGGTTTTAGCAATCATATTCAAGCCCTGTGTTTTGATCAGTTAGATTCATTATTGAATGATCCGTAAGTGTTAAAGTAGGTGGCGTAAAAATTAAAGGTTAATATTATGTCCGAAAAGCACATCTCCACCACCGCGCTGGCGCGTCAGCTTCATAAAGAAAGCAAAGAACTGTTTGTGCTGCTTGCACAAGGCGGCTGGATGGTGAAAGTCGATAACCATTGGCAGCTTACGGAAAAAGGCAAGTTTGAAGGTGGGATTTACATTAACCACCCTAAGTACGGTGAATATATTGCGTGGCCGGAATCCATACAGGATCACCCTTTATTGCGCCTTTTGCCGGAAGCGCCCCTGAGTGCTACTCATCTGGGTAATAAAGTGGAATTACCCGCACGCTTGATTAATCTCCTCCTAGCTGAGCGTGGCTGGATTAAAAAACATATTCGCGGCTGGCTGTTAACACCGCGCGGCAAAGCTATCGGCGGTGAACAACACTCCAGTGAGCAAACCGGAGTTCCCTACGTAACCTGGCCGGAAACTTTATTGGATAATCCCTTATTTATAGCTGCTGTGGCACAGATCAATGGTACGAGTTTCCAACATAGCGCGCGTACACTTAATGGTTTTGCTGTAAATTCGAAAGAAGCTTTGCTAGTGGCGAATTGGTTGTACCTCGCAGGTATTAGTTATGGTCATACTTATGAGCTGCGTGTAGGTAATGAAAAGGTCAACGCGGATTTTTTTGTGCCGGAGCTGCAAGTATGCATTGACATTTGGAGTGACGATGACAATGCTGCGGTGCTTGCCGAAAAACTCAACAGGCAAGAATTTTATAAAAAATATACTTATGATTTTATTGAATTGCATGATGAAACTATTTTACAAATTGATGAAGTCTTGGCAAAACAATTGTTACATTTCGGCTTGGCCGTTTATTAACGGCAAGGGGCAATCGCCATCTCAGTTACGTGAGAATGGTAATTCACTGAAAAATTATTGTAGGAGAATATGATGGCAAGTGTTTTTACCCTGATTATGGAAGGCAAAATTCCAGGCAATTTTGTATATCAAGATGATATTGCCATTGCGATTTTAACGATCCAGCCAATTCGCGAAGGGCATGTGTTAGTGATTCCCCGTCAGGAAGTTGACCAATGGAGCGATTTACCGGTAGAAACCGCTGCACACCTTATGCAGGTGAGCCACCAACTGGCTAATACATTAAAAAAAGTTTTTCCCTGTACACGCATAGGTTTGATGATTGCCGGTTTGGAAGTCCCCCACACGCATATCCACCTGGTTCCTATGGACTCTATGGATGATTTAAGCTTTACCTTTGCAAAAAATGCCGATAGCGAAGCGCTGAAAAAAGTTGCAGAAAAAATTCGTGCGGCTTTGGAATAGGGTAAATATTCAGTAGCGTGTATTTTATGGCAAAGGCGCCTGGCTTATAGTGTGGCTTTAAAATAATCAATAGTTCTTTTAAGGCCTTCTTCAAGGGCTACATTAGGGCGCCAATCCAGAATATCCTTTGCCAGGGATATGTCTGGCTTACGTTGCAATGGGTCATCGCTTGGCAGGGCAACATAGCTAATATTGGAAGTTGCCCCTGTTAATTGAATCACCAATTCTGCTAATTGTTTAATGGTAAATTCGACAGGGTTACCGATGTTTATCGGGCCGGTGAACTCTTTTTCGGAGTCCATCATTTTGACAAAGGCATTGATCATGTCATCCATATAACAAAATGAGCGTGTTTGGGAGCCGTCACCGTAGATAGTAATATCCTTATTTTGCAATGCTTGAACAATAAAATTGGATACAACTCGGCCATCGTTCGGGTGCATGCGAGGGCCGTAGGTGTTGAAAATTCTGACTACTTTTATATCTAATCGGTGTTGGCGGTAATAATCAAAAAACAATGTTTCTGCACAACGTTTTCCTTCGTCATAACAAGACCTAACCCCAATGGGGTTTACATTGCCCCAATAGCTTTCTATTTGGGGATGTATGGCAGGGTCGCCATATACTTCACTGGTTGAAGCCTGGAATATTCTGGCACCTGTACGCTTGGCAAGCCCTAATAAATTAATGGCACCGTGTACACTGGTTTTGGTGGTCTGTACCGGATCATTCTGATAATGCACAGGGGAGGCGGGGCAGGCTAAATTATAGATTTCATCAACTTCAACATAGAGCGGAAAAGTGACATCATGGCGCAATAATTCAAAGCATTGATGATTAAGGAGGTGAGCGATATTGTTCTTGCTTCCGGTGTAGAAGTTATCGACACACAAAACATCATGACCGTCATTAATAAGCCGTTCACATAAGTGCGAGCCTAAAAAACCGGCACCTCCGGTAACCAAAATACGTTTTCTGTCGAAGCTTTTCAACGACATCTCCTTTATGTAATGCCATAATTTTTTATTATGCAGATTGATTTTTTAAACGGTGGTTACGCAAAATCTTTATGGCCTTGTGCCTGATAGCCTAAATGCCAGGCTTTTTGCTGCGCATCTGCCAAAAATATATTTGTTTTGGAACGCTTTGATACAACCACTTTACTGCGGTCGAAATGAAGGCCGGAATAATATTGGTCCAGCAAATACCCACCTCTGCCATAACGCATGAAACGTGTTACGAAACCTGAAAAACCATCATTAAATTCATGGATGGCAACTGAGTTAAAGTTATAGTGAACTTTTCCTACAAACCTTAATTTAAAGCCCAGGTCTGTATCTTCACCGCCTGCATAGATAAATTCCTGGTTAAAACCATGTACGGCAGTAAATGCAGATTTCAATATAAGGCAATTGGCTGTAACAATTGTCCACGGAAAAATGCCATCAGGAGTGTAAATTTTGGCTGGAATTAAAGTTTCTTGTTCCCGATAATAAGTATTAAGGTCATCTTCGCCTTTAATATCAATCATGCCCGCATAAGCAACGCATTCGTTATCGGTTTTTGTATAGCCAGATACTAATGTTGAGGTTGCCACACAATCACTGTCAGTAAATAAAATCCACTGTCCTTTTGCGGCAGCAACGCCGACATTGCGTGCGGCGCCAGGCCCTAGCTCTTTGCATTCTAAAACTGTAACTGGGAAGGGATAGGTTTTTGTTACAGAAATTTTTTGCTCTGAATTATTGTCTACAATAATGACCTCATGCGGGTACGCCTCTGCATTCATATTTTCTACAATCGTATTAAGGAAGCGATCAATACCCCGTTGGTTGTTCTTTACGGGAACAACAATAGAGATATTGTTCGGTGAAATGACTTTTTCTACAGTAATTTCATTTGCCAGCAACAAGGGTTGCTTTAATCGTGGCATAGGAAGTCGTGGTCGTTCAGTAGGAAAAAATACTTTTTTAACATGCCGGCCTTTAGCGCGAACCCAGGTATGTAACCTGTCGCGTTTCAGTATGGCAATAAACCGTTTTTTCTTTACATACTGAACGAGGCTGTTTTTAGCTTCTTTGGAAAACAAGGGGTGAAATGCAACATCAAACACTACCGTCAGCCTGCCTTCATTAAACTCATAAGCGTAAGGAGGCAAGTAGGGGGTATGGCTCATGGTGCGGAAAGTTTCTTTGGTAACCGATATCCATGCAATGTAACCTATTAACTGTTCTTCAGCAGAATGAAAAAGTTTTACATTTCTGTTTTCCGACGCAATCATGAGACTGTTTAAATGCCAGCTAGGAGTCTCCAAATTTCCCAAACATCGAAGCGTCAAAACCTCTGCAATAGGGTTTTTTTCAATCATAAATACTGCTCCACAATTGGATATGCACGCTCTTTTTCAAGCAGTACTTCCGATAAAGCCTTGAAAAACTCTAGAGCGTAAAAGTCGTGGATCCAGAGTTTTTCAAAAGCTTGGGCTTCAAGGAACTCAAATAATAATTTATAGGACTGAAATTGATGCGAAATATGAAGTTCCTTAAAGTGGTAGGTGTCAGTTGAAGTATCTAGATAAATATTTAGATCCTCTGACTTAAATAGAGTTACGATACTTACAGAAAATTCATATATCCAATCAGCAGTATCACAATACGCATTCACAAATTTTTCGGTATTCGCAGTCTGTATTTTTTCACAAAATTTCCTCACAGTATTTTCAAGTAGTGGTAGGTAGAATGCGGCCGAATAATAGGAGCGCTTCAAGGAATTAATAAATGCAACTACGATAAACTGATGATAAGATAAGGAAAAATTTTCAACTTGTAAAATATGTTGGTTGTATCCAGCATCAATAACTTCTTTAAAACTATTTGATAAGGAAGCTTGTGTCGTTTGATCATACAATCCTGCTTTACAATACTCTATATCAGCATGTCTTGAGTATAAGGATAAATACAATGCTCTGATAAGTGCAAATACTGGATCATTTTTATCGAAAATAGCACGCTCAACCATTATCGTGTTATTTGCGTGAATAACTTGGTAAAAGGCCTTAGTCACTTGCGTCCATGAATCCGAAAATTGGAAATTTAAGTCTCTAGAGTAACCTATCACAAAGCCGATGTGATGTTGAAAGTGCGCTAAAAATTGGTCTTTGTAGTAATTAATTAGAGGAGTCGCATCCAAATTGATTCCGTTGTATTTACTATAAGAATAAAGAAGTTCTATCGCATATGTTAATGGCAATTCATGTTCGGTGAAAAATTGGGTCTGTATACTGTAATTGATACCACCACCAACTAGACTGCATGAGTTTAAGTCGATCCATCTTCCATCCATGGTGCAATTCGATGGTGAAATAACGCCATTCATTAATCTGGCTGCTCTTGCAAAACCAAATTGATTTGCATGGTTTTTTAGAAATCTTCCTAACAACGCGATAAATTGAGTGTGACCTCCCAAGGATTTAGCGAGTAGTTTGTTTATCTTCCTTAACCGCGCAACATCATTAATCACTATAGATTCGTATTCATTTCGCGGCACAAAGCCTATCGTTCTCATTAAGTGGGCAGGACGAAGAGATTTGTCACGTACCATTATAAAGCCTTTGCAATTAGCATTTTTTGTGACATCAAATCCAGCCTCCTCGCCAATCCAAATAAGACCGTGAATTTTTACAGTTCCTAGCGGTAAAATTTTTCCGAAAATATAAGAATTAATAGTTTCAATTATTGCAGACGGAGCATCCAATCCTCCATAACTATGCAGAAAATCGGATTTCTCACTGGCAAAGCAATTCGCCCCGACGCCCTTCAGTTGATATTTTTCGGTGTTACCGCATCGCGCCCCTCCTCCATTGGAGCCTATTCCTGAACCTCCATATCGTTCAGCCACAAGCATCTTCGAATTATTAATATTAAAAATCACTTTATTAAAGCTTTTATTAGCGGAAATAGCGTAGGCATTTTCCCTTAGAAATTCATGCCTAGTGATATCAATAGAATTTTTTAATCCTTCCTCGCCCGCTTGTTCACGCGAATTAAACCACAACAGCTTCGCATCTACGACTTGGTGAGCACAAAATTCGATCCAATCATTTTTTACTATTGACGCTATCACATCTGAAGTCACTTCATCACCTCAATATTGCATATATTTCAAAGCAACATTAAAAAAATTGATTTTTTATCAAATCCAGAAGGCCGTTAATCTAAATATTAATTAACAATTTTCGCCATCAGAATTTCGTCAACGTAGTCAGAATTAAATAGAAAGGATTTCTTCTTAATTCCTTCAACCTCAAAACCAAATAAATTATAAAGTCCTATCGCTGCAGCGTTTGTTGAAGCAACGCTAAGCTCAAGTCGTTTATAACCTGCTTCTCTATGCCAAAAAATTATACTTTGAAGCAAGCTCTTACTTATACCCATGCGCCAATGGCTTTTTAACACTGCTACCACAATCTGGCATGAGTGCATTTTCTTAAATCCTTGTACTGGAAATGCATAAATATATCCTACAATTAAGCCTTCTAGTTCTGCGATTATTAGGTTGTAAGAGTGATGCTTGTTCACAAAATCAATTTGATTTCTAATCTTTTCAATTCCAACATCGTTTTCTGCTGTAGTTGAAAGAAGGAAATCGGTTTCAGATGAAACAGTTAGCAAAAACTTTCTGAAAATTTCAGCATCGTCTACCGTTATTTTTTTATACTTAATAGGCATATTTTCCTCCTGTTTTAAGGCGCCATCGATAGATGGATCTATCGATGGCTTTACACTGCATGAATTTTTCTAATGGTTTGTTACATTTGACTCATCGGTGGTAAAGGATTCGTACAGGCTCCGAAATTACACATACGATTCCCGCCACTAATACACTCTAAAACTGCTGCATTTGTTAGCTCCTCAATTGACATTTTATTAAAATCTACCACAGAAATATCAGTTACTAAATTTATATCATTATTTTTCATAGAATTTTTCCTAAAATAAAGTTAAAAGTACATGCAGTGTAATCATAAATTCTGGTATTTCTTAGGGTACAAAAAGTACCATTTAATAAACATATCTCTATCGATCTTTGATCGAATGTATTCACATTGAGATTTTATTTCAACGATTGACTTTTCTAGATCTGATTTATTTCGCACTACTCCAATCAATTCTGGTTGATGGTGCATATATTGACCAAAATATGAATTGCAAAATTCACAATAATCGAAAGTAAACAGAATAAACTCGTGCCACATTTCGTCCATTATAAAAAATGGACGGTATATAGTTAAACCAGGTTTATTTGGAAAGTCATTTTTATATCTGAAGGCAATCCATAGCCAGAATTTTAGTGAATTAAATATATCCAAAGATTCTTCAATACTGACTTCTCTTTTGATGGAAAAATTGTTAATCAATAATTTATTTTGGTAGCTAATTAATTCACTGAAATTTTTCATGTCTGTATTCTCAATATTTTATTGTAAGTCTATTTACTTATGAAATTATTAAATTGCAAAATTTAATTATAAAAAAATCATTAATTTTTTTAGTCTAAGCGATAACAAAATTTTTAAATATAAATTTTTATATTTAAAAAAATTATAAATTTTATATCCTATCTATTATATAAGAATTATAGTTTTTCAATTAATAAGTTACCTATGCTAAATCTTTGTCATATGCAACTCTTAAAATTTAATATGCTTATCCAAAATAAAAAACTTCCACGTCATTAAAACTTAATTCACGCATTTTATTTTCCTTTCAATTAAAAGTTATATTTAATCACACATCATTATGATGTGTAAGGTTGATCTGCCTCCCTGCCGATCTGACCGTTTCCGGTCTGTGGGCAACCAGTATTCGGGTAATATCGAGCTGTTTGATATGGTCATTGACCACTGACTCGTTATTGACATCGAGGTGGCTGGTTGCTTCGTCCATAAAAAGAATTCGTGGGTCGCGATAAAGGGCGCGTGCCAATAGAATGCGTTGTTTTTGGCCGCCACTCAGGCTTGATCCCATATCGCCTACCAGGGTGTGGTATTGCATGGGCATTTTTTCAATGTCGTGGTGGATGCAGGCCATGCGTGCACTGTGGCGAATTTTTTCAATGTCTAGGAGCGATGAAAAGCAATGTATGTTTTCGATAATATCTCCGCTGAGCAACTGATCATCCTGCATGACACCGGCGATTTGGCTGCGGTAATGGGGGTTATTTTTTAAGGGTTTATCATCAACAAAAATATCGCCTTCTGTCGGTTGCAGTAAACCCATTAAACATTTTAGTAAGGTGGTCTTGCCGCAACCGCTGTCGCCGGTAATGGCGACTGTTTCACCGGGGTGGATAATAAAATTTAGGTTTTTAAAAATATAAGGTTCGCTTTCACTGTAACGGTAAGCAAGGTTGCGTACCTCTATTTTGCCGACAATGATTTGCGGTTTTGGAAATCGCAATTGCACCAGGTTATTGTATGGCACCTTATGATTGTCTTGTTGTGCAGGTTCACTGTTTGCCGTTGTATGTTGGTCGATATTTTCTGCCGGTGTGAAAGCAATATCTGCCAGGCGGTTTAATTGCACATCCAGCATTTTTAATTCCACCCATTGGCTGATAAGGTTTTGCACTGAACCTGTAAAGCGGTCCTTATAACTTATAAACGCATAGAGCATCCCCAGTGAAATAACACTGTCCATAACGGCTGTTGCAGCGACATAAATCACAAGAATATTGGCTGTTCCAAACAGTAAACCGTTGATAGCGCCATAGGTAATGTTCCAACGCGAAATACCAATGCCTTTATTCATTGCGTCTGCCAGGCGGTTTTGCCATTGGTTTTGCCGGTCATTTTCACGCTGGAAGATTTTGATAGTTTGGATGGCGCGGATTGACTCCATAAAATGAGAGCTTTCTTTGGCACTGGCAATCAAGTTTTCTTCGGTGAGTAATTTTAAGGGACGATAAAAAAACCAGCGCACCAGTCCATAGATTAGTGTAATGGCGATAACGATAAAGGTGAGTGTTGAGCTGTAAAGGAACATGGCAACCAAGGTAATAACAGCCATGATGCCGTCAATAATGGCTGCAACAACACCGTGTGTCAGTAATCCGCGAATGGTATTTAATGAGCCAAAACGCGAAACAATATCGCCCATGTGTCGCTTGGCAAAATAATCCATTGGCAATCGAATTAAATGGTGAAACAGGTTGGCCGACATTTGCATACCCAGGCGGTTTGCAATATGTAAGATGACATATTCGCGCACATTGCCGGTAAAGGTTTGGATCAGCATGAGTAAACCAAAACCTATGGCGAGCACTAATAATAAATTGGCGTCTTTACGCAAGAGCACATCATCTACCACTGTTTGCATAAAAAACGGCATGGCCAGTGCAAATAGCTGTAGCAGTAACGAAAGTGCCAGCACAATTCCCAGGTTGCGTTTCAGGCCAACTATATTTGACCAGAAATAACTGAGTTTTAAGGGGTGTTTTTCTTCGCCTTTGGTAAATTCTTGCGTGGGCGTTAGCTCTAAAACGATACCCGTAAAGTCTTTATTGAATTCGTGTTGGTTTAATAGTCTTTCGCCAAAGGCAGGGTCATTCAATACATATTTGTTACGTTTAATGGCTTTTAATACGACAAAATGGTTTAAGCCCCAATGAATAATGCAGGGTAATTGTACCTGGGGTAAATCTTCCGGTTCTGCACGGAGCGCACGTGGAGCAAGGTGCATGCGTGCGGCCATATCCATTATATTTTTTAAATTAGCGCCTTTGCTGGAAATAGAGTTTTTGTGGCGCAGTGCCATCATATCTGTATTAAACCCGTGATAACCGGCAATCATTCCCAAACAGGCAAGGCCGCATTCGGCCACTTCTGTTTGCATAATCATGGGCAATTGCTGTGAGCTGCCGAAGTTCAATAGCTTGTCAGGGCTGAAGGGGTTTTTAAGTGCATGGGTTGTCATCAGATTCGCCCTTTTAAACTGTAGAGCGGTTCTAATAACCATTGGATTAGGGTACGGTCACTTAAGCGAATATCTGCCGATAATGT